>Ga0335078_10016756_pt1 | contig 10883 bp, 9 predicted proteins | sample Lox_Sample_32_FD_206711 | JGI IMG/M metagenome (GOLD analysis project Ga0335078, IMG submission 206711) | Soil microbial communities from Loxahatchee National Wildlife Refuge, Florida, United States - Lox_Sample_3.2 | ecosystem: Environmental > Terrestrial > Soil > Wetlands | place: USA: Florida... | reverse complement strand
CCGCATCGAGCGCGATGGCCGGGTCCTGGTCGAGCGGGCCGCCGCCCCGGGCCACGGCCAGCCCGGCACCGGGGTCCCCGACGCCCCCGAGCTATCCGGGGCGCTCTGAGGTCCGGCGGCCCTCGGCCACGATGCGCACCGACGCCGGCACGGCGAGGTCCCCGGCGGGACCCGGGTCGGGCACCGGCTCGGCGGCTGTCAGCGAGAGGGGCACGACGCCCGCCCACAGCGGGAGCCCGAGGTCCTCGTCGTCATCGATGGGCCCGCCCGTCCTGATCTTGGCCGACGCCTCGGTGATGGGGAACGAGACGACCCGGGTGGAGCGCAACTCGGCATCGGTGGGGGGGCGGGACTCCCCGCTTCTGCCCGGGGCCACGTGGTCGACGATGGCCAGCACGGCGGCTCGCTTCTCCTCGACGGCGTCGACGGAGGCCCCCTCGCCGAAGAGGACCACCGACCGGAAGTTCATGGAGTGGTGGAAGGCGGAGCGGGCGAAGACGATCCCGTCGAGGAGCGTCACGGTCACGCACGCCGGCACGCCCGACGCCAGTGCCCGCAGCGTGTGGTTGGCGCTGGCGCCGTGCATGACCAGGCGGTCCCCGAGCCGCGCGTAGGCCGTGGGGATCACGTAGGTGGAGCCTCCGTCGCTGAACCCCACGTGGCAGATGAACCCCTCGTCGAGGATGGCGTCGATGGCCGCCCGGTCGTAGGTACCGCGCTCCTTCTTGCGGCGGAGCGAGGTCCTGTTCGTTGCGGGGATGGCGGGCTCGGCGTCGGAGGTGCTCGGGTGCGTCACGAGATCGGTCAATATACCCAGTCGGCCTCGGGGGTCCCGGTCGGCGCGTAGGCCAGTTCGCCGTGCTGGCTGGGGACGTCGATCACCACCGTGCCGGTGGTCGACTGCCCGGGGAGGAGCTCCAGGGACCCGCCGTCGGCGCTGGCGCCCAGATCGTCGGAGCGCACGGCCTCGTAGCCGTTGCCCTGGTGCACGTGCGTCTGCCAGCCGTCGCCGTAGCGCTGCCCGGTCGGGCTGATGGCGAAGAAGTCCGAGGCCGACGGGGACAGACGGGCGAACGATGCAGAGGTGTCGGCGACCGTCACCGTGAAGGTGGCGAAGTAGCCGTACTGGGGCGGGTCGTCGTTGGCGTCAGCGGTGGAGAACTGGGGAGCGGACACCGTCACGGTTCCCAGGGTGGCGCCGTCGGCCTGGTCCACGATGGTGGCGGTGGCACCGACGCGCTCGGTGCCGGGGCCTCCGGGGGCCGTGGGCGGGATCGGGCTCGAGCTGTCGGTGGCGGTGGACGGCAAGGTGATGTTCGACGTCGCCGCGTGGTGCGACTTCGAGCGGTCGTGGACCTTCTTCAGCGCATAGGCCCCGCCCACGCACAGACACAGCGCCATCACCACCACGCCGACGCGTGACGCCATCGCCGTCGTACCGGCCGAGGTGGACGCTGACGGGTGGGCCCACTCCGCGCTGGTGATGCTCCTGTTGCGTACCACCACCTCGCCGACGATGGCCGGTTCGGCGGCAGCCACCACCTTCGCCGTGGTCTGGCCGACGACGAGGCGCGTTCCAATGGCGGGCGTCTCGGCGGCACCGTAGTGGCCGTTGTCGGGCACCAGGCCGTTGTGCTGCGGGAGTCCGTTGGGTGCCATGGGGCTGGCAACAAGGGGATTCGGCACATGGCCGTTGCTCTGCACATGGCCATTGCTTTGCACATGGCCGTTGCTCTGCACATGGCCGTTGCTCTGCACATGGCCGTTGCTGGTCACAGGCCCATGGCCGTTACCCGCCGAAGGGGCGAGACCAATGGGGACGTGCCCATTGGTGTGTGCGTGGCCGTTGACCGGCGCGTGGCCATTGGTGTGGGCGTGACCCACGCCCGGCGCCTGGCCATTGTGGTTGGTGTTGCCGTTGATGCCGATCTGCCCGGGGGCCATGCGAGGCGGGGCCAGCACCGGAGGTCTGCGGTCCAGTACCCGGGTCGGCGGTGGCGGCAGGGCCTGGCCTGGGACCCGCGAGGGCGCGGACGGCGACGGACGAGGACCGACTGGCTCTACGACCAGGTAATTCGCAGTGAGGCTGGGCGACGGTGGAGGCGGCAGCGGTGCCGCAAGGGTCTCGGGAGCCGGCTGGGCGCGCCGAGGCCCGCCCTCATCCGCAGCACACCGCCCCGCCGGGTGGCTGACATCGGACATCGACTTCGCATCCCTCCCCGCCCTGCGCAGAGGTTAGCCTGAGCGAGCGGACGCAACCACTGGATGTGGTGGACGGGAGCAGGGGTGAGGGCTGCCGAGCCGGCGGCCGCCGGAGGTCCGTCAGGCGGCGGCAGGCTCGGGCTCGGGCTCCGGGGCCACGCCCACGGCGGCCTCGGCGACGCGCCCCGGACTCCGCACCCCGACGAGCGCGATGGTGAAGCCCACCAGCGCCACGGCCGAGCCGATGCGGAAGGCGGCGTCGTAGCCCGCCGTGGTGGCGAGGTGGCCGAGCGCCCGGTGCGACAGGTGGGGCATCGTGCGCCGCAGCACGACGCGGTGCGAGGTGGTGACCGCCGTCGCCACCGTCACGAGCACGGCCAGGCCGAGTGATCCGCCGATCTGCTGACCGGTGTTGAGCAGGGCCGATGCCAGCCCGGCCTCGCCCTGCTGGACCCGGGCCATGACCGTGAGGGTGAGGGGGACGAACGTCGAACCCATGCCGATGGCCACCATGACGAGCGGTCCCATGACCGCCAGGTACGGGGCGTGGACGCCCACGAACGAAAGCCACAACAACCCGCTCGCCACCACCAGCGGTCCCACCGTCATGGGGCGGCGGGTCCCGACGCGTCCCACCAGCCTCGACATGATCGTGGCCGTGCCGCCGATGCCCACCGTCATGGGCAGGAAGGCCACGCCCGCCCGCAGGGGGCTGTAGCCCAGGATGTCCTGGACGAACTGGGTGATGAAGAAGAAGGTGGCGAACATGGCCGAGGCCAGGGTGAGCATGATGGCGTAGGCGGCGGCCCGGTTGCGCTCGGCGAAGATGTGCAGGGGCATGAGGGCGTGGGGGCTGCGCGTCTCGATGGCGAGGAACACTCCGAGCAGCACGGCCGCCGCCACGAGCGCCCCCACCGTGAGCCCGTCGCTCCATCCCGCCGTGGCGGCGCGCGACAGCCCGAAGACGAGCGAGGTCATGCCCAGCGTGACGGTGAGGGCGCCGGGGAGGTCGAGGCGCCCGGGCCGGGTGGGCGTGGTGCCGAGGAAGCGCGGGGCGAGCACGGCCACGCTGGCGCCGATGGGCACGTTGACGAACAGCACCCACCGCCACGAGGCCACGTCGGTGAGGATGCCCCCGAGCAGCAGGCCCAGCGAGCCGCCCGCCCCCGACATGGCCGCGTACACCCCCATGGCCCGCGAGCGCCGGGGCCCCTCGGGGAAGGTGTTCTGGATGAGCGCCAGCGCGGTGGGGGAGGCGATGGCGCCGCCCACGCCCTGGGCCACCCGTGCCGCCACCAACCAGGCCTGGTCGGTGGCGAACCCGCCGAGCAGCGAGGCCGAGGTGAAGACGACCACGCCGACGGTGAACATGCGGCGCCGGCCGTAGAGGTCGCCGCTGCGCCCGCCCAGCAGGAGCAGGCCGCCGAAGGCCAGCGCGTAGGCCGTGATGACCCACTCGAGGCTGGTGGCGGAGAAGTGCAGCTGGTGCTGGATCGAGGGCAGGGCGATGTTCACGATCGTCCCGTCCAAGATGACCATCAGCTGGACGGCGCAGATGAGCACGAGGGCCACACCGGTGTGGCGGTGCTCGCTCATGAAGCTGGTGTCGGTGCCCGCCTCGGCCATCAGCAGTAGACTTCCCTCAACAGTTGACTATTCTCCGGGAAGATTGTTCAGCCTACTAAAAGGTCGGAATGTGTCAAGCGACGGGGGCGGGCAGCGAGGGGAGCGGGAGCGGGCCGCCGGCGAGGCCTGGGACGTCCTGTACCGCCTGGTCTTCGAGCGCGAGGGCCAGCAGCGCCTCCTCGAGGCCTGCGAGCTGACGGGGCTGGCCCCGGGGGTCCTCAAGACCCTGCTCCAGCTGCGTCCCGACCATCCCACGCCCATGAAGGACCTCTCCGACCGGTTCCGCTGCGATCCCTCCTACGTGACGTCGCTGGTGGACGGCCTCGAGGCGGCGGGCCTGGCCGAGCGGTGCTCGCACCCCACGGACCGCCGGGTGAAGCTGGTCGTGCTCTCGTCGAGCGGCGAGCAGGCCCAGGCGCAGGTGCGCAAGGTGATCGGCGAGCCGCCGTCGGCTTTCGCGGCCCTGAGCACCGACGACCTCAAGCGCCTGCGCGCCCTGCTGCGCAAGGTGGCCGGCGCCACCGACGACACCGACTGACGACGCGTCCCACCACGCCGACCCAACCACGGGGGGTGACCGCTTCAGGTCGCGCTGCGGGAACCACGGCACGGTGTCAGGGTCGTCGGGCGGCCTGGCGGCGTGCGCCCGGCCCGGGCGTAGACTCCGCCCAATGGCGCGGATCGTGGCGGTGGCCAACCAGAAAGGCGGCGTGGCCAAGACGACCACGGTGCACTCGCTCGGCTTCGCCCTGGCCCAGATGGGCCGGCGCGTGCTGCTCGTGGACCTCGATCCCCAGGCCTGCCTGACCTTCTCGGTGGGCGTCGACCCCGACGGCCTGCACCAGTCGCTGCACGACGTGTTCGTGCGCAAGATGAAGGCCGCCGACGTGCGGCGGGTGGTGGGGGGCGTCGAGGGTCTCGAGATCCTGCCCGCCACCATCGACCTGGCCGGCTCCGAGGTCCACCTCCTCACCCGAACGGGACGGGAGCACGTCCTGGCGCTGGCGCTGTCCACGGTGGCCGACGACTACGACATGATCCTCATCGACTGCCCGCCCTCGCTCGGCATCCTCACCATCAACGGGCTGACCGCAGCCGGCGAGGTGGTCATCCCGCTGCAGTGCGAGGCGCTCAGCCACCGCGGCGTGGGGCAGCTGCTCGAGACCATCGAGGACGTGCGCATGTTCGCCAACGCCGACCTCGAGGTGCGCGGGGTGATCGCCACCATGTACGACGACCGCACCCGCCACGGGCGCTCCGTGCTCGACGAGGTGAAGACCCGCTACGGCCTGGCGGTGCTCGAGCCTCCCGTGCGCAAGTCCATCCGTTTCGCCGAGGCCCCCTCCTACGGCCAGTGCATCTTCCAGCATGCACCGGGCTCGCCCGGCGCCGAGGCCTACGCCGCCATCGCCCGGGAGCTCGACGCCGACCGGCACCCGGTCGCCTGACCGGCCGCCGCGGCCCCCGCCCGCCATGACGACCTCTCCCGACCCGCTCGGCAAGCGGGCCCTGTTCTGGGCCCCGGCCGAGCGCGACGAGCTGGGACCGCGCCATGCCGCCGAGCGCGACGTCCCGGGCAAGCACGCCCTGTTCTCCGACGAGGCCCGTGCCGGCGCCGTGGCGCCGGGTGCGCCCGGGCGCACCACCGCCGGTCGCCCCCCGCGTGCCAGGGTGACGAGCGGCGCCGCCTCCCGGGCCACGGCCCCGCTGGGTGGTGGCGCCTCGGCGCGGACGGCCGGCGGCCGCGCCGTGCCGGGGTCGGGCCGCCCCGTGCTCGGTCCCATCGCCGTGGACTGCTCCACCTGCGGGGAGCGTTCGGAGATCAAGGTGGCCGAGTTCGTGGTCCTGCACCTGCCGGTGTGGCTGTGGCGCCCCGGGCGGGGCTACACGAGGTTCATGACCTGTCCCGCGTGCCGGCGTCGCACGTGGGTCAGCGCCTCGTGGGCCGCCTGGACGCGCTGAGCGCCGCACTCCTCTTCAGCACCCCGGCCGCCGTGGCGCTCGCCGTGGCCGCCCTCACGTCCTCGGTGACGTCGTGGCTGGAGCACTTCACCGGCCCGGTCGCCTACGTGGTGTGCGGGCTCCTCGTCTTCGGCGAGGCCGCCGTGCTCCTCGGCTTCGTCATCCCCGGGGAGACCGCCGCCCTGGCGGGCGGGGTGCTCGCCTCGCTGCACCACGTCAATCTCGTCGTCATGATCGTGGTGGTCGTGGCCGCCGCGGTGGTGGGGGACTCGGTGGGCTACGAGGTGGGCAAGCTGCTCGGCCCCTGGCTGCTCGAGCGCCGTCCCCTGCGGGGCCGGCCCGGCGTGCGCAAGGGGGAGGCGCTCATCGCCCGCTACGGGGGACCCGCCGTGTTCCTGGGGCGCTGGGTGGCCCTGGCCCGGGCGCTCGTGCCCGGGCTCACGGGCATGAGCGGCATGCGCTACCGCACCTTCCTGGCGTTCAACGCGGCGGGCGGGATCGTGTGGGGGACCACCTTCGTGGTCATCGGCTACGTGGCGGGCACGTCCTACACCGCCGTGGCCTCGCGCGTGGGTGCCTACGCGCTCGTGATCGCCGGCGTGGTGGTGCTCGCCCTCGTGGCGGTGGTGCTCAGGAGGCGGCGCCGGGAGACCCGGGAGTGACCGTCTGCACGGTGGTCACCGGGGCCCCGTCGCTGTCGCCTCCCACGATCCAGGCGGTGTTCCCCACCACGGCCACGCCCGCCCTGGCCACCGGGACGAAGAGGTGGCCGGCCACGTGCACGGTGCCCGCCGCGGCGCGGGACCCCGACCGGGCCGTCCCCGGCACGTAGGACCACACCGTGGCCGAGGTCCCGATGCTGCCCAGGGTGCCGCCGGCGTTGGTGTCACCGCCCAGGACGAGGACGTGCCCCTCGAGCACCACGGCGCTGGCCCCGGCCAGGGGCACGGGGAGGGCGCCGACGGCTGCGCTCGTGCGGGCCACGGTGTCGACGACCTGCACGGTGTCGACGGCCTTGCCCGCCGAGGGCCCGCTCAGGGCAATGCCCCCGAAGACGTAGAGCTTCGACCCCACGGCGGCGACGGCGGGGTCGGCCACGGGCTGGTGCAAGGTGGCCACCGCGGTGAAGTGCCGGCCGTCGGTCGTGGCCAGGACGGTGGCCTCGGGGGCGGTGCCGTCCTCGCCCCCGACGAGAAAGGTCGTGGTCCCCACGACGGCGGTGGCCGCTCCCGAGCGCGGTGCCGGGAGGGTGCCGATCACCGGGGCGGATGCCGTGCCCGGCGCCAGGGAGGCGAGCGCCTGCACGGCGTCGGAGGGGGTCGGCGCCGCCCCGCCGAAGACGGTGCCCCGCCCACCGGTGAGGGCGCCCGCCGCGTCGGCCAGCGACGACGCCAGGTCACCGACCTGGGTGAGGCTCCCCGTGGACAGGTTCATGGTGAAGATGCCCTGGGCGCGCTGGTTGCCCGTGGTCATCCCACCCAGGATCTCCACCTGGGTGGCCGATCCCGGGACGGCCAGGGCGACCTCGTCGCCGATGGGCGCCGGCAGCTGCCAGGTGGTGCGGCCCACGGCCACGGTCACGGCCCCCGGCGAGGGAGTCGTCGCCCCCGGGGTCGTCGCGGTGGTGGCGCCGGTGGCACCCGGGGAGCCCTGGGCACCGTGGCCGGCGGTGGTGGCCTTCGGGGGCGTGCCGGTGGTACCGGTGCCGTGGCCGGGGAGGAGCTTGCCGGGGCTCGAGATCCCCACGAACACCAGCGTCAGCAGGGCGGCCACGGCCAGGACGCCGAAGAGGGCCAGGCCCAGACCGGTGACCCGCCGGAACGTCCGGGCACGCGAGGTGGCGTGCCGTGCGTGCCGACCCTGCCGAGCCTCGGGCCCGGGCACATTGCGCGCGAGAGGAGCCTTCGTTGCCACGGTCGGGGGTCTTGTCTAGTCGCCCCGACGACGCGATCGAGGGATCCCCGGGGCGGGCGCCGTCCGCCGGGCACGCCCCGGTGCTCAGCGCTGGTCGTAGAGGTAGAAGCGCGAGGGGTCGGCGCCCTCGCGCCGCACCCGCTGGTGGTTCTCGAGCAACACGATGTGGGCGATGGTCTCGCCCACGGCGGCGCGCTGCATGAAGTCGGCGATCTCGTGCCAGGGCCGCGACCAGGTGAGGTTCACCGACAGGTCCCAGGCGGTGGCGCCGGGACGCTCGCCGATGAGGCGCTCGATCTCGGCCAGCCGCTCGGCGTGGTGGGTGATGATGTCGTCGAGGCGGCTGCGCAGGTCGGCGAAGCGGTACTCGTGGGCGGGCAGCACCTCGTCGACGCCGAGGTTCTGCACCTTGAGCAGCGACTCCAGGTACTCGCCCAGGGGATTGGGGAACTGCTGGGTGTGCACGCCGATGTTGGGCGTGATGCGGGGCAGGACGTGGTCGCCCGAGAGCAGGATCCGGTGCCGGTCGCTGTAGAAGCAGACGTGGCCCGGCGAGTGCCCCGGCGTCCACACCGTCTGGAGGTCCCAGCCCGGCACCTCGACGCGCTTGCCGTCCTCGAACAGCACGTCGGGCACCGCCATGTGCACCTGGTCGCGGATCATCATGGAGGCGAAGTTGAGGTCGGGCAGCTTCGTGGGGGGCACGCCGGCGTCGCGCAGGAAGTCGCGCATGCGGGCCAGGAGGTCGTCGGTCTTGATGTAGCGGGCCTCGAGCATCTCGGCGTCGCTGGGGTGCAGCCCGATCCACGCCCCCGCCTCCTCGCGCACCCGGCCCGCCAGCCCGTAGTGGTCGGGATGGATGTGGGTGACGAGCACCGCCCGCACGTCGTTGATGGACCCCCCGGCCTCCTCCAGGCCGGCGTTGAGCGCCGCCCAGGCGTCGTCGGTGTTCCAGCCGGCGTCGACGATGGCCACGCCGTTGTCGAGCTCGAAGGCGTAGACGAGCACGTAGCGCAGGGGGTTGTCGGGGATCGGCACGGGGATGGACCACAGCCCGGGCCGGACCCGCTCCACGGGGGGCAGGACGTCGCGGTCCCACGCCGCTTTCTGGAGCACCCCGGTGACCTCGACCATGACGAGCGAACCTAGGCGGGAACCCCGGCGCCGACCAACACCGCAGGGGCCTGCGAGGATCGCCCGAGGCCGCCCCGGTCGCCGGCCGGGCCGGGGTGGGATGGCGCCCTCCCTGGCTGGGCAGGGTATCCGTGCCCCGCCAGGGTGCTATCACTATCGTCACAGGAACTACATTGACCACGCGAGTCACAACCCCCCGGGTGTGGCCCCGTGCCCGGGCCCAGATGTCCCCGAGCGCGGTGGCGGCGCCCCGACGATCACCGAGTCCGTCCTCCTCCTGCGGGGAGAGCCGCCCGGCCGTCGCCGCGGGGGCCAGGCGGAAGAGGCGATCGTGAATCTCCGGACGCGCTGGGCGCCCGCCCCCACGGGCGGGGCGGCCCACGGCGACGACGAGCACACGGGCAGGGAGCTGCGCGCCCGCTTCGACCACGTGCTCGACCTGGCCCGCGACGCCTTCGTCGAGACCGACCCCCGGGGCGTGCTCACCGAGTGGAACCGCCAGGCCGAGCTGCTCTTCGGGTGGTCGCGCGCCGAGGTGCTGGGCCGGTCCATCACCGACTTCCTCGTCCCCGCCCGCCTGCGCGAGCGGGCACGGCGCGACCTCGAGGCGGCCGCCGACGCGCCCCGGGGCATGGAGCGCAGCAGCCCCCGTCACCTCATCCTCCTGCACCGCGAGGGCCACGAGGTCCACGTCTCGGGGTCGGCCTACGTGCTGGGCGCGGGGGAGGAGCTGCGCGTCGGGGGGTTCCTGCGCGACCAGCGCGAGGACCGCGCCGCCGAGGAGGCGCTGGCACACGCCTATCTCCACGACGCCCTCACCGGGCTGCCCAACCGCACGCTGTTCACCTACCGGCTGGCCTACGCCCTGGCCAAGGGCAAGAGCGCCCCGGGGTCGGTGGCCGTGCTCGTGCTCGACCTCGACCGCTTCAAGGCCATCAACGACGGGCTCGGGCACGAGGTGGGCGACGAGGTCCTGGTGGCGGTGGCGGGCCGGCTGGTGGCCGCCGACGGCACGGCCGAGGTGATCGCCCGCCTGGGCGGCGACGAGTTCCTGGTGCTCTTCGACGCCCCTGACGCCGAGCGCGAGGCGGTCGCCTTCGCCCAGCGCGCCCTGCACGCCCTGGCCGCCCCGATCGTGGCCGGCGACCGCGAGGTGTTCCTGCGGGCCAGCGTGGGCGTGGCCTGCACCTCGCCCCGGGTCCACGAGGCCACGGCGCTGCTGTCGAACGCCGACGCCGCCATGTACCAGGCCAAAGAACGCGGCGGCGGCACGGTCGAGGTCTTCGGCGAGGCCATGCGCATCGAGGTCCTCGACCGCATGCACACCGAGCACTCGCTGCACCGGGCCCTCGAGCGACGGGAGCTGCGCCTCTACTACCAGCCCGTGGTCGACATCGGTGCCAGCCGGGCGGTGGGCGTCGAAGCCCTGCTGCGCTGGGAGCATCCCGAGCAGGGGCTGGTGGGACCCAACCGCTTCATCCCCGTGGCCGAGGAGAGCGGACTCATCATCCCCATCGGCGCCTGGGTCCTGCACGAGGCGTGCACGCAGCTCAGCATGTGGCACGCCACCCCCTGGGGCGGCCCGGGAGGCTCCGTCGAGGTCAACCTGTCGGCCCGCCAGATCGACCACCCCGAGATCGTGGCCACCGTCGAGCGCATCCTCGACGTGACGGGACTCCCCGCCGACAAGCTGACCCTGGAGATCACCGAGAGCGCCCTCATGAACGACGCCGCCTCGGCGCTGCGGGTGCTGCGGGCGCTCAAGGAGCTGGGCGTGACCCTGGCCATCGACGACTTCGGCACGGGCTACTCCTCGCTCAGCCACCTCCAGCGCTTCCCCCTCGACATCCTGAAGATCGACAAGAGCTTCGTGGACGAGCTCGGCGACGACCGCGGCGGCAACGAGATCGTGGCCGCCATCGTGACCCTGGCCCACGCCCTGGAGCTGGAGGTCATCGCCGAGGGGGTGGAGACCGAGCGCCAGCTCGAGGCCCTGCGCCGGCTGGGGTGCGACTTCGCCCAGGGCTACCTCTTCTCCCGGCCCG
>Ga0335078_10016754_pt1 | contig 10883 bp, 9 predicted proteins | sample Lox_Sample_32_FD_206711 | JGI IMG/M metagenome (GOLD analysis project Ga0335078, IMG submission 206711) | Soil microbial communities from Loxahatchee National Wildlife Refuge, Florida, United States - Lox_Sample_3.2 | ecosystem: Environmental > Terrestrial > Soil > Wetlands | place: USA: Florida... | reverse complement strand
TTAAACCCGAGGGCTGCACGGCCGTCACAGCCACGCAGTAAGCGTTTTGCCTTTGAGGGAGCGGAGCCGCCCGTGATTTTTCGTCAACTATTCGACAGCGCGTCGGGAACTTACACCTATCTCCTCGCCAGTCGTCACGGCGGGGAAGCCTTGATCGTCGATCCGGTGCTGGAGCGGGTCGACCGGTATTTGCAGCTGGTGCGGGAACTCGACCTCAAACTGGTCAAGGCGGTGGACACCCACCTTCACGCCGATCACGTCACCGGGCTCGGCGCGCTGCGCGACCGCACCCATTGCATCACGGTGATGGGCGAGCAGACCCACGCCGACGTTGTGTCCATGCGCGTGACAGAAGGCGACCGCATCGCCATCGAGGGCGTAAGCCTCGACGTCCTTTATACCCCCGGCCACACCGACGATTCTTATTCGTTCCTGTTGGCCGACCGGGTTTTCACCGGCGACACACTGCTGATCCGCGGCACCGGACGCACCGACTTCCAGAACGGCGATCCGCGCGCGCAATACGATTCCATCTTCAACAAGCTGATGAAGCTGCCGGACGACACGCTGGTTTATCCCGCCCACGACTACAAGGGCGATACCGTCTCCACGATCGGCGAGGAGAAGTTCTTCAACCCGCGGCTCAGGGTCAAATCGATCGATGAATACGTCGATCTGATGAACAATCTGAAATTACCCAACCCGAAGATGATGGACGTGGCCGTGCCTGCCAACATGCATGTCGGCCTGCGCCAGGAAGAGATCGCACGCAAAGGCTGGGCGCTATCGGCGGCCGAGGCGGTCGCATTGTGCGGGCGCCCGGGCGTCGCCATGATCGATCTGCGCGAACAAACCGAACGCGACAAGCACGGCGTCATTCCCGGTTCGCTGCATACCGCCTATGCGGACTTGCGGGACAATGTTCGCGCCGGCGGCATGCTGCACGAATTGGCCGCGGCGACCGGCAAACGCATGGTGTTCTATTGCGCGTTCGGCGAGCGCTCCGCGATGGCGGTGCAGGCAGCGCAAGACGCCGGCCTTACGTCTGCCTGTCACATCGAGGGCGGCATCAACGCCTGGAAAAAGGCCGACGGGCCGCTCGCGCGATAACGGCTTTCGCGCAAGGACGGCGAAAGCCGCAAGCGTCGATCTTGCGGCTTCCACGTTTTGCACCCACCGGGGGAGAGAGCAATTCGGCAGGCGCCTATCTATCACTCCGATGACCTAGAGCTGGGAGCCCTGATCCTCGTTCTCAGTGGAGTCCGGCAACTGTGCCGCCGGGCTGTGATCGTCCTGACCGAAACGACGGTTCTCAAAGCGCTGCCATTGCCCGCCTCGGTCGCCATCCTCTCCCTGATATCGCTGGCGCCAGCTTGGTCCGTAACCCTCGTTGCTCGCGTGCATGTGATGATGCGGCCGCAACATGTGCGCCAGGATGTGGAAGCGGCGCTTCTGCGCGTCGTCCAGGCTCTGATACAGCGGCGTCCCGGTGTCGGCGATCAGCTTGAGCGCCGCGGCAGTCTTCGACATGCTGTCGGCACGCCGCGCGAGCCGATCGAACGGCGTGGCCGGAGCCTGATCCGGTTGGCTCGCCGCCTGGCGGGCCTGCATGCGCTCAATGTGCAGCTTCGCCATGTCGCGCAGGGCCTGCTCAAACGGTGGCCAGTTCTTTGCTTGATCGGGCGTCAGCTGGAGACCCGCTTTGAGCGCAGCGACGCGTGCGTCAGTGAAAGCCGCCATATCTTGCGCGCTCGGCCGATAGTGCTGCTGGAAGCGCGGCCCGCTGTCCCCGTCGGGTCCGCCAAAACGCTGCTGCGCGTAGACGATCGAAGAGCCGGCAATCGCAAGCGCTGCTGCCGCGACCACCACAGGCTTCAACATGTTTTCCTCCACGGAAATTCGAACTACACAAAGTAGAAGGCTGCCGCCTCGTCGTTACAAGTTAAACTTTTGTCAGGTTGGCGGTCGCTCATCCACAATTCCACCCTGATGATGAACCGATGTTCAATATGAGTTCAAAACTAATCAGTAAAACCAATCAGTGCAGTATTTGTTTCAAAAACGTACGCGTGCGCTCATGCTGCGGCCGATCAAAAAACTCTTTCGGCGCGTTGATCTCGACGATCTGCCCGTCGTCCATCAGGATCACGCGATCGGCCACCTGCCGGGCGAAACCCATCTCATGCGAGACTACGAGCATGGTAATGCCGTCGCTCGCCAATTCCACCATGGTGTCGAGCACTTCCTTCACCATTTCCGGATCGAGCGCCGAGGTCGGCTCATCAAACAGCATGATGTTCGGGTTCATGCACAGCGCGCGCGCAATGGCCACGCGTTGCTGTTGCCCGCCCGAGAGGCGCGCCGGATATTTGTCGGCTTGCTCCGGTATTTTCACGCGCGCCAGGTAACTCATCGCTAAAGCTTCAGCGTCCCGCTTGGGCATGTGCCGCACCCAGATTGGCGCCAGCGTGCAATTCTCCAGAACCGTGAGATGCGGAAACAGATTGAACTGCTGAAACACCATGCCGACGTCACGGCGCACGGCGAGGATGCGCTTGGGGTCCTCGGTCAGCTCGATGCCATCGACGATGATGCTGCCGCGCTGCCAATCCTCCAGCCGATTGACGCAGCGAAGCAGCGTCGACTTGCCGCCGCCGGAGGGTCCGCAGATGACAATACGTTCGCCGCGCGAGACCTTCAGGTTGATGTCGCGTAGCACATGGAAATCGCCGTACCACTTGTGCAGGCCGATGACTTCGACGGCTACTTCGGCTGAACGATTCGCCATACTCTGCTGGTCCACACCCCGCTGCATGCAACTCCTTTAACGCCGCCCGGAGCGGGTCAAGCGAACTTCCACGCCTCGCGCATAGCGCGACATGCCATAGCAGCAGACAAAGTAGAAGAGCGCGGCCAGGACGTAGCCGGTGATGGGGATGTTCGGTGCCGCCCATTTCGGGTCGGCGCGCGCTGCCTCGATGGTGCGCAGAAAATCAAAAATGCCGACGACAAAAACCAGCGTCGTGTCCTTGAACAGACCGATGAAGGTATTGACGATGTTCGGCAGCGTGATGCGCAGGGCCTGCGGTAGAATGATCAGGCCCATCATGCGCCAATAGGTAAGGCCCAAAACCCGCGCCGCCTCATATTGCCCGCGGGGAACGGCAACGAGGCCGCCGCGCACCACTTCTGCCATATAGGCGGAAGCAAACAGGGCAACGCCGATCAGCGCCCGAATAAGTTTATCCGGCGCCAGGCGTTCGGGGACGAACAGCGGCAGCATCACGCTTGCCATAAACAGCACGGTGATGAGTGGCACGCCGCGAACGAACTCGATGAATGCGACCGATACCCATTTGACGACCGGAAGCTCAGAACGCCGACCCAATGCCAGCAGGGCGCCGAGCGGCAGCGAGAACACGATGCCCACCGTGGCCACCACCACGGTCACGAGAATGCCGCCCCAGGACGAGGTTGGGACTACGGCAAGGCCGAGGAACGGAGCACCGTGCAGCAGGAGAAAAGACAGCAGCGGCAGCACGATAAAAAAGTAAATCGCACCAAGGTCGCGGCGCGACGCCGACAACCGCAACAGCCACACGATGCCGAAAGCCAAAGCGAGAAAAAAAACATCAACCCGCCACCGCTCGTTGAGCGGATAGAAGCCGTAGACGAAATAGGAGGACCACACCCGCACGAACGCCCAGCAGGCGCCCGGATTTGGCAGCGCGGGCGACGCCAAACACGCATCGCGGTCACTGCCGGACCAGATCGCATCGATCAGAAAGAAGCGAACCAGCGGCGGCAACGCCCAGACAATGAACAAGACACAAATCAGCGTCAGCGCGATATTGATCGGGCTGGAAAAGAGGTTGGCGCGCAGCCAGCCGAACATTCCGGCGCGCGACGTCGGCGGCGGGAGCCGCTCGGCCGGGATCAGGCGCAGATACAAGGCCGACTCGTCACTGATGGCGCTCATCCCCGTCAGCGCTCCGCAATAACGGTCGACCGGGCGTAAAGATTCATCAGGAGCGAGACGAACAAGCTCAGGGCGAGATAGACCGCCATGGTGATGGCGATCACCTCCACCGCCTGGCCGGTGATGTTGAGCACGCTGCCGGCGAAGACTTGCACCAGATCGGGGTAGCCGATGGCAACAGCGAGCGAGGAGTTCTTGAGCAAGTTGAGGTACTGGCTGGTCAAAGGCGGAACGATCACGCGCATCGCCTGCGGGATGACGACCAGCCGGAGCGTCGCTCCCGGACGCAGCCCGAGTGCTTGCGCAGCTTCGATCTGTCCGGAATGCACGGCGAGCACGCCGGCGCGCACCACCTCGGCAATAAAGGCGGCGGTGTAGATCGTCAGCGCAACAATCAAGGCCGCAAATTCGGGAAGGATCTCGATGCCGCCGCTGACATTGAAGCGGCCCATCTGCGGAACGCTCAAAGTCAGCGGAAATCCGGCCAGCGCAAAGACGACAAGCGGCAGCCCGACAACGAGGCCAAGGGCGGGCCACAGAATTTGTATCTCGGTACCGGTGCGCGCGAGGCGGCGCCGCGCCCAAGTGTGCAGCGCGATCGCGGCGACTATGCCGACGAGGAGCGCGATGACGACGGCGGCGAAATGCGTGCCGAAGACCAACCGCGGCAAAAACAGACCGCGGTTGTTGAGAATGGCGCCACCGGGCAACGGCATGCTGCCGCGCAACTGAGGCAGCGACTTGAGCACGGCGTTGTACCAGAACAGCAACTGCAGCAGGAGCGGCACGTTGCGGACCAGCTCGACGTAACCGCCGGCAAGCCGCGCGACCAGCCAATTGCGCGAAAGCCGCGCGATGCCGATGACAAAGCCAAGCGCCGTCGCCAGCACGATACCAATCGCGGCAACAAGCAGCGTATTGAGCAGACCGACCCAGAAGGCACGACCAAAGCTCGATGTGCTCGGCGAGTAATCGATCAACGATTGACTAATGTCGAACCCGGCCGTGTTATTCCAGAAGCCGAAGCCGGAGGCGATGTGGGAGCGGGCAAGATTCTGCGCCACGTTGTAGGCAACGCCGGAGGCAATCGCGACGATCGCTAAAGCAATCGCGACCTGCACCGCAATCGTGCCCAGGCGGCGCGGTGAGCGCGGCCGCTCGTTATCCGAGAATACTTGCAGTAAGCCTTGGGCGTTTTCTGCCATCGGGTGGCACGACGCGAACCGGCACCTGGCGACGGATCAGCGAATCGGAAGCCCGTATTGGAGGCCGCCCTTGGTCCAGAGCGCGTTGAGGCCACGCACGATCTTCAGCGGCGAGCCTTGGCCCACATTGCGCTCGAAAGTCTCGGCGTAATTGCCGACGTGCTTGACGATGCGGTAGGCCCAATCGTTGGTCAGGCCGAGGCCTTCCCCATATTGACCCTCGACGCCCAACAGTCGCCGCGTTTCCGGATCGTCGGATTTCAGCTTTTGGTCCACGTTAGCCTTCGTCACACCCAGCTCTTCGGCGTCGAGCATGACAAAGTGCGTCCAACGCACAATATCGCTCCACTGATTGTCGCCTTGGCGCACCGCGGGACTAAGCGGCTCCTTGGAAATGATCTCAGGCAGCACGATGTGCTGACCCGGCTCGGCGAGCCGCAACCGTTCGCCGTAGAGGCCCGACGAATCGGTCGTATAGGAATCGCAGCGGCCGGATTCATAGGCTTTGAGAGCCTCTTCGGCGGTCACGAATGCCACGGTCTTAAGACCCATGTGGTTGGCACGGAAATAGTCGGCGAGATTGAGCTCGCTGGTAGTGCCTTGCTGCACGCATACTGCGGCATCGTTCAGCTCCAATGCCGAGCTGACCTTGAGTGCCTTGTGCACCATGAAGCCTTGGCCGTCGAAAAAGGTAACGGCGGGAAATTCCAAACCGAGCGACGTGTCGCGCGACAATGTCCAGGTGGTGTTACGGGAAAGAACGTCGATCTCGCCCGATTGCAAGGCTGTGAAACGGTCCTTCGACGTCAACGGGACAAACTTGACTTTGGTCGGATCATTGAAGATCGCCGCCGCGACGGCTCGGCAGAAATCAACGTCGAACCCGGTCCAGTTGCCCTGCGGGTCGGGCAGTCCAAAGCCCGCCAGCGTGCCATTGGCGCCGCAGATGAGCTCGCCGCGCTCTTTCACCGCCGCAAGCGTCTGTGCAGACGCCGCGTGCGTCAAGAATGCCAACAGCGTTGCCGAAGCAAGTGCCATAGCGAGGCGTTTCATATTCAGGCCTTTCAGGATGGCGGCGCGCAAGAACGTTCTGCGGCGCCTTCACGAACTCCCCTGCCGAAGGGCATCTGAGGACGATAGCCCTATAAGGTCAAGGGTTGACGGGGATGGATGATGCCGAAGTAATGGCACAATTGGTGGTACACGGGTGTATCGAGGTACCGCGAGATACACGAGAGACGAAGCCGATGAAAGAGGGAAAGAAGGATGGCCCTGCCCGGGCCCGGCACCAGGATACGCGCGTGATCAACGCCGGGCGCGATCCCGCGTCATATCACGGCTTCGTCAACCCGCCAGTCTATCACGCGTCGACGGTGCTCTATCCCAGCGCCGAGGATTTTCTCGCCCACCGTGCGCGCTATCAGTACGGACGGCGCGGGACGCCGACGACAGAGGCGCTCGAACTCGCGCTGCAGGAGCTTGAAGGTCCGCAGTGCGCCGGCGTAGCGCTGCTGCCCTCCGGACTTGCGGCAATCTCGACGGCATTGCTGTCAGTGGTTCGCGCCGGTGACCATATCCTTGTCACCGACAGCGTGTACGGACCGACGCGCGCCTTCTGTGACCAGATCCTGACCCGGTACGGCGTCACCACTGCCTATTTCGATCCGCTCGCCGGGGCCTCGATCGCGGCGCTCATGCGCGAGAACACCCGCGCCGTGTTTCTCGAGTCGCCGGGCTCGCTGAGTTTCGAGATGCAGGACGTGACCGCAATTGCCGAAGCAGCGCATGCCAAGGGCGCAATCGTCCTGATGGACAATACTTGGGCGAGCCCGTTGTTCTACCGCGCGCTCGATTTCGGCGTCGATCTCTCAATCCAGGCCGGCACCAAATATATCGGCGGCCACGCTGACGTCATGATCGGGACGGTTTCGGCCAATAGCCGCACGGTCGCAGACCTCAAGACCAACGTGCGCTTGAACGGATTGTGCGTCGGCCCCGATGACGTCTATCTCGGCCTGCGCGGATTGCGCACATTGGCGGTGCGACTCGACCGGCATTACCGCTCCGGGCTTGCCGTCGCGCGTTGGCTCGAGCAGCGGCCGGAAGTGTCGCGACTGTTGCATCCAGCCCTGGAGAGCCATCCCGGCCACGCGTTGTGGAAGCGCGATTTCAGCGGCGCCTGCGGATTGTTCAGCGTGGTGCTCAAGCCGGTGCCGCAGAAGGCCGTTTACGCATTTCTCGATACGCTCGATTTGTTTGGCATCGGCGCATCCTGGGGCGGTTTCGAGAGTCTGGCCATTCCTTTCGACTGCACCAGCGTGCGCACCGCGACGCGCTGGGCGCCCGGCGGCCCGACCGTGCGTTTCCATATTGGACTGGAAGCGGTCGAGGACTTGCTTGCCGATCTCGAACGCGGCTTCGCGGCGCTCGCGGTGGCGTCGCGGGCTTAAATTCGCTATTTGGCCGGTGCGGTCCTGCCGACGATCTCTCGGGCGGCAATCCCGAGTCGACGCAACGAAGGTCCCGGAAAAGCTCGCAAATCTTGGGCGAAAAACACCAAGCCTCGCGCCGCAAACCACCGGCGCACCATCAGCGCGCCAATCACGCCCACCACACCGCCGGCAACGACGTCGCTTGGATGGTGAACGTTGATGGCGACGCGGGTGAACATGATGATCAACGCGTAAGCCCACATCACGGCGCGCGCGCGCGGCCAAAGCGCACCGATGGCGATTGCGGCCGCAGCCGCAGTCGTAGCGTGCCCTGAGGGCATGCTGGCGTATTCGGGTGACCAGCTCAGCGGCTTGTAAAAAAACGGATTATCGCGCGGGCCGATGTAAGGGCGAGCCCGCCCGATCAGACGCTTGACGATGGTGTCGAACAGGCTCGGCAGCCCAATTGCAATAAACAGAAAGCCGAAGCGAGCCACGAGCGTGGCCAGCACGCCCCGCGTCATCCGTGACAACCACGGCCCGATGACCGCTGCGAGAAACAAAACAATGAAACCGAGCGGATAAAGAAAGCGACCGGACAGGCCGAAATTGGTGATCTCTTCCGCGGGATCGATGACCCATTGCGGTAGATGCCGCGCCCAGTCACTGGCTGCGGCGTCGAGGAAGAACATCAAAGCAACGATGGCGGCAATGGTGGCGGCGACCGCCACCAGCGCACCGGCGCGCACGCGCGGAGGCTTGGCCCGCGGCGCGCGGCCGAGAACAAGAATTGCTTGCCAGAGATTGGTCCCAGTGCGCTGCACGCCGGCGAAAAACGCGGCAAAAACGTTCGCTGCCCCGGAACTTCGCGATGACGCGCGATTGTTCGTACTCATGCCTCTCCCGGCGCAAAATGGGCATCGACCATAGAGAATAGGTCCGCGCCGGAAAAGGACGTTTCAGGGATGAGTGCAGGGCGTAACCGGGCAGTCTGATCGAACGGCCGGCATCGCTGCGGAACTGCGATCGTCGAGCCGCACCATGACACTGTCCGTGGCTCCCGCGCCATCGATCACCGTCACGCGGGTGAACCCTGGGCCGCTGGGTTTGAAGAACAGCGTCCCCCGCGGTTCGGCGTGCGCCGGAACGCCGTTGACGAGAATGGTCAGAGGAGCGACCGCGCCGGTGACCTTAAGCGGCACGGGATTTGGCTTGTCATCTGCCGAGGCCAGTTCAAGCCGGGCGCCGTCCGGTGGAAACAGGATATGCACGCGGTTCAGTGCGGCCTCGCCGGTATGATCGCGCGGCGCAAAATGCTTGAGCGGCGGCGGCAGCCGGGCGCTTGTTGTTATGACAACACCATCGGGCGCACGCGGCAACGGCGCCGGCGAGGTCTGCAAGCGCGCGAAAGCGTCGAACAGGATCGGCGCGGCTGCATCACGGCCGACCAGACGCGGAACCGGCGCACCGTCCGGACGGCCGACCCAGATGCCGATCGTGTGCTTGCCGTCGAAGCCGATCGACCAGGCATCCCGGTAGCCGTAACTGGTGCCGGTCTTGAACGCGATACGTCCGGGTACACCGTTCTCGGGTGGCGGCGTGCCAATGAGGACATTGCTCACGTACCACGCCGCGACTGGTCCCATCAGTCGGACGCCTTGCCCGCTTTCGGCGGTGGAGGACGCGGAGACGGTTCGCTCCCGGAGCGGCAGCACGGTGCCCTGGCGCGCAATCCCGCTATAGAGCATCACCAGATCCGCAAGCCTGATGCCGACGCCACCAAGACCGATAGCGAGGCCCGGTGGCTCACCCTCCGGCAGCACGAGCGTGGCGCCGGCTTGCGAAAGCCTTGCCATCAACCGGCTTGGACCAACCTGATCGAGCACCGCGAGAGCTGGAAGATTCAAAGACTGCTGCAGCGCCTTGCGAACTGTCACCGTGCCCTGAAAGGTGAGATCGAAGTTCTTTGGCGCGTAGCCGCCATATCGCGCCGGCCGGTCTTCGATCAATGTCTCGGGGTGGATGAAGCCGTCCTCGAAGCCAAGACCATAGATGAACGGTTTCAAAGTTGAGCCGGGTGAACGAAGCGCCTGAGTCACATCGACCTGCCCGGCGCGGCGCGCATCGAAATAATCAGGCGAGCCAACGTGCCCGCGCACCTCGCCGGTCGCATTGTCGACGACGAGCATGCCGAGCGAGACTTCGGATCCGAGAGTTTGTGCGAGTGTGCGGACGCGTTCGCGCGCAAGCTGTTCAAGGTTCCGCTGCAGGTCGGCGTCGATCGTCAGCCGCACCTCGCTGCCGGCCGGAATTTCGGCGATCGCCCGATCTGCCGCGTGCGGCGCAAGCATCGGCATCGGACCGCGGCCTGCCGGTACCGGCTCTGCCTTCGCCAATACGATCTCATCGGCCGGCACGCTGCCGAGCGCAGCAAACTGGTCAAGGACCCGATTGCGCGCTTTGCGCGCCGCCTCGACCGAGCGGTCGGGTCTCCTCGCTTCAGGCGATTGTGGCAAAGCCACCAAGAGCGCCGCTTCGCCGAGCGAAAGCCGGCGCGGTTCCTTGCCGAAATAGACCAGAGAAGCGGCGCGAATTCCCTCGATGTTGCCGCCATAGGGCGCGAGATCGAGATAAAGCGACAGCACTTCGTCTTTCGTCAGCGCGCGCTCGATTTCGATCGCGCGTACGATTTGGCGCAATTTCGCAACAAGGCTTCGGCCGCTGCGGGGCTCGAGAAGCCGCGCCACCTGCATGGTCAACGTCGAGGCGCCGGAGCGAATCCGCCCGCTGGTCGCAAGCTGAAATGCAGCGCGCACAAGTGCCAGCGGATCGACGCCATGATGCGCGCGAAACCTCTTATCCTCGAAGGCAAGCAGCATGTCGAAGAAGCGCGGGTCGACGTCGACGACAGTCGCCGGCAATCGCCAACGGCCTTCGCCGGTCGCATAAGCGCGCAACAAACGGCCTTCGCGATCGACCACCCGCGTCGAGAACAGCAGGTCTTTGCCCAGTGGAGCCGGACCGAGCGACGCGACCCAGCAGCCAAAGCCCGCAATGGCCGTGACGCAGACCAGCGATACGGCGACGGCAGCAACCCGCATTTTGCTACGCGTCATTTGCTCGCCGTAACTTCGACATTCTCCGTTCCGGTGCGGCCGAAGCGGTCGGGGCGATACATATCCTCAACGCTTGCCTGCGGCCTGACGTATTTGCCCGGTGCGACCGCGCGCACCACGTAAGCGACGGTGAACACCGGCGAGTCATCCT
>Ga0335078_10016753_pt1 | contig 10884 bp, 6 predicted proteins | sample Lox_Sample_32_FD_206711 | JGI IMG/M metagenome (GOLD analysis project Ga0335078, IMG submission 206711) | Soil microbial communities from Loxahatchee National Wildlife Refuge, Florida, United States - Lox_Sample_3.2 | ecosystem: Environmental > Terrestrial > Soil > Wetlands | place: USA: Florida... | reverse complement strand
GCGCTTCCCGGACTTCGTCGCTCGATACGGTGATGGTTTTGGGCACGTTTTCGAGCATGTCGCGCCCCTTCACATCCATGGTCAGCGGGCGGTCGAGCGGCGCAGCCGACCCAATTCCGATCTTGATCTGCTCGGCGGTCCGCTCACCGATCAATAGATGATATTTGGTTTTTATGTACTGCGCGACAGCTTCATCCATTGCGTTTCCCGCTACTCGCACCGAGCGCGCATACACGACGCCCGATAACGAAATCACCGCGATATCGGTGGTGCCGCCGCCGATGTCCACCACCATGTTGCCGGAAGGCTCGGTTACAGGCAGACCGGCACCGATCGCCGCGACCATGGCTTGCTCCACCAGGTAGACCTCGCTCGCCTTGGCACGGGTCGCAGAAATGATTACAGCCCTGCGCTCCACCTGTGTGATTTCGCTGGGAACGGCGATCACCATCCGCGGATGAACGAACATCTTCCGGCGCTGCGCTTTCTGGACGAAGTGCGTGAGCATTTTTTCGGTAGTTTCCAGGTCCGCGATCACGCCTTGCCGCACCGGGCGAATGGCCGCGATGTTGGTCGGCGTCCGGCCCAACATATCCTTGGCTTCCCCGCCCACTGCCTCCACCTCGCCGGTGGTTTTATTCATCGCCACGATGGACGGTTCATCCACCACGACGCCCCGGCTGGCGGCATAAATAAGCGTATTGGCCGTGCCGAGGTCAATCGCGAGGTCGGAAGAGAAGAAACTGAAAAGCGGCCGCATCTTCATGAGAAAATATTCGGCACAGCGGTCGCGAAACTTGAGAGGGAGCCGCTCGAAAATCTGATCCAAGCGGACACGCCCGGGCCTCCGACCAAAATGCCTCGCCGAGCTCGCGGCTAAGCCGGGATGTTTAGTCGCCGGCGATGGCGATGTGGATGAATTGCAGTTTGCTCACGGCCGCGCGCGGTATTGCGAAAGGATACAGGTCGGGCTGGCCCATGGCCCGCGACATTTCGTTTAACACCGCGGTGAGTTGAATCCAGGCGTTGAGGAAAAACAGAAACCGCTCCGCTCCCGGGTCGTCGGGGCGCCAAAGGGCGGCACGAGAAAACGGCTCTATCTCCAGCTCCAGGTTCCCGGCTTCCAGGCCGAAAGACAGCGAGGTCTCGAGCGCGGCGACCATGTGGAGATAGTGCGCCCAAGTTTCAGCCCAGTCTTCCCACGGGTGCACGCTCGCGTAGGCGCTGACATGCCGTTCGCGCCAATCCGCCGGCGGGTCCTGCTCGTAATTGCGTTGTAACGCGGCCGCGTAGTCGGCGCGCTCGTCGCCGAAAAGCTCGCGAAACTCGGCCAGCCTTTCCGACCCGGCAATCAGCCGGTCCCAATAATAATGACCGATCTCGTGCCGGAGATGTCCGAGCAACGTTCGATACGGCTCGTGCAGGTTCGCGCGAGTCTCCTCGCGCTTGACGTCGTCGGCTTCCTCAATATTCAGCGTGATCACGCCGCCGTCGTGCCCGGTCAGCACCGCGGGCCCTCCAGGCTGCTGGCGAAGGAAATCGAACGCCAATCCTTTCTCGCCGTCTTGGTCCACGCGCGAGGCCACGGGAAGACCAAGCAGCAACAGGTCTGCCACCAGACGCCGCTTCGCAACTTCGATGCGACCCCACAGCAGCCGGTTTTCCTCAATAGAAAGATCGGGGATGGTCCGATTCAAACGGCAGGCGATGCACAGCCGGCGTGTATTCCCAGCGTCGGTTGCGTCCACCAGCCAATTACATCCGGCGGAATCCAGATTGGCGCAACGCCAGTAGAGAATGCGCTCGTGTCCGGCACGGTGCCATGTGCCGTCGATTTCGCCCGCCACAAGCGGGACCACCTGTCCCGACGACGGCTCGTAACCGAGCGGAGTATTACAGGCCAGGCAAACGCTATTCCGAAAGAATACAGCGCGGCCGCAGCGGCAACGATAGGAACGAGTCCCGTCGCCGTTGCCGGTCGAGGATGCCTGCGCTAGCGATTGGATAAGAGCCGCCACGCTGATTAGACCCCGCGGGTCACCTAACGTTACCACCGAAAAGACGCGCCCGGGCGGCGACTAGGCCGCCGACTGAGGATCGACTTTCTTCAGGAACTCAGCCAGCCTGCGGTCGACGTCGCAGACGTGAACATTGATCCATTCCTCAAGAGCAGCGATCGATGTCGAGATCGCCGTTGGACGGTCTGCTTCGATAGCATCCGCCAAATCCTCGGCCTGCTTCCGAAACACCGCGTGGCAAGCCCTGTGGGCGGCGGCTTCTGGATATTGGAAGCGATCCATGAGTGTTTCTTCATGCTCGAAGTGAGCGTCGAGATACGCGCGCAGCTCCAGCATCAGATCGTTGAGCCTGCTCGGCGGGGCATTGGTAGACGCTTTGAACTGCTTCAGGATGTCGATCAAAAGGGCATGATCGTGATCGAGCTCTTCGTAACCCGCTCCGTAATCGGATCGAACTGGAACGCTGTCCATGACAGTCATATCGGCAAAAACTCAAGCAGTATAGCGAAACCCGGTTTCGAGCAGGACCCGGAGTAGGCCGATCCGTCTCATCCTTAAAGGATGGATGTTTGCTGAGAGCCGCCGGCGCCGTTTATCGGAGACACGTCTACCGAGACGCTGATCACTTGCTCGCCTCCGCCGAGCGCGACGCCTTTCACCGGCGTGACGTCGGAATAGTCGCGGCCCCAGGCGAGCGTGAAGTGTTCGCCCTTGGGCCTGGCGTTGTTGGTGGGGTCGAAGTCCTGCCAGCCGAGCACCGGGCACCAAGCCGACACCCAGGCGTGGGAGGCCTCGGCGCCAACGAAGTGTTCACCGGTCCGGATGTAGCCGCTGACGTAGCGCGCCGGCAGGCCGAGCGAACGAAGACACGCAATCATGAGGTGGGCGAAATCCTGGCAAACGCCGCGGCGCGAGCCAAAGACTTCATCCACCGGCGTGGTCACGGTGGTGGCGCGCTGGTCGTACCGAAACTCCGAGAAGATTCGCCGCGAAAGATCGTTCACTCCGGCGAGAAACGGACGGCCGTCGGGAAACGAGACCGCGGCATAGGCACGAAACGGATCGCCCACGCGAATCAGCGGCGATTCGAAAATGAATTGCCCGGCTTCAAAGGCCTCCGGCCGGTTTCGCTCGAAGATTTTGTCGCGCAACTGCTCCCAGGGCGCCGATTGATCCAGGTCCGCTGGGACAGGCGGCCTAAGTTCGGCAAGCGAGCGCGAGGTGACGATCAATTCCCGGTGCGGCTCGGCTACTGAAAACGAAGTGACCTCGTTGCCGAAATAGTCTTTGTGCGAATTGATCGATCCGGGATAAGGACTCACCTTGAATTCGTATTCGAGCAGAGTCTGGTTCGGGCAGGCGCGCGGCGTCAGATGCGCTTGGGTGTGGCACATCGATACCGGCTCCGAGTACCAATAGCGAGTGATGTGCGTGGCAAGCAGCTTCATAAGCGTCTACAAGCGCCGGGACTCGGTGGCGTGGCTGAAATAGGTCTGCGTCAAGGTGTCGGATAAAGAGCCGAGATCGGCAATCAACCGGCTGAGCAGCGCCTCCAGCGCGTCCTGCAACTTAGGACCGTCGGTTCGCACTAGTTCCCGGACGTCGGCCAGCTGTACGGCGATTTGCATCGATAACGCCAGACGTTCCTCGGGCGTGCGCCGGATGGAGGTCTTGGAGCCTGGGAGGCTGGTCATGTGTTCCAACAGACGAGCCAATTGAAACGCGATGGAGCGCGGATTGGCCTCGTCCACCAGCAGCAAATCCAGTACCAGCTCGGGTTGAAGCGAGGTAAGATAGCGCGACCGATACGTGATGGAACTATCGGCCATCTCCAAAATCGCTTCCAGCACCCCGACATCGCTGAGCGATTCCGGAACCAGGCTGTTGCGCAGCAATTCCACCATCTGAATGGCACGCTCCAGGCGCCGGCCGATATCGAGGAAGCGCCAGCCATCGCCGCGCGTCATGCTCTCCATCACCAGGCCCCCGAAGGCCGATAGCGTGATGACGGCATGGTTCAGCCGATCTTGCGCCGCGCTGATCTGAAACGCTTCGGCGGCGGGTTGAGTGGAGAATTGCTGGTCCAGTTGATTCACAATCAGCCAGGCGTCCACTGAAATACGATCGCGCAGCAGCCAGGCCACCCGGCGCACTTGATGGATGCTCCAGACCAGGCCGTTGGGGGCGTCCGGATCGTAAATCATCGAGAGTACTTCTTGTTCCAACACGAGCGGACGCTGCGCTCCCAGATAGCCGAGTGCGAGCAGGATATCGACGCCTGCGTTCAAACCGGCGAAGCGGGCCGAATCGCCTTCCTGAAGCGAGCGCGCCAGCACGGCGCGCGCAATCCGCACCGCCGCCTCCAGGCGTTCGGTGTAGCGGCCCAGCCAAAACAGGTTGTCGGCCACGCGGCTGGACAGATCGAACGTGGCGCGGCTGACGTCGAGAGGATGCGCGGCAGGCCGCAACAAGCTGAAAGGCGGCTCAGGTCCATCCCCCAACACCCAGGTGTCCTTGCTCCCGCCGCCGCGCTGGATCGAGACCACCATCGTTTCGAGCGAGGCCGAAACGCGCGTCAAACCTCCCGGCATCACGGCGTATCCGTTCGCCCCCGGCACCGCGTAAACGCGCACCACCATGTGGCGCGGATCGAGTTTCCCTTCATTCCACACCGGGACCGTGGAAAGCGCCACGTGCTCCTGGGCGACGAAGCGGCTGGGCGCGGCGCGCATGCGGTCGAGCAATGCCTGACGCTCTTCGCCCGTCAGAGCGGCTCCGAAGATCGGGTCGCCTCGCGTCCCTGGAAAGGTCGGCTTCACCACCAGGTCGTGCAAGTGATCGGCGACATAAGCGAAAGGCTCCGTCTGGCCGCACCACCAGGTGGCCACGGTGGGAATCTTCAATTCCTCGCCCAGCAAAAGGCGGCAAAGGCCGGGCAAAAACGCAGCGTAAGCCGGGGACTCCGCCAGCCCGGAACCGAGCGCGTTGGCTATGGCGACGTTGCCCGATCGAACCGCTTCAACCAGTCCCGGCACTCCCAGCATCGAATCGCCGCGCAGCTCCAGAGGGTCGCAAAAATGATCGTCCTGGCGGCGCACGATGACATCCACCGGCAACAGGCCGCCCAGCGTCTTCAAGAACACATGGTTGTCGCGAACCGTCAGGTCGCCGCCTTCCACCAGCGTGTAGCCAAGATAGCGGGCCATGAACGCGTGTTCGAAGTAAGTCTCGTTGTACGGACCCGGCGTGAGCAGCACCGTGCGAGGATTCTCGCGGTGCGGCGGCACCAGTTGCCGCAGAGCGTCCCGATAGGTCTGGAAAAAGCTCGCCAAGCGCCGCACGTGCGTGGCGCGAAACACATCCGGCAGCACGCGCGTGGTCACCAGACGATTTTCGAGTGCATAGCCGGCGCCAGAAGGCGCCTGCGTTCGATCCGCTAAAACCCACCACTGCCCGTCGGGCGAACGAGCCAGATCCGCCGAATACATATGCAGAAAGACGCCGCCGGGCGGCTCGATTCCGCAGCAGGAGCGCAGAAAGGAGGGATTCGGAAACACCAGATCGGGCGGAACCATGCCCTCATGCAAGAGGTGCTGCGGCCCGTAGAGGTCCGCCAGGATGGCGTTAAACAGGGTCGCCCTTTGAGCGATCGCCGCCTCAATCTTTTTCCATTCGGCCGGGTCCAGCACCAGCGGAACGGGATCGAGCGGCCACGGCCGGAAGGTGCTTTGCGGATCGCTGTAGACGTTGTAGGTGATGCCGTTGTCATGGATCAGCCGCAGGCCCTCGCGCCAGCGGCGAGCCAGACCGGTGTGTCCGATCGAGGCGAGCGATCCGGCCAGCTCGCGCCAGTGCGGCCGCAGATGCAGCGCATCGGCCAAAAATTCGTCGTAAAACCCCGGATTGGTTTCGTAGCTCCAGGCCGAATCCAACCGAGTCGTCGTGATGGCAAGCTTATCGTTCATCCCCGGACCAAAAACATATTCCTAATATCGTGACATATCGCTTTCCCGAACAGGCCTCTGGCGAGGTTCACAGCAAACCGTCGGCAGGCCCGGGCGGCGGCCTTCGCAAGTCGAGCGTGAACGGAAACTCGGGATTGTCCTCGGCTACCGGGACCCGCATTGGCCCGGGCGTGTGACCAAACGGAAAGAAACGAGACTGGCGGCGCGCCTCGGCTTCGTTAGCGTTCACGGGAAGTTTCGCGTGGCTGAGCCCGCCCGGATGCGCTACATGATAAGTGCAGCCTCCTAGCGAGCGGCCCGACCAGGTGTCGAAAATGTCGAAGACCAGCGGCGTGTGCACCGGAACAGTCGGGTGCAAGCAGGAAGGCGGCTGCCAAGCGCGGTAACGCACGCCTCCCACCCACTCTTCGTGCTTGCCGGTGGAGTGCAGCGGGACGCGGCGGCCGTTGCAGGTTACCAGATAACGGTCTCCCAGCAAACCTTCGGCTTTGACTTGCACGCGCTCCACCGATGAATCCACGTAGCGCGCCGTAGCGCCGGCGCTCGTCTCCTCGCCCAACACGTACCACGGTTCGGTGGCCTGGCGGATCTCCAATTGAATCCCGGAATGTTGGGCGCATCCGTAGACCGGATAGCGGAACTCGAAATGCGGCGCGAACCATTCGGCTTCGAACGCGTAACCGGCCCGGTTCAAATCCTGGAGCACTTCGCGAAAATCCTTCGCGACAAAAAACGGCAGCATGAACTGATCGTGCAGGCGGGTGCCCCAATGAATCGGACGCGCGATGTACGGCTCTTTCCAGAACCAGGCGATCAGCGCGCGCACCAGCAGCTGCTGCGTCAAACTCATGCGCGCATGCGGAGGCATTTCGAAGCCGCGCAGTTCAAGCAGGCCCAGCCGTCCGGTGGACGTATCGGGAGAATACAATTTGTCGATGCAAAACTCGGCCCGGTGCGTGTTGCCTGCCACGTCCACCAGAATGTGACGGAAGATGCGATCCACCAGCCATGGCGGGCAGGGACCGTCTCCCGGAGCTGGGATGAGACCGAAAGCGATCTCCAGCTCGTACAGGTTGTCCTGGCGTGTCTCGTCGACGCGCGGGGCTTGGCTGGTGGGGCCAATGAAGATCGTCGAAAAAGCATACGACAGCGAGGGATGGTTGAGCCAATAGCCGATCAGGCTGCGCAGCAGATCGGGCCGGCGCAGGAACGGGCTGTCGGCGGCCGTGGGTCCTCCCAGGACGAAGTGGTTGCCGCCGCCGGTGCCGGTGTGACGGCCGTCCAGCATAAACTTCTCGGTTCCCAGATGCGATTGGCGCGCGTCGTCATAAAGCGCGGTAATGTTTGAAACAAGTTCATGCCAATTTGTTGCTGGATGGATATTGACCTCGATTACCCCGGGGTCGGGCGTCACTTTGATCTGACGCAGCCGCGGATCGTCCGGCGGCGGATATCCTTCGATGACCAGCGGCAACTTCAGATGCGTGGCCGTATCCTCGATCGCGGCGAGCAGGTCGACATATTCGTCGGCTTTAGTTAAGGGCGGCATGAAGACATGCAAACGGCCGTCGCGCGGCTCGACACAAAGCGCGGTCCGGACAACCCACGGCGCGGACTGGCCCGGTCCCGGCGCGCGGTCGCGCTCCGATTTCTCGCGCGATTGCAAACGCGGCCCTTCGGACGGGGCGAACCGCCGCGGTATCGGCAACGGTCCTGAAATCGCCATTGGGTCGATAGGAATCGACACCGGCGCCTCGTCAGACGCGACCCAAGGCAGGCTCGAGAGCGGAAGGCGCAGTCCGACCGGCGAATCGCCGGGGGTGAGAAAGATATGCCGGCCGCGCAACATCCATAGGCTGGTTTGCCACTCCGGACCGTTGCGGCCCCAGGCACATTGGAGCGGCAGCACCAAGCCCACGGGCGTCTCGAGGCCGCGCGCGAAAACTCGCCGCACACGGTCGCGTTCTTCCGCGTCATCCAGGCGGTTGTCGATGGGATCGACATTGATGGGCAGCTGCCGTTCGCGTTGCAGATAGTACAGCGGATCTTCGAAAGCTTCACAGACGTAATCGGGATCGACACCGAGCCGCCGAGACAAAGCGCTCATGAACTGCTCCGCATCGGCGGGCCCGAGATCGCCGTTTGCGTTTTGCTGCGTCAGCAGCGAAACATCGTGCCACAGCGGCACGCCATCCGTCCGCCAATAACAGGCGAGTGACCAGCGCGGGAGCGGCTCGCCTGGATACCACTTCCCTTGACCGAAATGCAGCAGGCCGCCAGGGGCAAAGCGCCGCCGCAAGCGATCGATCAGGCACTCCGCCAATCTTCTTTTCTCGGGACCGAGCGCGGCGATATTCCATTCGGAGCTATCCATGTTGTCGACGGAAACGAACGTAGGCTCGCCGCCCATGGTGAGGCGAACGTCGCCGGCCGCGAGCTCCGCATCGATCCGGCAGCCGAGCGCTTCGATGCGCTCCCATTGTTGCGCGGTGTAAGGCAGGGTGACGCGCGGGTCTTCGTGAATGCGCGTTACCGACATCTCGTGCGTGAACTTCACCTCGCACTCGTCCACGCTGCCTGAAATGGGCGCCGCTGACGCTGGCCAGGGTGTCGCCGCTAAGGGGATGTGTCCTTCGCCTGCGAGCAGTCCTGAAGTCGGATCCAGACCGATCCATCCGGCGCCCGGCAGATAAACTTCGGCCCACGCGTGCAGGTCGGTGAAGTCTTGCTCGGGACCGGGAGGACCAGTGAGCGGTTTCAGGTCCGGCTTCAACTGGATCAGGTAGCCTGAGACAAAACGCGCCGCCAATCCCAGGTGCCGCAGGATCTCCACCAGCAGCCACGCGGTGTCGCGGCACGAGCCGCTTTTGAGCGCAAGCGTCTGTTCACTGGTCTGCACGCCCGGCTCGAGACGGATGAGATAGCGAATCTCATGCGGGAGCCGCGTGTTCAGCTCCACCAGAAAATCCATGGCGCGCTGCGGGGTACGGTCAATCGTCTTGAGGAATTCGTACAGCCGCGGCCCGCCCATGCGAATCGCGCGAAAGGGAGCAAGTTCCTGCTCCAGCCAACTCTCGTAGCGAAAAGGAAATTTTTCCGCGTAGGGCTCGAGGAAAAAGTCGAAGGGATTGATCACCGTCATCTCCGCGATCAAATCCACCTCCACGCTGAAATGTTGAACTTGTTCAGGAAAAACCACTCGCGCCAGGAAATTACTTTGCGGATCCTGCTGCCAGTTGATGAAATGCGGTTTTGGATCGATCTTGAGCGAGTAAGAAACAACCGGCGTGCGGCTGTGCGGGGCGGGCCGAAGCCGGATCACCTGAGGGGACAAGTGCACGAGGCGGTCGTAGTGATAAATGGTCCGGTGATGGAGCGCGGCGCGTATAGACATGGATGTGAACTATGAAACCGGCCAACTGTGCCCCGCGCAGTCGTCCTCAAACGAGGGGGAAAACGTGCTGTTCGATCAATTGTAACTCGGACGGCGCTCCATTCTCTGAAGAGAAAGCAGCTCGCGTATGTGAAAATACAGGGGTATTCATGCAGGAAGGCGCCAGCGACCTGCGATTTCCGAAGCACTTCGACGGAAAGCGCTTCTACAATCCGAATGCTCCGCAGGTACCCCCGCTGCTCGAAGTCCTCCGATGGAAGCTGACCAGCCGGCCGGAACCTTCGCCCAGTTTCATTTCCGATGTCGAGCCATCCACGCCGCCCCAGCGTGTGGAGGGCAGCGGATTGCGAACCACTCTGGTGAACCATTCCAGCGTGCTCCTGCAGCAACGGGGTTCCAACATTTTGACTGACCCCATCTGGTCCGACCGCGCGAGCCCCGTGTCGTGGTCGGGTCCGCGGCGCCATAGGAAACCGGGAGTATCTTGGGAAGATCTACCCACGATCGACATGGTGCTGATTAGTCACAACCACTACGACCATCTGGATCTACCGACACTGCGGCGGCTGGCGGCCCGGGGGAATTCTACCTTCATTGTTCCGGTGGGCGTCCGTCGGCTGCTTCACTCGGAGAATATCGGGCCCGCTCACGAGCTCGATTGGGGCGAAGCCTTCTCACTTGCGGAGTCGCGCGCGGGCTGCACCATCCACTGCGTCCCCGCTCTGCATTTCTCGAGCCGTGGAATTTTCGACCGCAACCTGACGCTATGGTGCGGGTATGTGATCGAATGCCAGGAACGGTTGATATACTTCGCCGGAGACACTGCGTTCGGAGATCATTTCGCCCACATTCGGGAAAAGTTCGGATCGCCGCACCTCGCGCTTTTGCCCATAGGAGCCTACGAGCCACGCTGGTTTATGTCATCGGTGCACATGGCTCCCGACGAGGCGGTGAAAGCACACCAGATCTTGGCAGCCAGGAAAACGATCGCGATCCATCATGGAACGTTCCAACTAACGGATGAAAGTATCGATGCTCCGAAGAAACAGCTCAGGGCTCTCACGCCGGACGAGTCGTTTCTGGTTCTCAACAACGGCGAGTTTGCCGACCTTCCAGGATGATCGACAAGCACACGCTCGCGTTGATCAGCATAATTGGCAGTGCACTGGACGTGCTCGGCGCGTTGTACCTCGCATATGATCTCTTGGGCGGCGAACACGGACCACTGCGGACTCTCACCAGAGGCGTCACCTATGGCGTGCTGTTCGGAGCTGGGTACGGCGTCGGCCTCGGTCCGGTATTTGGAGCCACTACTGGCGTAGCGCACGGCATAACGCTGGCCTGGGAGTATTCCCGCGCTTCCCGACACGGTCCGAAGCCCGGAGTCTGGCATGACGCGGCGACGAGCGCAATCCGCGGAATTGGTTTCGCTTTGGGCGCGGCTTACTTATACGGGGGCACTTTTGGGGTCACGTTTGGCGCACTCAGCACCCTAGGGCAAGTCCTT
>Ga0335078_10016752_pt1 | contig 10884 bp, 9 predicted proteins | sample Lox_Sample_32_FD_206711 | JGI IMG/M metagenome (GOLD analysis project Ga0335078, IMG submission 206711) | Soil microbial communities from Loxahatchee National Wildlife Refuge, Florida, United States - Lox_Sample_3.2 | ecosystem: Environmental > Terrestrial > Soil > Wetlands | place: USA: Florida... | reverse complement strand
TGCGCAGCTGGGCGTAGAAATCGACTGCGTTGCGCTTCAGGTCGTCGAACGTCTCGATGTTCTGGGCGCGCTCGTCGACGCCCTCGAGGCCGAATCGGCCCCACGTGACCTTGCCGGAATGGCTGATGGCGGCGTAGCGAACCGGGTCGCCGATCGAATCGACGCCCAGCCCGATGGCATCGCGCACGTTGGAGGGCCCGAGGATCGGCAGAACCAGATAGGGGCCTTCCGGGAATCCCCAGACGTACAGCGTCTGGCCGAAATCGCCGCTCTCATGCGGGTAGCCTGCCTGCTTGGCCATGTCGCGCAGCCCGATCGGTCCGACCAGCGTGTTGACGGCGAAGCGTGCCGCGGTATGGCCGGCGCGGGTGAGGTCGCCTTGCAGCAGACTGTTGCCGAACACCGTAGGATCGCGCAGCCAGCTCAGGAAGCTGCGGATCGTGATTTGGCCGAATTCGGGGACGACGTCGCGATAGCCCTCGGCGAGCGGCTCGAACAGCCATTTGTCCACGACCAGGTTGACCTGGAAGATCGCGCGGTTGGTCGGTTCGAACGGATCGTTGGTGCGCTCGAAGTCGGCGCGCGCTTCCGGATCGCTGGGCGGCGTCGCGCAGCCGGCGAGCGTCAGGGCCAGCAGGGCTGCGGTCGTGATGGTTGCGAGCGCGGCCGCCTTGGTCTTATGTCTGCAACGCATCGGCCGCGCACTACCGCCATACCAAAGGATCGACAATACGAGGCCTCTACCGCCCCTGACCAGGGGCAGCGTCGCTGTCCCACCACGAGACCCTCCCATCGGTCATCCGCGCGCCCGTGTCCAGCCATAAACGATCGTCCGAGAGCTCTTCTGCCGTGGCGCCCGTCAACCTATGAGCGACGTGCTCGATCTCGCGGCTGGCGCGGCCGCGTTGGGGGCGGGTGCCGGCGCCCTCTACCTGCTGGCGGTCTGGTTCGCGGTGCGGCGCTTCGCCGGGCGGCCGCCCGACCAGCCCGACCCGGTGCGTCGGCCGGCCGTCACCATCCTGAAGCCCCTCCATGGCGAGGATCCCGAGCTCTACACGAACCTCCGGTCGTTCTGCCGACAGATCTATCCGCGGGTTCAGGTGGTATTTGGCGTGCGCGATCCCGACGACCCGGCAGTCGCCATCGCGCGCCAGCTGATCGCGGATCTCCCGGAGGCCGATCTCGCCCTGGTCGTGGACGCGCGAGAACACGGCACGAACCACAAAATTAGCAATCTGATCAACATGATGGCTGCCGCCCGTCACGCCGTCCTGGTGCTCGCCGACAGCGACATGCGGGTCGGCACCGACTATGTCGACCGGTTGGTCGCCGCGCTGGGCGAACCCGGCGTGGGGCTGGTGACGTGCCTATACCGCGCGACCCCCGGGGCCAACCTGTGGTCGCGCCTCGGGGCGCTGTTCATCAATCATTGGTTCCTGCCCTCGGTGCTGGTCGGGACCCTGGTGCGTTCGTGGCCTGGATGCTTCGGCGCCACCATCGCGCTGCACCGCGAGACTCTGCGCCAAATCGGCGGTTTCGAGCGCTTTCGCGACCAGCTGGCCGACGACTACTGGCTGGGTGCCGCGGTCGCCGAGGCGGGCTTCCGGGTCGTGCTGTCACGCTATCTGGTCGAGGACGTGCTGGTCGAGCCCGACGCCGCGACCCTGATCAGCCACGAGCTGCGTTGGGCGCGCACCATCCGTTCGATCGCGCCGCTCGATTACGCCGCCGCCGCGATCACCCACCCGGTCGCCCTCGGGCTCCTCGCCGCGCTGCTGGGCGGCCTGTCCGGCACCGGGCTGGCGGTTTTCCTGGCGGTTCTGGCCTGGCGCTTGATTGTCGTCCGAATGATCGATATTGCTTTCGCCCTGCCGCGCCAGGCGCTGTGGCTCGTCCCGTTGCGGGACCTGTTGTCATTCGGCCTGCTGATCGCCAGTTTCTGCGGCAAGAAAGTGGCGTGGCGCGGCCAGGAATTCCGGCTGGCAGCCGACGGGCGTCTGATCTCGGATTGAGATGATCTCCAGATGATGAAAACCCTGTTCCTGCAACCGCCCTCGTACGAGGGCTTCGACGGCGGCGCGGGGTCGCGCTACCAGGCGCGTCGCGAGATCCGCTCCTTCTGGTTTCCGACCTGGCTCGCCCAGCCAGCGGCCCTGGTGCCCGACAGCAAGCTGGTCGACGCGCCGCCCGCGCGGATGACTCTCGACGACGTGCTGCCGCTCGCCGGCGACTATGAGCTCTGCATCATGCACACCTCGACGCCGTCGTTCCCCAACGACGTCAAGGTCGCCGAGGCGTTGAAGGAACTCAATCCGACCATGAAGATCGGCATGGTCGGCGCCAAGGTCGCGGTCGATCCGGCCGGCAGCCTGGCCGCCTCGAGCGCGATCGACTTCGTCGCGCGCAACGAGTTCGACTTCACGATCAAGGAGGTCGCCGAAGGGCGGCCGTGGAGCGAGATCGACGGATTGAGCTACCGCACCGCCGCGGGCGGGCTCGAGCACAACCGCGAGCGCGCGACGCTCGAGGACATGGACCAGCTGCCGTTCGTGACCGAGGTCTACAAGCGCGACCTCCACATCGAGGACTACTTCATCGGCTACCTCAAGCACCCGTACGTGTCGCTGTACACCGGGCGCGGCTGCCGCTCGAAGTGCACCTTCTGCCTGTGGCCGCAGACCGTCGGCGGCCATCGCTATCGGGTGCGCTCGGTCGGACACGTGATCGAGGAGATCCGGCTGGCCAAGAGCTACTTCCCGCAGGTCAAGGAATTCTTCTTCGACGACGATACCTTCACCGACGCGGGACCGCGCGCCCAAGAGATCGCCAAGGAGCTCGGCAAGCTCGGCGTCACCTGGTCGTGCAACGCCAAGGCCAACGTGCCCTACGACACCCTCAAGGTGATGAAGGACAACGGCCTCAGGCTGCTGCTGGTCGGCTACGAGTCGGGCAATCAACAGATCCTCAACAACATCAAAAAGGGCATGCGCATCGACATCGCGCGCCGCTTCACCAAGGACTGCCACGACCTCGGCGTCACGATCCACGGCACCTTCATCCTCGGCCTGCCGGGCGAGACCAGGGAGACGATCGAGGAGACCGTGAAATTCGCGACCGAGATCAACCCGCACACCATCCAGATCTCGCTCGCTGCGCCCTATCCGGGCACGTTCCTGCACCGCCAGGCGGTCGAGAACGGCTGGCTCGACGAAGCGCACGCCGAGCTGATCGACGAGCGCGGCGTGCAGATCGCGCCGCTGCACTACCCGCACCTGTCGCATACCGAGATCTTCGACTCGGTCGAGACCTTCTATAAGCGCTTCTACTTCCGCATCCCGAAGATCGCCTCGCTGGTCGGCGAGATGGTGCGCAGCCCGCAGATGATGAAGCGCCGGCTGCGCGAAGGCGTCGAATTCTTCCAGTTCCTCTCGGAACGCAGGCAGGCCCACAGCTGAGCCGTCGCCTGATCGTCTGCGCCGACGACTTCGGGCGCGCGGTCGAGATCAACCGGGCCGTCGAGGAGGCGCATCGGCGCGGCGTGCTGACCTGTGCCAGCCTGATGGTCGGGGCGCGCGCGCTCGACGACGCGGTCGCCCGCGCGCGGGCGCTGCCGGAGCTCAGGGTCGGGCTGCACATCGTCCTGGTCGACGGCCTGGCCGTGGCGCCGCCGGCCGAGATACCCGATCTGATCGGGCCCGACGGCGCGTTCCGGCGTACGCAGGTCGCCGCCGGCTTCGCCTATTTCTTCCGGGCGCGGGTGCGACGCCAGCTCGCGCACGAGATTCGCGCCCAGTTCGAGCGCTTCCGCGCGACCGGGCTCGCGCTCGATCACGTCAACGCCCACAAGCACATGCATCTGCACCCGACGGTCGCGCGCCTGATCGTCGAGATCGGCCGCGACTATGGGCTTGCGGCGATGCGGCTGCCCTACGAGCCGCCGGGACCGCTGCGCGGCGCCGAGCCGACGGCGCGCGACTCGTTGGGGGCGCGCGCGCTCCGGCTGTGGACGGCCGGGCTGAGGCGTCGACTCGTCGGCGCGCGCCTCCGCACCAACGACCAGCTGTTCGGGCTGGCTTGGAGCGGTGCGATGACCGAGACGCGCGTGCTCGGGCTGCTCGACCACTTGCCGGCCGGCGTGAGCGAGCTCTACTGCCATCCGGCGAGCGCGCCGACGCCGGCGCTGGCCGCCGAGATGCCCGGCTACCGTCATGACGACGAGCTGGCCGCGCTGATCAGCCCGGCGGTGCGCGCGCGGGTCGAACGGCTGGGCATCCGCTTGATCGGCTATCGCGACCTGGCCCCCGAGCCGGCCGGGAGGGCGGCGTGATCCGCACCGCGACGGCGGTGCTCGGCCTCGCCGGGCTCGGCGCGGCGGTTGCGCTGATCGTCTATCAGGGTCAGCGCGCCGTCTTGTCGGCGCTTGCTGCGGGCGGTGTCGGGCTCGTGTGGGCCAGCCTGTTTCATGCGGTGCCGATGGCGATCAACGCGCGCGCCTGGCAGGTCCTGATGCCGGGCGCGCGCCCGCCGTCGCTCGCTGCCTTCGCCTGGGTCGTTTGGGTTCGCGAGGCGGTCAACGGCTTGTTGCCGGTTGCGCGCATCGGCGGCGAAGTGGTCTCCGTCCGCTTGCTCGTCAAACACGGCGTCCGCCCCGCCTCGGCGGTCGCGAGCCTGGTGGTCGACATGACGGTGTCGATCGTCTCGCAGTTCGTCTTCACCGTGATCGGGCTCGGGCTCCTGGTCCTCGTCACGACCGACGTCGCGACGGTCGGCCGGATCGCGCTCGGTCTGGCGGTCACGATTCCGATCGTCGGCGCGCTGGTGCTGGTGCAACGCGCGGGCGCGTTCGCGCTGGTGGTGCGTGCGCTCCAGGGCCTCACCGGCGGCCGCTTCGCGGGATTGGTCGGCGGCTCGACGCGCATCGACCGCGCGATCCGGCTGTTCTACCGCCGGCGCAGCCGGCTGCTGCGCTGCAGCCTGTGGCAGCTCGCCGGGTGGATCGCCGGCTCCGGCGAGATCTGGTTGGCGCTCGATTTCCTCGGCCATCCGGTGAGTCTGCTCGAGGCCCTCCTGCTCGAGGCGCTGGCGCAGGCGGTGTCGAGCGCCGCCTTCATGGTGCCGGGCGCGCTCGGCGTGCAGGAGGGCGGTTTTCTCCTGTTCGGCAGCCTGCTCGGGCTCGGCCCCGAGCTCGCGCTCGCGCTCGCGCTCGCGCGTCGTGTGCGCGACTTCCTCGTGTTCGTGCCGGCGCTCGTCGCCTGGCAGCTCAGCGAGGGGCGCCGTCTGCTCGTGCGCTGAGGCACGGCCTCGCGTCCTTACGAAGCGGGTTGCCGGCATCGGTGCGTTCTCCCCGAGACGGCCCAAACCCGCCCGGCACCAGTTTTTGGTAAAGCTACCGCTTTATGATCTTGCCTCAAGCCCGGGATAATGCTGGCTTAAGGTCGATTGTCTATCAGTGGAACCCATCATCTCGTGTTCAACGTCTGCCGCTGCAGCCATGACGATCGTCAGCAATCATTCGGTCACCGGGCCGGAGCGCGCCTTGGACGGTTTCTGGGTGTGGCGGACCTTCGCATCCCGGGTGGGTCGGTGGTGGTCGGACCTGTCGACGCCTTGCCTCACTCCGCATGGTGAGGACGCGCTGATGGGAACCCTCACGATGCAGGACATGCTGCGGATCGCGCTGGCGGTGGCGATCTGCGTCGGCTTGTTCCTGTCGGACCTGATCACGCCGGTCGAGATGAACGAGGTCCAGCTCTATCCGCTGGCGTTCCTGCCGCTCTACCGGGTCCAGGTGCGCTTCCTGCTGCCGCTGTTCGCGGTCATCTCGATCATCCTGATCGTGCTCGGCTACAGCATCGAGCCCGACCCGGACTTCTGGGACGGTCTGAGCAACCGGAGCTTCTCGATCCTGATGGTCCTCGGCACCGCGATCGCGCTCGGCCGGCTCGCGACCGCCGAACGCAAGCTCATGTTGCGCGCGTTGACCGATCCGCTCACCGGCGTGTTCAACCGCCGCACGTTCCTCGACATGTCGAGCAAGGAGGAGGCGCGCGCGCGCCGGCGCGGCACGCTCACGTCCGTGCTGATGATGGACATCGATCACTTCAAGCGCATCAACGACACCTACGGCCACGGGGTCGGCGACCAGGTCATCAAGGCGCTCGCCGCCGTCGCGACCAAGGGCCTGCGCCCGACCGACATTCTTGCCCGCTACGGCGGCGAGGAGTTCATCGTCACGCTGCCCGAGACCGACGGCGACGTCGCCCAAAAGGTCGCCGAGCGCCTGCGCTCGTCGCTCGAGCAAGCGGTCGTGAAGGCCGACAGCGTCGGCGACGTGCACTTCACGGTCAGCATCGGCGTCGCCACCTTTGCGACCGGCGTGACGCTCGTGGATGCGATGGCGCGCGCCGACCAGGCGCTCTATCGCGCCAAGGAGTGCGGCCGCAATCGCGTGGAGATCTCCGAGCCGCTCGAATCCCCAGCGGCCGCCGTCGCCGCCGCGTGACGCTCGGCGGGCCGGTTCAGCCGACCTAGCCGAGCAGCCGACACCACGCGTAATCGAGCGGAATCAACACCAGCACGGTCAGCACAGCGAGCGGCAGGCAGAGCCGCGTTCCGTCACGCAGGGTGGCGCCGCCGAGTCGCACGCCGATCATCATGGGCGGCGCCTGGCCGCTGGACTTGTGAAACCTTGGCGCGATTGTTAGGGTCGCGTCCGTCCATGGTGGCTGCGTCATGACGGCGATCTCGCCGCGCTTTCTCGACGCGGGTGAGGCCGCGTTGGTCGTCGAGCTCGGCCGCTCCGTCGATCCGGCGGTGCACGATCAGGTGCTCGCGCTCGACCGCGCGCTGATCGCGCTGGCGCTGCCGGGCGTGCGCGAGACCGTGCCGACCTTCCGCTCGCTGATGATCCACTACGATCCGCTGGTGATCGACCGCGCGCGCCTGGTCGAGCGCGTGCGCGCCGTCGAGCTGGACGCGGGGGCGCCCGCGTGCGCGACGCGCTGGACGATTCCGTGCTGCTACGACGCCGCGTTCGGCGAGGACCTGGCCGAGATCGCGGCGCTGACGGGGCTGCCGGAGGAGCGCGTCGTGGCGCTGCACGCCGGCGCCACGCTGCGGGTCTACATGTACGGCTTCCTGCCCGGATTCTGTTATCTGGGCGGCATGCCGCCGGAGCTCGTGATCTCGCGTCGCGCCACCATCCGGCCGCCGCACGCGGCCGGCGCCGTCATCATCGCCGACGGCATGTCGGTGATCACGACCTTCAGCATGCCGACAGGCTGGTGGGTGATCGGCCGCACGCCCGAGCGCCTGTTCGCGCCGATGCGCGATCCGAGCTTTCTGGTCGGCGTCGGCGACCGCCTGCGCTTCGAGGCGATCGACTGCGCGACCTTCGAGGCATTGGCGGCGCGCGTCGCGGCCGGCGAGATCGTCGCCCGGCGGGACACCATGCCGTGAGCGCCGCGCTCCGCATCCTGACAGCCGGTCCCGCCGTCACCCTGCAGGATGGCGGACGCTTCGGCCGCATGCGCTTCGGTGTGACCGCGGCCGGACCGATGGATCCGCTCGCCTGCGCGGTCGCCAACGCGGCGGTCGGCGCCGACCCGGGCGCGCCGGCGATCGAGATCTCGCTCGGCGGCGTCTCGATCGATGCGCTCGACGCGGCCGTGCCGGTGGCGCTCGCCGGCGGCGCGTTCGAGATCAGCCTCGACGGCCGGCCCGTGCCCGGCGCGGTGCGCCTGACGCTCGAGCCGGGCCGAAATCTGCGCGTGCGCGCCGGCGCTGCGGGCGCATGGTGCTATCTCGCGGTCGGGGCGCGCATCGCGGTGCCGCCGGTGCTGGGCTCGGTCGCCACCCACGCGCGCTCCGGCCTGGGCGGGCTCGCCGGTCGCGCGCTCGCCGCGGGCGACCGGTTGCCGCTCGCGGACCTGCGCACGCCCGACGCACCGGCGACGCTGGTCGCGCCGTGCCTCGAGCGGCCGGGCGACGTGATCCGCGTCATCCTCGGGCCACAGGCCGACTACTTCGCCGACGATCAGATCGCCCTGTTCTGCGCCGGTCCGTGGACGGTCTCGTCGCGCAGCGATCGCATGGCCTACCTGCTCGACGGCCCGACCCTGCGCCACGCCGCGGGCTTCAACATCATCTCCGACGGCATTGCGATGGGTTCGATCCAGGTGCCGGGCGACGGTCGGCCGATCGTCCTGATGGCCGACCGCCAGGTGACCGGCGGCTACACCAAGATCGCCACGGTGATCGGACCCGATCTCGGGCGTCTCGCCCAGCTGCGGCCAGGCGCGCGCTTTCGTTTCGAGCCGGTCACCATCGAGGATGCGGTCGCCGCGCGCCGTGCCGAGCGTGACGCGCTCGCGGCACTGCGCCTGGAGCCGCTGCTGCGCCAGGACCTCGGCTCCGAGCTGCTGCTCGGCCTCAACCTGATCGGCGGCGTCACCAGCGGGCACTAGGCGCTGCACGCCGCGTCCTGACCAGTCTACAGTATGCCGACGGATCGAGCGTTCCGGCAGGGGAGATCTCATCATGGCATACGAGGCGTTGCGCACGATTCTGCCGATCGCCGGCTGGCCGGCTCCGCGGGCCGACGAGGTCGAGATCACGGGCGGCGCGGACCCGGTGCTGCCGACGCCGTTCCGCATCGGCGTCGCGGGCGCCGCGGCGCTCGCCGCGACCGGGCTCGCCGCCGCCGATCTCTGGCAGCTGCGCACCGGGCGGCGCCAGACCGTGTCGGTCGACCTGCGCCAGGCGACCGCCTCGTTGCGCAGCGGCCACTACTTGAAGATGAACGGCGAGCGTGTGCCGACCGATCGCGCCGGCGTGATGGGCGTCTATCCGGCGAAGCACGGCCGCTGGAGCTATCTGCACTGCAACTTTCCCAATCACCGCGCCGCCGCGCTCAAGGTGCTGGGCGTGGCCGAGGATCGTGCCGCGGTGGCGCGCGCGGTCGCCGGCTGGGATGCGCTCGAGCTCGAGGAGGCGATCATCGCGGCCAAGGGCGCAGGCGGCATGGTGCGCACGATGGCCGAGTGGGCGCAGCATCCGCAGGCCGCCGCGATCGCCTCGTTGCCCCTGATGGAGATCGTCAAGATCGCCGACAGCCCGCCGCAGCCGTTGCCGTCGGGCGACCGCCCGCTGTCGGGCGTCCGCGTGCTCGACCTGACGCGCGTGCTCGCCGGGCCGACCTGCGCGCGCACGCTCGCCGAGCACGGCGCCGACGTGCTGCGCATCACCGCGGCGCACCTGCCGTCGCTCGGCTATCAGGAATATGACACCGGCCACGGCAAGCTGTCGGCCTATCTCGACCTGCGTCAGCCCGCCGAGCTCGAGACACTGCGCGGGCTGGTGCGCGAGACCGACGTGTTCTCGCAAGGCTACCGCCCGGGCACGCTCGGCGCGCGCGGGCTGTCGCCCGAGGCGCTGGCGGCCTTGCGGCCCGGTATCGTCTACGTGTCGCTGTGCGCCTTCAGCCATGCCGGCCCGTGGGCGTCGCGGCGCGGCTTCGACACCGTGGTCCAGACGGTGAGCGGCATCACGGCACGCCAGGGCGAGCTGTTCCCCGGCGCCAGTGCGGGCCCGCAGTTCTATCCGGTCTCCGCGATCGACTACGTGACCGGCTACCTGATGGCTTTCGGCGCCATGGTCGCGCTGGCGCGCCGGGCGCGCGAGGGCGGCAGCTGGCTGGTGCGCATCTCGCTGGCGCAGACCGGCAAGTGGCTGGTCGATCGGGGCCAGGTGCCGGAAGACCAGCTCAAGGACGTGCCGAAAGAGTTCGACGCTGCCGAGATCGCTCGCTGGTCGATCGACAGCGATACGCCGGTCGGCCGGCTGACCCATCTCGGACCGACCGTGAAGCTGTCCGAGACGCCGCCGCGCTGGGCGCGCCCGAGCGTGCCGCTCGGCCACAATCCGGCCGTGTGGCCCGCCCGCGCGGCCTGACGCGTCGGGCGGCTCAGACCAGCAGGGAGTGCCGCGCCGCGCTGCCGGGAAGGTAGCGGTCGAACACGGCGCTGACCGCGCGCGCCAGCTCGGGTGCGTCCGGCGGCACGCCGATCCGCCAGCCGTCGCGCCAGGCCTGGCCGGCTGCGACCAGATCATCGACCGCGTCGCACTCCGGCGTGAAGGTCGATGGATCGACGCCGTGGCGCGCGCCGATCGCCGCCAGATCGACGCCGAGGTCGCACATCAGCCGTTCGATGATGGCGCGCCGCAAGCGATCGTCGTCGGTGAGCGCGTGGCCGCGGCGCGTCGCCAGCCGTCCGCTGGTGATCGCCGCGCGCCAAGCCGTTTCATCGGTCGCGTTCTGCACGTAGCCGCCGGGCAGGCACCCGATCGCGGACGCGCCGAACGCCAGCAGCACCGGCGCGTCGTCGGTCGTGTAGCCCTGGAAGTTGCGACGGAGCGTGCCGGCGGCGACGGCGGTGGCGAGCGGATCGTCGGCGCGCGCGAAATGATCGATGCCGACGGCGCGATAACCGGCCGCGGCGAACTGCGCGCGCGCCGTCGTGCAGAGCGCGCGCCGCATCGGCGCGTCGGGCAGGGCGTCCTCTGGGATCCGGATCTGATGCGGCTTCATCCAGGGCACGTGCGCGTAGCCGAACAGCGCCACCCGATCCGGCAGCAGACCCAGTGCGCGATCGATCGTGCCGCGGAGAGAATCGACGGTTTGGTGCGGCAGCCCGTAGAGCAGGTCGAGGTTGATGGCGTCGACGCCGTAGTCGCGCAGCAGATCGACGGCGGTCGCGGTCATCTCGTACGGCTGCTCGCGGTTGACCGCGGCCTGCACCTGCGGGTCGAAGTCCTGCACGCCGATGCTGGCCCGCGTCATGCCGCAGGATGCGAACGCGGCGACCCTGGCCTCGTCGAGCGTCC
>Ga0335078_10016751_pt1 | contig 10884 bp, 10 predicted proteins | sample Lox_Sample_32_FD_206711 | JGI IMG/M metagenome (GOLD analysis project Ga0335078, IMG submission 206711) | Soil microbial communities from Loxahatchee National Wildlife Refuge, Florida, United States - Lox_Sample_3.2 | ecosystem: Environmental > Terrestrial > Soil > Wetlands | place: USA... | reverse complement strand
CGGGCGGCTCTTCGATGGATCCGAAGCGGCTGGGAAGCAGCCGGTAGCCGTCATCAACGAAGTCATGGCGCAGCGATACTGGCCGCGCGAAGAGGCCTTGGGCAAGCGGCTCCGGTTCCTGAATCCACCGGTGGAAGTCGAGATCGTCGGCATCGTGCGCGACGGCCGCTTCCGCAGCTACCGCGATAAGTTCAGGCCTTGTTTCTATCTCAATCTCTACCAGGCCTTCGGCGCGACGTCCGATTCGTTCATGCATTACGTCACCAGCCGCATGAAACTGGAGGTGCGCACGGCCGCCGATTCAGCGGTGATCACGGCCGCGGTGCTGCGCGAAATTCACCGTCTCGACAATGAGATCGATATCCCGCCGGTCCAGACCCTTGCCTCCTACCGGGACTCGCAACTCGGCGAGGAGCGGCTCTCGGCGGCGCTGTTGACGAGCCTCGGCGGCCTGGCCATCCTCATCGCGGCTATCGGACTCTACGGCGTCCTCACCTTCGCCGTGGCGCAGCGCACGCGCGAGATCGGCATCCGCATGGCGCTGGGCGCGGCATCGCGCAAAATGCTCGGCAGTGTGCTGGGCAATGCTCTGGCACTCGTCGGCTGCGGCCTGGCCGTGGGGCTCGTGGCCGCCCGCCTGTTGGGGAAGCTCGTGTCCAGCCTGTTGTTCGGTGTTTCGGCAAGCGACGCGTTGACCTACGCCGCGGCCGGGGGAATTCTGCTCGCCGTGGGGTGCCTCGCGGCTTACCTGCCGGCGCGCCGCGCGTCCCGAATCGACCCTATGGTGGCTCTCCGATATGAATAGAGACTTTTTCCGCCGGCTCGCGGCCTTCCGGCAACGCGACCGCCTGGATCGCGATCTCCGCGAGGAAATACAAAACCATCTCGCCATGCAGGCGGAAGACAACCAACGCAGCGGCATGGATGTGGCCGAGGCCCGTTCCGCGGCGCGCCGGCAATTCGGCAATTCGACGGTGCTGGTGGAACAGAGCCGCGAAACCTGGGGCTGGGGACCGTTCGAGCGGCTCGGACAGGACCTGAAATACGCCTGGCGAACCTTGCGCAACAATCCCGCCTTCACCCTGGTGGCCATTCTCTCGCTCGCCCTCGGCATCGGCGCCAATACCGCCATCTTTTCCGTCGTCAACGCCGTTTTGTTGCGCAGCCTGCCGGTCCGCGACCCGTCGCAGCTCGTCATTTTGGGAGCGTCTGCCGACGTCGCGATCCCCGGCGTCCGCGTGCAGAATTCCCATGACAAAACCGACCCCGTGACCGGGCGGCGATTCTACAATACCTTCCCTCTCGCCGTGGCTCGCGACTTTCGCGCCAAAGCAGCCGATCAGGTGGATGCATTTGCGTTTTTCAGCCCCGGCAAAATCGGCGTCAACGACAGCGCCGGCAGCCGTCCGGGGTTTCTGACGCTGGTCTCCGGGAATTTCTTTGAAGCTCTCGGCGCGCCGATGGCGCTGGGACGCGGATTGACCGATGCCGACGATCAAACCGGCACCAGCGCCATCGTCATCACGCAATTCTTCTGGGAGCACTCGCTCAATTCCGATGCGGCCATCCTCGGCAAAGTGCTGCGGCTGAACGGCGCGCCCATGGTGGTGGTGGGCGTCACTGGGGCCAATTTCCGCGGCGTGTCCATGGCCGGATTCGACGGGCCCGCCGATGTGTTTGCGCCCTTGAACGCGATGGAGACCATCGTGCCGGACGAGTTTCGCGGCGGCTCCAGGCCGAAGGCCGCGCCCGACTATTGGTGGGTCCAGATTCTGGGCCGGCGCCGGCCGGGCGTCTCGATGCAGGCCGCGGCCAGCCGCATGACCGCCATCTTCCGCGGCACTTTGGCCGATTCCGGCCTGGCGGCGCTACAACATGCCAGAAATCCGCGCATCCTGCTCGACCCCGGCGACAAGGGTCTGAATCCCCTGCGCGAGAGAATTCAGTTTCCGCTGCTGATCCTGATGGTAGTCGTGGGCGTGGTGCTGCTTCTGGCGTGCGTCAATATCGCCGTGCTGCAACTGGCCCGCGCCGCGGCGCGCCAGCGCGAGATGGCGGTGCGCTTGTCGCTCGGCGCCGGCCGCGCCCGGATCATTCGACAGCTTCTCCTGGAGAGCCTCTCCCTTTCCGCGCTGGGCGCTGTCGCCGGCATGTCTCTGGGCGCCTGGGGCGCCCCCGTGATCGCGCATTTCCTTACCGCGCTGCCGGTCTTCAGCAGCGCATGGCTCGATCTGTCGCCCGACCTCCGAATCTTCGGCTTCACTCTTCTGGCGACTGTCTCCACCGCCGCGCTGTTCGGTCTGACCCCGGCATGGCAAGCCACCGGCGTCGACATCGCGTCCAGTCTCAAGGATGCTCCGCATCATACGTCACGGCGCGGCGCCTTCCGCCTCGGCAAGATGCTGATCGCCGGCCAGACCGCGCTTTCGCTCATCTTGCTCGGCGGCTCCGGTCTCTTCCTGCGCACGCTGCGGAATCTCTACCACCTCGATGCCGGATTCGATCGCGGCCACCTGTTGTTGTTCCGGCTCGATCTTCGTCAATTCGGCCGTCAACCCGAGCAGGCCGATCAGGAATTTGAGCGAATCCTCGAAGCGATCCAAAATGTCCCCGGCGTTCGTTCGGCCGCCGCGATGTCGCATCTGCTCATTGGCGGTTGGAACAACAGCACCGAGCTCTCGTCGCCTCGGACCAATTGGCAGCCGGTGGATACTTCGCTGAATTTTGTCACCCGGGATTTCTTCACCACCATGCGAATGCCGCTGGTCGCCGGCCGGACTTTCCAGCCGTCGAATGCCGCGTCCACGGCGCCGGAAGTGGTCATCAACCAGTCGGCCGCGCGCGAGTTGTTCGGCGGCCGTCCTGCCGTCGGACAAATTATTCATCAGCACACCGGCAACCCGATCATCGACGTGCAGGTGGCCGGGGTGGCGCGCGACGCCAAGTTCAACGATCTGCGCCGCGAGATCGGGCCCACCGTATTCGTTCCTTTTGCGAGCTCTTACCGGTTCCTGAGCCGGGCTTTCGCTGTCCGCACCAGCGGCGACCCGTTGACGATCGCGGGTCCCATCCGGCGGGTCATCGCCGCCATTAACAAGGACCTGCCGATGACGGATGTGAAAACGCAGACCGCTCTGATCGACGAAAGCCTGCACCAGGAGCGGCTCTTCGCGGCGCTGTTGACTCTCTTCGGCGGCTTTGCGCTTCTGCTTGCCGCCATCGGTCTGCACGGCGTCACCGCGTACACCACCGCCCGCCGCACCAGCGAGATCGGCATCCGCGTGGCGCTCGGCGCGCAGAAAGGACAGGTGCTGAGTCTGGTTCTGCGGCAGGTGCTCTGGCCGGTTGCGGTGGGTGCGATCGCCGGGCTGCTCGTCAGCCGGTTTGCGACCCGATGGATCGAGTCTTTTCTTTTCGGCGTCAAACGGCTCGACACCGCCACGTTCCTGGCGGCATGCTGTGTCCTGATCTTGGTGGCCCTTGCCGCGGCCTTCGGACCGGCATGGCGCGCCGCAAGGCTCGATCCGATGAAGGCTCTGCGCGCCGAATAGGGAGGCTCAAAAAGGGCCGCAGATCCGATCATGCTTGGAGGCTTTCCAAGGTAATAGCCGCTGATGGACGCGGATATAGGCAGATATAGTCGAGGCTCTTTATCCGACGATCTGCCGCCTTGAGGGACAGTCCCGCTAAAATAGATCCAGGACCTGAAATCCGATGCGCCTGATCCTGCTCGTGCTGCTTGCCTGCGGCTCGCTATGTGCCCAGTCCTGGGACCGCCTCCATGAATTCAAGCCCGGGGATCGCATTCGTGTGGTCGAAAAATCCGGCGGGGAACGAAGCGGTGAATTCACGGCGGTGACCGCCGACTCGTTATCCCTGCGGACCGCCAAAGGGGCCGAGACCGTCAGCCGGCCCAACGTGAGGCTGGTACAGGTGCGGAGCGGGTCGCGGCGGGCGCGAAACCTGGCCATCGGGCTGGCTGTCGGAGTCGTCATCGGCCTGGCGGTCGACCAGACGGCGGGCACTTACCTTCGCAATGAAACCGGAGAAAGCGGCGGGGTGCGGACCGCTACCTATGCCGTACCGATCGCACTATGCGGAGGAATCGGTGCGGCCATGCCGGCTTCGCGGACTGTTTATAAGGCAAAGTGAGCCCGGAAGGTCCGCTTTCTTTACACGTTTCCCCTGTCCCCAGCGTCAAAATCAGTAGTGAGACCGCTATTGCTCGCCGCCGTGCTCTCCGTGTCGGCCCTCGGCGCGGATCGGGATTTGAACACTGTGCTGAAAGCTGTGGAAACCCGGTACAATTCCGCCAGCACTCTCGAAGTCCTTTTCCATGAGGACTATACGGCTCCCGGACAGCCGCACCGGTCGGAAAACGGAACACTCTTCCTGTCCCGCCCGGGCCGGATGCGATGGGATTATGCACAGCCCAAAGGCAAAGTCTGGCTGAGCGACGGCAAAGAGCACTACATGTTCCTGCCGGACGAGAACCGGGTGGAACGCGGTCCCATGAAAGAATCCGACGACCTCCGCGCGCCGCTCGCGTTTCTGCTTGGCAAGTTGCACTTCGAAAAGGAGTTCCGCAATATTCAGGGGCGTCCCGAAGCGGATGGCGCGATGCGCATCACGGCCGATCCGAAAAATGACACCCTGCCGTATTCCCATGTGGAGTTCGTCGTATCCGCGCGCAACGAGATTACCGAAGTGAAAGTAACCGGATTCGACAAGTCCTTGATGGACTATCACTTCGACCAGGAAAAGCGCAACGAGCCAGTGAGCCCGAAGATCTTCCAATTCAAGATTCCGCCCGGCGCCGAGGTGGTGGAGACGGGACAGTAATGGGCGAATTCGTACTGAAATATGCCGATAGCCGGGGCCAGATCCACCAGCAGGTGGCGCTGGCGGTATCCGAAAAAGAAGTCCGCGACAAGTATTCGCAGCAGGGCTTCCTGATCTACTCCATCAAGCCGCGATCGGCGGCTTCTACCGGATCCCTCTTCGGCAGGCGCAAGAAGCTGAACCTCGAGAAGTTCCTCATCTTCAACCAGCAGTTTGTGACCCTCATCCGCGCCGGCTTGCCGATCCTCAAGGGGCTGGATCTGCTGGCCGAGCGGCTGACCGATCCCAAACTCGGACCGTACATCAAATCCGTCCGCGATGAAGTACGCAACGGCAACCTGCTTTCGGACGCCTTCCGGCAGCAGGAAGTGTTCCCCAAGATCTATGCGACGTCGGTCATGGCCGGCGAAAAAAGCGGCAGCCTGGTGGAGGTGCTCGACCGGTACATCACCTATCAGAAGACTGCGCTGGCGGTGCGCAAAAAGGTCCAGGCCTCGCTGGTGTATCCCTGCGTGCTCATCTGCCTGGTGATCGGCCTGATGATCTTCCTGGTGACCTACGTGGTGCCGACGTTTTCGAAGTTATACACCAGCATGAACGCTACTCTCCCCGGGATGACGCAATTCCTCATCCAGGTCGGCCAGGCGGCCCAGAGCTATCTCCTGGTAGGGACGGGCGCGCTGGTGGCCGGTTTCATCGGGTTCCGCTTGTGGTCGCGGCGGGAATCGGCCCGCGACACCATCGATCGCATCAAAATGAAGATCCCCACTTTCGGCGAAATCTGGCTGAAATACCAGGTGGCGCAGCTTTCGCGCATCCTGAGCACGCTGCTCACGGGCGGCATCCCGCTGGTGCAGGCGATGGAGACCGCGGCCGATTCGCTGGGGACGCCGCTGTTGCGGCGCGGCGTCGAATCCGCCGGCAAGAGCGTGCGCGAAGGACAGCCGCTCTCGGCTTCGCTGAAATCCACCAAGCTGTTTCCCGGCCTCGCCCTGGACATGATCGAAGTCGGCGAATCCACGGGCGCGCTGCCGGCCATGCTCAACAGCGTGGCCGAGTTTTTCGAAGAGGACGTCAACACGCGCATGCAGGTCACGCTGTCGCTGATCGAGCCGGCCATCATGATCGTGATGGGCTCGTTCGTGGCGTTCGTGCTGATCGCGCTCTACCTGCCGATCTTTTCCCTGGCCGATTCGATTCACTAGGAGCTTATGGCGAGCGGTGAAAAAACCCGAATTCACGATCCGCAGGCGGAAGCCGCCGAGGCGCGCGCCATTGCCGAGCGCTACCGCTGCGATTACGTCGATCTGCGCGAAGCCTCCATCGACCACGATCTTTTCCGGTCCATCCCCGTGGACCTGATGTTCCGCTACAATTTCGTCCCCATGCAGGCCTATAACGGCACGCTGGAGATCGCTCTCAGCGATCCGCGCGGCCTGACCCTGATCGACGAGCTGGCGGTGCTGCTCAATCGCAAGCTGCGCGTCAAGGTGGCCACGCTTTCGCAGATTTCCGAGCTGCTGAAAAAGACCGAGCAATCGCAGCGCGTGCTGGAAGAGGTCACCGAGGGTTTCGCGCTGGATGTGGTCGCGGACGAGGGCGAAGGCGACGAAACGCTCTCCATCGACAAGCTGACTTCCACCGACAGCGACATCGCGCCGGTGATCAAACTGGTCGATACCACGATCTTCAACGCGCTGGAGCGGCGCGCCAGCGATATTCACATCGAGTCGCGCGACCAGGAAGTGGCCATCAAGTACCGCATCGATGGCGTGCTGCACTATGCCATGCCGCCCATCGCCAAGGACTGGCAGCAGACCATCATTTCGCGCATCAAAGTGATGAGCGAGCTCGATATCGCCGAGAAACGCGTGCCGCAGGACGGCCGTTTCCGCGTGCGCTACAAGAACCGCCTCATCGATTTCCGCGTCTCGATCATGCCCACGATCCACGGCGAAGACGCCGTGCTCCGCGTGCTCGACAAGGAATCGATGAGCGAGAAATTCGCCAAGCTGACGCTGGACGTGGTCGGCTTCTCGGAAGCGGACCTGACGAAATTCCGCCGCTACATCACCGAGCCGTATGGCATGGTGCTGGTGACCGGACCGACCGGGTCGGGCAAGACCACCACGCTTTACGCCGCGCTCAGCGAAATCAAGAACGACGAAGACAAGATCGTCACCATCGAAGACCCGGTGGAATACCAGGTCAAGGGCATCACGCAGATTCCGGTCAACGAGAAAAAGGGACTGACGTTCGCCCGCGGCCTGCGTTCGATATTGCGCCACGACCCCGACAAGATCATGGTGGGCGAGATCCGCGACCAGGAGACCGCGCAGATCGCCATCAATTCGGCGCTCACCGGCCACCTGGTCTTCACCACGGTGCACGCCAACAACGTGCTCGACGTGCTGGGCCGCTTCCTGAACATGGGCGTGGAGGCGTACAACTTCGTTTCGGCGCTGAACTGCATCCTGGCGCAGAGGCTGGTGCGCGTGATCTGCGAGCATTGTAAGAAAAGGGTGCGCTACCCGGATGCGACCCTGATCGAAAGCGGGCTCAATCCCGATGAATGGCGCGATTTTCCGTTCCTGGAAGGCGCCGGCTGCTTCGAATGCGGCGGCACCGGTTTCCGCGGCCGGTCGGCGATCCACGAGCTGCTGGACCTGACCGATCGCATCCGCGACATGATTTTGGAACGCCGCCCGTCGTCGGAAATCAAGCGCGCCGCCAAGGACGAGGGGATGACGTTCCTGCGCGAATCGGCCGTAAACAAGATGCGGTCCGGCATCACCACCTTGCGCGAGATCAATAAAGTTACGTTTATCGAGGGATGAAGAGAGTGAAGATAATCATTAGCCACGGATGCACACAGATGCACACGGATAGGAAGGCCGGTTTTTATCCGTGCGAATCCGTGTTCATCCGTGGCCATTTGGTTTTCTCACCGGAGGTTTGCCGTGCTGCTCGATAAGCTCAAATCCCTCCTCCAGGAACCTCCGCCGGGAATGGCATTCGAGATCTCGCAAGCGGGGATCGCCGCGGCGCGGACCGGGGCGCGCGGGGAAATCGAGTTTCATCCGCTGAAGGCCGGGACGCTCGACATCTCTCCGATCAAAGAAAACGTCGTCGACCCGGACGATTTCGCATCGGCCGTGAAAGCCCTGGCCAAATCGCAGGCGGGGCGCAAACATCGCGATGTGGCGCTCATCCTCCCGGATTATTCCACCCGCCTGGCCGTGCTGGATTTCGATTCCTTCCCGTCCGACCCCAAGGAGCAGGCGTCGCTGGTGCGCTTTCGCTTGAAGCGCAGCGTGCCGTTCGACGTGGAATCGGCCGCGCTGAGTTATTTCGCGCAATCCACGGGGCGCAAGAAAATCGAAGTGGTGGTGGCGATGGCTCCGCTGGAAATCGTGGCGCGCTATGAAGCGCCGTTCCGGTCGGCGGGGATGAATCCTGGCCTGGTCACGACTTCGTCGCTGGCGGCTTTGGAACTGGCGCCGGAAAGCGGCTTGAGCGTGATGGCGAAAATCGCCGGCAGCGTGCTCACGGTTCCGGTGCGGGAGAAGGGCCATCTGCGGCTGGTTCGCTGCCTGGAAGTGCCGTCGAACACGCTGGACGATATCGCCGCGGTTCTGCTGCCCACGTTTGTGTACATCGAGGACAACCTGGGCGGGCGCCCGGACAAGCTGGTGTTATGCGGATTCGGTTCGGAAACGGATGAAGCCGTGCGGCGCTTCCAGGAAGAACTCGGGGTGGAAGTGGAGCCGCTGCGCTCGCCGCTGGGAGTTCCCGGCCCGCACGATGCAGGTTTGCTGGGATACCTGCGGAGCGCGGCGCGCAACAACTGAGAATGCCATGAAGATTCCCATCAATCTCGCCAGCCAGCCATTCCGCCGCGACCGGGCCATCCTGCTGGCCTCCGTGGTGGTGAGCACGGTGCTGCTGGCGACGCTCGGCGGCCTGGCTTACCTGTACCGGCTGGATCGCGCGCAAAGCGCCGCGGTCCGCATGGAACTCGCTCACCTCGACCGGCAAATCAGCCGCGCCAAAGCCCAGCAGGAGCAGCTCGACGCCGTTCTGCGCCGGCCCGAAAACGCCATGGTGCTGGAGCGCAGCGCCTTTATTAACGCCCTGATTTACCACAAGGCGATCAGCTGGAGCCAGCTCTTCAGCGACCTGGAAGCCACCATTCCGTATGATGTAAAGCTGACGGCGCTGGTGCCGTCGCTCAATTCCCAGAACAAGGTGGTGCTCGACATTACTGTAGCCTCGGAAAAACCGGGTGGAGTGGTGCAGTTCGCCATGGCGCTCGAGAAATCGCCGGCATTCCGCGACGTCGAGGCGCATACGGTGCAGCCGCCCAGCCAGTCGGAACCCTTTTACACGCTCCGCGTGACGGTGAATTATGCCCAGAAGCTTTAGTCCGTCGAAGATGAGGTGGCGGCGCGTCGTGCGGGATCCGCGCATCACCATGCGGGTGTTCATCGGCGTGCTGCTGGCCGCCAATCTGGTAATGGCGATCCTGGCGTTCAAACCGTTCGGCGGATCTGCGGACGACCTGGCGCGCCAGCAGGCTGCCCGCCAGGCTGAGCTCGATGCATTGAACAGCCGCATCCGGGCCACGCGGCAACTGGTCGATAAGGTACAGGTGGCGCGCAAAGCGGGTGACGAGTTTCTGGCGAAATATTTCATGGACCGGGCCAGCACCACGTCCGATCTTCTGACTGAATTGCAGCGCATCTCGACCGAAAGCGGCGTCACCGCCGGCCCCGACAGTTTTCAGCAGGACGATATCGAAGGCAGCGACACCATGCATATGCTGAAGATGCAGGTGGGCTGCGAGGGGAGCTACCAGAGCCTGGCAAAGTTCGTGAACCTGCTGGATAAATCTCCGCGATTCCTGATCATCGAGAACATGCACGCCAACTCCGTACAGAACGGTCAAAAGGTGAATGTGTCCTTCAAGGTGGATGCCTTCGTCAAAGACGCTTCGGGGGACGGCTTATGAAACTTGGCCTGGAAAATCGCGAGCAGGTGTTTTTTCTGGCGGGCCTGGTCGCATTTGCCGGCTACATGATGTATGTGAGCTGGATCCCGGGACACCGTGCGACGGCCCCGAATCCGGCGCCGGCCCACCCGTCCGCACCGCGGCAAGGGCGCAAGGCAATCGGCCTGAACAATCAACGGGACCGGATGGAATTTCGCAGCCCTGGAGCGCGGTTGTGAAGCTGGGCGGCGAAAACAAGAAGGCTGTCTGGGCGCTGGTGCTGCTGGGCGGCGGCGCGCTCTACCAGGTGTACAGCGCGTTTCTGGCGGGACCTTCGGTGCCGGCATCTTCCTCTGCCGCTCCGGCAGCGGGCGCGCGGCCCGCGGATGCGGCTTCACCTCTCGAGGCTTCGGCCGATGCGGTGTCGGCGCGGGCTGCCAGTACGCGCCACGGTTCGTCTGGCCGGAGCGACGAGTGGAAACCGAAGCTGACGTCCAAGAACGCCGAGGACCGTGTTGATGTAACCAAGATCGATCCTACGCTGCGGCTCGACCTGTTGGCAAAACTGGAGAAAGTGCCGGCACCGGAGGGGACTCACAACCTGTTCCAGGTGGGGCCTGCCCCCGTGAAAATAGAATCGCTCAAAGGGCCGGAGACGGTCGTCAAGGTCATCGCCTGGAACCGGTTTCCGCCGCCGCTGCCGCCTCCGCCGGGGCCGCCGCCGCCGCCGCCCGCGAGACAGCCGGTGCTGATCAACGTGAAGTATTACGGATGGGTCGAGCCCTCGGGGACCAGCCGGCGGCAAGCTTTCTTCCTGGATGGCGATAACATCATCCGATGCACCGAAGGCGAAGTGATCAAGGGGCACTACCGCGTGGTGCATATCGAGGCCGGCCGCGTGGTTGTCGAGGACAATAACGACAAGCTCCAGCAGACGCTGACGAAGGTCGAGGAGGGCGCATGAAAAGCGACGTGGGCCGATTGCCAATCGGCCGCAGGCTGCCAGCCTGCCCCCCAAAGAACTGGCGCAAGCGGCGCGAGGGCGGATTCGC
>Ga0335078_10016749_pt1 | contig 10884 bp, 8 predicted proteins | sample Lox_Sample_32_FD_206711 | JGI IMG/M metagenome (GOLD analysis project Ga0335078, IMG submission 206711) | Soil microbial communities from Loxahatchee National Wildlife Refuge, Florida, United States - Lox_Sample_3.2 | ecosystem: Environmental > Terrestrial > Soil > Wetlands | place: USA: Florida... | reverse complement strand
GTCGTCGCGAATTCTGGCCCCGCCCTGGATCTGATCGTCACGTCGTTGCTGTCGGCGTGGAGGTCGGGGATGGCGAGGTCGCGTGTGGAGCTGTTCGAGCAGATCAGGCGGGACTGGCGGGCTGGGGGATCATCGATCCGGGAGCTGGCGGTCCGGCATCATGTGCACCGGCGGACGGTGCGGCAGGCGCTGGCCAGCGCGGTGCCGCCGCCGCGGAAGGCGTACCCGCCGCGGCCGCGGCCGGCGATCGGCCCGTATGCGGCGATCATCGACGGGTGGCTGCTGGCGGACCGGGACGTGCCGCGTAAGCAGCGGCATACGGCCCGCCGCATCTGGCAGCGGCTGGTCGCCGAGCACGGCGCGAGCGTGGCCGAGGTGACGGTGTCGCGGTATGTCGCCCGCCGCCGCGCCGAACTGGGCCTGGACAAGACCGAGGTCATGGTGCCGCAGGCGCACGCGGCGGGCGCCGAGGCCGAGGTGGACTTCGGCGAGTTCCACGCCGTGATCGCCGGCGTCTTGCTGAAGCTGTGGATGTTCGTGATGCGGCTGTCGTGCTCGGGCCGGGCGTTCCACGTCGCGTTCGCCACCCAGGCCCAGGAGGCGTTCCTGGAAGGCCACGTGCTGGCGTTCGAGTACTTCGGCGCCGTTCCCGCCCGGGTCCGGTACGACAACCTGGGGCCCGCGGTGGTGCGGGTGCTGCGCGGCCGGGACCGGGCCGAATCGGAGCGGTTCATCGCGCTGCGCAGCCATTACGGGTACGACTCGTTCTTTTGCACCCCTGGCAGGGAAGGCGCGCACGAGAAGGGCGGGGTGGAGGGCGAGATCGGCCGGTTCCGCCGCCGCCACCTGGTGCCCGTCCCCGCCGTCGCGTCGCTGGCCGCGCTGAACCGCCTGATCGGCGCAGGTGACATGGTGGACGACGGCCGGGTGATCACCGGCCGGGCGGTCACAGTCGCCGCGGCGTTCGCCGCCGAGCAGCCCGCCATGGCCCCGCTCCCGGACGAGCCGTTCGACCCGGCGCGGCTGCTGCAGGCCCGGGTGGATGCCCGGGCCCGGGTGTGCGTGCGGCAGGACTACTACTCCGTCCCGGCCCGTTATGCCGGGCGGCGGCTGCCGGTGCGGCTGCCGGCCGCCGCCGTGGAGGTGCTGGACGGGCCGCAGGTGGTGGCCCGGCACGAGCGCGCGGCCGGGAAGCACGCCGAGATCCTGGTCCTGGACCACTACCTGGAGGTCCTGCGGCGCAAGCCCGGCGCGCTGCCCGGGGCCACCGCGCTGGCCCAGGCCCGCGCGGCCGGGACCTTCACCGCCGCCCACCAGGGGTACTGGGACGCCGCCCGCCGCCAGCACGGCGACGCAGCCGGGACCCGGGCCCTGATCGAGGTCCTGCTCGCGCACCGCACCGTGCCCGCCGCCGCCGTGGAAGCCGCGATGACCAGGGCGATCGCCTCGGGCGTGCTGGATCCCCAGGCCGTGCTCATCGACGCCCGCCGCCAGGCGGGCCGGCAGGCCGCGCCGGTCATCCCGCTCGGCGCCCTGGCCCGCTACGACCGGCCGGCCCCGGCCCTGGGCGCCTATGACGAGCTGCTGACCAGGACCATCCCGTGACCGGCGTGTCCGACGCCGCCGCCCAGGCCGCGATCGGCGCCGCGGCCCGCGAGCTGCGCCTGCCCACCGTCCGCGACCAGGCCACCCGGCTGGCCGAGATCGCCGCCCGGGAACACGCCACCTACCTGGCCTACCTCGCCGAAGTCCTGGCCGCCGAGCTCGATGACCGCTCCGCCCGGCGCCGCGCCCGCCGCATCGCCGACGCCCGCTTCCCGCGCATCAAGCGGCTGGCTGACTTCAACGCCGACGCGGTCCCCTCCCTGGCCCCCGGGCAGCTCGCCCGCCTGGCATCTGGCGCCTACCTGGACAAAGGCGAGCCCGTCGTGCTGCTCGGGGACAGCGGCACCGGCAAGACCCACCTGCTGATCGGCCTGGGCCTGGCCGCCTGCGAACAAGGCCGCCGGGTCCGCTACGCCACCACCGCCGCCCTGGTCAACGAGCTCGTCGAGGCGGCCGACCAGCGGGCGCTGTCCCGGGTGGTCGGCCGCTACGGCCGCCTGGACCTCCTGCTGCTCGACGAGCTCGGCTACGTCCAGGTCGACCCCCGCGGCGCCGAGCTGCTGTTCCAGATCATTACCGAACGGGAAGAAAGAGCCTCCATCGCGATCGGGACCAATCTGCCGTTCAGCGAATGGGGCACCGTCTTCCCCGACCCCCGCCTGGTCGCCGCGATCGTGGACCGGGTCACCTTCAACGCCCACATCCTCGAGACCGGCACCCAGTCCTACCGGCTCCGCACCAGCAAGACCGCCAGCCGCAGCAAGAAGCCCAGCTAAACCCCGAGACCGCTCACCCGGAGCCGAAATTCACGCCGATCAGTGGGGCCAGACAACTTGACGACACTCAGGTGTCGGGGTGGTCGGGGCCGAGCACCCGCTCCAGGTCGGGCAGCAGCTCCAGCAGCAGGCGCAGCGCGCCCGCCGCGTCACCGCACTGGCCGGTCCAGTCCGCGATGTGGTTCCGGGTGGTGAGGGTCTGGGGGTGGCCGGGGCCGAGCACCCGCTCCAGGTCGGGCAGCAGCTCCCGGGACAGGCGCAGCGCGCCCGCCCAGTCACCGCAGCGGCCGGTCCAGACTGCGATGTTGTTCCGGGTGGTGAGGGTGTCGGGGTGGCCGGGGCCGAGCACCCGCTCCAGGTCGGGCAGCAGCTCCCGGGACAGGCGCAGCGCGCCCGCCGCGTCACCGCAGCGGCCGGTCCAATACGCAATGTTGCCCCGGGTGGTAAGGGTTTCACGGTGGTCCGGGCCGAGCACCCGCTCCAGGTCGGGCAGCAGCTCCCGGGACAGGCGCAGCGCGCCCGCCGCGTCACCGCAGCGGCCGGTCCAGACTGCGATGTCCTCCCAGGTGGTGAGGGTGTCGGGGTGGCCGGGGCCGAGCACCCGCTCCCGGTCGGGCAGCAGCTCCCGGGACAGGCGCAGCGCGCCCGCCCAGTCACCGCACTGGCCGGTCCAGTTCGCGATGTTGCCCCGGGTGGTGAGGGTGTCACGGTGGTCCGGGCCGAGCACCCGCTCCAGGTCGGGCAGCAGCTCCCGGAGCAGGCGCAGCGCGCTCGCCGCGTCACCGCACTGGCCGGTCCAGACCGCGATGTTGCTCCGGATGGCGAGGGTCTGGGGGTGGCCGGGGCCGAGCACCCGCTCACAGTCGGGCAGCAGCTCCAGCAGCAGGCGCAGCGCGCCCGCCGCGTCACCGCAGCGGCCGGTCCAGGCCGCTAACACCCCGCACGATGCGGGGGTGCTGGTGATCGATGACAGCGGGGACCGCAAGGACGGGGTGAAGACCGCGCATGCGGGCCATCAGTGGCTGGGCCGGTACGGCAAGACCGACAACGGGGTGGTTACTGTCACCACGGTGTGGGCGGATGAGCGGCTGTATTACCCGGTGGATGCGGTGCCGTACACCCCGGCGAAGCACTTCGCGAAAGGCAAGAGCGACCCGGGCTTCCGGACCAAGCTTGCGATCGGCGCGGACCTGGCGGTGCAGGCGCGGAAGGCAGGGTTCGTGTTCCGGGCGGTCGCCGCGGATAGCGCGTACGGGGATCAGGACGGTTTCCGCGGCGAGCTGTCCGAGGCCGGCCTGCCGTTCGTGATGGCCCTCAAGCCCCGGCACGGGACGTGGGCCTATGGTGCTGATGCCTACACTCCGGTGGACGCGGCCCGTGCCCTGGCCTGGGACGGGCCGGAGGATCCCGGCGACTGGACCCCGGTGACCCGGACCTTCCGGGACGGCCGCACCGAGACCTGGCGGGCCGCCGACGCGACGCTGGGCTGGTGGGGCCCGGACGGCTTCACCCGCCTGGTGGTGGCCACCGCCGACCCGGGCACCCTGCCGGACAAGGCCACCTGGTACCTGGCCACCAACCTGCCCTGCCCCGGCGGGCCGCGCGAGGCAGACAGCCCGCACCCGGCCGCCAGCCTGGCCGAGGTGGTACGGATCTACGGCATCCGGCACTGGACCGAGCAGAGCTACAAGCAGGTCAAGGACGAGCTGGGCTGGGCCGACTTCCAGGTCCGCTCCGACCTCGCGATCCGCCGCCACCAGGCCCTGGTCAACTGCGCGTTCAGCTTCTGCTGGGACGCCTGGTTCGGTGACCACCTCGCACCGCGCTACCCTGCGGCCCCGCGGCCGGAGCCCGGCGGCCGAGAGAGGGGGGCCCGGCGCCGGACCGCCGCCGGCGCCGTCCTGGCCGCGGGCGCTGCGCGCGGTACGCGCCTGGCTTTCCCCCTGGATCGCGCTGCGGCGCTGGTGGCCGGCCTGGTCGACCGCGCCCCCGCCGCCGCAGCTGCAGGCCCTGATCAACTCGGTCGCGGCAGGCTGCGGCCTGCACCTCTACATCCTGAATTAACAAACTACCGCTAGGAGTCGCCTCGAATCAAGCTCTCGTAATCGTAGTCGATAGACACAAACTGAAGCAGGCGCGTCAGTGCTTCGCAGGTACGGCACGGGACCCAGCCCTTCGGCACCAGACTGGACACTGGGTATTCGTGAACCGTGCGGCCGACCATAAGACTACAGTCGCGCATGTGGAAGGTATTCCCTCCGTCCTCTACGACCACTGTGGTGTTGATCTTTTCAAGCATGCGCTTGTCCAGGTTGTCCCAGTTACCGACACTGTCGGCCATCTCTGCCTCCTTGACCGAACCCTCGCTAGGGTGGGTATTAGCTTACCGTCCGCCAATCGAGATACCGTTCTAACACTCCAGCCACAGATGGTGACCTTGCCACGTCGACCTTTCAATAGCGCACAACACAGGGCATCGAGCGGTAGCCAGGCAGAGAGCAAACCAGCGCCTACCAGGAAAGCAGCAGTTGTCGACAGCACCCGAAACGACCTCCTAAGCAGTGGATCACGCCTGGGCGTGCCCGCCGCGTGCCCGATGGGAGAGTCAGGAGCAGTGTCCACCGGGTACTCACGGACAACCTGAGATCGCGGTTGAACTGCAACATGCTGGTCAGCGGAGGCATGACAATCCAGTTCCCAAGCTGACAGTTCGGATCTAGCAAACCGGTTGATGCGGACACGATAGCCCGTGCAGCCTACGTGCAGCAGCGAACGGGCAACAGCGGTCGCGAGGCGGCCTGGGAGGTTGCGGACGGCCAAGACCACCAAGACGAAAATGAGGCGAGTTGCCGCAGGCAGGAGCAGCATTTTCGCTGCTATGTAAGGTGTGGTCAGGGGCAGGGTCGAACTGCCGACCTTCCGCTTTTCAGAAGGTCTGTCGCCCCCGATGCCACCGGATGAGTCTTGATCAGTCAGCCCAGCTAGAGCGCATCCATCCTGGTAGTTGGGCTGACACAACAATCTTAACACCCGTGCCAAGGTGTGCCGGAGAATGCCGTTTCGTCCGTGTTGCTCGCGTGTTGGGCGCCTCCCGGACCCGGACTTGTGTTGCTCTTGTGCTGGCCGCAGCGGCCCCGGTCAGCCGTCTCGCCTGCACCCCGGACCCGGCCCTGTCACACCGGCACGCGTGCCAGCCCGCGGCTGTCAACGCCGGCCATTTTCACCCGATGCCGACAGCCGCCCGAAGACCGGCTGCCGCAGCCTACCCACTGGCCTGCCAGCCATCCCGTTACCCCCTCGGCCAGGCCCGGGATGACCCAGCGTGACGAACAAGAAATGCGCATACGGATCAAAAGCACCCATATCGCCGATTCCGCGTTGATGATGCTGGTGGTTGCTGGATCGGCGGTTATCCGCAGAACATCATTTAGGTTCGTGGCGGTAGCAAGGCGGGCGATTGCCGGCGATGGCGCCATTGCCTGCGCCCGCCGTAGCGGATGATCTTGGAAGCGGCGTGCCCACCGGGACCCGGGAGGAAGCGGGCAGGCAGGTGAAGAGCAGCTCATAGGCCGGTATTGAGACGCGGCTGGCTTGTCCTTTACTCTTTTGCGGGGGGCAGATGATCCGACGTGGGGCCAGGGACCGGGGCGGTGTTGTTGTGCTCGGGGCTGGGCTGGCTGGTCTTTGCGCGTCGCTCGCCTTCGCGCGCAGTGGTCATCGGGTGCTGCTGCTAGAGCGCGATGGGCCGGGGGTCGCCGGCGACGCGGACCGGCTGTTTGAGTGCTGGGACCGGCCGGGGATCGCGCACTTCCGCCAGCCGCACACCTTTCTCGCGCTCGGCCGCCAGGTTCTGCTTGACCGGGCTCCAGACGTCCTCGACGACATCCTCGCGCTGGGCGCGCGGGAGAACCGGCAGTACGAGCTCCTGCCCGCGGAAGCGCAAGAGGACGACGAGAGGTTCGTCTCGATCTGCGCACGGCGGCCGCTGGTGGAGTACGCGCTTCGGCGGGCGGTGGAAGCTGATGACAACGTCATGCTCGCGACCTCCACTCGTGTCGTTGCGCTGCTTGCGGACGGCGACCGGGCTGACGGCCCTATTCGTGTCGGCGGTGTCCGGACCTCCGACGGCAGGCAGATCCGCGCCGGGCTGGTTGTTGACGCGCTGGGCCGGACCTCGCGGCTTGGCTCCTGGCTCGCCGCCCTGGGAGCCCGGCCGATTCTCGAGCGCCGAAGCGAATGCGGGCTCCTCTACTACAGCCGCCATTTCCGTCTTCGTGATGGCGTGGAGATCCCGCGCAACCCGTTCCTCCTGGGCGGGCCGCGGGGCGAGACCGGCTACCTCGCGTTCGCCGTGTTCGTGGAGGACAATCGCACCTTCGCGCTGATCCTCCTCATCCCGCCGTGGGACCGGGAGCTGCGCGCGCTGAAGTCCGAGCACGCCTACATGACCGCAGCCCTGTCCCTGCCGGTGGTGGTGCCGTGGGTGCACCCCGACCAGTCGGAGCCGATCACGCCGGTGCTGCCGATGGGAAGCCTGCAGAACCTCCACCGTTCGCTCATCATCGACGGCGAACCCGTTGCCGCGGGCATTCAGCCGGTCGGCGATGCGCTCTGCCACACCAATCCCACCTTCGCCTACGGCGCCTCGCTTTCGATCCGGCACGGCTTTACGCTCGCCGACATAGCCGGCCGCACGGAGGATCCCCGCGCGCGGGCGCTCGCCTTTGACGACGCAGTGGGCGCGGACGCCGCTGCCCGCTACGACTGCGTGTCAGCCGAGGACCGTGATCGACTGCGGCTCTGGCGAGGAGAACCGATCAACGTGCGCGAGCCCGGCGACAGCATCGCCTTGTTCCTCCGGATGACCGCTTACCCGGCTGCCGCCAAGGATGCCGGCCTGTTCCGGGCCGTCGCCCGCCGCGTCAACATGCTCGATCCACCCGACAAGCTCGAACGCGATGCCGCCCTGATCGCCCGCGCACAGCAGATCGCACGTGACGCCGCAGCGCCGCCGGCAAGCACGCTCGGGCGTTCGGAGCTACTCGCGGCGATCCATCCGCAGCCCTCGACGGCCTGAGCCGGCACCAGCGGCCCCGCCGGGCCTGCCCGTCCGGCCTCTGACCAAGGGCCCGCGCCAAGTCTCCGCCCGTCAGCGCAGTTTGCGGGACTGATCACAGAAAGTGATGTTGAGCCTGGGCAGACATGCGGCCCTGCCGACTCTGCGCTCTGTCACAGTAACGGAGGCAGAGGGCTCGGGCGGCGCAGATCAGCCATTATCGAGCGCCGACTGAGCCCTTCGTTCGCGCCCTCAACGCGCCAGATCGGCGGATCTCGCGCTCTCTCCTAGACCAACCCCGTCACGGAGTGTGATCTGGCCTTCGGGAACGACAAGTCGCTTTTGGGCTCGGGCGTTACTCCCGGCTAGCTTTGGAACAGTGCGAACGCCGCTCCCTGTGGGTCGGTGAGCACCGCGAAGCGGCCGGTGCCCGGGACGTCGGCTGGGCCGGCGATCACGCTGGCGCCCAGGTCGGCCGCCTTCTTGAGGTCGGCGTCGACGTCAGAGGTGCCGAAGTAGACGAGCCAGTTGTCGGGTACGCCGGCGGGCGTGCCCGGACGCCGGGGCATGAGCCCGGCGATGGTGCGGCCGCCCACCTGGGCTTCGGGGTAGTCGTCGCCGCCGCCCCAGCCCCAGCCGAACACCGCGGAGTAAAACGCCTTCGACTTGGCGATGTCAGAGCTGGACAGCTCGCTCCAGATGAACGCGCCCGGCTCGTTGACCAGCTGGGCGCCGAGATGCTGGCCCGGCTGCCAGGCCGCGACGACGGCACCCGTAGTGTCGGTGAAGATCGCCATCCGGCCCGCGGTCATCACGTCCATGGGGGCGACGATGACCGTCCCGCCCGCCGATTCCGCCCTCCTGGCCACCTCGTCCACGTCGTCCACGTTGATGTAGGTCGTCCACCGCGGCGGACCCGGGTCCTGGGCGGGCGAGATCGCCGCTACCTGCTTGCCGTCCTTGGTGACGATCGTGTAGTGGCCGGCTTCTTCGCCCATGTCCTGGCCTTGCCAGCCGAACAGCTCGCAGTAGAAGCGCACGCCCGCGTCCAGGTTCTGGGTCCCGATGTCCACCCAGGACGGGACCCCATGCTCGTACCGCGTCATCTCGGGCATCGCCCAACCTCCCCGCCGCCGCAAAAACCCTTGACCGCACTCTCGCAGCGCGGCATGCCTGCCCGCAAGGCGGGCTGCGGCCCATCGCACCCTGCTGGGGGTCGGCCGGGACCTAGGCAAGGGATGTTAAGGCTGGTCCTGGCCTGCTCGCGATGCATCCTGGCCGATGTCACTTTGATCCTGCTGCGTCGGAGTTGCAAGCCTCGAACTGGCGACCATCGGGATCGGTGAAGTGCCCGGAGTAAACCACCGTGGCCCACGCCACGAGCGCGGGCCACACCCGCAGCCTGGGCACCGACACGCCGGACAGCTGGACTGACACCTCGGTCCGCAGCGGACCGGGGCACGCGATGGCTAGGCTGGCCGGCATGGCCTACGACACCGAGCTCGCTGACCGGATCCGGTTCCTGATCGGCACCGGGCCGGGCGTCACCGAGAAAAAGATGTTCGGCGGCCTGGCCTTCCTGGTAAGCGGCAACATGGCAATCAGCGCCAGCGGCCAGGGTGGTGCCCTGGTCCGGGTCGACCCCGCCGATAGCGACGTCCTGATCGCGACGGCGAATGCCACCCTGGCGGTAATGGGCGGCCGCACCATGCAGGGGTGGCTGCGCGTCAGCCCCGAGGACCTGGAAACCGACGAGCAGCTCACCGAGCGGGTCAACCGGGCCATGGCGTAGGCCCGGTCGCTTCCGCCCAAGCCCTCTAGCGCAGGCACGCGCAGATCATCCAACTCGGCGCCCGGCAGCTGATCAGCGACAGCGAGCATCTAGTCGTCCAGATCGGATCCGGCGCATCGGCCTGCTGTCGCTACGGTCACGGTGGGCAAGTCCGGCTTCCCGACTGTCCTGCCCGTCTCCGCGTCCCATGGCCGGAGAGTGGCCATAACCGCGCAAGCCCGGTGTGGGACGCTAGGCGTTGTGACGGTGGATGCGCGGGTTGAGCACGTGGGAAGTCTGCTCCGCCCCGGTTTCCTGCGCGATGCCCGTGATGCCTACGCGCGGGGCGAGCTGGCCCCGGGCGGGTTGAAGGCGGCCGAGGACCGGGCCGTGCGCGAGGTCCTCGCCATGCAGGAGGAGATCGGCCTGCCGGTGGTGGGCGACGGCGAGATGCGGCGTGAGTCGTTCCAGAGCGAGCTCACCGCTGCCTGCGGCGGCTTCGCCGGGGTGGATGTCAACGCCTGGCTGTGGGGTGCCTGGCACTCGGCCCAGGTAGGCGACCTCACCATCGCGCGGCCCGCAGCCCTGGCAGTCATCGGTCCCGTACGCAAGCGACGCAACCTGGTAGCCGAGGAGTTCACCTTCCTGCGCGCCTGCACCAGCCGGCAGGCGAAGGTCACCCTGCCGAGCCCGTCGCTGTTCGCCAATTTGTGGTCGCCGGAGCATTCGGTTGCCGCCTATCCGACGCTGGATGCGTTCCTGGCCGACGTGGTACAGGTGCTGTGTGAGGAGGTCGCGGAGCTGGTGCGGCTGGGCTGTACCTACATTCAGCTGGACGCGCCGCACTACCCGCTGCTGATCGACCCGGGCTGGCGGGCGTTCTACGAGCAGCGCGGCTGGCCGGCCGAACGCTGGCTGGGGTACGGGATCGAGCTGGATAACGCGGTGATCGACGCCGGGCGGCCGGCCACGTTCGGCTTCCATCTGTGCCGCGGCAACCAGCTCAGCCGCTGGCTGGTCGCCGGCGGGTACGACGCGATCGCCGCCCCGGTGTTCGGCCGGGTGCACGCGGACCGGCTGCTGCTGGAGTACGACGACGAGCGCTCGGGCACCTTCGACCCGCTGCGGCTGGTCCCCGGCGACAAGGTCGTGGTGCTGGGCCTGGTCACCACGAAGACATCACGGGTCGAGCCGCTGGACCAGATCAAGGCCCGGCTCGGCCAGGCACGCTCGGTGGTCGATGTTGGCCGGCTCGCGCTGAGCCCTCAGTGCGGCTTCGCCACCTCGGTCGCCGGCAACGCCATCACCGCAGAGGCGCAACGCGCCAAACTCGCGCTGCTCGTCCGCGCCGCCCGGGACTTCCTGGGTGCCTGAACCCGACCTCGCGCACAGCCGTGCCCTGCGGCGCGTGATGCGGATCCCTTGGGCTCGCGCGCTCCGGTCACGTCCTTGGGGTCGCGAGGGTGCCCGACACGCCGGGAGGACCGTCGGCGGCAAGCGTCGGCTACCCGAAGCCTTGCCGATCCATGCCCTGCCCGGCCCGATGACGACGAGCTGGCCAATCGGCCCGTGGGAGGCCCGGGCGTTTGGCCATGGTGGCAGGCGGTGCCGGGTCAACGGCCTGGCGACGGGCTGCGCCGGTCATCAGGATGGTCAGGACCGCCATTTGATCGAGC
>Ga0335078_10016748_pt1 | contig 10884 bp, 12 predicted proteins | sample Lox_Sample_32_FD_206711 | JGI IMG/M metagenome (GOLD analysis project Ga0335078, IMG submission 206711) | Soil microbial communities from Loxahatchee National Wildlife Refuge, Florida, United States - Lox_Sample_3.2 | ecosystem: Environmental > Terrestrial > Soil > Wetlands | place: USA... | reverse complement strand
GTCCGGCGCCGACCAAGGCCGGGTGAAACTTCCCGAAAGCGTTTACACCGGCATCTGGTGGTATGCGCGCTTCCCGAATCACTATTCCGGAGACGGCAGCACCGCAACGAAAGAACAAGGCGAGGCGGACGTACAAGGCTGGATCAACACCGTCGTACACGCGATCAAGGCCGTCAAAGCCGACGACGAAAGCCTGAAGCTACAAAAGCAATTCTTCGAACAGAGCCAGCACCCGCTGGACACACCGCAGTGAAGGGTGATCAGGTTTACGTTTTAGGTACATGTAGGGGTCCAGCACCGCTGGACCCCAAGTGCGCACGGTTCCGGACAGCAGCAACGCTGGTTAGAAGGGGCTTACAGGTGAGACCCGGCGATTCGAAGTTCTCGGATTCCTGATCGCTGATCGCCGATAGCTGATCGCGCTTTTTGATTACCGATTGCGGATTATCTTCCGAGGGCGAGCACCCGGGCATCGTGATACGGCTTCATCCGCGCGCCTGGAATTTCGTACACCGTGTACGCATCGAAGCGCGCCCGTTGCACCGCATTGTCCAAATACTGTCGAGCCGGACTGCCATCCGGTACGACAACCCATCGCGCCCCGATTATTTCCAGCAATTCGTGCCCCTGGCTAACACTCAAGCCTCCGGAGAAAAACGCGTTGCGCACATTTCGATAGTTGGGATAAGGCCACAGCAGGCTGAACAGCCAGTGGCTGGCGAAGCTGTGCACCGGCGCGTTGGCCATCCACGGCGAAGCATCTTCCGTGGCCAGCACCAGGTCCTGTGGATTTGCGTTTGCGCCCAGCCACTTCACGGTGGCGACTTCTCCCGCCGGCGCGATGGCCGTGGGCTTCAGACAGGCCCCATGAAACGTTGTGCAAGTATCGAACGGGAATTGCTGGTTCTGCGTTTGTACTCCGGCGTCCCAAGCCTGCACGCGGAAAGTGATGTGTGGCACGAAAGACCAGATCAGAAGCGGCACGGCCACAAATTGCAGCAGCGGTTTTGTCCACGATGGCCGCCGCGCCAGTAGTTCCTCAACCTGCATCATCAACAACAACCCAATGGCAACGAACGACCCATCCAGCAGATGCAATGCAAACGGCAGTCCCGGCACAAAAAACAACGCCATGGTCACCAGAAACCACGTCTTCACAATCATCGTTTCGGCCGACCGGCTCTCTGGAAGTCCGAACAACAGCAGCAGCACAATCAACACCATTGGCGCGCCAACCACGCCCGCCAGCAACGAAGGCGAAAGCACAATCGAATTGGCCAAGGCCACTTCGTGCATCCACTCGCTGCGCAGCGTCTGAATCACGTACGGGGACACACCCGCGCCGGCGGCGATAGCAATCCAACTCAACCGCGTCAGCGTTTCCTTGGTGAATCCAGAGAGCCGCAGCAGCACGATTCCAGCGGTAGTCGCGGTAACAAAAATCTCAAACGGGTGCAGCAGCGTCGAAATCAGGCACGCCAGCGCCATCCACGCCATCCAGCGCCGCTCCCCACTCTTCACATAGCGCCCCAGCAGCCCCATCGAGAGTACCTGAAACCCCGTGCCATAGGTCAGAAACGGCCAGGTGACCAGTCCCCGCAAAAACCCATCCGACATCGTCAGGAAATGCACCCGTCCCGTCGCCGCACCGTATTGCGCGGAACCGCCCAGAAACTGCGAGAGAATCGGCAAGGAGTCAATGGGCACGCACGCCAACGCAACCAGCAAAGCCCAAATCGCCTGGCTGCGCGTTTTGCAAAACGTCCGGTAGGCAAACGCCATCGCGTAGGCAACAAACACGTAGCCAACAAAAGTGAAAATCTGCAGCGCCACGACAGGACTCACACCCAGCAACCGTTGCAGCAGCGCCACCGGAATCCACCCCGGCGCGATAAAGTCGGCGGGGGTAGTCCAGGGCGCGCTGTAATTCGGCAGGAACCAGCCTTTGGTGTAGCCGTGCAACCATGTCAGATAGATGGCGATATCTGAATTCCGCTGCACTCCCATCCCCACATAGCCGGCGGGTGGGGCAATCAGTCCATGCCACACATCCAAATTGTTCAGGAAATAAAGAATCGTCCCGAGGCCACCAGGAGCTAGTCGCGTCAACAAACGTCTCCAGGCGGGCGTCTGCGACGGTTTCGTTTCCACCTCATCTGCCGTCACACGCTCGTCTGAAGCACTCACGATTTGGCTCATAGCGAAGGGTAGACGACGAAATCAGCGGCTCTTGCGAAGCGTTTCAATCCACTCTGATAGAACCCGATCGTTCGGTGGTTCCAGGTCAAAGAATTCCACGCCCACGCCAATTCTCGGCTTCACAATGCGCACGATCACCATGGCATCCAGGATCTGGCCCTTTCGCGTCAACTGTAACCGTCCGCGTGTATTGAGTGGGAAAGGCTTGCTGGTGCAGATAAAGCAGCCTCCCAGGGAGATGTCCGAAGTCACCCCCGTCAACTGCTTCCCCGATTCCATATCGATCATTTCCGCATCCGCCGCAAACGGATAGCGAATGGTATAGCGGCGATCACGAAGCGCCCCAAGGCGCGCCGTGTCTCGCGATGGCTGGCCTGTCATGATGATTACCTTTTCCACGCGTCGAACGATCCACTCCAGTCTGCACCGGGCAGATGTGTCTTTTGTGCAATCAGTTTGACCGAATGCGTCCGGCTTGAAAACTGCCTTACGGGCGGGTGCCGCCAAAGGGTTACTCGTAACGCGGCCTTTTGCGGCCATTCCAGCGTATTTTCTTCCTAAGCTCTATTACCGGGTACGACAATCCACGCACACCTGCCGGATACATTATTTTTCTCCGTGCTAGTCTGAGGCGAGGCGTCCTCTCATCACCATCTATCCCATGAGCGTTGACGGAATCCGTCAGAGCGACCGTGTCAGCCTGCGCATGCAGGTCCAAGCCTCCTGGACGGCCCAGGGTGGCGCCACGGTGAAGCAGCCCGCCGAGACCCTTCTCGTGAGCCGCAATGGCGGCGTGATCCGCCTGCAGGAAAAGCTTTTCCCCGGCCAGGAACTGACGCTCGAACGGCAAATTGAGGGAGACCGCGGCAAGACTGCGCTGGCTCGCGTCGTGGCGGAAATTGACCACGAGCCCGAGGGATTTATCTATGCGATCGCCATCGTAGAACCGCGCCTGGATTTCTGGGACATTGAGTTTCCCGCGCCACACAAGGCCGAAGAAGCCCTGGCGCGCCTGCTGATGGAATGCAATTTCTGCCAGCGCCGCGAGGTCGTTTATCTCAACGAAATGGAACTAAAATCCTTCGAGATTCGCAAGTGTGTAGCGCGACTGTGCAAGCATTGCGATGCCCCTTCGATTTGGATAGAAGCGCAATCTGAATCGTTGAATGAAGGATTCTTGCCCTCTCGCAGCGCCATCGAAGAACGCGTCGTGCCTCGCCGCAACCGCACTCGCGTGAAGGCCCGCGTGCTGGCGTGTATTCGCCGTAGGGGTTTTCAGGAAGAAGTAGCTGTCTGCGAGGACCTGTCCAAAGGCGGAATCGCGTTCCGCAGCCGCAATCAATATCCCGAAGGCACGCGCCTGGAAGTTGCGGTTCCCTACACCCCGGGAGCCGGTGCCATCTTCGTCCCCATCCGCATCGTCTTCTCCCAGCCCATCAGCTCCGCAGGTTTATACCGGCACGGCGCCGCCTACCTCCGCCCGCCGGAATAAGAAGCAACCGCGGCAAAGTCGTCGCAGTGACCCTGGGCGGGTGGCCAATGTCCTATGATCCACCCTGCGGACGCAGGGGGCAGGTCAGACAGATCTGCTGTACACGAAGATCAGGCCGAGGCAGCTCGACCAAGCCATTATCACGCCCGGCGAGCACCATTCCGGGGATTCGGGTGGTTGAATGATGGCTCCTGCGAACTCCACGGACGTGATCCGGCCCGAGTCAGCTTACGGTGGTTTTCCTTGCGAGTCTCCGTACTCTGTTGCACGGCAGCGTTAGATTATTTCCTGTGCGCGCAGAAAACAGAAGAGCAGGCATCCTACAGCAGCCCAATAGCAGGACATCAGCATATCCAGTTCGTGACCGGCAAATTCCAGGATGTCTCTACTCAGCTGCGGCGTGCTTGCTCCTTCTATTTGCGCATACTCGTCAAGCCTGGAGTAGGCATTTGCGTATTGTCCGTAGGGATAAATGATGAACACAAGGCCGAACCAGAACGGAAACACACCCAAACGAGATTCGTAGATCCGCTGCCAGAAATAGACTCCGACAAAAATATGGACTAAAAGGGTAGTGGCTGCAACCAAAGTATTAAAACAGAAGCCAAAGCCAAATTTGGAAATGCACCATTTACGCGTTCCAAAAACTACCGCCTGGGTTTGCTTCACATCTACCTCCAGTCTTTAGTAGAGCACACTCGCATCTGCATTTCATTACCTTCACGGTGTACCGCTTGTACTGCGAGGAAGGCCTGGCGCTGCGCCATAAGCCGAGACGGCGCAGGTGCGCGGCGACCAATCGCCGCGAGCGATGCAAGCCGGTGATGCCGAATCAAGTTTGCAGTCTGGACTTCGTGGCTGATCAGTTGGCGGACGGACGACGATTCCGGGCGCTGACGATCGTCGATGTGTCACAAGAGAAAGTCTGGCGATCGAAGTAGGACAAAGTCTAAAAGGGGAAGACGTGACGAAGGTGCTGAGTCGGCTGCGCGCACAGCGGGCGACTCCGAAAGTGCTTTTCTGTGATAATGGCACGGAGTTTACAGTCAGGCGATGGACTTATGGGCCTACCATGCCGGTGTGCAGATCGATTTTTCGCGGCCGGGGAAGCCGACCGACAACGCGTATGTGGAATCGTTCAACGGAACGTTGCGAGCGGAATGCCTGGATACGCACTGGTTCGCCTCGCTGGCCGAAGCCAAGCAGTTCATCGAGGCTTGGCGGCGGGAATACAATGAGAGTCGTCCTCACAGGGCTCACGGAGAGAGGACGCCGCACGAAATCGCTTGTGAATTCGCGGCTAGCCGCGAATTCACAAGCACCCGCAACTGACGGAAACTCACTCTCGGGATGACACAGAAAAAGCGAACCGCTCAAGGCGTCCACTCTCGTACGATTCACCCTGCGGACGCAGGGGGCAGGTCAATCCTTCTGCAGATGGTAGTCAATCTTTACCTCCTGGTAGGAGATCGAGCCACCGCCCGCAACCTTATCAAGTTCTTCCTCGTGCAGTTGGACATCTCCCGGCTTCTTGGCCTTGGCCAGGTCATCGGCAGATGCGTTCGTCGTTTCCTTTGGTTTTTCGTCGCTCATGTGCTCTCCCTTTCAGAATGTGCATTCGGAATTGGCATGTCGCATTAATCCCGGCGGAGCACAGCCCTAACTATCTTTATGTTTGCTGTCAAGCGCCTCGCCAGGTACGCCGTCGAACCCACCTCCTGCAACCTTGCCCAGTTCCTCTTCGCTCAGTTGAATGTCGCTTGGCTTCGTGGTCTTGGTCAAATCGTCGGCACTGTTTACTGTTTTCTCGTCGCTCATTGTTTTTTGCTCCTTATCGATACAACTACTTTGGCGATGATGCATCGAGCTGCTTCGTGATATTGAGGTCGGAATGTGTCACCTCGCCACCAGCGACCTTTTTTAGTTCCTGCTCGGACAGTTCGCCCTGTTCCTTGGCTGGTTTCACATTCTCTTTTTCGTCGCTCATGGCTCTCTCCTTGTTTAGCTCAACCGGGGGCCCTTGGCTTACGCCGCAGACACTATCGCACCGCCTCGACCTCATCAATGCACCGGAAGTGACTTGCGGATGAACGCTAAGTGAACTCGGGCCTGCGCCGCCCGCATCCATTCTTCCCTAGCGCCGTATTGTTCCACGGCGAGCGGTACGAGTCGCTTTCGTTGTTTCCTACTTCGTTAACAATAGTATCCTAATTATCTGCAAGTTTTGACAGGTTGGATTGGCGGTGCTTGAGCGATATGGAGGTGCGAGGCCGACTTCGTTATGCCGTCAGACGGAACGTTTCCTCCATGCCAATAGATAAGCAATAATAACTATTTATATTGAGTAAATAGTGTGCCATAACTTCGGTTATGTTTGAGGGACGCTGTTTGCTTGCGCTTACACAATGTCCCCCAACGTGCCCGGCGCGAAACATAGCCTCTTTGCTTCCCGCACTTATCGCCCATTCGCCCGGAACCGCCTTTAAAATCAACACTTACAAAAAACATAGGGGAGGGGTGGGCCTGCTTCACCAGCCACGCGTCGCCCATCACTCCGCCGTACAACCCGGTACAACACTGCGTACATCGCTGTCTGCGCGCTATCTCCCGCCGCCTCTTTGCCTTACGTGCCGTACATCAGAATCACCGGGGGTGGGGACTCCCCTGCTCCATCCCCAGGTTTAACAGTAGTAAAATATGGGAGAGGGAGGGTTGCAAAATCCTCCCTCATCTTAAAGGAGAACCAATGCTCGGTGGAATGATGATCAGAGGAATTCTGGTAGGCATCGGTGCTTCGCTTATCTCGGTTGTTCTATTCTCGCGGCCTTATGTAGGCGCGCCAACGCTCGACATGAAAACACTTCAGCGTCTGGTTGTCTCGTTCTTCGGTGGTATGGGTATCGGCGTCGGCATCGCCGCCTGCGTACTGATAGCCCTGGTGTATGGCGTGGTCTGGTACGGACAACGTGCGGCACTGCCCTAACTTATTGATACGATGTTATAACCCAAAGAAGCAGGAAAACCTGGCAGAAAACCTGGAAAACCAGAATCACCGGGGGTGGGGACTCCCCTGCTCCATCTTCCTCGTTCCGTCATTCCAATGCCGACCGTCGCAACCAGCAAGATCACTCAGTCCAGCGCGGGTACCGCGGCTTGTTCGCGGCGGCGCCGATGCAAATAGTGCATGGCAATGTTCAGATACACGGGACCGCAAGGCGTCTCGATGCACAGCACCATTGCTTCCGTATCCATGCTGCCCGCCAGGCCTTCCTCATTCATATGAATCTCCGGCGGAAACACTTTAAAACGGAAGCCTTGGTCGTTCAGCAGCGTGACGGAATTCCCGATGATCATGTTGGCCAGCTCGCACACCGTTTCGCGAATCACTTGCTCGCTAGCTGCCACTGGAGCACCAGCCAGATGACTGGCCACCTTCATGGCCACCTCGGGCGCGAGGTCCAGAATCACGCGGCCTTCAATGTCGCCCTTGATGGCGATCAGCGCGGCAATGCCCTTGCGCCGATAGGTGTTTTCGTCCATCGAGAGGTCGCCGATTCTCGTCGGAGCTTGCAGCGACTCCGCGAAAACCGCATCCGCCGCATTGATGAATGGCTGTATCAGTTCCATCCTCATGACTGGTGCTCCCCCGCAAACGCCACCGGCGCGCCCGCGGCATTTGGATCGTCTCCGAGAACGTAGCGAAGAATCTCGTACAGCACTTCCGGCTTCACCGGCTTCTGCACAAAGTGCTTCGCGCCCTTCTGCAGCGCCGCCAAAATATTTTCCTGGTAGCCCACCGACGAGACCATCACGATGCGCGCTTCTGGGTGCTGCCGCACAATACGCTCGACGGCCTCAATGCCTTCCATCTGGGGCATGGTGATGTCCATCAGGACAATATCGGGTTTCGCGCGCCCGTACTCCGCGATCGCCGTCAAGCCATCGCCCGCTTCTCCGGCGACTTCCCCGCCGAAAAGCTCGATCATCTTGATCAGGTTTTTCCGCGCGAACACGGAGTCGTCCACCACCAGGTACCGCACTGGCTGCTGGTCTTTCCGAAGTAGCGCTGCAAACTGTTGCATGACCTTCTCCTTTGCTCCGCCCGCCCGGTCAGGCGCGCGGAGTTGACACCGGAACTTTTTCGCCTTTTTCTGACTTTTCACTGCCTTCGGTTTTCTGTCCGCCACTCACGCCGTACTGTGCCACCAGATAAGAACCCATACTGTCGAGGGGCAAAATTTTGCTCGCAAACCCCTTCAGGATCGCGGCCCGAGGCATGCCGCTCACCACGCAAGTCTCTTCGCTCTGTGCGATGGTCATTCCGCCGGCGGCCTTGATGGCGCCCAAGCCTTCGGAGCCGTCCTCGCCCATCCCTGTCATCAGCACTCCCACGGCGGTCAAACCAAACTCCTGCGCCACGGAGTGAAACAGCACGTCTACCGACGGCCGGTGGCCATTGATCGGCGGGCTGTCGGACAGCACCACCATTTCGCCACGCGGCATGCGCCGCACCATCATGTGGCGGTTGCCCGGGCAGATCAGCACGCGCCCGGCAATCAGCAAATCTCCCGACTTCGCCTCTTGAACGTCGAGCGCACAGCACTCGTCCAGGCGTCGCGCGAACATGTCCGTAAACCCTTCCGGCATGTGCTGCACGATCACGATCGCCGCCGGAAAATCCGCCGGAATCTGGGTCAGCAGATACTGCAGCGCGTTTGGCCCCCCGGTCGAAATTCCAATGGCAATAATCCGGCTCGGCGCAACCACAATGCTGGACTTTCTCTTCACCGGGTGCACCGGCTCCACTTCGAAAGTTGGCAGCTTCTTCATGCCCCGCGCGCGGCTGGCCACCTTAATCTTCTCGATCAACTGTGAGGCAATGGGATCCAGATGTCCGGAAGCGGCATCTTTCGGCTTGGCCACAAAGTCGATCGCGCCCAACGCCAGCGCTTTGAAGGTCGAATACGCCCCTTCGCGGGAATGCGTACTGAAGACAATCACGGGCCGTGGGGCATGCTTCATAATCATGCGCAGCGCTTCTATACCATCCATGCGCGGCATTTCCAGATCCAAGGTCACGACGTCCGGCTGCAATTCCGCGATTTTCTTTAAAGCGAATGCGCCGTCCATCGCGGTTCCCACGACTTCAATGTCCGGATCGCGCTCCAGGATCAGCGGAATCAGCTTGCGCATCAGCGCCGAGTCGTCCACCACCAGCACTCTTACCCGATCCTTCATGCGATCGCTCCTAGTGGCATAGACCGCGACAACCGCGTTACGATTGCCGGCACATTCAAAATCAGGACCACTGTCCCGTCCCCGAGGATGGACGCCCCACTCACCAGGTCGCTGGAGACCAACTCCCCAGGCAGCGCCTTGATCACCAGTTCCTCTTCACCCACCATGCTGTCGACCAACAGTCCAAAGCGCTTCTCCGCCTGCCCAATCACCACCACAAAATTCTTTTTTTTCTTGCCCGCCGGCTCGACCGCGTGCAACCGGCTCAATGTGTTCAGCCGCACCAAAGTCAAAATCTGCTCGCGCAGCCGCAGCACTTCCCTTTGGTCTACGCGGTGAATCTCCTGGTCATGGATACGGGTAATCTCGATGACCGACGAAAGTGGTACCGCAAACAACCGCCCACTCACGCGGAAAAGCAATGTTTGGATGCTCGCCAACGTCAGTGGCACGCGGAGCTGAAACGTTGTGCCTTTCCCCGCCGCCGACGAAATCTGAATCGTGCCCTTCAGCCGGTCCACAACCGTGCGCACGACGTCCATACCCACGCCGCGCCCCGACACTTCCGTCACTTCCGCCGCCGTGCTGAAGCCAGGCTCGAAGATCACGTTGAGCAGGTCCTGTGGGCTCAGCCGCTGCGCCTCTTCCGCTTTCAGCAAGCCGTTCTTTACTGCTTGTTCGCGAACCAGGTCCGAATCGATGCCGCCACCGTCATCTTTGACTTCAATCACTACCTGCGTGCCCTGGTGATAGGCGTTCAGGGAAACCGTACCTCTCGCCGGCTTGCCCGCTGCGATGCGCTCGTCGGCAGCCTCGATTCCGTGGTCGACGGCGTTGCGCACCAGATGCGTCAGCGGCTCCCCAAGAGCGTCCAGAATCCCCTTGTCCAAATCCGTATGCTCGCCAGTCAGTTCCAGTGCCACGTCCTTGCCGCAGAGTTTAGCGATGTCTCGCACAACACGTGGGAACCGCCGGAACAGTTGCTCCACGGGAACCATGCGGATCTTCAACACGCACTTGTGCAGCTCATCCAGCACGCGCGACTGAAACGCGAGCGCCTCCGCGAGCTTCCCGCGCACCGGATCCCGCGCATGGTTGTGGTCAAACTCCGACAGGCTGCGCTGCAGCATGGACTTCCCGATGATCAGTTCACCCACAAGATTCATCACCGCGTCGATGCGCCCGGCATCCACGCGCAAGGTGCTCTCCGCTACGGTCGCGACCGCCGAAGCTCCCGCGCCCTGCTTCGCCGCGGATTTTTCGCTCGCCTCCGACGCATGCGCGGTCAGCTTCACCGCTTGCGCATCGAGAATGTCTCCGAGGAGTTCGTGCTCCGCTGATTCCGCGCGACTCGCTGCTTCGATGCGCACGTCCGAAACCACCGAGGGAATCTTGCAGCGCAGCACGATGTGATCCACAGCGTGCGAGCTCGCCAGCGCCGCTTCCACCACTTCCACGGAAGCGGCCGCGATAGGGTCCTCGGGCCGCAACGCGATCACCGTTCCGCAGGAATGCAGAACATTGCGCACCAGTTGAAACGCGGCTGCGCGCATCGCGCTTGCCGGATCGATCCGCAGGGCCACGTTGTACACCGTCTCCCCGCGCAGCACGGCTTCGGACACCATCAGCCGTTCGTATTCGTTCCAGTGGAAGCTTGCCGGCACAACAGGCGCGGTACCGCCGTTGGCTCCGGCCTTGGGCGCTTCCAGCAATTCGTGAATCAACAACCGCAGCGGCGCAGCGGGTGGCGGCTCCTGCTGTTTCTGGTACGCCCCCAGCAGACTCTCGAACGTGTCCACGGCTGTCAAAACCACTTCGGCCAGCTTCGCACCGTGCGATTGCGCCACTTTGAGGGACAGAATGTCCTCCAGTTCATGTGCAATTTCGCTGAGCGCTTGAAACCCGCAGGCCGCTGAGTCGCCCTTCAAGGTATGCACCGCCCGGCGCACACCACG
>Ga0335078_10016746_pt1 | contig 10885 bp, 9 predicted proteins | sample Lox_Sample_32_FD_206711 | JGI IMG/M metagenome (GOLD analysis project Ga0335078, IMG submission 206711) | Soil microbial communities from Loxahatchee National Wildlife Refuge, Florida, United States - Lox_Sample_3.2 | ecosystem: Environmental > Terrestrial > Soil > Wetlands | place: USA: Florida... | reverse complement strand
GGTGACCGGCGAGCCGGGCGGCGCGATGACCACCAGCCGGTTGTGCGCGAACACCGCCGCGCTCCCCGCCACGAGGCCGCTGTCCGTGACCGCCACCATCCAGCGCCGGTCCGCCGACGCGAACACGTCCGCCGGCGCCCCCTGCTCGATCTGCAGCGCCAGCTGCTGCGAGCCGGCGAAGTTGAACGTGACCGCGAGGCCGGGCATGCGCGCCTGCAGCGAGTCCCCCAGCGCGGTGAACGCCTGGGTGAGCGAAGCCGCGGCGAACACCGTGAGCGCGCCCGCCCGCGCGGCCGGCCGCGGGGGCGCCGCCGCCAGGATCGGCAGGGCGGCGACGGCCACCGCCACGCGCATCCCCGTCGCGCCGCTCATCCCTTGCCGATCATGACTTCGGTGGCCTTCACCACCGCGTACACCTCGTCGCCCTTGCGCAGCCTGAGCCGCTCCGCCGAGCCGCGCGTGATGATCGAAACCAGCTCCTGATCCCCGATCCCCACGCGCACCTCGGCCATGACGCCGTCCAGCTTCAGCGAGCTGATCCGGCCGCGGAGCTGATTGCGGGCGCTCAACTCCACCGGCGCCGTCGCCAGCTCGCCCCCCTCCGCGCCGAGCAGCTGCTCGAGCGCCTCGCGCCGGAACAGCCACCGCCGCCCGACCCGCACGCCGGGCAGCTTCCCCGCCTGCGACAGCCGCTGCACGCGCTTGACGCTGAGATGCAGGGCGGCCGCTGCCTCCGCCGTGCTGAGAGTGTTCATATGTGTCGTTAAATATCCTCCTGTGCCGTCACAGGCAACCCCTGAGGGACCTGGGGCCCCCGTGAGCGGACCGGCGACCCGGAGCATCGGCGTCGGTGCCCTTCGGCGCGGCGCGGTGCGCGTCGGGGGCGGCCCCCCGCTTCCGCCGGAGGCGCATTGCGACCATAATTGTCGCCTTCCAAGAACTCGGACGACCGACCCATGACGACGCTGTCGCGCGCGACCCGCGTGCTCCTGATGCCCGTGCTGATCGGGTGTAGCCATGCGACGCAACGGGCGGCGGCCTCGGCCTCCGTGGCGCCGGCGCCGGCGGCGGCCGGACGCGCGCTGGCGGTGACGGCGGCCGACGTCGCGTTCATGTCGGGAATGATCGTCCATCACGCGCAGGCGGTGCGGATGGCGAGCTGGGCGCCGTCGCACGGCGCGAGCCCGGCCGTGGCGGAAGTGTGCCGGCGGATTGCGGTGTCGCAGCGGGACGAGATCGCGTTCATGCAGCACTGGCTGCAGGACCACCACGATCCCGTGCCGCAGGTGGACACGACGACCGGCCGGATGCTGTCGATGGGCGGCGCGACGGCCATGCCGGGCATGGGCATGGCGGACACGGCGGCGCCGATGATGCCGGGGATGCTGGATGCGGCGCAGCTCGCGCAGCTCGACAGCGCGCGCGGCCCCGTCTTCGACCACCTCTTCCTCACGTACATGATCCAGCACCACGAGGGCGCGCTGACGATGGTGCAGCAGCTGGTGAGCACGCCCGGGGCGGGGCAGGACCCCCTGGTATTCCAGTTCGCGTCCGATGTGAGCTCCGGGCAGGCGGCGGAGATCGACCGGATGCGCCACCTGTTGGCCACCGTGCTGCTCGGCGCGGGCACGGACTGACCCGATGACCATCAAGGAGAGCCTCGTGCGTTCGACCGTGCTGTCCCGGCGCCCCGGGGGCGCCCCCGTTCGCGTCCCGCTGCTGGCGGCGTCGCTCGCCGCCGCGGCGTGCTCCTCGACTGCGCCCTCGGCGGCCCTGTCGTCGGCCCTGACGCCCGCGTGGACGGCGGCGCCGGTGCCCGATGCGCGCGTGGGGCTCAAGGCCGGGTGGATGAACGCCGCCGAGGCGCTCTGGAACCTGAAGCTGGTCTCGAGCACGGAGCCGTCGCCGTCGTTCATCAACCGGGCCGACCCGGGCAATTTCGCGTACATCAATTCGGACCTCGCGTTCACCGGCACCGACGTGGTGCAGGGCAACTTCGACGGCTTCCAGATCTGGGACATCGCGAATCCGGCCGCGCCGAAGCTGGTGGTCGGCTACGTATGCCCGGGAGCGCAGAACGACGTCTCGGTGTACCGCAACCTGCTGTTCGTCTCGGTCGAGGCCACGAGCGGGCGGGTGGACTGCGGCTCGCAGGGGGTGCGGGACACGGTGAGCGCGGAGCGGATGCGCGGCGTGCGCATCTTCGACATCAGCGATCCCGCACGGCCGAAGCTGGTCAGGAACGTGCAGACCTGCCGGGGCTCGCACACGCACACGGTGGTGACGCAGCCGGGCGACACGTCGGACGTGTTCATCTACGTGTCGGGCACGGCGCCGGTGCGCTCGCCCAACGAGCTGGCCGGGTGCTCCGGCCTGACGCCGTCGCAGGATCCCCACAGCGAGATGTTCCGCATCGAGGTGATCCAGGTGCCGCTGGCGCATCCGGAGTCGGCGGCGGTGGTGAGCAAGCCGGAGATTCTCGGCGGGCTGGCGGCGCCGCCGGCGCACGGTGAGACGCCGCAGGACGTGGCCGCGGCGCAGCGGGTCGCCGACGCGGCGCGGGCGCGCGGGGCGTACGTGGTGAACATCTTCGGGCTGCCCCGCGTGGTGCCGCCCCCGTTCGTGGGCCACGAGCTCGACTCCCTGGTTCGGGCGCGCGGCGGGAGCGGCGCGCCGACCGCCGCCGACTCCGCGATGCTGCGGGATTCGCTGCAGGCCATCGTCGACCGCGCCATCAACGGGCCGGAGGTACCGGGCCAGCCGCGGCCGGGGCCCGTGCAGTGCCACGACATCACGGCCTACCCGGCGATCGGGCTGGCGGGCGGGGCGTGCGCGGGCTACGGGCTGCTGCTGGACATCCGCGACGCCGCGCACCCGGTGCGCCTGGCGGCCGTGTCCGACTCCAACTTCTCGTTCTGGCACTCGGCCACGTTCAGCAACGACGGCAGCAAGGTGCTGTTCACCGACGAGTGGGGCGGCGGGCTGCAGCCCCGGTGCCGGGTGACCGACCCGAAGAACTGGGGCGCCGACGCAATCTTCGCGGTGGGCGCCGGCTCATTGACGTTCGACAGCTACTACAAGATGCCCGCGCCGCAGACGGAGCAGGAGAACTGCGTCGCGCACAACGGGTCGCTGATTCCGGTGCCGGGCCGCGACATCATGGTGCAGGGCTGGTACCAGGGCGGCATCTCGGTGTTCGACTGGACGGACGCTGCGCATCCGCGGGAGATCGCGTACTTCGACCGCGGGCCGATGGACTCGACCAAGCTCGAAGGCGCCGGGTCGTGGTCCGCGTACTGGTACAACGGCCACATCGTCAGCTCGGAGATCGCGCGCGGCCTCGACATCCTGGATCTGGAGCCGAGTCCGCTGCTGTCGCAGAACGAGATCGACGCCGCCAGGCTGGTGCACGTGGACCAGGAGAACGTGCAGGACCAGCAGCGCATCGTGTGGCCCGTGCGCTTCGTGGTGGCGCGCGCGTACGTGGATCAGCTCGAGCGCTCCGGCGGCCTGGCGGCCGCGCGGATCGCCGCGGTGCGGGGCGCCCTGGCCGGCGCCGAGCGGATGTCCGGCGCGCGGCGCGCGGCCGCGCTGACCCGGCTCGCCGGGCAGCTCGACGGCGACGCCGCGACGTCGTCCGACGCGGCGAAGGTCAGGATGCTGGCGGCCGAGGTGCGGCAGCTGGCCGGCGCGTAGCCGCGCCGCCGCCCGGCCGCGGGGCCGCGCCCGTTCCGTTCGAGGGAGGTGCGCCGTGACCGTGCTCAGCCTGCTGCTCGCCGCCGGCCTCGCCGGCCCCGGGCCCCGCGACGGCCGCGCGCTGATCCGCGCGATGCACGACCGCTACGCCGGGGCCTGGTACCGCACGCTGACGTTCACGCAGACCAACACCGCGACCGACTCGCTCGGCCGCGCCACGCACTCCACCTGGCGCGAGGCGCTCGCGCTGCCGGGGAAGCTGCGCATCGACATCCTCCCGGCCGACAGCGGGGGCGGGCTGCTGTTCCGGGGCGACTCGGAATACGTCTTCGCGCACGATGCGCTCCGCCGTGCCGCGCCCTTCGTCCACCCGCTCCTGGTGCTCGGCTTCGACGTGTACGTGCAGCCGGTGGCGATTACGGTCGCGAAGCTCGCGGGCCTCGGGTTCGACCTGTCGCAGATCCACGAGGACACGTGGCAGGGGCGACCGGTCTGGGTGGTGGGCGCCGCGACGGGCGACACGCTGCGGCCGCAGTTCTGGGTGGACCGCGCACGCCTGGTGTTCGTGCGGATGCTGCAGCCCGGGCGCCGAGACCCGGCGCGCCTCGCCGACACGCGCTTCGAGGACTACCGCCGCATCGGCCGCGCCTGGCTCGCCGCCCGCGTCGTCTTCCTCGTCGGCGGCCGGCCGATCTGGAAGGAGGAGTACGCCGACATCCGCGCCGGCCGGCCGCTCGCCGGGGCCCTGTTCGATCCCGCGCGCTTCGCGAGCGCGCGGCCCGGCCGCTAGCGGCGCAGCGGCGCATCCCCGGTGGCGGCGCCGGGTTGCGCCGAATCGCGACCCCAACCGTTCCGATTGCCATCCGCGGCGCCCCGCCGCTGGCGCGCGTATTGCGTTGCTGAGGCGGTGCGAGCGCCGACATCCCGTCGCGCCCAGCTGCTAGGAGGTGATCGGGAGTGAGAATCGAAGCTCCCCGCCCGTACGTGATAGAGAATCTCAAGTACGCGTTGAATCCATCCTCAGTCGCAGTCGTCGGTGCGTCGCGGCGTCCCACCAAGGTCGGCTACAAGGTCATCGAGGGACTGCTGAAGTGGGGCTATCGGGGCACGATCTACCCGATCAACCCCGCGGCGGAGTCGGTGCTCGGGCTCACGACCTACCCGAGCCTCGCCGACGTGCCCGGGCCGGTGGACCTGGTGTTCATCGCGGTGCCGGCGCACGGGGTGAAGGGGGCGGTGGAGGCCGCGGCGGCCAAGCACGCGAAGGTGGTGGCCGTCTCCAGCAGCGACTTCAAGGAGACCGGGCACGGCGACGTGCAGGATCAGATCACGCAGATATGCCGGGAGCACGAGCTGCCGCTGATCGGCCCCAACTTCCTCGGGATGGGCAGCCCGTACAGCCGCTTCAACTGCGGCTTCATCCCGTACCTGCCGTGGCCGGGGCCGGTGGGGATGATCTCGCAGTCGGGGGCGAACCTGCTCGGGGCGCTCGGCGCGTCGCTGCTGCGGCACTTCGGCATGAGCTTCTTCGTCGGCCTGGGGAACAAGGCGGACGTGGACTTTTCGGAGTTCATCCTCTACGGCGGGAACGATCCCGACACGCGGTGCCTGGCCGTGTACATCGAGGGCCTCGATTCGCCGGAGGCATTCGTCGCGGCGTGCCGCGAGGTGGTGCCGAAGAAGCCGGTCGTGGTGATCAAGGTCGGCTCGTCGCGGACCGCGAAGAAGGCGGCGATGGCGCACACGGCGTCGGACAACGAGGGGATCGACGACGCGGTCTTCGACGAGGTGTTCCGCGAGGCCGGAGTGATCCGGGCCACCCAGTGGCAGGAGTTCCTCGACGTGGCGATCGCGCTGGCGATGCAGCCGCCGTTGCGGCGCGACCGGGTGGTGATGGTGACGAACGGCGGCGGATCGGGGCTGCTCTCGTGCGAGCACTTCGATCGGCTGGGGATGCCGCTGCATCCGCTCGCGGAGATCTCTCCCGAGCTGGCGGCGCGGCTGCGGGCCGACATGCCGGGCTTCGGGTCGGTGCTGAACCCGGTGGATATCGCGGGCACGGCGACCCCGTCGGTCTACGAGCGCGCGTTCTGCGCCGCGTTCGAGGACCCGATGGTGGACGGCGTGTACGGGTCGGTGTGTCCCTCGGCGATCACCAACGTGCCGGCGATCGCCGACGTGGCGCTCAAGGTGCACGAGCTCTACAAGCATCTGGGCAAGGTGTTCGTGATGGAGTGCCAGGGCGGGCCGGAGTGCAACGCGGCCCTCGCCCGGCTCCGGGACGCGGGGATCCCGGCGTATCCGACGCCCGAGCAGGCGGTGAGCGCGGTCGTCGCGCTCCGGGCGTACGCGGGGATCCGGGCGGGATTGCGCGAGTCGCAGAACGCCGCCGCGGTCGAGGCGTGACTGGGACGAATCGGGAGGTGTGAGATGTCGGAGGAGCGTCGGTACCTGGTGGACGTCGGCCTGCAGGACCTGCCGTATCCGGTGCGGGTGGCGTCGCGCGCCAGCAAGGACGGCCAGTCCACCATCGCCAGCATATCCGTCTCGGCGAGGATCAACCACTCGTTCGAGGCCAGCTGGATCAGCCGGATCATCCAGATCCTGCACAGCCACCGGAGCGTGATCGGGACGAGCACGCTGAAGAAGAACGTCCAGGACTACCTGGACGGGCTCAACGCCACGGACGTGAGCGCGACGTTCACGTACCCGTTCTTCGTGGAGAAGCTCACGCCGGTATCGAAGGAGAAGTGCCTGGTCCGCTACCTCTGCGCGTACACGGCCAAGGCCTCGTCCTTCAAGCCGCGGGTGGCGTTCAAGATCCAGGTCCCCTGCCTGACCACGTATCCCGCCGCCGACGGCGACCAGCCGGGCGGCCTGTTCGCCCAGCTCAGCTCGCTCACGATCGAGACCCAGTCGGACGGGGACGTCTTCCCCGAGGACCTGGTCGAGGTGGTGGACCGCAAGGCGCTGGCGCCGATCTACTCCTACCTGGGTGCCGAGGACGAGAAGAGCATCATCCAGAAGGTGCACGCCGAGCGGCGCACCAGCGTGCAGGTCACGGACGACCTGGAGCAGGAGCTGCGCGACCGCAAGGACATCGCGTGGTTCTCGATCAAGTGCCTGAACTACGGGATGCTGCACTCCTACGCGACGCTGATCGGCACGGAGAAGAGCCTGTGGACGCCGCCGGACAACTGGGAGTCCATGGGGCGGGCCGACCTGGGCATCTAGCCGGGCGGGCGGCGCCCCGCAACGACAGCGAGCGCGGTCCGGCGGTGCCGGGCCGCGCTCGTCGCGTTCACCGGTGCGCGCCGGCCCGCTAGCGGCGCGCCTCCTCCACCGCCTGCAGGACCTGCTCGCGGGCGAAGGGCAGCCGCATGGTGCGCGTGGCGCCGAGCGCGCGGGCCACGGAGAGCGGATCCACGCCCGCGAAGGAGGGCCGGCCGGCGATGGCCACGACCCGGGCGTCGGCGTACTCGCGCCGCAGCCGCCGCAGGAAATCGGTCGCGTCCATCCGCCCGGCGGCCAGCACGTCGAGGAACACCACGTCGGCCGGGATGGTCCGGTAGGCGGCCAGGCCCACGCCGGCGTCGGCGGCTTCGACCACCTCGTGGCCGGCGGCGGCCAGCATCGCCGCCAGCGCACTGCGCACCACGTCGCTCTGCGCGACCACCAGGACCCGCGCGGCCCGCGTGTCGGGGATGGCCGCCGCCCGCCCGCACCCCAGGCAGGTCACCCGGCGGGCCGCCTCCGCGCCGCGCCGGTGCGCCGGGCCCAGCGTGAAGCTGCTCCCGCAGACGGGACACGTCAGGCGCTGGCGCCCCTGTGCCTGTTCCCGCAGCTTCGCCATCTCTCCACCCGTGTACGGCGTCGGCGTGTTGCGCCGCCGCCGGCCGTGCCGGCGCCCGCTCGAGATGCGGCGCTCCTCCACCACCCGGCGGAGCCCGCCGCGGCGGTCGGCGCCGGTCCGGCGCTCGGCGCCGAACACGCCCGGCGAGCGCCGCCGCTGCCGCACGCGACGGTCGGCGACGGCGCGCCGGGGCACGGGCGAGCGCCGGTCCCACAGGCGCCGCCGCTCTCCCTGACGCCGCTGCGCCGCCGTGCCCTCCGGCCGCGACTCGTCCACGCCGTGTCCCTCCGTGCGGGTCACCCGCAATCTACACGTTGAAGCGGATGTTCAGGATGTCGCCGTCCGCGACCACGTAATCCTTCCCCTCGAGCTGCAGCTTGCCGGCTTCCTTCAGCGCGTGCTCCGAGCCGTACGCCATGAACACCGCGTACGGCATCACCTCGGCCCGGATGAACCCGCGCTCGAGGTCCGTGTGGATCCGGCCCGCCGCCTGCTTCGCCGTGCTGCCGCGCCGCACCGGCCAGGCCCGCACTTCGTCCGGACCCACGGTGAAGAAGGCGATGAGGTCCAGGAGACCATAGGCGGTATGAAGGAACCGCGTCAAGGCCGACTCCCGCAGGCCCAGGTCCTCGAGAAAGGCCGCCTGATCGGCCGGGGCCATGCGCGCGATCTCGGCCTCCACGCTGGCCGAAAGCACCACGCCCGCCGCGTGGATCGCCGCGAGCCGCGCCGCCATCGCCTCGGGCAGCGGCTGCGCGGCCTCCCCCTCGCTCCGGTTCACCACCACCATCAGCGGCCGGTCGGTCAGGAACCCGTAGCCCGTGAGCTTGCCGCGGTCGAGCGCCTGCGCCGAGAGCGACCGCAGCGGCAGCTCCTGCTCCAGCGTCTGCCGCATCAGCTCGAAGGCCGCCAGCTCGTGCGGGTCCGGCTTGTCCTTCTTCGCGCGGTCCAGCCGCCGCTCGACCATGGCGAGGTCTGCCAGCAGGCACTCGGCGTGGAACGCCTCCACCTCCGCCGCGGGGTCGGCCGGAGCGTCGAGCGCCGGATTCGGGAAGGCGCGCACCACCAGGCACAACACGTCCTGGTCTCGAATCTGCTGCAACGCCTTCTGCGACAGGCCCTTCTTCTCGGCGCCGTGCTCGCCCGGGATGTCGCTGAAGACGATCTCCGCGTAAATGGTCTTCCTGGGCGTGAAGATCTTCGACAGGGCGTCGATGCGCGCGTCGGGCACCTTCACGGTGCCGAGGTGCAGCTCGCCCCCGAAGCCGACGGGGACGTTGAGCCCCGTCAGGGTGTTGAAGACGGTGGTTTTGCCCGATCCTGCGAAGCCAACCAGCCCGATTTTCATGGCCCAAAGCTACTCGGTCAGCACCCGGATCGCCTCCCGGTTGGCGGCGCGGCAGACGTCCGCGCTCTCGGCCCGGTGCAGGGCGACGATGCGGTCGCGGTACCGCTCCACGATGCGCCCCCGCACCATCTTCAGCGAGCTGTTCAGCAGCCGGTTCTGCTCGGTGAAGGGCTCCGCGAGCACGGCGAAGGCGGAGGGCAGCCACCGCTCCGGAAACCGGCCCGCGCGACGGCCGCCGCGGCGGAGGACGGCGACCTCGGCCTCGAGCAGGCGGAGCGCCGCGTCCTGCGCCGGCTGGCTGTTCGGGCGGAGGTCGTGGTGCCGCATCCAGCCCCGCAGGGCCTCGCGGCTGGGCACGATGAGGGCCACCGTCGCCGGCGACTGGTCGTTGTGCAGCATCACCTGCTCGATATAGGGCGAATGCTCGACCAGCGTCTCCTCGATCGCCTCGGGGCTGAACTTCTCGCCGTCGTGGCCGATCAGCAGGCTCTTCTCCCGGCCGAGGACGTAGAGAAAGCCGTCCCGGTCGAGATAGCCGAGGTCGCCGGTGAAGAGCCAGCCGTCCCGGAGCGCCTCGGCCGTGGCCTTCGCGTTCTTCCAGTAGCCGAGCATGACGTTCTCGCCCTTCACCACGATCTCGCCCGCCTGGCCCGGCGGCAGGTCCCGCCCGTGCTCGTCGCAGATCCGCAGCTGAAGGTCCGGCGCGAGGGGGCCCGAGGAGCCGAGCTTGTGGCGCCGCGGGTTGTTCGAGGAGATGACCGGGGCGGCCTCCGTGAGGCCGTAGCCCTGGTACATCGGGATGCCGATCGCGTAGAAAAAGCGCTGCAGATCGAGGTCGAGCAACGCGCCGCCGCCGACGAAGTACTCCAGCCGGCCGCCGAAGCCGGCGCGGATCCTCCGGAATACGACCGCGTCGAAGAGGCCGGCCAGCGGCCGCAGCAGAGCGCGGGTCCCGCGCCCGCGGTCCCAGCCGAGGCCGTTGTAGACGGTCGCGGCGGCCAATCCCGCGCGGAACAGCGCCCGCGCGACGGGCCCCGAGTCGCGCACCCCCTTCTCGATGCCCTTGCGGAAGGTCTTGGCGAGCGCGGGCACGCTCAGCAGCAGCGTCGGGCGCGTCTCCCGGATGTTCGCCGGAATGTTGCGCAGCGTCTCCATCGCGCTGCGGCCCGGTTCGACGCAGGCGAAGGCGCCGCCCGTCGAGGCGAGCGCGTAGATGCCGCAGGTGTGCGCGAAGGCGTGGTCCCACGGCAGGATCAGCAGCGTCACCGCGTTCGGCGGCAGCGGGTAGAGCGCGACGCCCTGCGCGATGTTGGCCGTGTAGTTCCGGTGGCTGAGCACGATGCCCTTCGGGTCGGCGGTCGTGCCGGAGGTATAGCAGATGTTGGCGGGGTCGCTCGCGGCGAGCGCCGTCCACGACCGGCGCACGGCCTCCGGGTCGGCCGCGAGCAGCGCGTCGCCCTGCGCCAGCAGCCCGGCGAAGGGCAGCGTCCCGTCGGTCCCGTTCCCCGGATCGTCGAACCGCACCACGGTCTCGAGCGCCGGCAGCTCGGCCCGCAGGCTCGTGACCTTGCGGGCCTGCCCGCCCGACACCACCGCCATGCGGCACCCCGAGTGGTCGAGGCGGAAGCGCAACTCGGGCAGCTCCTCGATCTTCACCGAGATCGGCACGTCGACGCCGCCGGCGTACAGGATGCCCAGCTCGGCCACCGGCCACTCGCGCCGCCCCTCGGAGATGAGCGCGACGCGATCGCCCTTCCGCAGGCCGAGGGCCAGAAAGCCGGCGGCGCAGCGATGGACCAGCGTGCGCATGGCCGCGTAGCTGGTGGGCTGCCACGCGCCGTCGCGCTTCTCCAGCACCAGCGTGTTGGACGCGAACCGCGCGGCGGCGTCCTCGAAGAGGGCCGGGAGCGTCATGGGAGCCGCAGGGTGATCGCTCATGCCTTTTCCCGCCGCAACGTCCATGCCCGATCGCGAGGCAGTTGCGAGAC
>Ga0335078_10016745_pt1 | contig 10885 bp, 9 predicted proteins | sample Lox_Sample_32_FD_206711 | JGI IMG/M metagenome (GOLD analysis project Ga0335078, IMG submission 206711) | Soil microbial communities from Loxahatchee National Wildlife Refuge, Florida, United States - Lox_Sample_3.2 | ecosystem: Environmental > Terrestrial > Soil > Wetlands | place: USA: Florida... | reverse complement strand
GGTCGATAGCCTCGGACCAATCGCTGCTGCGAATCTGACGTAAGCAGAGCCTACGGTCGCAGAGCGCCTGGATCAAGATCCTTCCGCATCGACATCGACTTTATCATTCTCTAGTTTTTTATAGAGTTATGAATATGAATTGAAAGAGTATGGAGCGGAGTACTCAAATTTTAAGTTCCAAAAAAAACGGCGAAAGACTCATGATTTTATTAGCATTTTCGATGATTTCGCCATACAAATTTCGTTGATCATTACCCTTCCGATAAGCATGCAAAAATTGCAACTTGCATAATTTCAACGATTACACTCCAATTTGCGTCGGGTCGTGGTGTTAGAGATTCAGCTTCTATTCTAGCCTTTCCAGAGTCGTTTTCACAAGGCAGATGTCAATACGGCAATAGTTGAGCAGCCATTTTCACTTAATTGCGGGCAGATATATGTGACGCTTTCACCCATCTCTTCTTTGCTAACAGAGGCTTCTCTATCCTGTAAGAAGTGTGCTTTCCAAAAGCAGCTAATACTAGGGACGTTTGATTGTTCGTAACATGAAATGTATCAAGTGTACACAAGCTCGCAAGCATCAGACCGTTCCGTCCTGTCCATGAGCAATTCCAGGCTTGCCCTCTGCCTCCCGAATTTGCATCCCTCCCAAAACTCGCCTTTAATCCTCTATTGCCTTATCAATTCTCGTCCCCGTTGCATTATGTATCTATTGGGGTATTTGGACCCTCGTCAGAACGAAGCACAGGCCGATTGTTGCAGGTTGGCAACACAATTGTTCAACCTGACTGACTGACATGAATCGCCACCTTGCACCTCTCCGATTTGACCGAAGTGAAGCTACTTTAGCTTCTAGGAGGTACTCTCTCCTACAGCGACTTACACTAGTTCACAAATATTCACTCAGCCGACAATTAAGTCGCGAGCACCTCAAACTAAGGAGCATGAAAGCCTTCCGACCTCCCTCATACCACCTTTATATTCATCATGTTTGCTTCCTTTATTCTACCAACGTCACCAGTTCCTCCTTAGCCTACTATCAAGCAGTCAATCTGACGACATAATCGTTTGTTTACCTGCCGCAAGTCTTGACGACATAAGCGATTGTTTATGTTGCTCATGGTTGCCGCATCTCTTCCATCAACATCACCACTTCCTCCATCACCAATACCACCCCTCCCACCGCTATGCTTCGCTTGACCGTGGCCATACAATACCACCAGCATAGGTACAATACCGAATTTGTCATCCCTAATCACTTTTTCCCTCTATTGAATGTTACATTCAATCTCAAAGCCATCCTTGGGCATCAATTCAAAGTCATATTCACCTCCATCCTCAACTATGCCTTTTTCACTCTCACCTCCACTCTCCAATTTCCTCCCCTCGCGTTGAAGAACACTGTGGCGTTTACCCATGGCCATGAGTAATCAGATGGGATTACAAGGAGCACATATGTTGGGAAGGGGGATACGTGAAATCTATCTCAAATATGTAGTAGCTTGATAAATGGAGCAAGGAATGGAAATGTTCTATCTGGCATTCTCTGCAATTATTTCAATGATCGTCTCTATGAAACATGAGATTTTGGTATCTGGAAGAATCGCTAGCAAGAACTCGCAGGTATCAGGACTTATCTTTACTCCCATATGAAGGTGTTGCCTGTTCGTCAACACTCTACTGTGAGAGGGGTAGCCCAAAGAGCATTGAACAAGACAACATAGCGCATACTTAGAAGAGGATAGCCTAAATAGAATACGACATATAGTTAGGCGTGGCCTTCATAGAATATAGTAAATGTATTGAATAGCCCTCCGAAAAACCGCTCCGATCGCCCCGACTAACTAATCCAACCAGGCGTCTTCATCGTCTTCCATACCCCCAATCAAAGATTCTTTTTCGATTTGTATATCGTCCTCATCTTGCTCTTCTCCCTCTTCTTCCACTCCATTTCTAGACTTCCTCTGCAATTCCACTACACCTCGGATTCCCATCGCAGCAACCCTTCTTTTGTAGTTCGTCAAACGTTCTGTAGTACACAATTCCTTTAATCCTGCCATCAACAAATCAGGCACTTCCTTCTTAATCGAATCTGACCTTCCAGGTATATGCTTAAATACCTTCCGACGAAGTGAATCCAGAGCCACCGCTTCCACTTCTGCAGACGTATCCACTTCTTGATGATGATAGTCGAATATATATGTAGCATCAGACTCTTCCGCCACCTTCATCTTCAGCCGCATGCTGAACATCACTTGTGGTGAGATTGTCTCCCTGAGATGCTCATCTGTTTTTGGCGATGCATTGTGCACCATCATCTTCTTGACTTCTCTCACCACATACTCGTTTAATTCGTCACAAGCGTAGAAGCCGTCCGGTTTACCCATGATGCTGATCAAACAGTGTTGCAACATGAATTCTCTGAACTCTGGAGACCATATCCTCTGGAGACAGGCAGTTAGATGAATCGTCTCTTGCGCATAGTTGTATTGCGTCGATGCTTGGAACCAAAGGGTAAGATGACGGAAAGATATAAGGAGCCGTCCGATATCGCCATGCGCCATGGCGTTGTGGAAATTTCGTAGGATTAAACCTTGTTGCAAGAACAAGATCATGTTTTCATGAAGTCGATCCCGCGCTGCGATGGCTGACTGTCGATGAGTCTCAACCTGTTTGAAATCAGCGAGCCGCGCCGCAAGCTCAGCGATCGTGTCTTGGATGTCAATGGTATCTTCGAATGCTTTTCCGAGCCCACCATTCGTCCAACCACACCTTTCCGCGACGAAGCCCACAAGGTAGCCATCCACAATGTGACCGAAAAGATCGAAACATGCCCTGAAATCCTTTATCAACTGTTTTTGCCCATCCCAAAGTGTATTTTTGTTCCGCTTCAAGTGCTTAATCCAATGAGAAAGCGTTCCATGCTCCTTGTCGCTACCTCCGTGACCACGAAACAACATTACCAATACAGCAACTTCCAAGTGAAAGAGGCCTACAGTGGCCTCAATATAGTTTAAGCGCTTCTCCGGAGAACATTCCACTTGTCTCGCTTTCGCACGCCTTGTGTCAGCCCTCAGTAATCGGAAGAGCCATACCTCTCAGCAACCGTTGTAAAGTAGTCGCCCCCATAGGCCACGGTGTTTTTCTCTATTTGAGCATCAGTAAGCCCCACATCCTCCGCAATCCGATAGAGAATCTCGATCATATCATCTATCCTACTCTCGTCTAGGTCGTAGGTCGGAAGGACGTGGGTTTTTGGTTGGGCTTTCGGATCGATCCGCTGCACAATAGGCATCGGAAAATCGAGCTTCGGGAGCCTTGCCTGGCGCTTCCGACAATATTTGCCAAGCGCATTCGCTATGAAGTGCCCGAAGATGGAACTGAGAGTTTTAGCATCATCGTCGGAAGGCAAGAAGTCCACAACTGTTAAGGAAGCGACCTCGCCGTAGTTAATATCGGCTCGAAGAAACATGGGGCGAGGGATTGCTGGTTCCAGCACTAATCCCACGGTGTAGTTGAGAAAATCCGACTTGTTGTGCAGCCTCTCATCGCGGACAGTTGCGGCGGCGGTGCAGTTATCGAATATCACTTCAAATGCAATTCCCTGCTTGCCAAGAGATCGCAATTTCTCTCGGAGAGATCTACCTAGGCTGTTAGCTTCCCGTGTGGATTGAGGTTCTTACCCATGCTTTTGACTGCGGTTAACACACTAGTATACCCGACCGCAACACCCCATTGGTGCAATACCGTGATGACGCGCTTGGGAACTCTGTTCGCATACATGAAGTAAGACATAATACCTTGCAGGACGTTGATCTGTCGGCTTCTCAGCGAGGCCATGACGGATATTGCCATCACAATGTGTCGACATCGACGGCGATGCTCGGCATCATGTTTGAAAGCAGAGTAATCCAATCCTTCAGAGTCCACTCGGCCACATTCATTTCCCATTCCTTCAAACAGAGCAAAGAGCCTAGGAGCATTTGATCGCATTCCGGAATACAAGGATGCGACATTAAAGGAATCTACATGTTCCGATGTGAAGTGGTTCAAGGGCATACGAAGTTGCTGATGTTGCTTGTCATCAGTTAAGGCACCCCATTCTTCAAGATACACCGTTCGCGCCGCCGCACAGATTGCCGAGTCAACTTCTCTTAGGCTATCCTTCGACTCAATCGACGTCTTCACATCCTTCCGACAGACAGCAGCTATAAATCTTGCCAATCCACCTCCATTTGCAAACTCGGTGAGCTGTTCTCGGATAACAGCTGTTTCAGATTCCACCAAAGTCAGTGCTGCATCCAAGATTGACTTGAATTTCATCTCTGTGGCTGCCCGACCGAGTTGTTCCAGTCTCCATTCAACTCCTTCCGCAGTATTTTCTCCGACTGGATCCAAATACGACTTCGCGTTATAATTGCCATGAACCTTCCGGCCTGAGGCAGTGGTCCTTACTGGTGAATAGGTGGACATGTGCAAAGCTTTGAGTGAGCTTGAGCTGTCAGAGGCCTTCCGAACTGGATATCGGGAAGCTCTGTACCCACTGATCACCAGAGCGGAGGGCGCACGGGGCTCTCCGCACTTCGATCGGAATCCGCTATACTCCACCTCCCGTTCCACGGAAGGATCAAGACTCGCTTGCAAGTCAACCTTAAAGTCAATCAAAACTTACCACTATGTCGGGTCCTCGCTGGGTTTACCCAGACATGAACAAAGCCCTCTATGGGCCCACCGTGGAGCTCTGTAATCAAATCTGCGAAAGGTTTGGTTACGATGAAGTCAAAAGGTGGCAGGGTCTGGCCATCCAGGCTCTACTGCATGGCACGGACGTTGTAGCCTCATCAGGAACAGGCTCTGGCAAGAGCTTGGTGTTTCAAGGGCTGACGCTCTCGAGGAGAAATGCCATTGTTCTGGTGATCTCGCCGCTTATCAGCATTATGGAAGATCAGGTTATGACTTTCATAATATTTTGCTAATAAAAGGTCAGGAAGATGACCAATTTGAATATCTCTGCGGAAGCAATCACCAAAAGAACCAAGAAAGAGAATCGTCATGTCTGGGAGGAGGTCGAGAGAGGGAAATATCGGATTGTGTATGCGTCGCCAGAGGTTATCCTCAGCAAGCGCGGATATTTCTTTGAATCTTTAGTACGAAACCACAACAAGTTCATGGAGGATCTTGTGGCAGTGGCCGTCGACGAAGCACACTTGATATGGGATTGGGTCGGTTTTCGAGACAAATACCAGCTTCTGGGAACTCTCCGGAACATTCTTAATAATGTACCTTGGGTCCTCCTGTCAGCGACATTGTCTCCAATGGTGGCGGCCTACGTGCACGAAGTATGCAACCTCCGTCCGCGCACCATGCGCTTCATAATGTCATGCCGACGAGACAATATCAATCTAGCAGTTTGTCCGATTAAAAGCCATGATGATCTCAACCCACTCCTCGATCTAATCCGCCCTGAGACTAGAGACTTTCTATCGATTCCGAAAACCATCATTTTCCACGATGGAATCGAAGGTGGTCAACGAATTGCCGATGCCCTACGTGCCCGTTTGCCTTCCGAGCTTTCCGCAGCACGCGATCCTCATGAAACCATCCAGATGTTTTTCGGCTCCATTGACGAAAAGACAAAGAAGAAAACCTTGTCCGATCTCGAGTCTGGAAAGTGCAGAATCGTCATATGTACTGACGCGTTCGGATTAGGTGTCGACATCAGTAACATCGAACGTGTTATTCAATGGGGAGTAGATGAGAAGATTTCCATTTCTTCCTTAACACAACGGATCGGGAGAGCCGCCAGGAATCCATTTTGGATTGGACAGGCAATCATTTACGTTCATAAAGCTATCCTAGAAGCTGTCAGCAGTGATTGGGAGGCCGGATGGGAACCCAAAGAATCCTCTGAATGGGTCGACGTTGGATCCGACGACGACGACAGTCCTAGGGTGATTCCGATATCTAAGATGCGGCGATTGGAGAGGTTCGGGATCCCAGTAACCGAGGAAACACGTTCAAAGGTCTCGCTATTTATCAGGAACATTTACACCGAAGCGAAGAGCGTCAAAGAAGCTAATCGTATCGCCAGGCGAGAAATAAAAGGTACGACAAAAGCCAAACTGACAGCAGCCCAGAAGGTCGATCCAGCTGTATTGTGGGTACTGTGCACTGTTGGATGTCGTCACAGGGCTATCCTGAGCATCTATAAAGATGAAATGGCATTCGACTTAGCTCACCGAAGTTGGTGTTGCGATCGCTGTGCGAAGGCCCTAACCGATCAATCACAGGTTCATTCTGACACGCTGAAAAGTCAACTTCGCAAAGACGCTGAGCTCCTAGACTCGACGGCGGCATTTTTGCGAACAGATCCGACCTCCTGCAAGATAATTCTCATCAGCAACAGGCACATAGTCACCCAGAATGCGGAGAGATTTGAGATACCGAGGCTTCCCGTTTGCAAAGAAAGGAGGGTTCTACTCAAGAGCCGCTTGTACGCTGTTAGATACAAATGGTGGAAGCTTTTGAACTTACCTTCGTTTACAACACCGCAAATGATTCTTCCCGACGATGTAATTGAACACCTTATACAATCAGTTCGTAGGATACATTGCCAATACTCCCTTGAAAGAGAACTTCAAGCAGCCCGCTTTGACGTGGCATCCAGCTTAATGCCCAGTAACCTTGTTCCAATTCTATATCAACTCATAGACAAGGTTCTTTGTTCTTCTGCTCATCTAGAAACTGGGATGGAACCAAGTATGATCCTTTACAAATGCTTTGATGCTGACTGCAGATCACCAACCACATGCCGGTCCTCGGCAAGGGCGCTCTCAGCAAGGGGCCGATGTTCAAGGCTCTCCGCAACGGCGCGTTGTGCACATCGTACGTAGCCCGAGGAAAGGTGGAATCAGTCCAAGAAAGGCTGCCACAACACATAAACGTCATCTATCATGTCCTGCTACTTCTCCTTCAAAACCGGGACCACAGAACAAGCGTCACAGAAAGTATGATCAATAAGCGAATAGGTTCGGTTGAGCCTCTTCAAAAGAGGCAAGTTTCAGAATTGACACCATCCATTTTCGTAATCGTTCTGATGAGTCGTAATACTTTCGACGAAAGATCTTGTCTGGTTACAGATCTCTCCATGAGTTTCTATAGGTAGAATTGCATTGCAATGGTGTAAACGGAAGGATCTTCCCTTCGACAGAAGGGTTGGAGGCGATGGGAGATGCGGATATAGACGGACATGTAGGATTGTGGAAGGTTTCTTTTCGCTGTGTGTCTGTGTGTACTTTTAACATATGGAAGATGTTCAGCCACTTGGATTATCTTTTTCAAGAGATGCAGCCAGGTTTTTTTATTGTCCCCTTTTTGGCAAGAATACAAAGACCGTAACCCTAAATGTAAATGATACTCCAGGTCGCGCCCTGATCTTGTTTTGTGCATCATGCCGGCATTACGCATCAACGACAACGCCACTTTAAAACAACTTCAACCATAAAGATCTTCCTGCTCATTTCCATCCTTAGCCACTTCCTCGGAAAGGGGGAGATCAAGGATCTCTTCCATAGCATTGATGAAGAGTTCCTGCTTAGCATCGGTGGCTTTCTCCTCACTCGCATCATCTGTCCCTTCGTCCATTTGCTCATGCATTTCACCCCCAGCTTCATCCATACCAACCTCTCCGCCAACATCTCGCATAGCACTATTCACTGGAGTAGACATGCGACGGCTTCCTTCAAACTTTAGCGAGGTTGAGACGGATGAATCAGTATTTTTGGAACTGAGAATAAGTAAAATAGAGGATGAAAGTGTACGTCAAGCTGGGAGAACCGGTGCGGATTGCTCTGTCCGACATCATAGACATGTATTTTCTAACCGCCGGGATGGACTTGCCGGCAGCGATCTCCGCCTCCAAACTCCTCAATTCTCCACTAGCAATGGAATTCCTCTCTTGCCCTTTCGTGACTACCTGCATCGCTTCTCGGAGTTGAATGGCCTTCTCACACAGTTGCTTTTTATGTTCTTCCATCTCAGCCGCTCGGTGTTTAAAGGCCAATGAGAGTATGTTAGCACCTTGTTGAACAGCATGCACTCGGCGGTACATGAGGGCAAGCTGTCCATAAATATTGGTTGATGCCATAGCGGACAGCCAAGGCGTCCATTCAGGATCACGAACTCTTGCGGAAGGGTAACTCCCAGCATCGAGGAAATCGCTTTCCAAAAAAAACGCTTTATCAACACCCGTTGTGGCCAACATATCAAGGATGCTTTCCTTGTCCTTCTCTGCCAGTCCCATGGCATCTTTCATATCGTCCTCTAAAGTTTCATCTTCCATCAGATCATCCACATTCCCAGTCAACATATCATGATATTGAGCATTGAGTGCACGATCTTCTTTTTCAGGGACAGTAATCGGTTCAGTCCTTCCCTGAAAATCAACCTTTTCGAAATGAGACTTCCACTCCTCGAGATCCAAATCGTAAATAGGAAAAAGGGAACCCCGGTTCCATTCAGTGGGGATCCGCATGAGAAGCTTCGCGACATTGGTTTTGTCGAAATTGTCGATGTCCTCTTTGACTTTCCGGTCATACTTGTCTGTCTTCCCGCCAGCGCTTTGATAACCGAGGTTCAACAATATAAATTGGTGGATTGACGAAGTGACCACACCGCAAAGCATCGCATACCATGATGGATTGTCGGAGGGATTGTCAGGCTCAGAACCAGAAATCCGTTCAAATTTCTCATCTAACATTGCTTGGACATCATGTTTGAACCAGTGGCCAACCACTTCGGAGTCGTCATCCATGTTCTTCTATGAGGGTTTAGCTTGGGATTCAAAAGAGGCTTACTCGCACAGGAATTACTGGAGTAAGCGATGTAAGGCGGAAAAAGATACGTTGAATATCTTCCGCTACGATCAACACCCCAGGATAGGCCTTCTTCGTGTGTTCCGAGTAATATTTAGACAAACCCTCCTTTTCGAGAGTAGGTTTAGCCCTTCCGCTGGCTCTGGTTATAAGCTATTTCGCATTTTAGAGGGAAAGATACTGCTGTTTGCGAAGTTCTGCCACAAACATCTGGCCTGCTGTGCTCTCAAGCCACTCTTGCATATATTCACCGATCCTATCTGAGATTTCTTTCAGCAAAACGTTATGCACGAGATGCCAAGTGTCCTCCCACGCTTCATCCCATAGAGGAATCAAAGGCTGGATGAAGTTCTTCAACCATCCCTCCCTCCGAGACTTCTCTTCCCCTCGTTGATAAACAAAATAGTAAATCCAAAAGATATTGGACGCGACATAAAAGTCCTCTTTCGTCTGCAACAATTTAGCACGCCAAATAGACATAAAAACAAACAGGGTCAAACCTTGACGTCCTTGAAAAGTTTTGTGATCTTGGCTGTAACCCAAGGAACGTCCTTCAACGGAAGTTGATTCTTTAGGGGGTATCTGACCCAGACAACCGTTGAATTCACAGCACTTTCCCTTCCGCGTTTTGGCGACGTGGTAGCCGGCGGAGGCGCGGTCGGCTGAGGGGTCACTTCCTCAGAGTTTCTGGCCCTTTTTGCATGGATTTGCGCGTTTTCATTGGAGCTCTCGGGTTTTTGATGTCTTTTTCTGTTTCCCACGGCCATTTATTGATGGATTACAAGGCGATGCAGAGAAGAGAATGATTTTAGGAAGGATGCAAAGAGGGGTAAAGCGCGTCAGGGAGCTTTCCGTATGTGGCCTAAATTAAAATATCACTCCGACGCGCTCAAATTTAAGCTGGCGGGATGATAGCTTTCATCTATAACTCAACGTAATCTTGATCGATTGCAAAAATCTTTTAGAATTGGACATAGCTGATTCATATCTATCCATTGATATTGAAATTACAACGATCTGACATGATTTGCAGAAGTCGATTTTTTTGCGGAAGGAAGTTGATCCAGGCTCTGATTTTGATCAGAGCTGGCCCGAGGCTAACCCTCGTTTCCTGATTGGCCAATTCCATTGTAGGCAGGGATATTAGTCAGCGGATTTGGTGCCTATCTTTCCCCCCATTTTTAATTTTTGCAAATTTCTGTTTGTTGGCTCACTTTACAACGCCTGTTGTATCGCTTCCTCCGCAATTCACTCACTTCACCTTCCTCTCCTCGAATGTTTTTTTTCAGCTGCCCTTGACACAACCGAGGCACCTGTGCAACTCTGGAGCCAAAGCGCACCTCCTCCTCGGGCGGCGGCGCCAAGCTGCCCGAGTATTATGCAGAAAAACTAAATGATCCAGCCCTGGGTATCTTTCTCCTGCGCTATTACTATTGGCGGCTCGACCTGAACTAATGCACTGCCGGTGAATAGACCCCAAACATAAAGTGCAGCAAGCGTGTGAACTCAGAGATTCCATTGAAGTGTTTCAAGCCACTGACTATCAACGCTTCCTCAGCAAACTGGTCCCTGTTTTTCTCAAGATCCTGGGAGATGGACAACCGATATTCGTTAGTACAATTCCCGAACAGGTATGGATTTCTGCGTAAATTCTGGTCGTGCGTGCTGACTGAATTAGAAACTGCGAGTATGCATCTTGGAGATTTTACATCGGCTGCCCCTGAACGATCACTACAAGGAATATGCAAAGGACATCATAGCTCTCCTCATGCATATCCTCCGCACAGACAACGAAGAGAACGCCGTTTTGAGCTTAAAGATCATGATCGACCTGCATCGAAACTACAAGACCGTAGTCGCAGACCAGGTCCAACCATTCCTAGACTTTGTCTTTGAAATGTACGGGAGTATGCCACAGATCGTCAAAGAAGCGTTTGATACAAACTCAAGTACCACAACAACAAGTGGAGCAACTCCCGCAGCGACAGTACCATTTCACCTCAAACGCTTTC
>Ga0335078_10016744_pt1 | contig 10885 bp, 6 predicted proteins | sample Lox_Sample_32_FD_206711 | JGI IMG/M metagenome (GOLD analysis project Ga0335078, IMG submission 206711) | Soil microbial communities from Loxahatchee National Wildlife Refuge, Florida, United States - Lox_Sample_3.2 | ecosystem: Environmental > Terrestrial > Soil > Wetlands | place: USA: Florida... | reverse complement strand
GACTTACTGATTCAGTATGGAACTCACTGATTCAGTTCAAAGATGGACAAGTTTCGCATCATCGGCGGGCGGCCCCTGGAAGGGCGGGTGGCGATCAGCGGCGCCAAAAATGCGGCGCTCCCGGCGATGACCGCGGCGCTGCTGACGGACCAGCGCGTGGTCCTCCACAATATCCCCCGCGTGCGCGACATCGGCACGTTGCGGAACCTGTTGGAGGATCTGGGGGTCGATTCCGCCGTCACCCACGAAGTCCACGGCAATCGCGTTGAGATTGCCACCCCGCAGTTGCTGAACCCCGTGGCCCCCTATGAACTGGTCAAACAAATGCGGGCCTCGGTGCTGGTGCTGGGGCCCTTGCTGGCGCGCTTCGGGCAGGCTCGCGTCTCACTGCCGGGGGGTTGCGCCATCGGGGTGCGGCCCATCAACCTGCATCTGGAAGGGCTGAAGAAACTGGGTGCCTCCATAAGTTTTGATCATGGATACGTGAACGCCCGCGCCAACGGATTGCACGGGGCCGAATTCCGCTTCGATACGATTTCCGTAACCGGCACCGAGAACCTCATGATGGCGGCGACCCTTGCCGACGGGGTTACAGTCCTGGAAAACGCCGCGCGCGAGCCGGAAATCCAGGACCTGGCGGATTTGCTAAACAAGATGGGGGCGAGGATCGAGGGCGCGGGGGCATCGACAATTCGAATCCGCGGCGTCACCCGGCTACACGGCGCCGAACACACCATCATTCCGGACCGCATCGAAGCAGGGACATTTCTCATCGCTGCGGCGATTACCGGCGGGGAAATATGGGTGGACCGCTGCAATCCGGAGCACCTCGCTGCGGTCCAGGCTCAACTGAACGCGGTAGGGGTACAAATAAGTCCGGCTTGCAATGAAGACCCAGGCGGCGACTCGCTCCTCGTCAAGGCGGGAAGCAGCCTGCAAGCGCTGGACGTGACCACCGGAGAATACCCGGGATTCCCCACCGATATGCAGGCCCAATACATGACGCTCATGACACAGGTGGATGGCCGCTCGGTGATAACCGAAACGATCTTCGAAAATCGTTTCATGCATGCCCTGGAACTTGCGCGCATGGGTGCGGACATCACAATGAACGCGCGGCGCGCCGTAGTCCGCGGCAAGACGCCGTTGAGTGGCGCGAAGGTCCAGGCCTCCGATCTCCGCGCCAGTGCCTCCCTGGTTCTGGCTGGGTTGGCCGCCGAAGGGGTAACCTTAATCGACCGCGTCTACCACATCGATCGCGGCTACGAGCGCATTGAAGAGAAACTCGCCCGCGTGGGCGCCAATATTACGCGGACCTCTGAATCCGAATGAGTTGCTGTGGGCCGGTTAAAGGCAAGATAAAAAACAATCCCTCCAGGACGTTAAATCTTCTTTATCTAACCTCTATATATTAATTAGATATATAACAATCGTTTAGTAATATATGATAAGGCATTATCTCAATCACCCCCGTTCCGTCTGAATGCGACCTCGAACTTTCCCGTACTCATCAACTCCCCCCCTCGTAGGCTGGCTGTTTTCTAAACCACTGATCATAAAGCATTAAGCGCGTTTGAGATGGCGGCTTCCACATCGTGTTTTAGCCAAAATGCCCGCGAGTTGCATGGGACTTTCTCAATGTATGACCGCTTCTTTTCGTGGCAAGCCAATACAAGCGTAAGACTAAAAGTCAGGTTCGGCGAGCAGCATCAAATATCCTTGAATTGATGTTGCTGCCCAACACACTTGGTACTTTAGTGCAGATAATTGCGCTGGAAAGGAGGTAACGACTATGCTAAGCTTTGATCGTAAGCCGGCAAGCCCGCTGCCAATGCCGTGGCCGCCCGATGCTAGGTAGGAGATTCCTCGGCCCAGGATGGGCGAGCGCGGCTCAGGCGGTGCCTGCCCATCCCCGGCCGGAATTATGCATTTTCTGGGAGTAGTCTTTAGCTGGTGCGGGATTTTTCTGGAGGGCCTGCTGATCCTCCGCGGAGTGGGGACGAGAATGTTCAAGGTCTTCCCCCTCTTCTTCTCTTATCTCGCCTTTTGCTTCTCAACTGCGCTTTGCGTTTACCTGATCTCTTGGCGCCTTCCGGGTGTTTACCCTTCCGCTTATTGGCTGTACTACCTGGTTACCATTCTCGTAGAGTTTACGGTCCTGGTCGAAATTTCTGACCATATATTCCGGCCATTCCCTGCCCTTCGCAGCCTGGGACGGGCGTTGACGATCCTGATCTCGGTGGCTCTGGGACTGGTTTACATCCTGCCGACAATACTCCGGCCCACTGGCAGAAGCCGCACGCTGCTGGATTTTGCCTTGCGGGCTTCGGTAACCAAGGCCCTCATCCTTTTGGTCTTGTTTTATGTGGCTCGCCACTATGGAACACCCCTGGGCAAGAATCTCGCCGGGATAATGCTGGGTTTTTCCATCTACCTTGGCCTGAATGTCGTGATGATGACAGGCGCCAAAGCCTATGGTTCTGCGCTGTATGGGCAGGTTCTTTGGTTCATGGCGCCCCTTGGTCTTTCTCTGTGCGCATTGGTTTGGACCGTCGCACTTTGGGATCTCGTGCCGGTGCCTCGCAAAGAGGCGTCTCCCACGGACCTGGAAAGGAATTCCGAAACTGTTGCTCTGGAACTAACTCGTTTCAATAACGAGTTGTCGAAGCTCATGCACAAATGATCGCGTTGATATATGCTGGAATTACTATCGTTTTCCTCCTCGTGACCGTGGCTTTGTACCGAAAGTCCCGGCCTGACGAGCCCGATGAACTGTTGACCGAGAAGACCTGTGCCTCGCCTGTGAGGAACACTCGCTGGCTGGACCTCTCCGAGCGGCTCTTCGATCCCTCCGATGCACGCTGGCTTTCCGAAGAACTGGCATTCCCGAAATTAGCCGGCTTGCTGACGCGAGGGCGCAAGCGCCTGGCGATTCAGTGGCTGGAAGCTCTGCAAGCATCCTTCGATGACCTGGTAAGAACTCCCGATTTCACCCCGAGCGATGGTGCCGCAGTAGATTCCGCCGGCAACTGGCGATTGTTATGGCTCACGGTCCGTTTCAAGGTCCTGGTTTCATATGCCCTACTCATGGTCAAGGTGTTTGGTCCCTACCATCGGCTGATTCCGTCATTTATTTGGAATCCGTTTACCGGTGAAGGCAGGCAGAGGCTCAATCGAGTGGAGTGGGCTCGGAACCAGCATTCTCGATAAAGTCCGGCAGTTTCACCCGGCACTCGAAGAGGCATTGTGTCTGAATTGTCTGCGAGTTGCGTGGTGGATTTCACCCCACCGGAGTGTTTTCTAGCCCTTTTGATCGTTCAGTCCTCCAGTCTGTCTCTCTAAGTTGCTCGTAACAAAAAACATAAAAACAATATGGGCATATATAACGGCCACCTGGGTTGGCCCTCCCGTTGCTTCTTTCAGCCCTAAGTCAAAGGAGAAAAACGCATGAATACGAAGGAAGCTCCGGCTGCCGTGCTCAGGAGAAAACTCGCCGAAAAGCGGGCCTTGGCCGTTCCCGGCTGCCATGATGCCCTGAGCGCGCGCATCATCGAGAACGTGGGGTTTGAAGCTGTTCAAGTCAGCGGCTTCGGCGTCGCCGGAAGCCTCATCGGGAAACCGGACGTGGGGCTGGTGGAAATGAAAGATGTTCGCGAGATCACCAGAAACATTGTGCATGCCGTGGGAATTCCCGTCATGGCGGACATCGACACCGGCGGTGGCAATGCCATGAACGCCGCACGCATCACGGAATTCCTGCTGGAAATGGGTGCGGCGGGTGTGAACATCGAGGACCAGGTGTTTCCCAAACGCTGCGGGCACATGGAAGGAAAACAGGTGGTACGCGCCGAAGAAATGGTGGGAAAAGTGAGAGCGATGGCCGATGCGCGCCGGCGCCTGGGAAAGGACATTGTCATCAATGCGCGCACCGATTCCTACGCGGTTTACGGCATTGACGAAGCCATTCGCCGCGCCAGCCTATACCTCGGAGCGGGCGCCGACATGGCGTTCATTGACGGCATTGGGACGCGCGGCGACATTCAGCGCGCGGTGCGCGAGGTCGGTGGACTTCTCTCCGTGAACCTCATGGATGGGGTCACCGGCGTGAAAACCGAGTTGATCCCGATACCGGAATTGGCGCGGATGGGGGTGGCGCGGGTGAGCATCCCAGTGGCGTCCATCATGGTCATGCACAAAGCGCTGACGGATTTCTTCAAGGCGCTGCACGATTCCCCCACCGGTACACTCCCCGGCCAAACCCAGTGGCTATCCACATTCAAGGACTACACGGCGTTCGTGGGATTGCCGGAATACCGCGCGACGGAAGAAGAATATCTTCCGCCCGCCGTCATGGAAGAAAAATACGGAAAGCAATAAGGAGGCGGGCATGGGGATGACGGCTGCTGAGAAGATACTCGCCCGGGCTTCGGGAAATGTTTCGGTAAAGCCGGGCGACATCGTAGAGCCGAAGGTCAGCCTGGCGATGAGCCACGAAAACGCGGCTCTGGTCATCAACCAGTTCCTGGAAATTTACGCGGGCACCGGCCGCGATGCGAAAGTCTGGGATGCTTCCAGGATCGCCATCATTTTTGATCACCGTGTGCCGGCGGAAAGCTCGAAAACCGCAACGAACCAGAAGAAGATCCGCGAATTCGTCGCGGCTCAGGGCATCGGTAAGTTTCACGACATACGCGGCGATCGCGGCGGCATTTGCCATCAAGTCCTGCCCGAGAACGGCTATGTTCTGCCGGGAACCGTAGTCGTCGGCACGGACAGCCACACCACGACCCACGGAGCTTTAGGCGCGTTCGCATTCGGCATCGGCGCCACTGAGATGGCAAGCATCTGGACGCTGGGCAAAGCGCTGAACATTGAAGTGCCAGCCACGATCCACGTCAACGTCAAAGGTAAATTCAAGGAGTATGTTTCGGCGAAAGATCTTATTCTCATCCTCATCGGCAAGCTCACGGCCGAAGGTGCGAACTTCAAAGTTCTGGAGTTCGGCGGGCCGGCCATTGAATCCCTGTCCATGTCCGGACGGTTGGTCCTGGCGAACATGTCCGTCGAAGCTGGCGCAACCGCCGGAATAGTTCCCGCAGACGCGGTCACGCTGGAATACCTCCGCCAAGCCGACGTAAGCGGTGAGGTTGAGCCTATCGCAGCTGACCCAGACGCAGTGTACGAGCGGACGCTGGAAATTGATCTGGCGGAATTGGACTACCAGATCGCCTGCCCGCACACCGTGGACAACGTGAAAAGGATCAGCGAGGCGGAGGGCCAGCCCGTGCAGCAGATTGTTCTTGGTTCTTGCACCAACGGCCGCCTGGAGGACATCGAAGTCGCCGCCAGGATCATTGAAGGCCACGCTGTTGCTCCCGGCGCACGTATGCTGGTTTTCCCAGCTTCCTGGAAGATTTATCGGGAAGCGGCGGAGGCGGGATATGTCATGGCTCTCAGCCGCGCGGGGGCGGTCATCATGAATCCGGGTTGCGGCTGCTGCCTGGGGGTCCACCAGGGCGCGCTGGGAGACGGCGAGGTGGCGCTCTCCACGACGAACCGGAACTTCCTGGGCCGGATGGGCAATCCCAAGGCCTCGGTATATTTGTGCTCTCCGGCCGTTGCGGCTGCGAGCGCCATCACGGGAAAAATCACGAGGCCCCAGAGGAGGGCATGACGCATGGCGGAAAACACGAACCAGGTCGTTCTCGTGCTCGGCGACGATGTATCCACGGATGCCATTTATCCGGGGCGCTTCATGGCCACGGTCCTTCCCTCGGAAACCCCGAAATACGCTTTCGCGGACGACGCCGTGTTCAACCCGAAATTGCAGAAGAAGGAAATTGCTCACGGAAGCGTCATCGTGGCCGGAAAGAATTTCGGCTGCGGCTCTTCGCGCGAGCAGGCTGCTTCCGCGCTTAAGGGGCACGGCCTGACCGTAGTGGCCCGAGGCATTGCGCGCATCTTTCTTCAAAACGCCATCAACGTCGGGCTGAATATCGTCATCTGCGCCGAGATCGAGGCCAAGGCCGGCGATCACCTCATGGTCGCGAAAGACAAAGTGGTGAACGTGACCACCGGACGCGAGTTCGGCGTGACGCCGCTCCCCGAGTCGCGGCAGGCAATTGTGGATGCGGGAGGGCTGGTGCCTTTCACGCGAAAGCTGTTGATCGAGTCTCTGGCCGATGGCGGGAGGGGTACAAGGAAATACCGGATCGGCTGGCTCCCCGGCGACGGCATCGGCATCGAGGTGTGCGCGGCCGCCCGCAAAGTTCTGGATGCCGTCGGCTTCGAGGCCGAATACATCCCCGGCGACATCGGCTGGGAGTTCTGGCGCACGGAAGGCGATGCCCTTCCTCCGCGAACGATAGAACTGCTGAAGCACGTCGACGCTGCGATGTTTGGCGCCATCACCTCCAAGCCCGTGAAGGAGGCCGAGGCAGAACTCGTGCCGGAATTGCGAGGCAAAGGACTAGTCTACCGGTCACCCATTGTGCGGATGCGCCAACTCTTCGACCTCTACAAGTGCGTGCGCCCGTGCCGGGCATACGCCGGCAATCCGCTCAACTTTAAGGAAGGGATTGACCTCGTTGTTTTCCGCGAGAACACCGAAGGATTGTATGCCGGAGTGGAATTCAACCCTGTCCCGCCGGAACTATCAGCGACGCTCGCGCAACTCTCCAAGAACTTTGCCCCCTTCAAAACACTGGCCGGGGACGCCTACGCCATCACCTGCAAGGTAAACACGCGGGCCGCGTCGGAACGCATCATCCGGGCCGCCTTTGAGTACGCTGCCGCGCACGCTTATCCCAAAGTGACCGCCTTGCATAAGGCGAATGTGGTGCGTGCCACCGAAGGATTGTTCCTGGAGACCGCCAAACGTGTCGCCCAGGACTATCCTGCCATCGCCATGGAGGACGCCAACGTTGACGCCATCTGCATGTGGCTGACGATGAAGCCCAAGAACTACGGGGTGCTGGTGGCCACCAACCTCTTCGGCGACATTGTGAGCGATCTCTGCGCCGGGTTGGTGGGCGGGCTCGGATTCGCCTGCTCGGGTAACATCGGCGACAAGCTCGCCGTGTTCGAACCGACGCACGGCTCGGCTCCCAAGCATGCCGGCAAGAACAAAGCGAATCCCATCGCGACGATCCTCGCTGCGAAGATGATGCTGGATTGGCTAGGAGAGAAGGAAAAGGCGGAAGCCATCGAGAAGGCAGTTCGCCGGGTGGTCTCGGACGGCGCAGTGCGAACCTATGATATGGGCGGCACGGCTACGACCATGGACATGGCTACGGCCGTCGCCGCGGCTCTGCCCTAGCGGAGGTTTTCAGCTGGTATTGCGGTTTCTGGATGGCGCGAAGCATTCGGGCGGGGCATGGTGGATTTCACCCCACCGCCGTGTCATCTGGCTCTTTTTGTCCTCCCCGTAAGGCTGCGGGTCTTCTCGGAATCACCCAAAAAGTTGACAAAAAGCAACTTAGCCACATGTCGCGCCCTTGTATCTTGGCCCTCCTGTTGCTTCTCACAACACGTTAAAACATGGCTTTGCGTCTTAGCAGCGGAAACAGGGGATCCCAGAGGGAAGACTAGCGGCAGGACGCCATTGCTTTGCTGGTGGCCAAATTAACAGTTTTCAACCAATACTATCGATGAACGGAGTGATACGATGACCAGAAGCAAGGTAACAATTGACGGGAACGAAGCGGCTGCCCGCGTCGCTTACCGTATCAATGAAGTCGTAGCTATTTATCCCATCACGCCTTCTTCCCCCATGGGAGAGTGGGCGGACCAGTGGTCGGCGGAAGTCAAACCCAACGTCTGGGGAACAGTCCCGCACGTAATCGAGATGCAGAGCGAAGGAGGCGCGGCGGGCGCATTGCATGGCGCCATCCAGGCCGGGTCGCTGGGCGTCACTTTTACCGCCTCTCAGGGTCTGCTGCTGATGATTCCCAACATGTTCAAGATCGCCGGGGAACTGACAGCGACGGTCTTGCACGTCTCGGCGCGCACCCTGGCGACGCACGCTCTTTCGATTTTTGGCGATCACAGCGATGTGATGGCGACCCGCTCGACGGGCTTCGGCCTGTTGGCGTCGAATTCCATCCAGGAAGTGACCGACTTCGCCCTCATCGCCCAGGCCGCTTCCCTCCGTTCGCGCGTTCCTTTCCTGCATTTCTTTGATGGCTTCCGCACCTCTCACGAGGTTGGCAAGATCGAGGAGCTGACCGACGGCGATTTGCGCGCCTTGATCACCACGGAGTTGGTGGAGGCGCATCGCAAGCGCGCCCTGTCGCCGGACCGCCCGGTTATTCGCGGCACGGCCCAGAACCCCGACGTCTTTTTCCAGGCGCGCGAAACGGGCAATCCTTTCTATATCGCCTGCCCGGCGATCGTCCAGAAAGTCATGGATGAATTTGCCGGCATCGTGGGCCGTTCCTACCACCTCTTCGACTATGAGGGAGCGCCGGATGCCGAGCGGGTGATCATCATGATGGGCTCGGGCGCGGAAGCCGCGCAGGAGACCGTCGAGTACCTCACCGCCCGCGGCGAAAAAGTTGGCTTGCTCAAGGTCCGGCTCTACCGGCCCTTCTCCGTCGAGGCCTTCCTCGCCGCCCTCCCCAAGACGGTGAAGAACCTGGCCGTGCTGGATCGTACCAAGGAGGCGGGCGCCGCCGGCGAACCGCTCTATGTGGATGTCATCACCGCCCTGAGCGAGGGGCTGTCCGCGGGCAAAGCGCCCTTCAGCAAATTCCCGCGCGTCATCGGCGGGCGCTATGGCTTGTCGTCCAAGGAATTCACCCCCGCCATGGTGAAGGCGGTATTTGACGAAATGCTGAAGGCCGCGCCGCGCAACCACTTCACCGTGGGCATCGTGGACGACGTCACGCACACCAGCTTGGAAGTTGATCCCACCTTCTCGACCGAGGATCCGAAGACCGTACGGGCAATTTTCTACGGTTTAGGCTCCGACGGCACGGTGGGCGCCAACAAAAACTCCATCAAGATCATCGGCGAAGATACCGACAACTATGCGCAGGGCTACTTCGTTTACGACTCCAAGAAGTCAGGTTCCATCACCATCTCGCACCTGCGCTTCGGCCCCAAGCCCATTCACTCCACCTATCTGATCACCCAGGCGAATTTCGTGGCCTGCCATCAGTTCACGTTCCTCGAGCGCTACGACATGCTGAAGGCCGCCGAACCCGGCGCCGTCTTCCTGCTTAACAGCCCCTACGGACCGGATGAAGTCTGGAACATGCTACCGCGCACCACACAGCGGCAGATGATCCAGAAAAAGCTTCGCTTCTTTGTGATTGACGCCGTCAAGGTGGCCAGGGACGCCGGCATGGGCGGGCGCATCAACACCGTCATGCAGACCTGCTTTTTCGCCATCAGCGGAGTTCTTCCCCGCGAGGAAGCCATCGCCGCCATCAAGCACGCGATTGAGAAGACCTACGGGCGGCGCGGTGAATCCGTGGTGAAAAAGAATTTCGCCGCGGTCGATGCCGCCCTCGATCATCTCCACGAGGTCAAGGTTCCCACCGAAGCAAGCAGCAGCTTCGACATGCCCCCGCCGGTGCCGCCGCAGGCGCCAGAGTTTGTGCGCGACGTGCTGGCCAAGATCATCGAGGGCAAGGGCGACGATCTGCCGGTCAGCGCCATGCCCAATGATGGCACCTTCCCCAGCGCCACGGCGCAGTGGGAAAAGCGGAACATCGCGCTGGACATCCCGGTTTGGGATGAAAAGATCTGCATCCAATGCGGCAAGTGCGTTCTGGTATGCCCCCACGCGGTAATCCGGGCCAAGATTTACGACCCAGCCCTGCTGGAGAAGGCCCCTCCCACCTTCAAATCCGCTCCCGCCGCTTGGAAGGAATTCAAGCAGCTCAAGTACACGCTGCAGGTGGCGCCGGAAGATTGCACGGGCTGCGCGCTGTGCGTGGAAATCTGCCCGGTCAAGTCCAAGAGCGAAGCCAAGCACAAAGCCATCAACATGGAGCCGCAGATCCCGCTCCGCGAACCCGAGCGCGCCAATTGGGATTTCTTCCTGGGGATTCCCGAGGCTGACCGCCGCACGCTCAGCCTGGGCCAGGTGAAGGACGTCCAGTTGTTGCAGCCGCTGTTCGAATTCTCCGGAGCCTGCGCGGGTTGCGGAGAAACTCCCTACATCAAGCTCATGACCCAGTTGTTCGGCGATCGCGCTTTGATTGGCAACGCGACGGGTTGCTCCTCGATTTATGGTGGCAACCTGCCTACCACACCGTACGCCATCAATCATGAGGGCCGTGGCCCTACCTGGTCGAATTCCCTGTTTGAAGACAATGCCGAGTTCGCACTGGGAATGCGCCTGGCCATCGACCAGCAAACCGAATACGCGCGGGAACTGGTCAAGCGGCTCGCGGCAACACTGGGGGACGGGCTTGCCGAGGCCTTGCTTAACTCCGATCAAACGACCGAAGCAGGCCTTCGCGACCAGCGGGAACGCGTTCATGCCCTCAAAGCGAAGCTGGCCGGCCTTTCAACGCTGGAAGCGCGCGACCTCATGAACGTCGCCGACACCCTGGTGAAGAAGAGCGTGTGGGCCTTCGGTGGCGACGGTTGGGCTTACGATATCGGTTACGGCGGGCTGGATCACGTGCTGGCCAGCGGCCGCAACGTGAACATCCTGGTCCTTGATACCGAGGTGTACTCCAACACCGGCGGCCAGATGTCAAAGGCCACGCCGCGCGGCGCCGTGGCCAAGTTTGCCGCCGGCGGTAAGCCGCGGCCCAAGAAGGATCTGGGCATGATGGCCGTCGCCTACGGCAATGTGTACGTGGCTCAGGTGGCCATGGGTTCAAGCGATATGCAAACCCTCAAGGCGTTTCTGGAAGCCGACGCCTAC
>Ga0335078_10016743_pt1 | contig 10886 bp, 11 predicted proteins | sample Lox_Sample_32_FD_206711 | JGI IMG/M metagenome (GOLD analysis project Ga0335078, IMG submission 206711) | Soil microbial communities from Loxahatchee National Wildlife Refuge, Florida, United States - Lox_Sample_3.2 | ecosystem: Environmental > Terrestrial > Soil > Wetlands | place: USA... | reverse complement strand
GAGGAGAGCTATCTGCTCAATTCCGACGCCTACATCTTTCCCAACACGTTCCGCGACATCGAGAAAGTCTACAACACGCTGGGCAAAGGCCACAGCGTTAAATTCGAGCACGAATGCTACGACACCGGCCACCTCTACAATCTGGCCCACATGGTCGATCGCGGCCTGTTCAAGCCGCCGATATTCCTGCAGCTGATTTTCGGCATCCTGGGCGGCATCGGTCCCGATCTCGACAATCTGTTCTTCATGAAGCGCACCGCCGACAAGCTGTTCGGCAAGGATTATCTGTGGTCGGTGCTGGCCGGCGGACGCCATCAGATGAACTTCTGCACCGCCGCGGTCATGATCGGCGGCAACGTCCGCGTCGGTCTTGAGGACTCGCTCTATATCGGCCCCGGCAAGCTCGCCAAGAGCAACGCCGAGCAGGTGACGAAAATCCGCCGCATCATCGAGGATCTGGGCTTCGAGATCGCAACACCGACCGAGGCGCGGCAGATGCTCGGCCTCAAAGGCGGCGACCGCGTGAAGTTCTAACCAACCGGTATTTCCCGGGCGCTGCGCAGCATGAAACGAAGCGCAATGATGCGCTGCAGACCCGATATCGTTAGAAGCGCCGAGTTTGGGACGATCCCGGATCAGCAGCGCACCACTTCGTGCTGCGCAGCGTCGGGGAAATGGCATGGGGTGCAGCCGCCATGAACGCCATCGACCTGAAAGGCCGCATCGCCATCGTGACCGGCGGGGCGAGGGGCATCGGCTTTGCCATTGCGGAGCGCATGCTGCGGTCAGGCGCGCAGGTCGCCCTATGGGATATTGACGCGGCCGCGATGCAGGAAGCCGCAAGGCCGTTGCAGGAAAGCGGCGTGGTTTACGCCAGGGCGGTCGACGTCACCGACGAGTCGTCCGTCGCTGCCGCCACCGCCTTGCATATGCGGACCTTGGGCCGCGCCGATATCCTGGTCAACAATGCCGGCATCACTGGCGGTAATGCGCCGCTGTGGGAGCTTGCGCCCGACGTGTGGCGGCGCGTCATCGACGTGAACCTGATCGGGCCTTACCTCGCCTGCCGGGCAATCGTGCCGCACATGATCGCCGCAGGCTACGGCCGCATCGTCAATATCGCGTCGATCGCCGGCAAGGAGGGCAACCCGAACGCCTCGCACTATTCGGCCTCCAAGGCAGGCTTGATTGCGCTGACCAAGTCGCTGGGCAAGGAACTGGCGACCACCGGCGTACTGGTCAATTGCATCACCCCGGCCGCCGCCAAGACCGAGATGTTCGCGCAGATGAAGCAGGAACACATTGACTACATGCTGTCGAAAATCCCGATGAACCGCTTCGTCGCGGTCGATGAGATCGCCGCCATGGCGGCGTGGCTCGCCTCGGCGGAGTGTTCGTTCTCGACCGGCGCGGTGTTCGATATTTCGGGCGGCCGCGCGGTCTATTGAGCGCGGCGGTCCTTGGGCGGTCTTGACCCGGCGGGCAGCGGAACGCTACATGCTGGTCCAATTCCGGGCGGTTAGCTCAGTGGGAGAGCACTTCCTTGACATGGAAGGGGTCACAGGTTCAAATCCTGTACCGCCCACCATCTTTCTTTCATAAGCAAAGCGCACATCAACCGCCGCGCCGATGCCGGCGCGGCGACGAAACGTGCACCTGCACCGAACTGGCGCGGAATCACGCGCCCTTCAGGCGCTTATTGCATTCGCTGTAGTAGCCGCCGCCCTTCTGGATCCACTTCAGCCCGCCGTTGGCGTTGTTGGCCTTGTTGGCGTTGTACTGGTCGAGGCAGGTGTGCATGCGCGCCTTACCCGCCGACTCTTTCGAATATTTCGACGAAACGGCGGACGGAAACACGGCGTTGCCGGTCATGGCCGGCGCCGACATCGGTGCTTCCTTTGGCTTGGCCATCGGCTTAGGAGCGGGAGCCGCCGCGGCTGCAGGCGCTTCCTCCTGCCGGCAGGCCGCAATGAAATCCGCACGCTTCTTGCCACCGGTGGTCTTGGCGGCTTCGGCTGCCTTCCATTCGGCCTCGCATTCCTTCGCGGTCTTGTTCTTGGCCTGCGCCGGAACGGCGGCGATCGCCAAGCCGAGCGCTCCAAAAACAATTCCGGATACCAACCAGACACGAATTTTCATGACAATCCCTCCTCTGCAAGCCCCGGCCAGTCGTTGACCCGGCTTGGTATACCAATCAGGTGCCCATCCCGGTTTTCTCGCAACTGCCTTCGAAGGACGTTTTCGATGCACCTTTTAGCTTCGACGCCGCTTTCGCGCAGCAGCTCTTCACGTGGCTGGTCAAAGCCGCGCCATGGAGTTTGGCATCCTGGCATTTCTTCCCGGCCGCGACGCTTGGCGTGTCGGCGGCGGGCGCCATCATACCTTGCGCCATAGCGGCGCCTGCCAGCCAGAAAGACGCGACCACGATTGCAACCACTTTCATGTCTTCCTCCTCATTTGTTCAGTGGATAAAGTACGCCTTTGCTCAGGTACTCAGCTACAGTTGCCCGTTTTTGCTCGCCTGATCGACGACATTAGGCAGATGCTGGGCAAGCATATTGAGCACCGCATCCACAGGCAAGCCGAGATGCCGCGCCATCTCCTGAACCTGGGCATTGCTTAGTACCGCCTTCAACTGATCGGCCGTGATCGGCTGATTGGCGCCGTTGCCGAGCCATGACTGCACCTGCGGGCCGAGCCCGCTCTGCTGCAACTGCGTGACCAGCCCGTTGAGATCGCCGAACTGGGTTTTGGCCAGCAAGGCATTGATCAGCGCCGGCGCGGCCGTTGCTTCGATCTGACCGAGAGCGCCCTTGAGCGCGCCGCCCAGGTTGAGTTCGTCCAATAAGCCCATGATGGCCCTCCATAATTAGACACGGCGACGCTACGCTGCGTGAGTGTCAGAACCACGACGGCAAGCTTAGTGGAGCCCGACGCTGGGCGCCAGAGCCACCCGCTCTGCCGCGCACCCGCTCAGGGGCGACCGCGCTCCGCCGATTTAGCTTTAATTTTCCGATTCGGCCGGATCACGCGGCTGCCGCCGGCGGCGTCAGTGGTGCAACAGCACCATCGAGATCTCGGGCACGTAGGTGATGAGCAGAAGCGCCGCGAAATTCAAAAGCAGGAACGGCAGCACTCCCAAATAAATTCGGCTCAGAGGCGCGTTGAAGATCGCCTGGGAGGAAAACAGGTTCAATCCGAACGGCGGCGTGTACATGCCGAGGCTGAGATTGACCGCGACGATGATGCCGAAGTGAATCGGGTTGACGCCGACACCCTGCACGATCGGCAACAACAGCGGCGTCAAAATGAGAATCGCGGCCGGCGGTTCAAGAAAACTTCCGGCGATCAAGAGCCCGAGATTGAGAATGAGCAGAAGTTCCCATTTTGACATGTGCAGCGCGTCGATCGAGGCGACGATCTGCTGCGGGATGCCGCTGGTCGTCAGCAGCCAGGAATAGATGCCGGCCGACGTCACGATCAGCAGAATCTGCGAAATGAGGTAGGCGGAGTCGACCAGGATCTTCCAGAAGCGGGCGATGTCGACTTCCTTGTAGATGACCATCGTGACGAACACTGAATAGACCACCGCCACCCCGGCGGCTTCGGTCGGGGTGAAGACGCCGCCGTAAATGCCGCCGAAGATCACCGCCAAGGTGCCGACCGACCAGCTCGCGTCCTTGGTGGTCTTCCAGATATTCTCCCAGCGCGCGCGGGCGCCGAGCGGCACGCCCTTGATCCTCGCATAGGCCATGACGAAACCGGCATCGATGACGCCGATGAGAAGACTCGGCAGGATTCCGGCTGTGAACAGCTGCACCGCCGACTGCTCGGCCGATACGGCGTAGAGGATCATGGCGATCGACGGCGGAATGACGACCGCGATCGCGCCCGAGGAGGCGATCAAGCCGACCGAAAAGCGATCATTGTAGCCGTTTTCTTTCAAGGTCGGGTAGATCATGCGCCCCATGGCAACGACGGTGCCGATGGCCGTATGGGACATCGCCCCGAACAATTCCGAGGCCGCTACCGTGGTGACGGCGAGCGAGCCGCGCACTCCGCCGACAATCGCCATCACCATGGCGATGACGCGCCGCGCGATGCCGCCCTGCGCCATGAACTCCCCGGCGAGGACGAAGAACGGCACCGCGAGCAGCGGAAAGTTGTCGAGGCTGCCGAACATGTAGGTTTGCACGGCATCGGTCGGGACGCCCGCGACCGTGAGGACGGCAACGATCGAGGTCACCAGCAGAACGAGGAAGATGGGAAAGCCGATGATCAGCAGCAGCACCGGCAAACCGAAATAGATGAGATACGCCATCTTTGCTGCCCGTTCAGCCGTGTGCGTCGCCAGAGGGAGCGGCCGGCTCTCGTCGCACGGTCAAAAGCCGGATCGCCACCAGCAGGGCCATCAGGCTATAGCCGATCGGCACCATGGATTGCGGAATCACCAGCGGGAAATTGGCCGCCTCGCTGCGCTCATCGAATGCCGCCAGCTGGGTGACAACCGGGTAGGCGAATACGGTGACTGTCACTGCCGCCGCAATGAGCACCAGATCCGAAAACAGGTTGAACGCCGCGCGCGGCTTGGGCGGCAGCGCCATGATCAGGACGTCCATGCGGATGTGACGGCCCTGCCAGGCGACCGCGCAGCAGCCGGTGAAGACGCAGCCGACCATGAGGAACAGCATGATCTCCTCGGCCCAGGGAATCGAGACGCTGAACACGTAGCGGCCGATGATGTTGATGAAGTTGATCACCACGCTGCCGAGCAGGCAAATCGCCGACAGCGTCCGGGTCAGCGTCAGCAGCGATTCAATGCCTTTATGGATCGTCGCGATCATCATCCGTTCCGTCGTCTCATCCGAGGATTATAAGGCCTTGCGCCGGCCATGCCGGTGGTGTGCCACAATAAGCCGGGCGGCCGCTACCCTCCCTGGCGGCCGCCATGACGTTCGGTCGCATGAGTTAGCGTCCGCTTACTCGCCCGGTCCGGGTGCCGTGCGCTTGGCGGCGGCAACCACGGTCTCATAAGCCTCGTGCAGACTGGGATTGTTCTTCGACACGTCCTCGCCGACGCTGGCGAGCGTTTTCATCATCTGCGCCTGTTCGTTCGCCGGCAACTTGATCAGTTCGCCGCCCTGAGCCACCCAGTCCTTCTGCATCTTATGGCGGAAGGCGAGTCCCCACGGATTGATCTTCACCGTCTCGCTCGCGGCATCCTTGTCGATGATCTGCTGCAGATCCTTAGGCAGCGAATTGTACCATTTTTGACTGATCTCGACGATGATGAAAATAGCCGGTTGATTGGTTTCGGTGACGTATTTGGCCGCATCCACGTAATGGAACGGAACATACACGTTCAGTGCGGCATCGGCACCGTCGATGGCGCCTTGTTGGATCGCGGGCAGCACGTCGCCAAGCGTCATCGCTACGGGCGTTACGCCAAGGCGCTCGAACGCTTCGCTTTGAAATTTGGAAGCGAAGATGCGAATCTTCTTGCCCTTGAAGTCGGCAAGATGGCGTATCGGCGTTCTCGAGATGATGGACGAGGGTGTCGCCATGAACAGGCCGACGCCGTGCAGGCCCTTATTGGCGCCCAGCCCAAGCATCAGCTTCAGTACCGCCGGATCGCCGGCGACGCGCTGGCCGTGCTGCATGGAGCTGACAAGACCAGGCGCCGCCATCACTTCGAACCGCTGATCAACCCCGACAAAGAACTCCGGCGGAATCATCGCGCATTGGATCGAGCCAAACTGCACGCCTTCGATCTGCCGGGGTATCGATCCCAATTGGCTCGCGGGATAGATCTGTACCTTGATGCGGCCACCCGAATCTTTTTCGACCGCCGCGGCGTAGTTCAGAGCCACCTGATGGATCGTGTCGTGAAGCGTCGGAAACGTGATCTTCATCACGTACGGCGTGGTCTGCGCTCGTGCCGCCCCGCACGTCAGGACGAGCGGTAGGACCAATGCGCCAGCGAAAGCCGCTTGCGCCAGAATTCCCCGTTTCTCAAAGCGCATGTCTTCCTCCCTGTCAGGCGTCGATCGCCGCGCAGCCGCGACGCGATCCCGCAACAACAATTTCCCCGCGAAGGCTTTTTTTGTTGACAGCCGGCTGCAGCGTACAGGCGCAGCCGCGCCGTGTTCCGCCAGCAACGTTAGAGGATCGTCCGGTGGTCGACAATGGAAATTTCCGCCGCATGCCGCGCTCACTTCGCCGCATCGGTGATTATTTTGTAGGCGGCGGCGAGCGGTGGTTTCGATTTCGAGACGTCCGCGCCCACGCTCGCCAGGGTTCGCAGCATTGCTCCCTGCTCGTCGGGCGGCAGGCTGATCAATTGGCCGCCGGAATTGGTCCAGGTTTTCTGCGCCTTGGCGTCGAAATCGAGCACCCAGGGATTGAGCGCCGTCACCGTAGCGGCCGCGTCCTTGTCGACGATCTGCTGCAAATCCGCCGGTAAAGTATCGTACCATTTCTTGCTGAGTTCGGCGATGCCGAAGATCGCCGGCTGGTCGATTTCGGTCGCATATTTGGCTGCACGCTGAAATTGCATCGCGTTCAGGACGGTCAACGCCGAAACCGCGCCGTCAAGGGCGTTGTCCTGCAGCGCCGGCAGCACCTCGCCGAGCGTCATTGGCTTCGGCACGGCGCCGAGCCGCTGCATCGCCACGCGCTGAAATTGCGAAGCGAAGATCCGGATTTTTTTGCCCTTGAAATCGGCGAGGTGGCGGATCGGCTTTGTTGAAACAACCACCGATGTCGACACCATGAACAGCGCAACGCCGTGCAATCCCTTGTCGGCGCCGAGTCCGAGCATCAAGCTGCGGACCTCGGGGTTGGCGGCGAGCCGCTGTCCGTCTTGTATGGATTTTATGAGGGCGGGCGCGGTGAGAACTTCAAAACGCTCGTCGATGCCGGCAAGGAACTCCGGCGGCACGATCTGGCATTGGATCGCGCCGAATTGCACGCCTTCGGCCTGCTGCTGGATCGAACCCAGCTGACTCGCCGGATAGATTTCAGGCTTGATGCGGCCGCCGGAATCCTTCTCGACCGCGGCGGCGTAGTCCTTGGCGAACTGGTGTTGCGCCTCGCCGACCGTCGCGATCGAGATCTTCATGACGTAGGGCTTGTTGTCCGCAGCGCGCGCCGCGAGCGCCGTGCCGAGCGATACGGCGGCGGCGAGCGTCCAGATACGCGCCGTGCGTGCGGTGATTGCCATGGTCCACCTCCCGCCCAAAGGCCAACCGGCCAAATTTGACTGCCGCTGCGCCGCAGCGGCGGCGCCTTTACTGCATCGGCAGCTGCCGCGTCCGCGCCGCGGCGTCCGCTACGATCTTGTAGGCTCCGGCGAGCGCCGGATTTTTGCTCGACACATCCGGCGCGACGCTCGCAATGGTCTTCATCATCGTCGCCTGGTCGCCGGGCGGGAGTTTGATCAATTCGCCTCCGCCGGCGGTGTATTTAGCCTCGCTGTCTTTGACGGATTGGGTTGCGAACGTATCGATGGCGAGCGATTCAGCCTTGGCGTCCTTCTCGATGATCTGTTGCAGGTCCTTAGGCAGGGAATCGAACCACTTCTTGTTGACCTCGGCGATAATGAAGATCGCCGGCTGACCCGTCTCGGTGACATATTTCGCCGCATCCACCATGTGGAAGTTGGCGATCGGTCCGATCCCGGTGTCGGCGCCGTCGATCGCGCCTTGCTGAATGGCGGGCAGCACATCGCCGAGCGACATCGCCACCGGCGTGACGCCGAGTCGCTCGAATGCCACGCTTTGGAATTGCGAGGCGAAAATTCTGATCTTCTTGCCCTTGAAATCGGCGAGACGGCGCAGCGGTAGCCGGGAAACGATTGCAGACTGTTCCGCCATGAAGAGGCCGACGCCATGAAGTCCCTTGTCGGCGCCGAGGCTCAGCATCAGCTTGAGCACGGCCGGATCGGCGGCGACGTGCTGGCCATGGGCCTGCGAGTCCACAAGACCCGGTGCGGCCATGACTTCGAAGCGGGGATCGAGACCGACCATGAATTCAGGCGGCACCACTTCCATCTGGATCGAGCCAAACTGCGTGCCTTCAATCTGGCGCGGGATTGAGCCGAGTTGGCTGGCCGGATAAACCTGAGCTTTGATGCGGCCACCGGAATCCTTCTCCACGGCCGCGCCAAAGCGGTTCGACCAAGTGTCCGGAATGTCGTGGATCGTCGGCGTGGAGATTTTCATGACGTAGGGCTGCTGTGCCCGCGTCGCACTCGTCGGCAGTGCCATCGACAGCAGCAGAGCACCGGCGGCGGTCAGTGCCGCGGTGCGGAATTCACATTCCAATAAGCGCATGTCATCCTCCCTGCCGGGCTTCCCCAAGCCCGGCATCCATGCGGCGCGGAATTGCGGTCACATGGTCATTTCAGCTTCTGCGCGGCCTCCTTCACGATTTCGTAGGCGGCCTTGACCGCCGGCCTCTTGGCGGCGACGTCGTCGCCGACGCTCAGCAGCGTTTTCATCATTTGGGCCTGCTCGTCGGCCGGCAGAGAAATCAGTTCACCGCCGTGATCGGTCCAGGTTTTTCGCGCGCCATTGAGAATGTCGAGCGCCTGCGGATTGATCGCCGTGGCTTCCTTGGCGGCATCGCGATCGACGATCTGCTGCAAATCCTTGGGCAGCGAGTCGTGCCATTTCTTGCTGATTTCGACGATGATGAAAATGGAGGAGTGGCTCGTCATGGCGACGTATTTGGGGCCATCGTAGAAATGCAGTCCCGAGAGGAGCTGGACACCGAATGCCGCGCCATCGAGGGTGCCCTGCTGAATGGCCGGCAGCACATCGCCCGGCGACATGGCGACGGGCGTCGCGCCAAGGCGCTTAAAGGCCTCGGACTGAAACTCCGAGGCGAAGATCCGAAGCCTCTTGCCTTTGAAATCGGTCAGATGGCGGATCGGAGTCTTGGAAACCACTTCGGCTGGTTCGGCATAAAACAATCCGGCGCCGAGGAGTCCCTTGTCGGCGCCGAGCGCCAGCATCGCCTTGAGCACCTTGGGGTCGGCGGCGACGCGCTGACCTTGCTCGACCGTGCTGATCAGCCCCGGCGCAGCCAGCACCTCGAAACGCTGGTCGACGCCGACGAAGAACTCAGGCGGAATGACCGCGCATTGGATCGAGCCGAACTGGGTACCTTCGATCTGCCGCGGGATGGAGCCGAGCTGGCTTGCGGGATAGACCTGCGCTTTGATGCGCCCGCCGGAGTCCTTCTCGACGGCGGCGGCAAGGTTGCGCGCGTACATGTCCGGCGCCGCGTGAATGGTCGGCGTCGTAATTTTCATGACATACGGCGTGGTTTGCGCCTGCGCCGTGCCGAATACGAGCGCGGTTGAGACGATGCAGGTCGCCGCGGCGGCCGCCGTTCGCGCCGCGATTGCGCATGCTCTGGGACGCATGTCGTCCTCCCTTTGTTGTTGCCGCCATTGTTGATGCCGAAATGGCGGGCGTGTTGTTGCTTGCTGACCTAGGCGCCGGTGCGCGGGCTACGTCATCGCGACGTTAATTGATCGAACGCGCGCATGCAACGCGGATGCCGGGAAGCGGCAGGTCAGGTTGTCGCGGCGCCGCGCCGCTCAAGCCCCTTGCTTGCGCAGCGCCAGCAAGCCGCACGCCGCGATTGCGGCCATGGTGAGCGAAATCAGCACGTTATAGCCGGCGAGCGAAATGCCGAGAAAGCGCCACGCCGCCTGGTCGCAGCGCACGACGTGGATCGGGTTCTGCAACTGCTCGAGCATCGATCCGCCGCTGCTGAGGTTGCCGAGCGGACCGGAGCAGTCGGTCGGGCCCGGCCAGAAATGCCATTCGACGCCCGCGTGGTAGGTGCCGAGCACCGCGCCGCACAGCACGGCAATGAGGACGACGAATAGGCCGCCGGCGACAAGGCGGGGCGACGCACCGCCGCGCGCCGCCAAGGCGAGGGCCAGCGACAGCGGAATGACAATGTAATAGGGGATGCGCTGGTCAAGGCAGAGCGGGCAGGGCGGATAGCCGAGCACGAATTGGAAGAACCAGGCGCCGAGCAGCGTGGCGAGGCTGATCGCGAAGATGGCGAGCGCGGCCTGGGCGGCCGGGCCGCCGCGCGATCCGCGCAGCACGCCGTGGTTGATCGCGGCGGTCTGGTCCATGGCCTGTCGGACTCCTGTCTTGCGGCTTCCGCAAGGGTTCGTTGCCGCAGCCAATGACCGATCATTGGGGTGGAAGCAAGGCCCGGCCACAGCGGAGCGCGAACAGGGAAACCGCCTCATTCGGGGCGGCCGAAATTCCGTTGGCGCGTCGGGTCGCCTCCGCCTATATATTCGCGCCTAGCCCGTGTGGCGGAATGGCAGACGCAATCGACTCAAAATCGATCGCCGCAAGGCATGGGGGTTCGACTCCCTCCACGGGCACCACCAGCATCATGCAGCACTGAAAAGATTTATCTTTTTTGCGTTTTTCCCAACCCAGACTTCAAGGGTTGGGAATTCTTGTCCAGTTTTTGTTCTGCGAGTTTGGCAACGGCTCCCGCCGCGAGTCGCTTCTGGTCCGCTGCACGGGTATAGCGAGCCACCTCCTTAAGCGTCGTGTGGCCGGTGACAGCCGCTATCTCTTTTTCAGAGCATCCGGCCTCTGCAAGACGACGCGCCGCTGCCTTACGCAAACCGTGCAGCACGCACCGCTCCGGGAGACCTGCGGAAGCAATAGAATCGGCCATCATGTTCCCGTAGCCAGCCGGGCTGAACGGCTTGTCAAACGCGGTCGTCAGCATGACCAAGTTCTTGCGCGGCCATGCGCGAAGTGCCGCATGCAGGTTCGGGTGGAGCGGGATGGTAAGCCGGACGCCCGTCTTGGCCTGCACGACGTTGATGGCGTTCG
>Ga0335078_10016742_pt1 | contig 10886 bp, 9 predicted proteins | sample Lox_Sample_32_FD_206711 | JGI IMG/M metagenome (GOLD analysis project Ga0335078, IMG submission 206711) | Soil microbial communities from Loxahatchee National Wildlife Refuge, Florida, United States - Lox_Sample_3.2 | ecosystem: Environmental > Terrestrial > Soil > Wetlands | place: USA: Florida... | reverse complement strand
ACCGGCTCGCGAGATGGACGCGTTCGCCCCTCGCGGGCGTCCGTGCCGGAAATGCGGTAATCCGATCCAATTCTCGACGCAAGAGGACGGAGTCCTTGTCGGCGAGTGCAGCTCCTGCGGGAACCGGTTCACGCTCCCCCCGCGTAGGGAAGGGCCGGAGGGGGGGCGCCGTTTCGACCGGCGACCACGGGACGACCGGGGAGATTTCCGCCGGGGACCACCGGGCGGCCGGGGCGGCGGAAGGTACCCAGGGCCGCGTCGGGGGCCACCCCGCCAGTTCGACGACCGCGAGCGGCGTCGGAAGCGACGACCGTCCTACGACGCGTAGGCTCCCCCGAGCGGGTCGGAGACCACCGGTCGGTCCCTTCCACCTTCGGTTCTCGGTCGCCGCTTCGTGTTTCGTTGGGGGGTAAAGCGCGCCTCACCCCCCGCAGATGAACTCCACCGGCGTCGAAGCGTCGTCCCACGACGGGGAGGACCCCGCTGCGAGCCGCGGGTCCCGGTGGCAAGGAGCGCGGAGATGGACTACAAATGGACGGTCCTTTCCAACACGACGCTCGGCGCCCTGGTGGCGTCCATCAACGGGACAATCATCCTGATCTCGCTGCCCGTGATCTTCCGGGGCCTCAACGTCGACGCGTTCGCTCCGGGCAACATCACTCTCCTCATCTGGCTCCTCCTCGGTTACGGTGTCGTCACCGCGACCCTTCTCGTGACGTTCGGCCGGATCTCGGACATGTGGGGCCGCGCCCGGATGTACAACGCCGGGTTCGCGATCTTCGCGGTAGGGTCGGTCATGTTGTTCCTCACCCCGAACTCGGGAACCACCGGCGCCTGGGAGCTCGTCGGGTTCCGGGTCGTCCAGGGGATCGGCGGCGCGTTCCTGTTCGCGAACTCGGCTGCCCTGATCACCGACGCGTTTCCGCACTCCGAACGAGGGAAGGCGCTCGGCATCAACCAGGTCGCCGCGATGGGCGGGTCGGTGGTCGGCCTCGTCCTCGGTGGCCTCCTCGCCGGCGTGGGCGACATTCGCGTCGGGTCCCTCGTGATCCCCGCGTGGCGCGTGATCTTTCTCGCGAGCGTCCCCGTGGCGGTCGGCGGGACCCTCTGGGCCTACGTGAAGCTCCACGACATCGTTCCGGTTCGGAAAGGCCAGAAGATCGACTACGTCGGGAACATCACGTTCGGGGTCGGACTCACGCTGCTCCTGGTGGCGGTGACCTACGGACTGCTCCCGTACGGAAACCAGTCGATGGGCTGGTCGAGCCCGTGGGTCTGGTCAGGAATCGCGGTCGGGCTCGGGCTGCTCGTCGCGTTCCTGTTCGTCGAAACCCGGGTCCGGGACCCGATGTTCCGGCTCGAACTGTTCCGGATCCGCGCATTCGCCGCGGGGAACGCGGCCGGCCTGCTCGGGTCGATCGCCCGGGGCGGTGTGATGTTCATGATGATCATCTGGTTCCAGGGGATCTGGCTTCCCCTCCACGGCTACTCGTTCTCCCAGACGCCGTTCTGGGCCGGTATCTACATGATGCCGATGATGGCGGGGTTCGTGGTCCTGGGCCCCCTCAGTGGTTGGATATCGGACCGGTTCGGAGCCCGGTATCTCGCGAGCGCCGGGATGGCGGTGAGCTCGGCGACCTTCGTCGCGTTCCTGTTCCTGCCGTACAACTTCGCCTACTGGCAGATGGGGCTCATCCTCTTCGTCCAGGGCTGTGGAATGGGGATGTTCGCCGCTCCGAACACCGCCGCGATCATGAACTCGGTTCCCCCCGAGCACCGGGGGGCGGCGTCCGGGATGCGGGCGACGCTCCAGAACGCCGGCATGCAGCTCTCCATGGCGGTCTTCTTCACCATCGTGCTCGTCGGGCTCTCGAGCGGCCTCTCGGGCTCGGTCTACCACGCGCTGAGCTCGGCGGGAGTTCCGGAGCCGTACCTCTCTCAGTTCTCGAACCTCGTGGGGTCGAACCCCACCGGCGCGCTGTTCAGCGCGTTCCTCGGCCAGAACCCGTTACAGGCGTTCCTCCCGGCCCTCCCGCCGAATCTGCAGCAACAGCTCGGCCCGACCCTCCTGTCGCGTCAATTCTTCCCGAACGCGGTGGCCCCATCGTTCCTCCACGGGATCGACCTCGCGTTCGGGATCTCGGCCGTGCTCACCGCGCTCGCGGCGGTGGTCTCGCTGATGCGCGGCGGTCGGTACGTTCACGAGCTCGATTCCGAGAACGCTCGCACCAATGGACGGTCCCCCTCGACCGTGCCGGAGGCCCCGACCCCCCTTCCGCTACCGATCGCGAAGGCGAATCGGGGCGGCGTCGGTCCCGCCGGCCGCCAACCGTAATCCCTACCGCCTACTTTTCCTCGCACCTGGGCGGGGCGGTACACCCTCCGGAGGCCTCGCACGAGCCGAGGGGGCCGGAGCTCACGGAATCGTCGCGAGGTCTTCGAGCAACATCCGCCGGTCGTCCCGGTCGCGGATTCGATTCCCGAGGCGACGTGCTTCCCGCGCGTAACGGTCCCGGGCCGTCCTCCGGCCGGCCACTGCGGAAGCACGTGCCATCCCCTCGTACGCGTATGCGAGGTAGAAGCGTCCGAGGCGACTCTTCCGGGAGATGTCGAGACATCGCTCGGCGTGGTGGAGCGCCGGCTCACTGCGTCCGAGCATAGAGTAAACCCGCGAGATCTGCCACTCGCCGACCGAGACCTGGAGCATGGTACCGGCATGCCCCCAATGATAGCGGGAGGCATGCGCGGCGTTCAGCATCTCTTCGTCCTCTTCGGAGGTCCGCGACTTGCGGTCCAGGAGCGACCACGTGTAGTTGAACAGGTCCGCGCCGACCTTGCGGTGTTGGGGACGGGAAAGGGGGTCCGCGATGCGCTGCACGCACCGGGAGAAGGGGGTCGGGATTTGGGATTTGCCCCCTCGCCGGAGAGTTCGTCGCGTCAGCCGAGCTGCGACTCGAGAACCGAAGCCACCGGTAGGAAATCGACGAGGCGCACTTTCGAACCGGTGGCAAAGGGGGCGCCGATCGGCCACTTTTCGACCATGAAGCTCGCCTGTCGCCAGCCGTCCGCGAGGCGTCCGTCGACGTCCAGCACGTTGTCGAAGACGAACCGGCCCTTGGGGCGGTCGTCGGCGAACGTCATGATGAAGGTGACACCGCTATCGTTGATGGCGCGGATCGTCCGGGCGGTCGTATCGGAGGAGGCATAGTGCGCCAAGACCCGGTGACCGTTCGAGAGCACGGCGACCCGGGGCCGATCGGACGCCCGTATCCCCTCGATCATTCGTTGCGTCTCGGTCGGCAGTCGGAGGAAGTCGAGCAGCCGCTGGACATTCGTCGGGGTCTCGTCGGACCGGATCACCGCAGACACCCCGACGTTGGCCGCGGCATCATTAGGGATGAGGTCGCTCGTCTCCAGTACCCGGAACCGGCTCGAAGGAACGAGATTCTGGGCGAGGAGGTCGGTCGGGTTGAGCTCTTGGCCCGGCACTCTCACATCGGTCCAGACGAACTCTGGGTCGGTCTGCATCGCCATCGCGTAGGCGACCCAGTTGAGCAGCGGCCGGTCGTCTCCGCAGAGTATCGTCGAGCTGCGCTCGGCGAGGATCCGGTCCGGCGTCACGTCGTGGCGGTCTCCCTCTTGAGAGAGAGCCCATCCCTCGTGCGACGTTCAGCGTCTCGAAGCCTATGAATGTGGCGTTGCGGGGGGTTATCACCGCGCTCGGCGGGAGAGATTCGGGGGTTGGCGACCCCGTTCGCCGGACCCCACCGTTCCCCGGCGGGCCCGGCTCATCCCTTTACGATCCGCCCCGTGCGTCCGAGGGAGACTTGGGGGCGGCCCTTGTACTCCTTGACCCACCCCTCGACGACGTGGATCAGCTCACCCTCCGACACGAGCTCGACCTCGTCTCCCCACAGTACCAACGAGATCTCACCCGTGCCATCCTTCAGGATGCCGTTGCGGACCCGCTTGGTGCCCCCGGTCCTTTGCTCGACCTCGCGGATCGGCTCGAGCTTCGCCACGGTCGCTTCGAACGTGGCGACCCGGCCCGGCCTCAGGTCCGAGACGAACGTCTTCGGGGGCGCTCCGGTCGACATCGCTCCCCCACCGGGTACGGCCGAATAGAAGCTTTGCCCGAGAACCCGGACCGCCTGGCCGAGGGGACGACGCCCCGGTACGTCATGCGCGGCTTCCAACGTCTACGGAAGGCAGCCGGCGATCGAGGCGCCGTAAAGGCCGCCACCAACGAGCGCGAGCGTGATGAGGGCGAACGGGATGATCGTCGCCCACGCCCCTTCACGGTACAGCAGGAATCCCAGCAGTGCGATCCCGACACCGAACAGGATGAGAGTGACCCCGCCGTCACACGTAGCGGCGAACGCCAACCCCGCCCCGACGAACGCGAAGCAGGCGATCACGACGATGGCCGTGAAGTACTTCGGCCGGTGCACGAACGCGAATCGCTTCGGGAGCATAAACTCCGTTTGATCACGGCCCGCGCCAGGCCAAGGCCCCCATGGGGTTCCCGGTTTCCGACCGAAGGACGGCCGGAGCGCCCACCTATCGGCGGGCTCGGTTGCCACCGAGAGGAACCCGACGGCGTCGCGCGGCGATCCGCAACTGGCGGGTCCGGTGGTGGCGTTTCTTGCCGGCAGGTGATGCGCGCTTGCGGGGTGTGACCGTCATTGCCGTCTCTCCGATGACCCGCGGCACCACTCCGGAGGGTGTCATAACAGCGCCGTTCGTCGTCCAACCGAGGCGGGGCTGTAGCCAGGGCGGCGGAATCGGACCGAACGGGTCCGATTCCTCGTGAAAACCGCGTTCTTATGGCTCCTCAAGGCTCGCCCCGCTCGCAGATGGAGGGAGAGTCGCCGTCCGTAGAGTCGTCCGCGCCGTCGGGCCTGAGCCTTCCGGCGATCTCGGCCCACCTCCGTGCCCCGCGACGATGGCGAGGAGGCCCCGCGTGGCTCGTGATGATCGCCAACGTGGATGCCGCCAGTATCCTGACGGCCCTCGAATCGGGCGCGAGCTACCGGTACGACCTCATCTGGTTCCTCATCCTCCTCACGGTCCCCCTGTTCTTCATCCAGGAGGCGTCGGGCCGGCTCGGCGCGGTGACCCACAAGGGGCTCGGGGAGCTGGCGCGCGCGCACTACCGGCCCGGCCTCGCATCGACCGTGGCCCTTTCGATGGCGGTCGGTGACATCGCCCTCTACGTGGCCGAGTACGCCGGCATCGCGCTCGGCCTCAGCCTGTTCGGGATCCCACCGATCGTCTCCCTGCCCGCGGCGTTCTTCGCCCACATCGCCATCGTGGTGAGGGGACGATACGCCTGGGTCGAGCGAGTCCTCATCGCTGTCTCCGCCGGGGTGGTCGTCTCGCTTGCCGTGGTCGTGCTCCACCGCGGTCTCCTCCCCTATTCGCCGTTCGGGTTCTCCGCATCCCCGTCGTTCTTCGTTCTGCTGGCCGCCAACGCGGGCGCCGTCGTGATGCCGTTCATGCTGTTCTTCCAATCCTCAGCGACAGCGTCGAAAGGGACGACGGTCGCCATCTCCCGCCAGTCGACGCTCCTGGGGGCGGTCGCCAGCGAGGTACTGATGATCGTGGTCGTCATGATCGGCGCCGGACTCGCCGGTTCGTTCAGTTTCGCGACCGCCTCGGACTTCTCGTCGGCCCTGTCCTCCGGTCTGGGCACGTACGGAACGTACGTCCTCGGCATCGGCCTCGTGGCGGCCGCCTTCCTTGCCCTAGTGGTGGTCTCGCTCGGCAGTGCATGGGGAGTGACCGAGGCGCTCGGGCTTCGGCCGAGCGCAACGCGCTGGATCTACATCGTCGAGAGCGTACCGGCCGTGTTCATACCGCTCCTCTTCCCCCAGCTCGTCACGCTCGTGCTCGCATTGATGGTCGCGATGGTGTTCATCCTCATTGTGCCGGGGGTCTTCCTCGGCACCTTAAGCTCGGACCCGACCGTGATGGGCTCGAATGCTTCCCGCGGGATCTGGAAGGGCGCTTTCTGGGTCAGCCTCGCCGCGATCGTCTCGGTCGGTGTGTTGGCCGTTGTCATCGCCGGATAGACCGGCGACGATCGGCTCGGCGGAGCCGAGGTCGATGGACCGGATCGACCCTGCGACCCTAGGGAGCGATGCCATCGGGCGTTAGCGGCAGTGACCGCAGGCGACGGCCGGTCGCGTCGAAGATCGCGTTCGCGATCGCCGGGGCTACGGCGATGAGCGGCGTCTCGCCTCCGCCCTGGGACGGAAGGTCCGGCCGGTCCAGCAGCAGCACCTCGATCGGGGGAATGTCCCGGAACCGCGGGACTCGGTACTGAGAGAACCGGGGATTCAACACCCGGCCCGCTTCGAAGTGGACGGCCTCGTAGAGCGCGCCTCCGAGCGCCATCACCGCCGCTCCCTCGACCTGGTTCCGCAGGTTGGACGGGTGGACGATCGCGCCGCACTCGTAGCCGCTCACGAGGCGAACGACCTCGAGACGGCGGTCCGCGCCGACCTCGACCTCGGCGAAAGTGGCGACCCGGCCGCCCTTCTCGAGGCCGACGGCGATTCCTCGGCCCCGGCCGTCGGAACGACCGGAGGCAGCGGAGGGACGGGGTTCCCACCCGGCGTGCGCCGCGACCGCGCGAAGCACGTCGGCCAGTCGGTCGTCGGCAAGGTGACGGAGTCGGTAGGCGACCGGGTCGGCCGAGACCCGAGAGGCGAGCTCGTCCATGTGCGACTCGCGGGCAAAGTTGTTGGCGGTCGCGGCGAGAGCGCGGTACGACCCTTGGGCGAGGGGCGAGTCGGTCGGCTGGTTGTCGACCCGCTGGTTCGGGATGCGGTACGGCGGGCGTGCGGCGGCCGAGCCCGCGTTCAGGACATGGAACTCCCAGGCCGAAAGCGTGCCGTCCGTGGCGGCCGCGGAACGGACGTCGATCACGGCCATGGGCCGGAAGTAGGCCTGGGTGAACTCCTCCTCCCGGCTGAACGCGATCCGGACGGGACGGCCCGCCGCCTTGGCGAGCCGAGCCGCCGCCACGGCGAGCTGGGCGGCGTGCTTTCCGCCGAAGCCGGAGCCCGTGGGAGGGACGATAATGTGAACCCGAGCGGGCGGGACCCCGAGGGCGTCCGAGAGCGCGTCCCGGGCGCGGAACGGTGTCTGGGTGCCCATCCACACGGTCACGCGGTCGCCCTCCCATGCGGCGAGGACCGCATGGGTCTCCATCGGACCGTGCACGATGTACGCGCTCGTGTAGGTCTCGCGGAGCGACACCGGGGCGGTGGCCCACTCCGCCTCGACGCTACCGCTCTCGTCGTGGACCACGTCCCAGAAATCCTCTCCTTCCGCTGGGTGCGCCCGAAGGTACTGGACGATCTCAGCCTCGGAAGGCTGCGGTGTCGACACCCACTCCGTCCGGACCGCCTTGACGGCCGCGAGCGCGGCGGGAAGGGTGGGAGCGGCGACGGCCACGAGGTCCCCCTCATGGATGGCGACGACCCCGGGGATTGCGCGGGCCGGCGCCAGGTCGACGTGCCTGAGCTGGGCGCCGTACGTAGGAGGGTAGACGATCTTTCCGAAGAGCATGCCATCCGGATGGAGGTCGGACGTGTACCGACGATGCCCGGTGACCACGTCCTCAGCCCCGACGTCCCGGGCCGGATGGCCCGCCCGTGTCCACTCAGAGGCCGGCGACGGCCGAGTGTCAGAGGGGACCATCTCGACCCGCCGCAGCCCGCGAACGAGCTCGCCGTATCCGACGGAGGGAACGGAGGCGGCGCCTCGGACCCGGATGGCGCCGTCCGCGGCCTCGACGGCGCTCGTCGGAACCCCGAAACGCGCCGCGCCCAGTGCGGAGAGCAGGGATCGGGCGGCGGTCCCCGTGACGCGAAGATGTTGGGCGGCGTCGGGCATCGAGCGGCTCCCGAACGTGCCCATGTCCCAAGGACAGACGTCGGTGTCTCCCATCGTCAGTTCCACCGAGGAAAGCGGAAGGCGAAGCTCCTCGGCGACGACGAGCGATAACGCGGTGCGGGTGCCCTGCCCCACCTCCACCTTACCGGTGAACGCCCGAGCTTTCCCGTCCTCCCCTAGGTGGATCCACGCTCCCCCGTGCGGAGGTCCCCCGGCTCCCCAACCGGAAGGGCCGGGCCGCTGCGCCGCCAGGACCACCACGAGTCCGTCCCCGAACCGGTCGAAGTACGGCCGACCGGTGGGAGGAAGCAGGTCGAACGGGACGGTCAACGCCTTCGTGCTCATGTCGTCGGTGTTCCCCCGGCCACCGTGGAGTGGGCGGCCCGCTGGACCGCGTCCAGGATCCGCAGGTAGCCGCCGCACCGGCAGAGGTTCCCGTCGAGGGACGCCCTGACCTCAGCGTCGGTGGGGGTAGGATTGCGGGCGAGCAGTGCGGCCGCCGCGATGATCATCCCCGGCGTGCAGAAGCCGCACTGGAACGCCCCGGCGTCGATGAACGCCTGCTGGACCGGATGGAGATGCTCACCGCGCGCCAGCCCCTCGATGGTCGTGATCGCGTGTCCCACCGCCTCACCAACGGGGGTCTGGCAGGCGCGGACCGCCACTCCGTCGAGCATCACCTTGCACGCCCCGCACTCTCCCTCGCCGCACCCGTACTTGGTCCCGGTCAGGCCGAGCTCCTCTCGGAGGACGTAGAGCAGGTTGCGGTCCGGGTCGAGCGCGACTGCGTGCTCCGTCCCGTTCACCTTCAGCCGGACGACCGGGCGGGTTCGGGCGGACACTGTAGGCGCTGACATCGACCCCTCCGGTCCGAAGCGGAGCCCGCCCAGGACGCTTCGTCGGTGGCGACACTCGTACGCCACTTATCACGATGCGCTCGCTTCGACCGAACGCCCTTCGCACCGGCGCGGACCCGGAGGGACTCCTGCCGTGCGCCCGGAGCAGTCCTGAAATAGCGCGAGCCCGCTCGCCGCCCCCGGCCGGCGATGGCGGATTGGTTCAACGCGGTCACCTGGGTCGTCTTCGCAGGCCTCTCCGCCCTCAACCTTCTCGTCCTGCTCTACCGGACCGAGTGGGGGGCCCGGATTCGACCGGGGGTCCTGCGAACGCTGCGCCGCCTTTCGGGGCGAGAGGACCTCAACTGGCTCGACTGGCAGCCGATCCTCGTCGCCGCGGCGATCGCGTTCGCGGCCGTGAGCGTGTACGGGCTCGTGAGCGGACAGTATGGCTGTCACCCGCCCGGGGTGAGCGACCCGGTCGGGGTCCTCAATTCGGGCCGAGCGTTCTGGTCTGGCCAGGACCCGTTCAAGGTCCCGGACTGCGGAGGGAGCATCGAGGTCCCGTACGGCCTCGCATCGGTCCTCATCAGCGCCATCGGGAGCGTGGGTGGACTGCCCGGCATCTACGTGGTCTGGGGGGCGGTCGCTCTCGCGATCCTGCCGCTCACCTGGGCGGTCGCCGGTCCCGACCGACGCTACGTGCTCCTGTTCGTCGGGACCTCCGTGCTCCTCGTTCCCCTCGTCTCCTCCCAGATCGACGGGGCCACGAACGCCATCGTTCCCACGACCGTGCTCCTGTCGCTCTACTTGGCACGGCGGAACGAGCCCCTGGCCGCGGCGCTGGGCGGCTTCCTTTCGACCGCGCGGTTCCCGAACCTCCTGCCGATCCTCGGGGCGACCGGCGGGTTCCGTCGCCGGCCCTATCTATCGTTCCTGGTCGCTCTCGTCACGTTCGCCGGGATCACCGGGATCACGTTCGCGCTCTGGGGGAACGAGTTCCTGGGCCCGGTGTTCCTCCAGCAGGTCGGTCGTCGCTCGTTCTCCCTCAACTTCTACGGGATCCTTCTCTTCCAGAACTGGCTTCCCGTCGGGAACGGCGTCGAGGCGCTCCAGGTCGCCCTGACCGTAGCCCTCGTGCTGGCGACCTTCTTCACCGTCCGCACGCCGATCGTCGCGGCGTCGATCGTGCTCGTGGGGTTCGCGCTCCTGACCCCGTTCCTTTCGTTCAACATCCTCGTCTGGCTCATCCCCGTGGCGATCGTCGGGGTCCGGGCGCGATGGTGGCTCTGGTCGATCGCGTTTGTCGGGTCGTTGAACTACGACCTCGCGCTCAACGTCTGGGCCTGGGACGACGGCGTAACGTGGCCGTCGATGGTCTTCGACGTGGTCCTTACCGGACTCCTTCTCGCGCTGTTCGTCGACCTCTGGCGAGGGGAGCTCGCCGCCCGGCGGGCGAGCGGCTCTCCGACCGAGCCGGCCGCGACGGCCCCGACCACTACTTCTTGAGCGCGCTGACGAGCTCCCCGACCGCCTTCTGGGCGTCGCCGTAGAGCATGTGGCAGTTGTCGCGGTAGAAGAGGTCGTTCTCGATCCCGGCGAACCCCTTCCCCTTCCCGCGCTTGATGACGATGACGTTCTTCGCGTTCTCGACGTCGAGGATCGGCATCCCGTAGAGGGCGCTGCCTTCGCGGTGTGCCGCCGGGTTCACCACGTCGTTCGCCCCGATCACGAGGACGACGTCCGTGTTCGGGAACTCGGCGTTGATCTCGTCCCGGTCGAACAGCTTGTCGTAGGAGATCCCCGCCTCGGCGAGCAGCACGTTCATGTGCCCGGGCATGCGGCCCGCGACCGGGTGGATCGCGAACTTCACGGGCACGCCGCGCGCCTCGAGAAGGTCGGCGAGCTCCTTGACCTTCCCCTGCGCCTGGGCGACCGCCATCCCGTAGCCGGGGGCGACGATCACCTGGTTCGCGTACTGCATCTGCACCGCGACGTCGCTCGCCTCGATCGGCTTCAGCGACCCCTTCATCTGGGTGCCGGTCTCCTCGACCGCCCCGAAGGCGCTGAAGAAGACGTTCGACACCGAGCGGTTCATCGCCTTCGCCATGAGGAAGGTGAGCAGCGAACCCGACGCTCCGACCA
>Ga0335078_10016741_pt1 | contig 10886 bp, 10 predicted proteins | sample Lox_Sample_32_FD_206711 | JGI IMG/M metagenome (GOLD analysis project Ga0335078, IMG submission 206711) | Soil microbial communities from Loxahatchee National Wildlife Refuge, Florida, United States - Lox_Sample_3.2 | ecosystem: Environmental > Terrestrial > Soil > Wetlands | place: USA... | reverse complement strand
GATCGGCGTTCCGACGAGGGAGGCCGCAAAGCTCACCATGAGGCCGAAGAGCAGCGTGTAGCCGAACACGCGCCACCACCTGTGCTTGACCAGGCTCATGCTCTGGTCAAAGGCCTGGTCGATCCCTGACCCGTCCACGACCATGGATTCAAGGGTCACCATGTAGCGCACAGCCAGCCAGACCACCAGGCAAATTCCGCCCAGCCCCAGGATGACTCCCAGGAGGATTCCCAGTACTTCCAGCTTGAGGGCAATCATGACCGCAACCACCACGCTGGTGATGAGGATGGCCGCCGAAAACGTTATGGCCAGGATGATGCTCTGGATGACTCTCTGTCCGAGGAGAGGCAGGTACCGCGTGGTGATCACATGACGGGCGATGCTGAACGTGTCGGCAGGCTCACCGCGGACCACGCGCGCGGAGTGCTCCGTGACGCATGCGCGGACAAACAGCATGAACAACCCCTGCGCCAGCGCGGCCAGGAAGATCCACAGGTAGGCAAGACCCAGGGCCATCAGGAACCCGGTCGGGTTCTCTGAAACCTTCCCGATGCTCTTGAAAGCGTCGAAGAACGCCCCGTACGCCCAGCCAAAAAGGAAGGCAGACGGAATGAACAGGACTCCTCCCAGGATGAGGGAGGTCATCCAGGTGCGGGACATCAGGTTGAAAGTGCCGTCAAGAAGCTCGACGAAGATTCCCTTTTTTACGTCAGCCACGTTTTGCCCTCCTGCGCCACTATAGCGGAGTTCTCCGGTGGTGTCAAAAGCCGCGCCGATATCGCGAACAGCACCACACCGCCGACATATGAATTCCGAAAAAAGTGGAAAGTCCTCGTTTGCCGGTTTTTGCGGAATACCGAGGTCAGGGGCCCTGCGTCCACGGAAAATTGGAGAGCAAACTGGCGTGGTCGCTGAGATCGCCATGCAAAAACGCGGCAAAGTAGCAATTGGCGGCAGATTGGATTACCTTGCCCGTGGAGGGTACGGGCCGTGGCGGTATGGACGGGCAGCACCAACTGGACCGACACGGGATTGTGCGCCCAGTGCAACAACGGCATCCTGGTGGAATCCCCTGGGCTTGCTTCCGCGTACAACGATTACTGGGACAGGCTCTGGGCGGATGGATCCGCGCAGGGCCAGACACGGAATCCGAGGCGTGGTTTTCCCCCAACACCTGGCAGACTCGAAGCCGGCAAAAGCCGCCGCACCCGCGGACATGGCGGAAGTCTTTTCCATCATGGACGATGCCAAGGACGCCATCCTTTTCCTTGTGTTCCAACCGGGGCAGCCGGGACCTGGCGCAGGCGTACGCGGCGCACGTGATGGACGTGTATGACCATTATCGATGGCGCTTCACGCTGGGAAAAAGCGGGGACAGGGCGTGGACCGGACTTTCCCGGGACGACGGCTGGCAGGACAAGTACTTTTCCGCGAAATCCAGCGCCGCGTGGGAGATGGACTTCTGGACACGTGGGGGTCATTGACGCTCCTGCCCCGCCTCACTACATTTGAATTGGAAGACGACATCTTTCCGGGGGGCTCGGTGGGACCGGGCTGAGATGGCGGCTGTCAGCCGCCGACCCGTTGAACCTGATCTGGATAATGCCAGCGCAGGGACGGTAATCCGACACTTCAGGCCGCCCCGGCAATCGCTAGGGCGGCTTTTTCTTTCCGCCCCGTACACGGAGTGCTCATGACGTCGAAGGCCATTCAGAGGATCATCACGCACGCGCCGCCGGAATGGGGAATCCAGCCGGTGCCTCGGGCCAACCGCGTGCTTGGCTTCATGGACTACCTTGTTCTCTGGGGGGACCTGGGCATCGGGCTCCTGGTCATGCTGACCGGGACTTTCCTGGTACCGGGACTAGGGCTGGGCCCCGCCATCCTGGCCATCCTGATCGGGAGCGCTGCCGGCTGCCTGCTCCTTGCCCTGGTCGGGGCCGTGGGAAGCGCAACCGGGGCGCCCACCATGGTGCTCCTGCGACCCGTCCTTGGAGTGCGGGGGAGCTACGTGCCCACGGTGCTGAACGTCCTGCAGCTCATCGGCTGGACCATCTTCGAGTTCGTGGTCATGGGGGTGGCGGCGTCCACCATCGCCCATGCGCTCTTCGGCACGGGAAGCTACGTTGTATGGGCGGCGGTGTTTGCCGGCGTGGTCATCCTCATGGGAGTGGGCGGCCCGGTAGGTGTGGTGCGCCAGTGGCTGGAAAAGTTCGCTGTGTGGATCGCGCTTGCCACGGGAGTCTGGCTCACGGTTCTTGTGCTCACCCGCTACGACATCCACGCGCTCCTCCGCCAGGCGGGGGACGGGTCCCTCCCCTTCGGCGTCGGCGTTGACCTGGCAATCGCTCTTCCCATTTCCTGGCTGCCGCTGGTCGCGGACTACAACCGTTTCTCCCGTTCCACGGGCAGGGGATTCCTGGGAACGATGATTGGCTTTTTCGTCACCAACGCGTGGTTCCTGGCGCTTGGCGCAATGCTTCTCCTGGGCTCCAAGGTCGCGCAGGAGCCCCGGGATTTCGCTTCCGCCATTGCCCTCACGGCCGGCTGGGTGGCGCTCCTGATCCTTCTTGCCGATGAAACGCACAACGCGTGGGCGGACCTGTACTCATCCGCCGTGTCCATCCAGAACCTGTTCCCCCGGGTGAAGCAGCGATGGCTCATCATTGCCCTCGGTGCGGCGTGCTTCCTGGTTGCGGTGTTCCTGGACATCACGCGGTACCAGAACTTCCTGTTCGTGATCGGTTCCTTCTTTGTGCCGCTTTTCGGAATCCTCACCGCGGACTACTTCGTGCTCAGGGGCCGCTCGTATGCAGTAGATGAGTTCTACAAGGCGCGCGGCAGCGCGTACTGGTACGCCGGCGGCGTGAATGTTCCCGCCATCATCGTCTGGATTCTTGGAATCATCGTCTATCACCTGGCAAATCCCGCCACGCTGGGGGCCGTCGTCCCGGCATGGCAGAAGATTGTTCCCGCTTCCCTTGGCGTTGCCGGCGGCTCCCTGCCGAGCTTTGCCGTTGCTTTCGTTCTCACACTCATTGTCGGTTTCTTCTGGAGGAGAAAATGACCGGACCCGGCGTTCAGACAAAGACTCTCGGCGCCCTGGCAGCGGAGATCCTTGACCGCATTCACCAGCGGCACCCGCTCATCCACCACATGACCAACTGGGTGGTCATGAACGACACGGCCAACGCCACGCTGGCCCTGGGAGCGCTTCCCGTGATGTCCCACGCAAAGGAGGAAGTGGCTGAGATGGCGGGCGCCGCGGGGGCGCTGGTGCTCAACCCCGGCACGCTGTACCCTGACCTCGTGGATGCCATGATCATTGCGGGGAAGCGGGCAAACGAGCTCGGCGTCCCCATCGTCTATGACCCGGTGGGCGTGGGGGCAACGAAGTACCGGAATGCCACCGCGGATCTCATCATGAAGGAGCTCCACCTGGCCGTTGTGCGCGGCAACTCGGGAGAAGTGGGCGCCCTGGCGGGAGCCGGCGGAGAGGTGAAGGGCGTTGAGTCCGTGCAGGGAGTGGCAGACCCGGCGGGCGTTACGCGGGAGCTTGCAAAGCGCAGGGCCACGGTGGTTGCCATCACCGGCAAACGGGACGTCATTTCCGACGGCACGCGGGTCTTCGGCGTCGACAACGGCCACCAGCTCCTGCGGACGGTGACGGGCACGGGGTGCATGGCTACCACGGTCATTGCAATATTCTGTGCGGTGGAATCCGATAAGCTCCTTGCCACGGCAGCGGCGCTGGCCGTCTACGGCCTGGCCGCGCAGAACGCCGCGCGCGGCGCGCGCGGGCCTGGCTCTTTCCGCACCAACCTCCTTGACTGCCTCTACAACCTCACGCCGGCAGAGGTGACGCGAGGCGCGCGCATCGTGGACCTGGCGTAAGCGCATGAGGCGCGCAGGGTAACCGATGGACTACACGCTGTACCTGGTCACGGACGCCGGGCTCTCCCGGGAGCGCTCGCTCCCAGAGGTGGTGGAAGCCGCCATCCGCGGCGGCGTGACGGTGGTGCAGTACCGGGAGAAGGCGGCAAGCACGCGCCGGATGCTTGAAGAAGCGCGGGAGCTAAGGCAACTGTGCCGCGCCGCTGGCGTGCCTTTCATCGTCAACGACCGTGTGGACATTGCCCTGGCCGTGGACGCCGACGGCGTGCACGTCGGCCAGGACGACATGCCCGCTTCCCTTGTTCGCAGGCTCATCGGCAAGGGCAGGATCCTGGGGGTATCGGCGGGAAACGTGGAAGAAGCGCGCAAGGCAGCCGCTGACGGCGCCGACTACATCGGGGCCAGCCCGATCTTTGCCACGCCAACCAAGCCGGATTCGCCGCCCGCCATGGGGGTGGAAGGTCTGCGGAAGCTCGCGAGGGCGGTCACAATTCCCGTCATCGGCATTGGCGGCATGAACGCGGAGAACGTCGCCTCCATGATGGCCGCGGGGGCCGCGGGCGTTGCGGTGGTCTCCGCAATCGTCGGCGCGGATGACGTTGAGTCCGCGGCGAAAGTCATCCGCAGGGCCGCGCAGGCGGCTGCGCTGAAAAAATGAGGATGCCATGAAAATCGACCAGCTCGGTGAGTTCGGTCTCATCGACAGGATCCGCTCCAGCCTCCCGGAGCCCGGGCCCAACGTGGTTGTCGGGATCGGGGACGACGTTGCCGTGCTGGAAGGGTCCGCGGAAAGCGTATGGCTTGCCACGTGCGACGTCCAGGTGGAAGGCGCCCACTTCATCCGGGGCTCAATCCCGCCGCGGAGCCTGGGGCGCAAGGCGCTGGCAATCAACCTGAGCGACATTGCCTCCGCCGGGGGCATCCCGAGGTTTGCCCTGGTGTCCCTGGGCCTGCCGCCGGACCTGGAGGTGGGGTTCATCGACGAGCTGTACGCGGGGCTGCGGGAGGAGGGGGAACGCTACGGCGTGGAGATCGTCGGCGGCAACATCTCCAAGTCGCGCTTGAGCATGTTCATCGACGTCTTCCTCCTGGGTGAGACGCTGCGGGACAACGTCGTGCTCAGGTCCGGCGCAAAGCCGGGGGACAGGATCATGGTCACCGGGAGCCTGGGAGACGCCGCCGCGGGGGTCGCGCTCCTCCTGGACGGCACCCTGAAGGCGGAGGACTCCTACGCGGCAACGGCGCGGGAACGCCAGTTCCTGCCCACCCCGCGCGTGAAGGAAGGGGCTTTGATCGGCGCGCTCCGCCAGGCAAACGCCATGATCGACGTTAGCGACGGCCTGGCCGGCGACCTTGGCCACCTCTGTGAGAAAAGCGCCGTGTGCGCCCGGCTGGAAGCGGAGCGGCTCCCGGTGCGCCCGGAAAACAGGGAGCTTTCGCAGTCGGCGCGCGGGGACGAATGGCATTTTGCCCTGCACGGCGGGGAGGACTACGAGCTTCTGTTCACTGCCCCCATTGGACGTGCGGAGCGGCTTGCCCAGAGGATCACGGCGGAGACAGGAACGCCGGTGACCATCATCGGGGACATCCTTCCCCCTGACCAACCCAACCAGCTGGTGCTGCCGGACGGCAAGGCCATCACGCTTGGCGCAACGGGCTGGGACCATTTCAAATGAAAGCGATTGAGATGAAGCGGGCACTGACAATTGCGGGATCTGACTCCGGCGGGGGGGCAGGCATCCAGGCAGACCTCAAGACGTTTGCCGCCCTGGGAGTGTTCGGGACCAGCGCCATCACGGCGCTGACCGCCCAGAACACGGTGGGCGTGCTGGGCATTTTCCCCGTTTCACCGGAGTTCGTCGCGCTGCAGATCGACGCGGTGGTCAACGATATCGGGGCGGACGCCGTAAAGACGGGAATGCTCTCCAATACTGCGATCATTGAGACGGTGGCCGCCAAGATCAGGGAGCACGGCCTGGGGCCGCTGGTGGTTGATCCGGTCATGGTGGCAAAAAGCGGGGATGCGCTGCTGGAGGCTGAGGCCCGGGACGCCCTGGTGCGGAAGCTCCTTCCCCTGGCAACCGTGGTCACCCCCAACCTGCCGGAAGCTGAGGTCCTGTGCGGATTCTCCATCACGGACCTAGAAGGGATGCGGAGGGCGGCAAAGGCAATTCTGGAGCGCGGTCCGAAAACAGTGGTCGTCAAAGGCGGCCACCTGCTGGGAACCGGCTTCAGCACCGACCTCTTCTATGACGGAAAGCAGTTCGAAGAACTGACGGAGCGCAGGATCGATACTCGAAACACCCATGGGACCGGGTGCACCTTTGCCTCCGCGGTTGCGGCCGGGCTGGCGCGGGGAGACTCCACCGGCCAGGCAGTGCGGGCGGCAAAGCGTTACGTGACCAGGATTCTCACAGCCTCCGCGGCCCTTGCCCTGGGGCATGGACACGGCCCCATGAATCACATGGCATAGAAAAAAACTTTCGCTGCATGACTTCTTTCCCGCGGTGTGCTATACTCAGGGCAAGCTCAGGGAAAGTGGAAAGGGATAACGTACAGCAAGAGGGCTTGCTCCGCCTCGCGGCAAGCCCTTTTCATGAAAGCATCGCCGCCTTCATGGCGGCTTTTCTTTTTTTCAGCCTCCGTGCACAAGCCTCAGGACAGGATCATACCCCTTGGGCTGGCCCGACCGGGAGCCGCTGGTGACGCGTGCCTGCGACTGCCCGCTGCGAACCTGCCGCCCGCCGCGGACAGTCTCGATCTGGAGCACAACTCTCTCCACCCTTACGCCCAGCAGCCGGATCACCTTTCCCCAGCCGCCTGAGCGCGGATTCTTCCAGAGCGACACGATTCTTTCTATATTACCCTTGCTCATCCCGCCCCGAAGCCGGGACGCGGTGGCAAAGACCACCGAAATGTCGCCGTAGCCGAGCTGCTGCCTGCGAAGGTCCGCGATCTGCCCCGGCCCCGGCCCGAACCGGGATTCCAGCGACTGGCTGAGGGATCTCTGCCCGTTTTCCGTTCTGCCAAGGCTGTTGAGGTACGCCACGTCGCTTCCCAGGCGCATCTCCACGCCCGCCCGCGATGCCCAGAGCGCGCCGATGGAGATAAAAAGCCCCACAAAGATGAAGAGAATGTCCCTTGTCGATGTTTTCATCCCGGGTGCCAAGCCTCCCCTCCCCTAGACTATCGGTGGCAGCAGCCCCTGCATTAAGGAGAACACCGCTTGACGGATTTGGTTTCAGGGGATATTGTTTCATAGGAAACGAAATAAACATAAAACGTTTCCTATGGGAAGGATGAAAATGGCAAAGGGAATTCCGGACGCCGAGAAACGGAGAACGATCCTGGAAGGCTCGCGGGCGTTGTTTTTTGACCGCGGGGTGAGCGCGCTGACCATGGACGACATCGCCTCCCTCCAGGGCATCAGCAAAAAGACGCTGTACAAGTTCTTTCCCAACAAGGACGCGTTGATCGCGGCGGTAGTGGAAGACAGGATCACGTACATCGCGGCGGAGGCGGCGCGGATCGGATCGGACTCCCGCAGGTCCTACCTGGAGCGACTCCGGGACATCCTGGGGCTGGTGGGAATGCAGCTTTCCCAGATCAGCGAGACGATGATCAAGGACGTCTGGTACACCCGGCCCGACCTGTGGAGCCGGATCGACAAGTTCCGCCGGGAGCACGTGTTCGGGATCATCACGCGGATGCTGGAAGAGGGAAGAAAAGAAGGATTCATCAGGAGCGACATCGATGGACGGCTGATCCCCATGCTCTTCACCAGCGCCATCAGCACGGTGCTCACCCCCGCGCAGATGATCCAGCTTACCATCCCGCCGGTCAAGCTCTTCGACGTCTTTGTCCGCATTCTCTTCGGAGGAATCCTCACTGACCAGGCCAGGCGGAAGTTTTTCACCCAGGAGGGGAAGATATGAAGCATCTCGTCGTGACGGCAGGGGCATGCCTGGCGGCATTCCTGGCTCTTTCCGCGTGCTCCCGGGGGTCCCGCGCCATCCAGGCGTCCGGCACCATCGAGGCCACCAGCGTGCAGGTATCGTCCAGGTCATCAGGGGAAATCCTGCACATGGATGCAACGGAAGGAGAGGTGGTGAAGGAAGGGGACATCCTTGCCGTGATAGATCACGCTGCCCTTGACCTGCAGCTGGGCCAGGCCAGGAGCGGAGTGGACCTGGCAAAGGCGCAGCTGGACCTCCTGACCAACGGCGCCCGAGGGGAAGATCTTGCGCAGGCAAAGGACGCCGTGAACCAGGCAAATGACACGCTGGCAAACGCGCAGGAAGACTACAACCGGATGGAAAGCCTATACAAGGTGGGCGCCGCCACGCAGAAGCAGCGGGATGATGCGCAATACCGCTTCACCGCCGCACGGGCCCAGGCCAGCAGTGCGCAGCAGGCTCTCCTCAAGCTGCAGAACTTTGCCCGGCCTGAGGACGTGAAAGCCGCGCTTGCCCGCGTGGACCAGGCCGTCTACTCCGTGCGCCTCCTGGAAAAGAGCATCCAGGACTGCACGGTGCACTCCCCCACCGGCGGAATTGTCACGGAGAAGCTCGTGGAGGAAGGGGAGCTCGCCGCCCCCGGCACGGGATTGTACGTGATCACGAACCTTGACACGGTGAAGCTTACCATCTACGTCTCGGAGACGGACCTGGGAAACATCAAGCTGGGTGAGGAAGCGCGCATCTCGGTTGACTCTTCGCCGGGTACGACCTATCCCGGCAAGGTCACCTTCATCTCCCCGATTGCAGAGTTCACCCCGCGGGACATCCAGACAAAGGATGAGCGGGTGAAGCTGGTGTACGCGGTCAGGATCGAGATTGCCAACCCGCAGCAGATCTTCAAGCCCGGGATGCCGGCGGATGCCACGCTGGCCGGCCGGGCGGGATGACGAAAAATGCCGGAGGCCGGCTCCACGCCCGCCACGCAGCCCGCCATCATGGTGGAGAATCTCTCTTTCAGCTACGGCAAGCTGCGCGCGGTCAGCGGCCTGGACCTGAGAGTGGAGGCAAATGAAATGTTCTCCCTGGTGGGTCCGGACGGGGCGGGAAAGACCACCACCATACGCCTGGCCTGCGGGATCCTCCGCCCGGAAGCGGGCAGCATCAGGATTTTCGGACGGGACCTGCAGGCCAACCCGTCCTGGGTCAAGCAGCAGATCGGCTATCTCTCCCAGCGCTTCAGCCTGTACGGAGACCTCACGGTGGATGAGAACGTGGAGTTCTTTGCGCGGATCCACGGAGTCCGGGATTTCCAGGACCGGCGGGAAGAGCTCCTCTCCTTTACGCGTCTTCTCCCTTTCCGAAGCCGGCTTGCGGACCGCCTGTCCGGCGGCATGAAGCAGAAGCTGGCCCTTGCCTGCACGCTGGTGCACAAGCCCCGCATCATTTTCCTTGATGAGCCCACCACGGGGGTTGATCCGGTTTCCCGGCGGGAGTTCTGGATCATCCTTTCCCAGCTCCTGAGAGAAGGCATCACCATCGTGATGTCCACGCCGTACCTGGATGAGGCGGAGCGCGCCAGCCGCGTGGGCCTCATGAACAACGGGCGGCTCATGGCGGCGGAGAGCCCGGCGCGGATCAAGGCATCCATGAGAGGCTCCGTGCTGGAGATCGTGTGCGCCGACATCAGGCGCGCCGCCGCCGTGCTGCGCGCGCTGGAAGACCTGAGCGAGGTCCAGCTCTTTGGGGACCGCCTCAACGTCGTTGCCCTGGACGCCGCGCGCGGGGAGGTGGCGGCGCGCCGCGCGCTTGCCGGGGCGGAGATCCCCGTCGCCTCTCTGCGCGTGATCCCGTCCAGCCTGGAAAACGCGTTCATTTCCCTGATCAGATCCGAAAGGAAGGCGGGCTCATGAGAGCTAACCCTGGAATCATCGTCCTGGCACTTGCACTCAGCGCGGCGGCCTCCGCGGCCGCTGACCCCCGCGTCCTGACTCTTGAGCAGTGCCTCAGCCTGGGATTTGCCCATGACGCCGGGCTCAAGTCCCAGGAGCTTGAGACGCAGATCGCGGATGCGCGGATCCACGAGATGCAGAGCCAGTACCTCCCGTCCCTTTCCCTGCAGGGCGGCTACTCCCGGCTCTCCGACGTGGCGCCGGGCAGCATCTCGGTCAGCCTCCCCCCGCCCATCGGGCCCCAGTCCATCACGTTTCCACCCTCTCTGGACAACAGCACGGCAATCAAGCTCTCGCTTCAGCAGCCTCTTTTCACCGGCCAGAGGATTGCCGGCTCCATCCGGCAGGCTGAGGCGCTGCGGGACGGCAGCCGTGAGGACCTTGGGACCAGCAGGCTGGACCTGCGCTACTCCATCTCTGAGGCATTCTGGAACCTGGCAAAAGCAAGGACGCAGGTGCAGGCGATAGACCAGAGCGTTTCCCAGTCCCAGACGCACCTGGATGACGCCCGGAAGCTCCAGGGGCAGGGAATGGCCACGAACAACGACGTCCTCCAGGCGCAGATGAGGCTGGAGGATGCCCGGATCGACCTTGCAGGCGCGCAGAGCGCGCGGCGGATTGCAGAGGCTCACCTGGCAATCATGGTGGGGCTTCCCTGGGACGCCGACATCGACGTCCCGGACACCGCTCCGCAGGATGCCGAGGCCGGGGCCCAGGCGCCGGCGCAGAGCCTGACGGATCTCATTTCCAAAGCCCTTGCGTCCCGTCCCGAGATCCAGGCGGCCAGGTCCCGGATCACAGCCTCCCAGGCCTCCGTGGACCTGGCCCGGGCAGGCCTTTTCCCCAGCGTGTTCATCACGGGAGACTACACGCTTGCCAACCCCAACCAGCGCGTGTTCCCGCAGGAAGACCAGTTCATCGGAACGTGGTCCATCGGGCTCCTTGCTTCAATCGACGTCGGGCGATATCCCCAGGTCCTTGCGCAGGCGGAGCAGGCGGAAAACAAGCTGTCCCAGGCACAGCAGGGTTCGCGCCAGGCGTCTGACGGAGTGACCGCGGACGTCATCCGCGCCTACGTCACGCT
>Ga0335078_10016740_pt1 | contig 10887 bp, 10 predicted proteins | sample Lox_Sample_32_FD_206711 | JGI IMG/M metagenome (GOLD analysis project Ga0335078, IMG submission 206711) | Soil microbial communities from Loxahatchee National Wildlife Refuge, Florida, United States - Lox_Sample_3.2 | ecosystem: Environmental > Terrestrial > Soil > Wetlands | place: USA... | reverse complement strand
ACGCCCCGTACCCCCGGCCGCGGTCGGCCCGCGCCCGGCAGCCCTACAACCCACAAGACGTCACCGATCCGCTGAATAGCTCGGTGAATACCGGATATCGCCAGTGAATCTTAAAACCGTCGTCCCGGAGGCAATGCGGATTGGCCGGGCCCGGCTGACTGCGGGCCTGGACCGCTACGAGCGTATCGATCTCGCCACCCATCAAGAGATCTTCGGCCCGATGCGGCGGGTGACCGCCCGGCAGTTGATCGAAATGGTGGAAGCGATCGACTTGCGGGGCCGAGGTGGTGCCGGATTCCCTTTCGCGCGCAAGGTGCGCGCGGTGATGGACGCGTGCGCGGCTAAGAAGACGCGCCCGTTCATTCTGATCAACGGGACGGAAGGCGAGCCGGGCAGCGCTAAGGACAAGATGCTCATGCTGCGCTCGCCCTACCTGGTGCTGGGCGGGGCGCTGCTGGTCGCCCGGGCGCTGAACGCGCGGATGGTCATCATCGGCGTGACCAACCCGGCCGCGGCCGCCTCGATGGCTGACGCGGCCAAGGCCGAGCCCGACCTGAAGAAGATGGTCCGGGTGGTGGAGGTCCCCGAGCGCTTCGTCGCCGGTGAGGGCAGCGCGCTGGTCAACGCGGTCAATGGCAAGAACCCGCTGCCGTCGGGCAAGAAGAAGCGGGCCGCGGAAAGCGGAGTGGACGGCCAGCCCACGCTGCTGTCCAACGCCGAGACGTTCGCGCAGGTCGCAGTGCTGGCCATGCTCGGCGAGGAAGGGTATGCCTCGGACGGCACGCCGGACGAGCCCGGCACCATGCTGCTCACCGTGGGCGGATCCGCCAACCGGCCAGCCGTGGTCGAGGTGCCGCCGGGCGTCCCGCTCGGCACGGTGCTGGACATCTGCGAGGCCACCGCGCCAGAAGGCGTGCTGGTCGGCGGATACCACGGGATGTGGATTCCCGGCGCCATCGTCGACGAGGTGCCGGTCTCCCGGGCCGGGCTGGAGGCCGCGGGCGGCAACATCGGCGCGGGCATCATCCTGCCGCTGGCCGCCAACACCTGCCCGATGGGCGAGGTGGCCCGGATCGTCCGGTACATGGCCAAGGAATCCTCGGGCCAGTGCGGGCCATGCAAGCTCGGCCTGCCCGGCCTGGCCCGTTCGATGAGCGCGCTGGCCGACGGCTCCGGCGGCCTCGACACGCTGGACATGGCCCGCCGGGCCGCCTCGGTGGTCCGTGGTCGCGGCGCCTGCTCGCATCCCGACGGCGTATCCCGGTTCGTGCTGTCCGCGCTGGACGTGTTCAGCGACGACCTGACCGCGCACCTGTTCCGTGGCACCTGCGGCCGGCAGGTCCGTGGCCTGCTGCCGCTAGGCCCGGAGGAAGAGTCCCAGGTGCGGCTCAAGGTGGACTGGGCCCGCTGCTCGGGGCACGGGCTGTGCGCCCGGATCGCGCCGGAGATGGTCCAGCTGGACAACCAGGGCTACCCGATGTTCCTGGACATGCCGGTGCCGTTCTGGCTGGAGAAGGAAGCCTCGCAGGCCGTCGAGATGTGCCCCGCGCTGGCCCTGTCACTGGCCACCGGCGGGACGCGGAAGAGCGAACCGCCCCGGCCCAAGACCGCCATCGGCGGCCGCCAGCAGACCAGCCTGCTCATGTCCAGCTCGCCAGCGGACATGAAGCAGCTGCCGCGCGGCCGCTAGCGGCGGGCCGGGCCGCCGCACGGTTTCGTAGGCTGGGGGCGCGCCACACCCCCGAGGAGACCGATGAGAGCGGCACGGCTGCACGCGGTAGGCGACCTCCGGCTCACCGACGAGCCGATCCCGGTGCCCGGCCCCGGCGAGAGCCTGGTGCGGGTCACCGCGGTCGGCATCTGCGGCTCGGACCTGCACTGGTGGGGTGAGGGCGGGATCGGTGACGCCACCCTGAGCCGCCCGCTGGTGCTGGGCCACGAGGCCGCGGGCGTCATCGCCGACGGGCCCCGCCAGGGCGAACGGGTGGCCATCGACCCGGCCATCGTGGACGGCACCTGCCGCCTGTGCCGGGAGGGGTACCGGAACCTGTGCCTGCACATCCGGTTCGCCGGGCATGGCGGCCAGGATGGCGCAATGCGTGAGTACCTGGCCTGGCCCAGCCAGTTGCTGCATCCGCTGCCGGATGAGCTGAGCGACGCCGACGGCGCCATCCTGGAGCCGCTGGGCGTGGCCATCCACGCGGTCGACCTGGGCCACCTCAAGCTGGCCGGCACGGCCGCCGTCGTCGGCTGCGGGCCGATCGGGCTGCTGCTGTGCCAGCTGCTCCAGGTGGCCGGTGTGGCCTCGGTGATCGCGTTCGAGCCCCTACCGCACCGCCGGGCGGCGGCCGCCGCGCTGGGCGTAACGGCCGTGGACCCGGCCGTGGCGGCCGGCTCCACCGCGCTGGCCGAACTGACCGGCGGCGGGGTAGACGTGGCGTTCGAGATCGCCGGCACCGACCCGGCCGTCCAGCTGGCGATGGACGCCGCCCGCCCGGGCGGCCGGGTCGTGCTGGGCGGGATCCCGGACCGGGACAGCACGGCGTTCCGTGCCTCCAGCGCCCGGCGCAAAGGCCTCACGATCGCCATGGTGCGCCGGATGAACGAGGTGTACCCGCGGGCCATCGGCCTGGCCGCCGCGCGGCGGCTTGACCTCGCCGGCCTGGTCAGCGTGCGCTACCCGCTCGAGAAGGCGGCCGAGGCGTTCGGCGCCGCGGTGGCACGGACCGGGCTGAAGGTGATCGTCGAGCCGAACCCGACTAGTGAGTAACATCTCCCTTCGTGACCGATAGCTTCTACGTCCCGCTGGGAGACGACCGCTGGCGCGCGACCGTGCACACCACCGGCCCCTGGGATCCGCGGTCCGAGCATGCCGGGCCGCCCAGCGCCCTGCTCGGCCGGGCCATCCAGCGCTGCCAGCCCCGCGACGACATGGTCATCGCCCGGTTCACCTGCGAGATCCTCGGAGCCATCCCGGTCGGCGACCTGACCGTGACGGCCCGGGTGGCCCGGCCCGGCCGGAGCGTCGAGTTTCTCGAGGCGGTGGCCAGCGCGGGCGGCCGCGACGTGGCCCGGGCCAGCGCCTGGCGGGTGCTGCGCACCAGCAGCGGGACCGTGCCGCGGTCGGACGATCCGCCACCAGCCTTGCCCGACAAGGCGATCGGGCCGGCGCCGGGCGGCTGGGTGGACGGGTACCTGTCCGCGGTCGAGTGGCGGCCGGTGCACGGCCACTTCGCCGAACCCGGTCCGGCCACGGTGTGGACCCGGCTGCGCTACCCGCTGGTGCCGGATGAGGAACCCGGCCCGCTGGAGCGGGTACTGGCCGTCGCGGACAGCGGCAACGGGATATCCAGCACGCTGGACATCGCCAAGTGGCTGTTCATCAACCCGGAACTCACCGTGCACCTGCACCGCGAGGCGGCCGGGGAGTGGATCTGCCTGGCCGCGCAGACCGCCATCTCGGCCGGCGGTGCCGGGCTGGCCACGTCGGTGCTCTCGGATCTGTCCGGGCCGGTGGGCGTGGGCGCCCAGGCCCTGCTGATCAGCCGCCGGCCCTAACCGGCCGTCGCCCGGGTGGCCCGGGCCTGGTTCGGGGAATGAGCTAGGCAGGCGACCGATGGGGGGCGGCTGTGTACACCGACCGGCTCAGCGTGGACCGTACCGCGCTGCGGACACCGCGGGCGGCCGCGGTGGCCGGAATTGTCTTTTCCGTGCTGCTTATCACCGCGCTCGTGCTGCTGCGAATCTCGGTGCCGCGCGATCCTGGTGTCCCGGGCGCCTGGCTGTCTGATTCCGCACGGCGCACCGCGGTAGCGGTCGCGCTGAATCTGGTGCCGTTCGCCGGAATTGCATTCCTCTGGTTCGTCGGGGTCATACGGGACCGGATCGGGGACCGGGAAGACAAATTCTTCGGCACCGTGTTCCTGGGCAGTGGCCTGCTGTTCGTGGCCATGCTGTTCGTGGCGGCCGCGGTGGCCGGGGGGATCCTCGCGGGCGCGTCCGCGGCCCACCCGTCCGGTTCCGGCCGCGGCACGCTGGCCCTCGGCCGCAACGTGACCGGACTGCTGCTGAACGTCTACGCGATGCGGATGGCGGCGGTGTTCTGCCTGAGCACGGTGACGATCGCCAGGAAGACCTCCATCGTGTCCCGTTGGCTGGTGGTCGCCGGGCTGGTCACCGCGCTGGTGCTGCTGATCGGCACTGGCATATCGGCCTGGGTGGAACTGCTGTTCCCGGCCTGGATCCTGGCCTTGAGCGTGGACATCCTGGCCGCCGGCCGCCAGGCGCTGCCCCCGCCGGTGCCGGCCGCCCACCCATGATCAGTGCACCCCGTTCGGCTGCGGCGGCGCGGGCTGCAACTCCAGGTAACGCTGCGGGATTATGCCGTTTTCGGGTGAGCTGATCCTGGGCAGCTCCCAAATAAGAGAATAGTCCTTGTTGTCGAACAAATGCCATGCCCGCAATTCCTCGACCAGCCGCTCGAAAATAGTGTGCATGGGGCGAGCCTTTCACTTTGGCTGGCCGCAGTCCAGCTAATGACCAATTTGCGTGGGCTTGGCCTTTAAGTGCCCCAATATGTGCCGCTGGTGTTTATATCGAGGCCAAGCCGGGCGGGTCAGTCCCGGACCGATTCCCGGGCGCCGCGCACCGTGGTGGCCAGCAGCCCGGCGGCGAACACCACGCCCGCGCAGAGCGCCCCGCCCAGGTCGTGCGGCGGCCGGGCCGGCCAGGCCCACGGTGTGGTCGCGCCGTTGGCCAGCGCACCCTCGGCCAGCACCAGGTAGACCAGCGGTGCGGCCCAGCCGAGCGCGCCGCCCAGGATGGCCGCGGCCAGCAGGCCGGTGCCGATCATCCCGGTCACGTTGCGCAGCAGGGCCAGGATGCCGTCCGGCAGCCCGCCCGCGGCCGCCCCGGCCGCCAGCGCGCCGAACGCCACCGCGGTGAGCAGCACCGCCGCGCCGAGCCGTAGGTAGGGCAGCCAGCGCCCGGTGGCCCGCTCCGGCTCACCGAACGGGCCGTAGCACGTGACCGCGATAACCATGGCCGCGCCGGCCTCGACGGACAGCGGGATGGCCTGCCGCGCGGCCGCGCCGCCGGCCACGTCCCAGTGCCAGTGCAGCGACGTCCACAGCACGGCGCCCAGTCCGGCCAGCACCGCGACCGCGGCGGGTGCGCGCCGGCTGACCAGATACAGCCAGGCCAGCCGCAGCCAGCCGGGCACCGGGCCGGCGGCCGGCGGCGGTGCGGCTTCCGGTGCGGGCCTATGCAGGTCGGCGGCGGTCATGGCAACTGCGCCAGGGTGAGCTGGCCGGCCCGCAGCGCGGCCAGGTGGCTGGCCAGCCAGGCGTGCCGGGTGGCGGCGGGCAGCGCGGCGAACCGGGTGGCGGCGCTGGCCAGCTGCGCTGGGTAGTCGGCTTGGCTACGCGGCCCCCGGCCACTGCCCGTCGCCGCGAAGGGCAGTCGCCAGGGTGAGGGGGGCCACGCCGTCGTGACCTGCGTGGCCAGGGGGATCCCGGCGTTCTTCATCAGCGCGGCCTCGACCGCGACCTGCGCCGGGTTGCTGTAGCCGCTGCCCGCGACGACGAACGCGTGCACGGTCTGCAGCTTGATCGCGTCCAGGAAGTCGGCCCGCCGCAGCCCGAACGCGCCGGGCAGGTTCATCGCGCCCAGCGGCAGGTAGAGCACGGCCGGCTGGCCGCTGATCGTCGCGATCTGGACCGGGCCGGAGGCCGGGCCCAGGTCCGGCTGGCCCCGCACGGCGAACAGGCTGGCCACCTGCGCGGTCCGGGCCGGACCACCTGGCAGGCCGCTTAGCTGGGCTGCCACCGGGCGCAGCGCCGCGCTCACCTCAGCCAGCCAGGGCCGGTAGGCGGGCTGCACGCAGACCCGGATCCCGGCACTGGCGCAGACCGGGGTGTACGGGATCGGCCGGTCATTGGCCGCGTCGTGCAGCGCCGGGATGACCGCGCCATAGGAACTCACGGTGGCCGTGGTGGCCAGCGCGACCGCGGTGATAGCTAGGGCCGCCCCGGCCGCGCAGACCACAGTGGCGGTACGGCGCATCCGTCGCCCGCCGGCCGTCACCGGTACGCCGAGCAGGGCGATCAGAGCCACCGCTATCCCGGCCAGGAACATCACCCGGGCCACCGGCAGGTCCGGCAGGAACTGGTAGAAGACCCCAGCGTCCTGGCCGAAGTTGTTGTTCGAGTTGGTCGGCAGGATCAGCGACCATCCGCTGCCCTCGTGGAAGCCGATCTGCGATGAGGTCCCGCAGGCCAGCAGCGCGCCGAACGCCGCCACCGGCGCGGTGAACCGGGTCGGGAAGAAGGCGCCCGCGGCGAACCCGGCCGCGCTGAACGCGGCCACCCCGACGGCACCCACCGCGAGCGGCCAGTACGGCGGCGCGCCATAGGTGATAGGCCGGGACAGGGCCCACAGGGTCGCGGCCATCATCACCAGGTATCCGACCACCGCCCAGATCGTGGTCGCGGCCCAGGTGGCGAACTGGACGGCGAAGCGCGGCCGGACGCTGGTGGTGAGCAGGTCGGTCAGCCCGCGCCGGCCATCCCGCGAGCCCACCCAGGCGGCCACCCCGGCCACGAACGGGGCGAAGTCGATCAGTGAATGCCCCTGGCCGAAGATGTAGAACAGCCGCTCGGCCCACAGTGGCGGCATCGTCGCGGCGATCCGGTACGAGTCGAACCAGAACACCAGGGCGATGAGCGGCAGCACGAACGGCATCGCGTTGCGACGCAGCTCCACCCGGAGCAGCCGGGCCAGGCCGAGCGGCACGGCCCGGCTGGCCTGCGGTGCGGGCCGCACCGGGACGCTGGTGGCGGTCATGACCGCGCCGCCGCCAGCACCGCGCTGTACCCGCGTTCCAGCGGGGCGTCGCCCACCCCGTGCCCCTCACCCTGGGCGATCAGGTCCTCGGGCGTGCCGTGAAACACGATCTTCCCGGTGTCCATCAGGGTCACCTCGCTGCACGCCGCGGCCACGTCCTCGACCAGGTGGGTGCTGACGATCACGGTGCCGCGCTGGCCGAACTCGCGGAGCAGCGCGCGGAACGCCACCCGCTGCTCGGGGTCCAGGCCGGCCGTCGGCTCGTCCAGCAGCAGCAGTTCGGGCTGGTTGACGATGGCCTGCGCGATGCCGACCCGGCGCAGCATCCCGCCGGACAGCGTGCGCAGCTTGGCCCGGGCCTTGCCGCCCAGCCCGACATGCTCGATGGCGGTCGCCACCGCCCGCGGCACCTGCCCCGACGGCATGTCCTTGAGCAGCGCGAAATACTCGATGAACTCGGCCACCGTGAACCCGGGGTAGTAGCCGAGGTTCTGTGGCAGGTAACCCAGCCGCCGCCGGATCTCCCGGCGTGGCCCGTAGCTGCCCGGATCGCGGTCCAGCAGCCGCAGCGTGCCGGAGCTGGGCGGCAGCACAGTGGCCATCATCCGCAGCAGCGACGTCTTCCCGGCCCCGTTGGGGCCGAGCAGGCCGAACACCCCGGCGCCGGCCCGCAGGTCGACCCCGGCCACTGCCTCGGTCCGGCCGAACCGCCGGGTCAGCTCGGAGATCTCGACGTTCATGACGTTCCCCTCGGAGTCCGGGTCGCGTACATGGCGACCACGACGCAGCCGGCCGCGATGGCCAGGTACGGCAGGATCAGGACGGTGCTGGTGACGGCCGCGGTGAGCTGGCCCGCCGCCACCCGGTCGCCCAGCACGATGATCAGCCAGCCCGCCAGTCCGGCCAGCACACCTACGTTGGCTGACCGGCTCACCGTCGCGGCCGCCAGGGCCAGCGCGCAGACCGCCGTCATCGGCACCAGCCAGCCGAAGGTCACCGCGGCGACGGCCCCAGACGCAGCCGAGGCGACCAGCCCCAAGATGGCGTTAAGGCCAAATACGGCCAGGGCGCGGACCAGCAGCACCATCCGGTCGCTGACCGCCATGCTCTGGGACAGCTCCCAGGCCCGGTCGATGCCCGGCCCGTAGGCGTAGGCGATGCCCGCCCCGGCGACGGGTGGCGCGATCAGCGCCACCCACGGCGTCCCGGTGCCCAGCGTGACCGCCACCCCGGCGAGCAGTACGGCCATCGTGGCCAGCACCCAGCCGAGCAGCAGCGATGGTGTGGTCAGCAGGGCCCGGGCCAGGCCCGGGGAGCGTAGCAGCCGGGTGGCCAGCCGCTCGGCCGGCCCGGGCCGGCGGCGCCAGACCTCGGCGGCCACTCCGGTCCAGACCCGGTCCAGATCGATGCCGTCAGGCCCGCGGCCGGGCCGGTTCCCGAGGCGGTCGGTCATGTCAGGGTCTCTGGTCATCGCTTGCCTCCCGCCCGGGCCGGCTCACGGTGCCGCAACGCGGCCCGCATCAGCTGGCGCACCCGGTGCGCGCGGCTCTTCACCGTGCCCACCGGAACGCCCATCAGCTCGGCTACCTCATCGACCGGACGGTCTTCCAGGTACATCAGCCGCCAGGTCTCCCGCTGCGGGCCGTCGGCCGGCCCGAGTGTGGCGACGGCGGCGGCCAGCTCGGCCCGCCGGAGCGCCGCCTCGGCCGGGTCGCCCAGTTCAGCCGGGCTGGCCGGGCCCCCGGGCAGCTGTCCGTCCGGGTCGGCCGCCGCGGGCAGCAACAGCTCGGCCGGGCCGCGGCGGCGCAGCCAAAGCGCGGCCTGCCGCCGGGCGATGCCCCACGTCCAGCCGCCGACCGACCCCAGGTCAGGCCGGTAGCGGCCGGCGCCCCGCCAGACCGCGAGGAACGTCTCCTGTAGCACGTCCTCGACCTCGGCCGCAGGCAGTAAGGTGTGCAACCGGGTCGCCAGCCACGGCGCGTGCCGGGTGAACAGCTCGCGCAGCGCGGTGTCGTCCCCGCCAGCCACGGCAGCGATCAGCGCCTCATCGTCCATCGCTTCTCTTTTGCGTCCGGCTCGCTCCAGGTTCGCCGGCCGGCCGGATTTTTGCCGGCGCTGGTCAGGTCGCCCGTGGTCAGGTCGCCCCGTGGTCAGGCGCCCGTGGTCAGGCGCCCGTGGTCAGGCGCCCGTGGTCAGGCGCCCGTGGTCAGGTGGGCAGTGCCCGCGCGCGCAGCGCCTTCTCGGCCACGTCGCGGCCCTCGATCACCGCCCGCCGGAACGTGGGATCCAGGCCGTCCACCGCCAGCACCGCGTCCGTACGGGCCAGCAGCTCCGGCGAGGCGGCCGAGTAGGGGAACAGGACCTGGCCGGACACCAGCCGCATCGGGGAGCTGAGCGAGTCCCAGATGGCCGGCAGCTCGCTGAAGAACCGGTCCGCGTACCCGGCCAGCAGGTCCGCGTGCTCGGCCTGGTTGAAGCCCAGCCCCACCTCGACCAGGCCTTCCACGCCCAGCTCGCCGGACCCGGTGACCAGCCGCCACGCGGCCTCCTTGTGCTCGGCATCCGGTATCGACGCGCGGCAGGCCGCGGCATGCCGCCGGCCCGCGTCGGTGTGATCACGGTCCAGCTCGGCGTCGATCTGCGCGTCACCGGCCCGGCCGGTGCTGGCCAGCCGGCGCAGCAGCGCCCAGCGCAGCTCGGTGTCCACCACCAGGCCAGGCACCTCGGCGTCCCCGTCCAGCAGCCCGGCCAGCAGGTCGAGCTGGTCGGCGCTGACCGCGGTCCAGCCCAGGAGCTGGGCCCAGGCCAGCTGCCGGTCGCTGCCCGGGTCGGCCGCGCGCAGCAGCGGCAGGGCCGCATCGGCCAGCTGCTGCTTGCCCGCCGGCACCCAGCGCGGGTCCCCGGTCATCGTGAGCAGGCGGCCGGTCGTCTGCAGCAGGACCTGCAGCACCGAGATCGACGGCTCGTGCCCGATCCCGGCGGCCAGGATCCCCACGAACGCGGCCAGCGACAGCTCCGCCTGCAGCGCCATATCGAGTACCGCGCTCCAGCACACCGTGCGGGCCAGCGAATCGGTGAACTGCCCGATCGACACGGCCAGCGTGGCCAGCGACCGCGGATCGAACCGGACGATCGCGTAGCCGAGGTCGTCGTCGTTCAGCAGGATCAGGTCCGGCTGCGGCTGGCCGGCCAGCTCGGGCACGACCGTGCGGGGCCCGGCCACATCCACCGTCACCTGGTGGCGGCGGGTGATCGTGTCCCCGGCCCGGTCATACAGGCCGATCGCGATGTGGTGCGGGCGCAGCGTGGGCTGGCTGGCCGGGGCTTCCTGCACCACCGCGAACTCGGTGAACGCACCGTCCTGGCCGACGGCGAAGTCGGGCCGCAGCGTGTTCGGCCCCGCGGTCTCCAGCCACGCCTTGGACCAGTCGGCCAGGCTGCGGCCGGAGCTGGCCTCCAGCGCGCGGAGCAGGTCGGCCAGCGTGGCGTTGCCCCAGCCGTGCTCGGCGAAGTACGCCTGCACCCCGGCGAAGAACTGATCCCGGCCCAGGTAGGCGACGAGCTGCTTGAGCACCGAGGCGCCCTTGGCGTAGCTGATCCCGTCGAAGTTGGCGACCGCCTCGCCCAGCGTGGGCACATCCGCGGCCACCGGATGGGTGGAGGGCTGCTGGTCCTGCATATAGCCCAGGACCTTCCGTCCGCTGCAGAACGTGGTCCAGGCGCCGGTGAACCGGGTCGCCTCGGCGCTGGACAGCGTGGCGCAGTACTCGGCGAAGGACTCGTTCAGCCACAGGTCACCCCACCAGCGCATGGTGACCAGGTCGCCGAACCACTGGTGCGACATCTCGTGCAGGATCACCATCGCGCGCAGCTCGTACATGGCGTCGGTGACCTTGGACCGGAACAGGAACTGCTCGGAGATGGTGATGCAGCCGATGTTCTCCATCGCGCCGACATGATCGGCCACGAACACCTGGTCGTACTTGGCGTACGGGTAGCGGCCGAACAGCCCGGTGAAATAGTCCAGGCCCTGCCGGGTGATGG
>Ga0335078_10016738_pt1 | contig 10887 bp, 8 predicted proteins | sample Lox_Sample_32_FD_206711 | JGI IMG/M metagenome (GOLD analysis project Ga0335078, IMG submission 206711) | Soil microbial communities from Loxahatchee National Wildlife Refuge, Florida, United States - Lox_Sample_3.2 | ecosystem: Environmental > Terrestrial > Soil > Wetlands | place: USA: Florida... | reverse complement strand
TCGTTGCCGTAGGTCCTTTCCGTTCCTACAATGATCTGTGTCACGCAAAATCTGGTGGACGGTTCCTGTTGCCGCCGCACCGTATCCATGCCCAAAAACTTTCAGAATGGCCAGCGGCTTCCTGGAGGCTCTTCGCAAGAGCCTTCGCATCGTTCCGCCATTTCCTCGCGCTTCGAGCAGTTCGAAAGGCGCCAGAATGAGCTCTGGCGCCTCACTTTTTTCCTTCTTCTCATCCTGGGCGTTGTGTTTGCCTGGACCTCCTGGGGCACCATTCGTTCCCTCACCCACCACTTTGAGGCCCTCCCCATTGGCCTCGTCATCCTCATCGTTCTCTTTGGCGTGTACGCCTGGAACCGCACCCGCGAGATCTCGGAATTGCGCGGTCTCATGCGCGGCCTGGAGCAGCGCGACGCCACCGCGCCCAGCGATAAGCAAATGGACCAGCTCTTCGAGATCATCGCCCGCTCCCAGCAGGGCTATCGCGATCTCATTGACTCCTTCGAAGACATCCTCCTCGCCGTTTCTCTCGAAGGCGATATCCGCGCCGTCAACCGCAGTTTCGCCGATCTCGTCGGACTGAATTTTCAGCAGATTATCGGCCGCCATCTCACTGATTTTCTCGAGGAGGTCAATGGCGAAGGCAAGGAGCTCGTCGAGCGCGCTATGCCCCGCTTTCTCGAACGCCGCCACTGGTCCGGCGTGGTCCAGGTCCGCCTCAAAAGCCGCAACACGGTCCACTACTTCGATTGCGTGATTCACGCCATGCTCCGCGGCGACGCCGTACACGGCATTACCGTTCTCGCCCGCGACATCACCGCCCTCCGCCGCAATGAAGCCCGTTTCACCGAACTGTTTGAATCTTTGCAGGAAGGCATTTACATCGTCACTCCCGATGACAAGATTCTGGACATCAATCCCGCGCTCGTTCGCATGCTCGGCTATGACTCGAAGGAAGAGCTCCGCGCGCGAAAGGTTTCCGAAATCTTTACGGACGAAGTCCTTCGGTTTGCCATCCGCGAAGAAGTGGATCGTCATCCGATCGTCGAAGGCCGCGAAATCACTCTCCTGCGCAAGGATGGCCGGCCCATCGTGTGCCTCAATACCGCCGCCGCGGTCCGCGACAATTCCGGAAAAATTGTCCGTTACCAGGGCGCGCTCATGGACATCACCGCCCGCCGCGAAATGGAGCGCAGACTCTACAAACAGCAGGAGTTCGCTCGCCGCCTTGTGGACAGTTTCCCCGATCTGATCATGGTTCTCGATGTCTCCGCACACTATACCTTCATCAGTCCCAGCATCCGGGAAGTGCTTGGATACGATCCTGACGAAAGCGCGGATTTGCAGTTTGGCGATCGCACACATTCCGAGGATCGTCCCGCGCTGCGAGCCCTCTATGAAGAGTTTCTTTCAGGCCGCCAGGCCTTCGCTTCGCTCGAAGTGCGCGTTCGCCACAAGGCCGGCGATTGGCGCCGCATCCGCTGCCACTTTAGTCCGCTTTTGAGCGAGGAAGGCAAGATTGAAGGAGTAGTAATTTCAGGGCGCGACGTCACCGAATTGAAGCGTCTAGAAGAACAGCTCATTCAGGCGGAGAAACTCGCCGCCATGGGCCAGATGCTCGCCGGCGTCGCTCACGAACTCAACAATCCGCTCACCGCGATTCTTGGCGTCACCGAACTCGTCCGCGAGCGCCAGGACGTGGACGATTCCATGAAGCGCCAGCTCGATCTCACCCACCGCCAGGCGCGCCGCGCCGCCCGCATCGTCCAGAATCTTCTCGAATTTTCCCGGCCCGCCTCGCCGCAGAAAAAACCGATTGACATCAACGGCATCATTGACCGCACCCTGCAGTTGCACGAGCATTCGCTCCGCCGCAACAATATCGCCGTGGATTTTCATCCGCAGCCCGGCCTTCCCGGCGTCGTCGGCGACGGCAATCAGCTCATTCAGGTTTTCCTCAATCTGGTCACCAACGCCGAACAAGCGATTCGCGAAGTCCGCGACAATGGACGCATCCAGATTCGCCTCTCCCTTTCGAACGCCCGCGTCTCCGTCACCGTCCAGGACGATGGCGTCGGCATCCCGCCCGAGGCCCTTCCTCGCATCTTCGATCCTTTTTACACGACAAAACGTCCCGGCGGCGGCACTGGCCTCGGCCTCAGTATTTGCATGTCTATTTTGCGCGAGCACGGCGGCTCCATCGAAGCGGCCGCGCTTCCCGCTGGCGGATCCGCGTTCACGGTAACTTTGCCGGTCGCTTCAGAATCCCTTCACGCTGCTTCTTCAACGGAAATGGAAGTTACTCCCGCAGAAACAGCCCGGCCCGTCCCTACGATCCTCAAGGGGCGAAACATTCTGGTCCTCGACGATGAAGAGAGCATTCGAATGCTTCTCGCGGAAGGATTGGCCGCGAACGGCCTGCAAGTGGATTGCGCGGAAACCCTCGAAGCGGCTTTGCAGCGCATTGTAGAGAAAAGGTACGACGTGCTGCTCTGCGATTTGAATCTCGGTCCCCGCGGCGCAAAGGGCGGGGGCAGGGAAGCCACGCGGCAGATTCTCGCGGTCGCCGGCGCGCGGAAGCCGGTGGTGATCTTCATGACCGGGGAATACCTGGACGAAGCGAGGAAAAAACAGGAACTCGGCGGAGCGGCCTGCCTGCAAAAGCCGTTCCGGATTCTGGATGCGCTTGCGGAACTTCGGGAAGCGCTGATCGCGGCTTCACTGGACAAACTGCCGGAGGGCCCGGTTTCCTGAATTGGCTTTGGAACCTGGCGCGGCTCGCGAATCGTCCTCCTAGGGTTTTTGCTTCGAACGATCATCCACGCCGAAATCCCAGACATAAAGATTCATTCCGTCGGGAAGAATTTCCGCGAGCGCGTATTCTCCGGGAGGAAGCGGCTCGCTTAAGGTGAAGCGGTAGACATTCGGAGCCACCGGCCAGGTCTGAATGGAAATCGTGTTCACGTCTTCCGAGACTTGCGAGCCGAAAAGATTGCTGACGGATTCCAATTGGCGCTTGTTCCCTTTTACGGTGGCGCGAACGAGCTCCACTTCCGGGCCGGATTCGCCAGGACGGCTGCTGTGGCGAACGGGAGAAGCGCGGTCGGGATCGGGCGGGGCTTCGCGCAAATAGAATTCCGGATGATCGGAATTCACGCGGATTTTCGCGTGTGCTCCGGGAATGTCAATATTCTTTTTGTCGGGCACGATGGGGACAGGAATCAACACACGCTCGAGGAATTTTTTCTTGTCCATTTTTGTTTCGGAGGCGACCTGATCGAGCAACGTGATGTTTCTTCCGTCCAGGACGAACATGCCTTCACCGGAGGGAAGAAAGAGATTCGGAGCGATGATCAGGCTGGCGTCCACGTCCATGGGCAGGTTGGTCTGTTCTTCTTCCTCCTGGTGATGCACGGTGGCGAGGAGCGATTGATCATGCTTCTGCTCAGTTCCAGCTGCTTTCGCGGTGGCGTCCCAATCCACCATCGCGGCGGGGATTTCCTCCCAGTCGCCTCGCTCGGTGCTGTAGTAGCGGACGCGGTCGCCATTGCGCTGGTACTCGCGGATGAGCTGGAAGCTGCCGTCCTTGAGAACGAGTTTCTTGCCGCGGGAGACGCCCGAATCGGCGGGAAGGGACTCGGAATTCTCCTTCGCGGGGGCTTGGGCGGTGGATGCGGGTTGGGAAGAAGGAGCAGGTGAGGGAGCCTGGGCGGCGAAGATGGAGGCGGGGGACAGAAGGACCGTCAGGGCCGAGAGGGCGAGAAATTGTGGAATGCGGAACATCGAGGAGTCCTGTGTGCTCGGATGCGGAAACGCGCACCCGTTTTGCCTCGAATGGGAGCTTAGCATGGTGTGGAGAGAGGGTACACCCCCGGTGTTTTTGCGCAAGAGTGCGCAAGCGATTGAAAGAAAAGCAGTTGGAGCAAAATTTGCGTTTGCAGGAGTGAGCAAAGAGTGCGGAAGAGTTTGAAAAGAAAGGGTTTGCTCGTTTGAATGTGGGATGCGAGAGAAAAGAGTAGGGTTAGAGGATTCTGGACTCGAGGCTGGGTAATGGGGATAAGCCGATGATTGGCGCGGGACGATATGCGGCTCTGGCGAAAACAACATAAACCATTATAACATGGATGTCAATAGAGATTATGGTACCTTCGAACGGGAGGGAGGGGAAGCGTGGGGAGGGCTGAGCCAGCGAGTGAAAATGCGCAAATCCCGCTGGCGAAAAGCAGCCCCACCCTTGCAAGACCCGCAAGGATGGGCCACCCAAAATCTTCGGAGGCTAAGGCTGCGCCACCCGCTCGGCAGTAACCGTATAGAGACTGGCGATGCACCAGACTTCAAAAGCCTGCTGGGCGAATAAGCTTGAGTGCTTTAGGTAGGTTTTTTTCGAGAGCCTTTCTATCATTCCATAGAATATAGGGTTGGCCCTTCTTCACGAAGTATGTACCAGGAGGGCAGTATATACCGTGCAGGCATGATTGGCACCAAAGGTACCACTTGCTCCAAATCTGTCGTCCAACCTTGCGGCTCGGGTCTGCCAATCTCAAGATTCTTATGCTTTCTGTTTTGCACTTAGGGCAAACAGCAGGAGCAACGCCGAGGTAGATTATCCAATATTCCCAGAACTCCTGGCCAAAGGACCTCTTGGCCCGCTCCAGGAACTCATCTTGGGTCAACCTGCCCTGGGATTTCGGTTGTACCAGTTTCAAGGCCATTTTACTCAGGGCAATCCTCCACTATTATTGAACAATACCCAAATCAAATCTGCGAATGCCTTGGCGTTCGTTTCCAATGGGGATACGGTACCTACTCCAGCCTCGGGTACGCCCATTGCCGCTTGTTGGCTGAGGTGCATCGACTCTTCGGAGAGAGTCGTGACGAGTTCTTGTTCACTCGTGAATGCCTGCTGCGATAACGCGATATCGCCTTGTAGAGTCATGCCTGAAATCTGACCTGGTAGTTCTGGTACAAGCACAATGTTGTCTTGGATACCCAATGCGTTTGCGTACTCTGTGGCAGTTTCCAACGTTGGCGCGAGTTCACCTCCGACGGGAAGGGCGTCCAGAGCCCAACCACCAGTTACTAAAGCTGCTCCGCCTATCTCGATATAGCCCATAGTCTCAACTACGCTGCCAGCCGTGTAGAGGACGGACATACAATTTGCACATTGGTTCGGGTCCAACATCTGCCCGAGAATCGTGCCCTGCAAGCTAAGGTCGACGCTTCCGGAGTTGGTGAGCACGGGAATGGTCAGCCCCTGTTGGCCGTAGGTTTGTGCCATGTCCGCCCAGAATGGATCCGGGTTCGCGCTCCAGTCTCCCCCCATGGTGCCGTCGTACCACGTGCCCCCTAGTTGTTCGCAGAGTGGTTGCGCCCCTGTGTTGGGATCGTCCTGTGCATCGTAGCTTCCGTCATCCCATACGCAATTTTGTCCCGATTTATCAGTCGCGTTTTGCGGATTATTGAGAACGTAAGAATAGCGATTTAGAGACTGGGGGTTGGCGAGGGAGCCGGCGAGGGGGTCGAGGGAAGTGAAGCGGGCGAGGCGATTGACATAGGAACGGGCGAGGGCGTAGTCGTTTTCAGGCGCGATCGCGAAGCGATCGACGTTGCGCTCGGTGTCGCGGTAGTAGGTGGAGAACATCCAGGGGGCGCCGGAAGGAGAATACCAAGTTTCGCCGAAGGGATAAGTGCCGCGCTGATCGGAGACGTTGCCGCTGGAGTCCGTGAGCAGGCGGTTTCCGGCGTTCCTTCGACTGCGCTCAGGCCAGGGTTCCGTCAGCGTGTTGGCTCCGTCGGAGATCATGGCGGGGAAATGGTAACGCTGGGGTGGAAAGCGGGGAAGAAGAATCTCCGCACGCGGGCCGAGGAGCATGGCCCGGATGCGGAGGACTAAGGTAGGGTTCATGCGGCGAGGTATTCGCTGAAGCTCAGAGCAGAGTGATTGTTCATGGGGAGAATGGTACCGTTCGAACGGAGAGGGACGGGAGTTGTTGAGTTGAGGGGCTTTAGGGCGGAAGAGGCCGCACCTCTTTCCGAGATTCGGTCGTTAGCGCAAGCGAGTTTGCTTGAAGCGAGGAGCGAGCCCTTCATCGCATCAAAGGGTCTACTGCCTTTCATGCGTGCCGCACGCTCGGGGCTAGGGGGCGAAGTCCTCCCCTAATCGGCCAGGAGTATTACGCGGAAGTGCGCGCGGATACGAAGCGAAGCCGTACCAGCTGAAGCAAGGCTCCCAGGCTGAACGAAGAGGAAAAAATCGCCGGCAAGGACACAAAGAGCTCAGCAAGGCATTCGTTGCTCCCGCAGTCACCGCTAAGCAAAAATTGCCAATTCCGATGTGTGGTTGCGTACGAGAGCCACTGGAAGAAAAAGAATGCTGATGGTAGGCCCCAGGCAAACAAATGAGCCACGACAACTTGGCGTCGACTGAGTTATATGCCGGCTGAGAAGCCCATGAGTGTGGGCAAGGGCCCACGTTGGACCCAATGTGAGGTAGTTACTTAAGCCGGGACGCACCGGGAGCAGATCCAGGAGCGCGGAAGCAAAGCTGACAGCAAAGAATCCGATTAACGGAACGAGGATGAGACGACCCACGAAATAGCCTCGGGATTCTTTTTTGATCAAAATATCGCCTCCCACCACCAACTGAATCGCGCCGACCCTCTAGATACTACTGGTTTTTGTATGGGAGAAGTCTATGCGAGACTACCTCGATGTCTGCGTTCGCGTCAGCGTATGCAGTCAGAAATATATCCATCTGAGTGAGATACCAGGGTGTTATTTGGTTTAGCAAGGCAAGAATGCTCAGCCCCTCGCCTCCAGAAAACGTGCTAGCTTGCCCCCATGGGGTTCCCGCCAGAACGTTTAAGGGATCACATCTATCAGGTTGCCGTTGACGAGATGGGCTTCGATCTTGATCTCACCTGGTTTTCCGTTGTGAACCAACGTTGCCGAGCCCACTAATTCGGGAGGCAAATCCACGTCTTTGCCTGGCCCTACGACTGCGACGACGCTGCCGTGCGCCGGGAGATTGACGCGAAGCGTAATCGCCTGCCTGCCGGTGTCCGTTGCGGGAGTGACGGTCAATTCACCGGATAAATCGCGATCGCTCAAGTTGACGATCGTGTAGGAGCCCCTGGGCGCGCGGATCGTTTGAGAAGTATCCACATTAAAGAGCGCAAACTCCGAAAAAGTGTGCCGCCGGTAATAGCGCCTCTGATGACGCTCGACGTATAGCTCCGCGAGTTGTGGCAACCAGAGCTCCTGTCCGGTGGAGCGGAATTGAACGGGGGCGTAATCGAGGGAGATGTGTTCGAGCGTCAGCCCAATTTCAGGGATCGGCCGAAGAAGCTCGGTTTCAAGGTGAACGACCTGGTAATTCCCAGGGTCAATCCAGGCGCGGCCTTCGAGCATCACCGGAAAAGTGCGTTCATTTACAGTGTAGATGCGAATGCGCACCGGCTTGTTGATACGCTGGGCAAAATGAACTTGCCAGAAGTAGTGACCGGCCCATTGCCCCAATCCCTCGCACTGAAAATCAAAATCGGTTGCCAATGAAGGATGAAAGACCAGATCGAGGGCCGGGAGACCGATGGAGGCAGTGTGAGCCGGAAATTGAGAGTTATCGTCACTCCCGTTTCGATATTCTTCCAATCGAAAAAAGCCCGATTCATCCTGATTGACCGAGACCACATAAGCAAATTTTCGCGTTTCCGGTTTCTTGCGTTTGCCAGAGGCATCGAAGGGGTAATGCTCGACGACCTCCGTTGCGGTGAATTTCTCGAGGGTCGAGATGTATTCAGCCATCCGCCGCCCAACCCCACTTAATACCTGTTCCAAGGGGCAAGCCATCTGCGGGTTCACCGGGGGGACGGCCAGCGCAAGTCCGTGTGGGTTCCAAGGATCGGGTTCGAGTGCAGCAGGCTGGGCAGGCAATGGCGTTTTTGGATCGAGTGGAGGAGTGGCCGCTCCCGAGGAGGTCACCGGAGGGTTCGGAGCGGGCCAGGGTTTCATGGATAGGAAAATCGTTCGCTGGCGCCCACCACTCTCGATCACCGTAATCACTCTCATTGCCAGATAACCCGGTGCGCTAACCTCAAGCGTGTATTTCCCCGGAGCCAAATCTGAATAGAGAAATTCTCCCGGTTCTCTATCCGGCGCACCGAGGACCTCGTACCCTTCTTCGGGCAAGACCCGGAGAGTTGCCACGCCCAGAAAAGGAGCTTGATTCTGCAGGCGCAAGCAGACTTTCAAGGAAGAAGGAGCGAGTTTTGGGGGAGAAAGCGGAAGAGAAGTTGTGGGCACGTCCTGTGGAAAGATCGATGGGGTGAACCCGCTCCATACGGAAGCCAGGATCACCAAGACGATGCGCAATAGACGCATGAACTGCTCCGCGTCTGCAGAAGAATCAACTGGCAGCTGCCCGACAGCATCTGCGGCTTCATTCACTGATGACGTGGTCGGCCCATTCCACCAGGGAAACATAGATTGGAGGCGAGCCCCATTGCGCGTTCCAACTGCTCAGATCCGTCTCCGTGATCCCACGAGCCCGGGAGCAGGCTCCGCAAGAAAATATGGGGATGCGTTTGGCTACAACCTTCGCCATAGTCTCGCTCAGAGAAGGCCATCCGATGGGTTTGATCGCATCTAGAGTCGCCTTGCGCATGAGATACGTAGCGTCGTGAGTGAGAAATATCTGCACGTCATGTCCGGCGTCGGCCAGCGCGAGCCCGTGGTCAAAGACGAAGGATGCGCGGGTCGGCTCGTCAGTTCCCCAAGAACTCCTCATCAAAATGTGCAGTATCTTCTTGGGTGCCTGAGGTTGCCGAGTCTCTGCCTCGCTGGTGGAAGCGGTTATCGCCGCCGCGGCAAGCGCGCTAGCAGCCAGCTGGGTCGATTTTTCAAGGAAGTTTCGGCGGGTTGGCATACCCACCTCCTGCGAGTGGTGGGAGTCTACACGAGCGAGGGTGTGATTTCAAGATTACCAACTAAGCTTTCGTAAAAGCACTTACAGCGCAAAGAGTTCCGCTTGTTACCAAACGCCAGAATCAGAGTTGGTGAGCTACGCATGCGGCGCAGAGCTCGTCGGAGTTGGGGCTGGCATTACGCGCGCGTAGACTGAAGTCTGTGCCACCCCGCGGCGCGGAGAAATGGGATTTGCTTTGCCGACGGAGAGAGAATCATGCGTGCGGGAGTGGGGTATCTTGGGGAAAAGTGTATGGTGAAGGGGAGCGGGAGAAGAAAGGGATTGGAGTTGGGAGAGGCGGGATTTGCGGTGAAGGCGCGGAAGAGGGCGCCGCATGAGTTTGTGCTGGAGGCGATTGCCGAGCTGGGGCCGGAGACGCGGCCGATGTTCGGATGTTTGGCGGTGTATGTGGAGGACAAGATTGTGTTTGTGCTGCGCGACCGGGAGCGGAACACCGCGGATAACGGCGTGTGGCTGGCGACGACGAAGGAGCATCACGAGAGTTTGCGGCGGGAGTTTCCGAGCATGCGGTCCATCGGAGTGCTGGGAAAGAAAGTGACGGGCTGGCAAATTTTGCCGGCGGATGCTGCGGACTTTGAGGAGACGGCGCTGCGGGCGTGCGAATTGATTGCGGCGAACGACCCGCGGATCGGGAAGGTGCCGGAGTCGCGGCGGAGATCGAACGCGCGGGCTGGGCAGAGCGCCAAAAGCCGGAAATGAAACGACAGAGATTCAACTCGTAGGACCTTACGGAGCGGGAACTCAAAGACCCAGGTTCAGAAAACGAACCTGGGGCACCCGCGCGGTTCAAGAGCGAAAGCAAAGCAGAAGCAGAAGCTGAAGCTGAAGCTGAAGCTGAAGCTGAAGCCGGGTGGTGCTTGACGGGATAGCGAAACTTGGATACGCTGCGCACAGATTCCGGCCCTTCTTTGTAAAGACCCCTTCGGTTTTTCCAACGGAAAAGTCAGCAATTCAGGAGGATTGCGTTCATGAAGATATTCAAAGGTTGTGGATTGGTATGCGCGCTTGCGTTTGCGCTCCCGTGTGCGGTTTCAGCACAAGGAATGTCGCAGGGAAGCATGGCGCATCCGAGGATATTGCAAATTACGCGGGAATACGTGAAGCCGGGAAAAGCGGGAGAACTGCACGACAAGGCGGAAAGCGCGTTTGTGCGGGCGATGGAACGGGCCAAATGGCCGACGCATTACCTGGGCATGACGTCGCTGTCGGGAAAAGAGCGCGCCCTATTTTTTACCTGGTATGACTCGCTGGGCGCGTGGGAAAAGGACTCTGCCGCGACGGAGAAAAATGCGACGCTATCGGCAGAGCTGGAGCGAGCTGGCGAGGCCGACGGAGAATTGCTCGACTCGATGGATCAGGGAGTGTTTCTCTTCAACGAGGAGCAAAGCTTGCGGCCACTGGCGGATCTTTCGCACATGAAGTTCATGGAGATTCTACTGTTCCATGTGCGCCCGGGACACAGCAAGGAATGGGACGAGATCGTGAAACTGGTGAAAGGCGGGTATGAAAAGTCCGATCCAACGGCGCATTGGGGAGAGTACGACCTGATGTACGGCGGTGAAAGCGACACGCACATCGTGCTGACGGCGCACCCCAATCTGGCGGAAGTGGACGAAGGAATGAAGAAGGAGAAGGATTTCGTGGCGGCGATGGGCGAAGATGGAATGAAGAAGCTCGATGAGCTTTCTGCGTCCGCGATTGATCTGTCGCAGTCACAACTCTTTGCGTTCGATCCGCACATGAGCTACGTGTCCGAGGATTGGATCAAGGCCGATCCGGAGTTCTGGAAGCCGAAGGAGATGATGCAAACTCCGAAGGCAGGAAAGGAAATGAAGAAAAAGAATCCGTAAGCAGGAAATCAGCAAGGGAGAAGCAGTTTTCGAGCGGCTTCAGGATGACTGAGGCCG
>Ga0335078_10016737_pt1 | contig 10887 bp, 9 predicted proteins | sample Lox_Sample_32_FD_206711 | JGI IMG/M metagenome (GOLD analysis project Ga0335078, IMG submission 206711) | Soil microbial communities from Loxahatchee National Wildlife Refuge, Florida, United States - Lox_Sample_3.2 | ecosystem: Environmental > Terrestrial > Soil > Wetlands | place: USA: Florida... | reverse complement strand
CGCTGGGTGTTACGGGGTTGATGACCCTGGCAATCGGGATTTATCCGCAGCCTTTTCTGCAACTGGCGCTGCCGGTGGTGTCGCGATGAGAAGGAGAGCCGTGGCCGCTTGCAGCACTCATCTCGCAGGCAGATCGATTCCGGCGCGGGCGCCGGAGCGCCGACGGGAGCGTCGGCGCTGCACGCAGGAGTGCGTGCGCCACGTTAGGTAAACCGCATGGTCAAGCTTCTTAGCGATATTTACAACAACCCGCTGTTCACGCCGATGGCAGTGATGCTGGTGATCGTGGCGGCGTTTCCGCTGGTGGCCGGCTACATCGTGCTGGTGGAGCGCAAGGTGCTCGCCGATTTCCAGGTGCGGCTGGGGCCCATGCGCGTGGGTCCGCACGGATTGCTGCAGCCCATCGCCGACGCGTTGAAGCTGTTGCTGAAGGAAGATATTGTCCCGACCGATTCCGATCGAGCCCTCTTTTGGTTCGCGCCGGTGATTTCGACGTTCACCGGGCTGACCGCGTTCGCGGTGCTGCCGTTCTCGCAAAAGCTGTACGTCGCCGATGTGAATGTCGGGTTGCTGGTGGTTTCGGCGATGTCGGCGGTGGGAATTCTGGGCATCATTCTGGGCGGATGGGCTTCCAACAGCCACTATCCGCTGCTGGGCGCGCTGCGCAGCGCGGCGCAGCTGGTGAGCTACGAAGTGGCGCTTTCCTTCGCGCTGCTTTCGGGGGTGATGGCGGCGGGAACGCTGAGCATGCAGGGCATCGTGCGGTCGCAGCTCGACCGGGGAGTTTGGGGCGTCTTCGACAATTGGGGCTTCATGATCGTGCCGTTCGCGGTGTACATCATCGCGGCTACGGCCGAGACCAATCGCGCGCCGTTCGATCTGCCGGAGGCGGAATCGGAGCTGGTGGCGGGATTCCACACCGAATACAGCGGTTTCCGCTGGGCGCTCTACTTCCTGGCGGAGTACGCCAATATCTTTGTGGTGTCGTCGGTGGCGGTGACGCTGTTCTGGGGCGGCTGGGCGCGTCCGTTTCCGAGCGTCGGCTGGCTCGAGATACCGCTGGACATAGCCTTCCCGGTGGTGCTGCTCATAGGATCGGCCGGTTTCACGCTGACGCTGGTGCGCAAGCTGAAAGACAAGACGCAGCAAATGGTGCTGGTGCTGGCGGCGCTCCTGCTGGTGGTGATCGCGCCGCTGTTTATCTTCTTCAATGCAGCGATCATCGGGCTGTTCTGGTTTCTGCTGAAGGTGTTCGTGATCATCTACATGATGATCTGGTTCCGGGGGACGTTCCCGAGATTCCGATATGACCAGTTGATGAATATCGGCTGGAAGATCGCGATACCGGTGGGGATGGCGGCGGTGCTGATCAACGCGATCCTGGGCACGCTGCACAAGGCGTAGACTTCTTTTATCCGTGTGTATCCGTGTCATCCGTGGCTGATTATCCGGGCCGCGGATGGACCGGATGGACACGGATAACACGTCATGAAAATTCGAGCTGATCTCACGCCGCAGGCTCTCCTGCCGAAAGTCCACCGCCTTTTCGAACTGTCCGCGGCCAAGATCCGATCCATCGAATCCACGTGGGACCCGTCGCAGGGATCGCCGGTGGCTACGGTCAAGGGACGCTACGCGAGCCGCGGATGGACCGAATGGACGCAGGGATTTCAGTTCGGCTCGGCCATCCTGCAATTCGACGCCACCGGTGACCGCGAGTTTCTGGAAATCGGCCGCTCGCGGACGATATCCTTCATGGCGCCGCACCTTACTCATGCGGGCGTCCACGATCACGGGTTCAACAACCTCAGCACGTATGGAAATCTCTTGCGGCTGATGTCCGAAGGCCGGATTCCGGAGAATGAATGGGAGCGGCGCTACTACGAGCTGGCGCTGAAATGCTCGGGCGCGGTGCAGGCCATGCGCTGGTCGCGGACGGCCGATGGCGGCGGCTACATCTACTCGTTCAACGGACCGCATTCGCTCTTCGTCGACACCATCCGCTCGGTGCGCTCGCTGGTGGTCGGCCATCGGCTGGGACACGTATTGATGGGCGAGAACGACCGCAAGATCTCGCTACTTGACCGCGCCATCGACCACCTGCGCGCCACGGCGAAATATTCCGTGTACTACGGCGAAGGCCGCGACACATACGACGTCCGCGGCCGGGTGGCGCACGAGAGCATATTCAACCCCAACGACGGCAATTATCGCTGTCCTAACTCGCAGCAGGGCTATTCGCCGTTCAGCACCTGGACGCGCGGGCTGGCATGGGCGATGCTCGGCTTCGCAGAGGAGCTGGAGTACTTCCACGACACACCCGAGGTGGCGGAGGTTCTGGAGAGGGCCGGGCGCGCGACCTGCGATTTCTACATCGAAAACACACCCGATGACGGGATTCCGCCATGGGACACGGCCGGCGGCGAACCGGTCGACAGCTCGGCCGCGGCGATCGGCGCACAGGGGCTACTGCGTCTGGGGCGCGTACTTGGCGACCATCGGTACTGGAACGCGGGCCTGTCAGTTTGCGATTGGCTGTTCCAATCGCCCTATCTCAGCGAAGATCCGGGCCATCAGGGACTGATCTTACATTCGGTCTATCATCGGCCGAATGGGTGGAACTGGCAGCCGGGCGAGAGCTCGATGTGGGGCGACTACCACGCGCGCGAGGTTGCGCTATATCTGCTGCGCATCGCGGAAGGCAAGCCGTACCTGACATATTGGGTGTGAGAGTGGCGCACGCACTCCTGCGTGCAGCGCCGAGACTCATCTCGGCGGCGTTCGCAGACGCGCGGAACAGTGGAGCGCATCGAGATGAGTCTCGATGCGGCCGGCACGAGTGCCGGCGCCACAAGTTCTACGCGATGCCGCCGCGGAGCAGGGTGACGGCGCTGGGCGGGGCGCCGCCGGGACCCACGCGGGGTTTGTCGCCGTTTTCCGGCACGCTGTCGCCTTCACCGGGGGCCAGAAACAGGTTGGCGTCCAGGCCGTGCTGGCGCGTGTAGAGGTCGTAATAGCGGCCGCCCAGATCGTATAGAGACTGGTGCGTGCCGCGCTCCAGGATGCGGCCGTCTTCGACTACCAGGATCTGTTCGGCGCGGCGGATGGTCGAGAGACGATGCGCGATCACGAAGGTCGTGCGGCCTTTCATGAGGTAGGCGAGCCCCTCCTGGATGGCCGCTTCGGATTCCGAATCGAGGCTCGAGGTCGCTTCGTCGAGAATCAGGATGCGCGGATCGGCCAGGATGGCGCGCGCAATCGAGACGCGCTGCCGCTGGCCGCCGGAAAGTTTCACGCCGCGCTCGCCCACGATGGTGTCGTACTTCAGCTCGAATTTCTCGGCGAATTCGTCCACGCGGGCGATGCGGCAGGCTTCCAGAATCTGCGCTTCGCCGGCATGGGGGCGGGCGAAAGCGACGTTCTCGCGGATGGACCCGTCAAAGAGGAACGTATCCTGCAGGACCACCCCGAGCTGGGTGCGATAGGAATCGAGGCGGAGGGTGGAAAGGTCCTGCCCGTCCACGCGGACCAGGCCTTCCGTCGGTTCGTGGAAGGCGGCCACCAGGCTGATGATGGTCGATTTGCCCGATCCGGAGGGTCCGACCAGCGCGGTGACGGTTCCAGGCGTGGAATCGAAGCTGACATCGTGGAGCACCGGCTTGCCGGCATCATAGGCGAAGTGCACGTGATCGAACGAAACGTTGCCGACGACTTCGCCCGAGATCTGCGTGCGCTTGGCGTCCTGGTCTTCGCGCTTCTCGCCCAGCACTTCCTGCGTTCGATCGAGGCCGGCCAGGGCCTCGGTGATCTGGGTCCCGATTCCGACCACCTGGAACATGGGCGCCACCAGGAAGGCAAGAAAGGCGGTGAAGCTCATCATGTCGCCGAGGGTCATTTTCGGCGGCGTGCTCAGAATCTCGCTGGCGCCCACATACATGACCGTCGCGCCCACCACGCCCATCAGGACCACCGCCGAGAGGCTCATGAGAGAAATCGCGGTGAGGCTGCGGAGCACGTTATCGAGCAGGCGCTGCGTCCCGGCAACGAAGACCGAAGCTTCCTGAGCCTCGGCATGATAACCCTTGACCACGCGCACGCCGCCCAGCGATTCGGTCAGGCGGCCGGTCACCTCGGCGTTGATCTTCCCGCGTTCCCGGAAGATGGGGCGGATCTTCTTGAACGCCTGGCTCAGCGTCAACGCGAACACCAGGATGAACAGCAGCGCCAGTCCGGTCAGCAGGGGGCTGTAATAGAGCAGGAAGAAAATCGACCCGACGGCCGTCAGAATACCGCCCGCGAATTCCACCAGACCGGTGCCGATGAGGTTCCGAATACCCTCCACGTCGGTCATGATGCGGGAGACCAGCACGCCGGACTTGTTGGCGTCGTAATACGACACCGAGAGCCAGCCGATATGCGCCTGGACGCGGCGGCGCAGCTCGGTGATGAGCCGCTGGGCTTCCTTGGAAAGAAGCTGCGTCAGGGAGAAAGAAGTGACTCCCTGGATCAGGGTGGCCCCCAAGACCGCAAACACGATGGGCTTCAAGAGCGCGACGTGCCTGGCTCCGATGACTTTGTCGATGAGGTACTTGGTGGAGGCCGGCAACACCAGGCCGCACAGCCGGTTGATCACCATCAGGAGGAAGCCGAACACCAGCATGCCGCGCCGCGGCCGAATCAGCTCCTTCAGAAGCGGGAGGACGCTCTTCAGATGCTCGGTGGCTTTCCCCTTCGATTTGCCGCCCGCGGCTGAGCCTCCCCGCGCGCGATCTCCATGAGAGTGTAATGGACCCACTATGAACAGAGTACAACGCGGCGGACCAGGTTCGGAACCTCGCCGGGGCTCTTCACCTGCAGCACTTCGAACCCCGCGGCATGTCCGGCGGCGACACCCGCTTCGGAATCCTCCACCACCAGCGGCTTTCTGACGCCGAGACGCGATGCGGCCAGCAAATATGGGTCGGGATGGGGCTTCTGGCGTTTGACGTGATTTCCGCCGACCACGGTATCGAAGAAGGCGCGCAATCCACCGGCGATTAATAGCGGCTCGATCTCGGAAATTCCGCTCGAACTCACGACCGCCAGTTTGTGGTCGCCGCGCAATTCGGCGAGCAGCGGCCGGATTTCGGGATGGAATGCCGGATTGGAAGCCATGCGCTCCTGGAAGAGCCGCTTTTTGGCGGGATACTGCGCCCACAGGTCGTCCCAGACGCGGGGCGGATCCGACTGCGTCGCCATCATGCGCAGCATCTCCCGATCGTCGATGCCGATACAGTGGGCGCTATAGAAATCCCACGTCAGACGCACGCCCAAGGGTTCCAGGACGGCCGCCCAGCAGGCGCAATGCATGGGCTCACTATCGAGCAGAACCCCATCGAAATCGAACAAAACGGCGTCGAAAGTGTGCATTTTGGGGGGGAATCCCAGCGTAGCATGTCCGGGTGTGGTATCACTGGATCTAATGGCTTCGGAAGATGAACTGTTAAAAGAAGTAGAACGGCTGCGCGCCGAAAACGAGGCCCTGAAACGGCCCGCGCGCGGACAGCTTTCTCTGAGAGTGAGCGAGAAGGGCGCGCTCTCGGTCTATGGCTTGGGACGTTTTCCGGTCACACTCTACCGCGAGCAGTGGGAGAAGCTGTTGGGGATGACCGACGAAATCCGCCGCTTCATCGAGGAAAATGACGCCTCGCTGAAGCGCAAGGAATAAGTCGGCCGCGACGCGCGGCAACGGTGACAACCCGCGGCATATGAGAAATCCCGCCCCATAAGATGGAAGAAGCGGTTGCCGGCGACGGACTGCGGGGAGTTCTGCACCAGCCCGCCAAGCCAGATGGCAGCGCCCTGGCGCTGACCCACGGCGCGGGCTCGGACTTTCAATCTCCGCTGCTCGTCGACGTGGCCGGCGCCTTGGCCGCGGCGGGCACAATGGTGCTGCGCTACGATCTTCCATATCGCCAGCAAGGCCGCAAATCGCCGCCGCTGCCGGCGGCCCAGTTTCGCGACCGGGAAGGCGTGGCCCGCGCGGTGGAGTTTCTGCGGTCGCGCGCCGCGGGTCCGATCATCGCGGGCGGCCATTCCTACGGCGGACGGCAGACGGCGATGGCGGCGGCCGAACATCCGGGGCTGGCGGACGCGCTGCTGCTCCTCTCGTATCCGCTGCATCCGCCCGACCATCCGGAGAAACCGCGGACGTCATTTTTTCCCGACTGGCGCACTCCCGCGCTATTCGTGCATGGAACGCGCGACCCCTTCGGCGGCATCGAAGAGATCCGCGATGCGCTGCGGCTGATCCCGGCCCGCGTGGAACTGCTGACGGTCGAAGGCGCGGCGCACGATTTGAAGCGCGGCGGCCAGCAGATCAAGGCCGCGATCGCCGAGCACCTCCGCGCCCTGGTGTTATCCTGAGAACTAGTTCTTCTCCCAAAGGGGCACACCGATGAGCGACTATCGCTATACGACTCCCCACGGGATCCGCGTCACCCGCACCTTTACCAAGGCGAATTACGGTAGGGGTTTGGGGAATCTGCTTCGCGATCTGGACCGGCACCGTGGCATCTACCTGTCTTCGGGATACGAGTATCCCGGGCGGTATTCGCGCTGGGACATCGCGTCCACCTGCCCGCCGCTGGAAATCGTCGCGCGCGACCGCGAGGTGCAGTTGCGGCCTCTCAACGAGCGCGGCAAGCTCATCGCGCAGATGTTGCATCCGGTGCTCGCGGCCCACCCGGACTGGGATGAGTTCGGCATCGCGGACGATACGCTGCGGGGCCGTTTAAAACCGCTGCCGGCTTTGTTTCCGGAAGAGCAGCGCAGCAAGCAGCCGTCGGCCTTCACGATTCTGCGGGCGCTCATCGAGGAATTTCGAGGCGAAGAGAATTCGCGGCTGGGGCTGATCGGCGCGTTCGGCTACGACCTGTTGTTCCAGTTCGAGCCGATCGAAAAGAAGCTGCCGCGAAACGGCCATAAGGACCTGCACCTGTTCCTTTGCGACGACATCTGGTTCATGGATCGGAAGAAGGAACAGATGGAGCGCTTCCGTTACGAATTCGAAAGCGGGGACCTGACCACCGCCGGCCTTCCCCGCGACGCCGAGCGGATAGCGCCGCCGAAGAAGGCCGCGCCCGGCCCGATTTCGTGCGATCACACGCCGGAAGAGTACATGGCCAACGTGGAGGCGGTGCGCGAAGGCATGCGCCGCGGCGATTATTACGAGGTCGTGCTGCGGCAGACTTTCAGCACACCCTATTCCGGCAAAGCCAGCGACCTCTTCGAGCGCGTGCAGAAAGCCAGCCCCAGCCCTTACGAATTCCTGCTGCAATTCGGCGAGGAGCAACTGGTGGGCGCTTCGCCCGAGATGTTCGTGCGCGTGGAAGGGCGGCGCATCGAGACGTCGCCGATTTCCGGAACGGCGCAGCGGACCGGCGATCCGCTGCGCGACGCCGACAACATCCGCGAGCTGCTGAAATCGCTCAAGGAAGAGTCGGAGCTGACCATGTGCACCGACGTGGACCGCAACGACAAATCGCGCGTGTGCGAGCCGGGCAGCGTGCGGGTGATCGGACGGCGGCTGATCGAATCGTACGCCGGAGTGTTTCACACCACCGATCACGTCGAGGGCACGCTGAAGGAGGGCTTCGATTCGCTGGACGCGTTCCTGACGCACATGTGGGCGGTGACCATGATCGGGGCGCCCAAGAAGGCGGCGGCGGTGGCTATCGAGCAACTGGAAAGGAACGCGCGCGGCTGGTATGGCGGCGCCATCGGCATGATCTCGCTGAACGGCGACATCAACACCGGCATTCTCATCCGCACCACCTACCTGCGCGACGGCGTGGCGTCCTATCCGGTGGGCGCAACGCTGCTCTACGATTCGGTGCCGGCGCTGGAAGAACGCGAAACCCGCATGAAGGCGACCGGGTTTTTCCTCGCCATGGGCGTCGGAGATGCGGCGCCGGCGGCCGCCGGGCCGCGTGCCGGAAAAGGGCCGGGGACGGGGGCGCGCCTGCTGCTGGTCGATAACGACGATTGCTTCATCCACACGCTGGCCAATTATGCCCAGCAAACCGGCGCCGAAGTGGTGACGTACCGCGCCGGATTCCCGGCGGAATTGATCGAGCGGGAGGCGCCCAGCCTGATTCTGATATCGCCGGGACCCGGCCGGCCCCGCGATTTCGGCGTGCCCGACCTGGTGAAGACGGCGGTCCGCCTGGGCGTTCCGGTTTTCGGCGTCTGTCTCGGGCTGCAGGGGATCGTGGAGGCTTTTGGCGGCGAATTGGGCGTCCTGGATTACCCGATGCACGGCAAGCCGTCGAAAATCCGGCATGGCGGCACGGGCGTGTTCGAAGGGCTGCCGGAGGAGATCACGGTGGGCCGGTACCATTCGCTGTTCGCCCGCCGCGAGACGTTCCCGGCGTGTCTGGAAGTGACCGCCGAGACCGAGGACGGCGTCATCATGGGCGTGCGCCACCGCGAACTGCCGATCGAGGCGGTGCAGTTCCATCCGGAATCGATCCTGTCGGCGACGGACGGCCACGGGTTGAAGCTGATGGAGAACGCGGTGCGGATCGGGCGGACGGTGAGAGCATAGCGATCGCCGAAAATCACGATCGGCTCTGTCTGACATGGGGCGGGTCGGCTATAATTGCGGCGAAAGGACTCTCATTATGCCTTGTGAATACCCTCCGGTCGAGTGCATCGTCAACCTGGTGACGATGCAGGTACCCAACAACAACGCCGCGCAGCCTTTCTATTTCGATCGGCAGCCGACCGCAGCTTTCAGTGTCCCCTCGGGGTATTCGTTCGTTATCACGGATGTTTTCGTGAATCCCGAGGTCACGAGCTTCGCTGCCAACCAGTTCTACCTGGTGGTGGTCACGGTGGACGGCGGTCGGTCGATCACGATTCGCAGCGACGGCCACACGCGGCACATCGTGCTGGGCAGCGGGCTGGTGGTGCCGGCCCCGAGCACGCCGTCGCCCGGAGCCAAAGGGCTCGACGTCCGCAACACGACGTTCAGCACCGGCCCGGTTGAAGTTCAATTGCTCGGATACTTTGCCAGGGTTGCCACGGGAATCGGAGTCGGCCAGCCGTTCGCCTGAGGGATGAAGCGGCGGCGTCCAGGGATATCGAAGCCGCCGGCGGTGTTTCCGTGAGCTCGCGTGACGCGGGCCGGCGCGCAAGAAATCGCGTTAGCGGGGGGGCGGTTCATTCCAGACCAGCCAGTACAATCCCAGCTGCTCGATGGCCTGAGCGAACTGCTTGAAGTCCACCGGCTTTCGGATATAGCTGTTGGCCCCTAAATCGTAGCTCGCGCCGATATCTTCCTCTTCCCTCGAGGAGGTGAGGATGACTACCGGAAGCCGCCGGGTTCTCGGGTCCGCGCGCAGGCGGCGCAACACTTCCAGCCCCGACACTTTGGGAAGCTTGAGGTCGAGCAGCGTGACGGCCGGAAAATCGGTGACATCGCGGCCGGCGTACGCGCCTTCGGCCAGCAGGTAATCGAGGGCCTCCCGGCCATCCCTGGCCACGACCAATTCGTTGGCGATCCGTCCCTTTTCGAGGGCCCTTTTGGTGAGGTCGACATCACTCAGATTGTCTTCGACGAGCAGGATTACTTTGTGGTGGTCCATTTTCAGTTGGGTCCAAGCGTGAAGTAAAAAGTTGCTCCGCGATCCGGCTCCGCTTCCGCCCAAACGCGTCCGCCGTGGCGGTGAATGATCCGCTGCACGGTGGCGAGGCCGATGCCCGTTCCGGGGAATTCGGATGCGCTGTGCAGACGCTGAAACGCGCCGAAGAGCGTGTCGGCAAATGCCATGTCGAAACCGACGCCGTTGTCGCGGACGGCGAACGCCGCCCTTTCGTCGCGGCGAACGGATTCAAAAGCGATGCGGGCGTGAGCGCGCGGACCTGTAAATTTGACGGCATTTTCCAGGAGATTCGTCAATACGACTTCCAGCAGGCGGGCGTCCCCGTCGGCGATCAAGCCGGGCTGGATGCTGAATTCCAGGGTGCGCTGCGGATGGCGTTCGCGGAGGCCGGAGGCAATGGATTCCGTCAGCCGGCTCAAGTCCACCGAGTCGCGGTGCATTTCCGCGCGAGTGATGCGCGAAAGCCGCAACAGGTCGTCTATCAGGTGCCCCATGCGCTGCGTTTCGGTGCGAACACGGTCCAGGTACTCGCGGCCTTTTCCATCCAGATGCTCGCACTTGCCGCTGAAGTCTTCGATGAAAGCCAGGGTCCATCCATCGATGCCGCGCAACGGGGCACGCAAATCGTGCGATACCGAGTACGCAAACGCTTCCAGCTCCTGGTTGGCCGATTCCAACTGGGCGGTGCGATCCAGGACCCGCTGCTCGAGCTCGGCGTTGATCCTGCGAATCTCCTGTTCCGCCTGTTTCCGCTGGGTGATGTCGCTGGCGGCGCCGAACCACTCGACGATCTGTCCGTCCCCGTCCTGCACCGGCACCGCTCGCGAGAACGTCCATCCGACGCTGCCGTCGGCGCGAAAGACGCGGTGTTCCAACTCGAAAATGCTTCTGCTCCGGGTGGCCTCGCGGATGGCCGACATCACCAGCGCCTGATCCTCGGGGTAGATATAATCCCGAAGCCAGGTGCGATTTGACGATTCGGTGTCGGCCAGGAAGCCGCGGCCGCGGAGAGAGCGCATTTCGCGCCAATCCGGGCTCATGCGGTATACCGCGTCGGAACTGGCGGTGGTCAACGCGCGGAATCGCTCCTCGCTCTCGCGGAGCGCCTTGGCGGCCCGCTGGCGTTCGCTGATGTCGAGAAACGTCGAGAGAATGACCTCGTCGTCGGCAACCGGGACGATCACCGCCGAAAGGAGCGCGGCGAACGGCGCGCCCGACTTCTTCAGCAACGTCTGTTCCC
>Ga0335078_10016736_pt1 | contig 10887 bp, 6 predicted proteins | sample Lox_Sample_32_FD_206711 | JGI IMG/M metagenome (GOLD analysis project Ga0335078, IMG submission 206711) | Soil microbial communities from Loxahatchee National Wildlife Refuge, Florida, United States - Lox_Sample_3.2 | ecosystem: Environmental > Terrestrial > Soil > Wetlands | place: USA: Florida... | reverse complement strand
AACTTCATCGAGGAGGTCAACATCGTGGCTGGCGGAGACGCGGTCAAGCGCGTCGGCCTGGGCGGCACCTTTGACTCCAACGGCTGTACCGCTTGCCATGACTATCCCGCTCCCGGCGGATCGAGCCTGCTGAGCAATCCCCTGTTCAGCGTCTACCAACTGATGGGGGCCCAAAACGTCATGCCGTTTTTCGAAACGGCCTCCGGACCCACGCTGGTGGTGCGCTTCCCCTATCAATCGGACCTGGTAACACCCGATGGCCACGTGCACCAGCTCTTCACCATCACCGGCCGAACTGACGCCGGGACCTGCAACATTCAACAGCCGGACTTCAATACCGCCTATGCTGAGAACAACCTGATTTTGCGGCAGACGACGCCCTTCTTCGGCGGCGGACTCGTCGAGATCATCAACGACAGCGACATCATCGCCAACATGAGCGCCAACCTCACCGAGAAGATGGCGCTCGGCATCGGCGGCAAGGTGAACACCACCGGCGACGATGGCAGCGTGACCCGCTTTGGCTGGAAGGCCCAGAAGCGCTCGTTGATCCTGTTTGCCGGGGAAGCCTACAACGTAGAGGAAGGAATCGACAACGAGTTTTTCCCCAACAAGCTGAACGAGACGCCAGGGTGTACGCCTCCCTTCCCGGACGGACCGCCCAACGGAAACGGAACCCAGGGCGTGCCCGACGATCGAACCGACTGGGCCATTCTGCCCGCGATAGGGTATCTCATGCCCGGCGACCCCGAGCGCTTCGGCATCTTCGGACGCTTCCTTGCGGGGCCGGTGCCCAGCACCAGCAGCGGCGTGTATGGCGCCGGGGCCTCCGCCGGCTGTCCGAACCAAGCGAATAACGGGGCGAGTTGCGTCAACGGTCAGACCCAGTTCGACAGCGTCGGGTGCGTCCTCTGCCACCTGGGAGCGGTCGGGACTGCGGCCGGAGTCACGCCATTCACCACGCCGCAATCCTCCATCGCCGCGCTCAGCGGTGTGCAGGTGAACCTGTTTTCGGATCTGCTGGTGCACCACATGGGCGCTTGCGACGCGGACAACGTCACCCAGGGACAGGCGACGGGAGACGAGTTTCGCACGGCGCCGCTCTGGGGCGTGGGTCAGCGCGCGTTTTTCATGCACGACGGCGGCCTCAACCGGCACGGTGTCGCCAACACGAATATCGTAAAGGCCGTCGAAGACCATTACTGCGACGCCAGCGGCCCGTACGGGCCCTCCGAAGCCAATGCCGTCATCAACCGTTTCAACAGACTCACTCCGCGAGACCAGCAGGACCTGATCAACTTCTTGCGCACCCTGTAAGGGTCGATTCGACGTAGGGGGCGGCCCCTACGTCACGTCGGAGACAGGAGGGACGCCATGGTGAGAATTGAGAATTGGACTTCTCCTCGTTTTCCCAAGGGAGCCTGGAGACTGACGAAGTTCGCAGCCTTCGGCGCTCTGGCGACCTTCACTCTGGCGGTGGCCACCGTACTGTGGGCCCAGAGCCAGGCCACGGACCCTGGGGTTCGCGGCGTCGCCTGGTGCGTCGGCTGCGTCAATGGTATCGGCACGTGCAGCGCAGGCCTCAGTGGTCTTAATAATTGCTTTCAGACCGGGCTAACCACCAATGAAAAGGAGTCCGAACCGGCGGTCGTTACGCAGTTCACGACAACTGCGGTGGTGGGCTGCCAGCCTTCCGGGTCGAATGTCACCGCCTGCGGACTGGGCCCGCGGTTCAACTCGAATTCCTGCGCGAGTTGCCACCAACAGCCGGTTCTGGGCGGCTCCAGCCCTTCCTCGAATCCCCTCTTTGACGTTTACCAGTCGGATGGCACAGACAGCTTCAGCAATACCATGCCGTTCTTTGAGACCACGGGCGGCCCGATCCTCATCCCGCGCCTGCCCCCGTCGAGCGGGGGCACGGGTCTGGTACAGCAACTCTTCACGATTTCGGGTATGAGCTATCCGAACTGTAAAATCCAGCAGCCGGACTTCTCAAACGAGCCTGGCCTGGTTTACCGACAGCCGCTGCCCACCTTTGGCGACGGCTATATCGACTTTGTCGAGAACAAGGACATCCTGAACAACCTGAATTCCAACCTCACGCTCAAAGCGTCGTTGGGAATCGGCGGCTCAGCCAACATGGCCGATGACGGATCGGTCAGCCGCTTCGGCTGGAAGGCACAGTGGCGCGCGGTTCTGCCGGCCGTGGGCGCGGAGGAACAGGTGGAGGAAGGCATCACCAACGAGATGTTGCTCACCGAACTCGACCAGACGGCGGAGTGCGATGTCAATCTTGTTCCCGAAGATCCCACCAACTACAGCATGAACGGCAGTTCGAATACTCCGTGGTACTTCCTGGCTGACGCCGAGCGTGACGCCATCTTCGTGCGCTTTCTCGCGACCCCGGTACCGAGCACCGCCTCGACGCAGAACGGCGGGGTGGGCGCGGGCCCGGGCTGCCCGGACCAGTTCAACAACGGGCAAAGTTGCGTGAACGGCCAAGCCCAGTTCAACAGCATCGGCTGCGTTCTCTGCCACACCACGTCTTACCGGACGCCGCCGGGCTCCATACCGTCGCAGGGACATACGCTGCTGAATCTTTACTCGGACCTGCTCCTCCACCACATGGGGAACTGTCTCGCCGACAACATCACGCAGGGTCTGGCCCAGGGCGATATGTGGCGTACGCCGCCGCTATGGAATCTCGGTCAGCGGATCTGGTTCATGCACGACGGCCGGACCAAGGACCTCGTGACGGCAATCGAAGATCATGCCGACCCTGTGGTTCCCTGCCCCGGCGCCTATCCGGCATCGGAGGCAAACGCTGTGGTCAACGCCTTCAGCGGACTGGCCAACATGTCAGGTGTGGATGGAACGGCGCAGCAGGATCTGGTCAATTTCCTCCGGACACTGTGAGAGGTGGTGTGAGGAGCGCGATGATGCAACGACTTGAGAATGGCAGGCGTGGAGGGACTCGAACCCCCGACCCTCAGATTAGAAATCTGATGCTCTATCCAGCTGAGCTACACGCCCGTCCTGAATTGAAATGCGTCTGCGGCGAGCACGCACAGCTGCCGCACGTCCTATGATGTGTCAGCACCCTTGACCGGCGCAACTCGAAACAGGCGATGTTTCAGTTTGAGGTAGGAGCGGGCCCCTGCCTGAAGCTGAGACCCTCCCGAAAACAGCTTCCCATCCGCCCCGCTCTCGCCTAGAATCCAATATCGCCCCGGCGCACGCCGGGTTGCGATTCGCGCATGGCCGAGACCACAGCAAACGCCACCTCCACTGCTCCGGTGCCGCACCTGCGGCGAGTGCTCAGTCTCTGGGACCTGATTTTCTACGGCATCGTCCTGATTCAGCCGATCGCCCCGGTGCCGCTGTTCGGCGTGGCGCAGAAGCTTTCCGACGGCCATTTCGTCACCACCATTTTCATCGCCATGCTGGCGATGATGATCACCGCCGTGAGTTACGGCCGCATGGCCGCCCTCTACCCTGCCGCCGGGTCTGCCTACACGTACGTGGGGCGCGGGCTGAACCCGCACCTGGGATTCCTGGCCGGCTGGGCGATGATCCTCGACTACATCCTGCAGCCGGTCATCAACACCGTCTGGATCTCCACCGCTCTTCACGAGCGCTACCGCGCCTACCATATTCCCCAGATTCCCTTCGTGGTGTGGGCCGCGATCATCGTCGCCGTCATCACCATCCTGAACCTGCGCGGCGTCAAGACCAGCGCCAATGCCAACAAGGTCCTGCTCTTCGTTATGTTTCTGGTCGTCGGATTCTTCCTTTACCTCGCAGTGCGGTATCTGTTCGACACCAGCGGCTGGTCGGGCGTCCTCTCCACGCAGCCTTTTTATAATCCCGCCACCTTCCGCTGGCCTACGGTCATGGGCGCCACGTCATTCGCCGCCCTGACCTACATCGGCTTCGACGGCGTGACGACGCTTTCCGAGGAGGTCGAGAATCCCAAGCGCAATGTCCTGCTGGCGACGGTACTCACGTGCGTCTTCGCCGGCGTCTTCAGTGCGGTGGAGGTTTATCTGGGCGCGCGGGTGTGGCCGGATTGGCATACGTTCCCCAATCTGGAAACGGCCTTCATGGACGTTTGCCGCCGCGTGGGTGGCCTGCTCCTCTTTCACAGCATGGGGATCATCCTCATCGTGGCGGCCTTTGGCAGCGCCCTGACGGGCGGGATGGGAGCGGCGCGTCTGCTGTTCGGCATGGGACGTGACAACGTCCTGCCGCGCAAACTCTTTGGCCACGTCGGCACCAAAAGCGGCATTCCGAACTACAGCATCGTCTTTATCGCCGTGGCTTCGTTCGGCGGCGCTGTGGCGCTCAATTACATCGGCAACGCCTATGAGCACGCCGGCGAGACGCTCAATTTCGGCGCCTTCCTCGCCTTCATGGGCGTCAATTTCGCCACTTTCTGGCAGTTCGCCGTTCACGAGCGGCATGGGAAAGCGCGCAGAATCGTGGTCGATGCCCTCCTGCCTCTGTTTGGCTTCGCCTTCTGCGGCCTGATCTGGTGGAATCTGAACCCGATCGCCAAGAAGGTCGGAGCCGTCTGGTTCGTTCTTGGGCTGGTCCTCCTTCTCGTCAAGACGCGCGCCTTCCGCGAGAAGCCGGTCATGATCGATTTCAGCGAAGGTTCGTAAGGATGTCAGGACGTCAGTTCCGCAGTCCGTCAGTCACTCAGTCCGGAGTCTTTCAGTCGAGACCTATCGAATCCCGAGTTGTGGAGCCCGGAGTTGAAGGCGCAGACTGATGGCCTGACGCACTGACAAACTGACATACTGATGCCGTCCTTTACTTCCCACGCTGCTCTGGGTTACGTTGAGAACGTGCGGGCCGGTAGCTCAATGGTAGAGCACTGCCCTTTTAAATCCCAAGGGACCGCCTCACCCCAACCTATTGTGGTGTCGCCCTGCCCGTCGTAAGTCCTTCAAATGCAAGCTAACCTCCAGTGTTCAAGCAACTTGAGCTTATTTTGATGTCTGTACGATGATGCACTATGGTTTCCGCCTGTGTCCGGCCGAGTGGGTCAAGAGTGGGACAACGCCTAGCCTCCCCTCTAGCCCACCGCGAAAGGGCCGCGCTAAGCGGCGAGGTCCTATAGCCTGCGCGGCTCATTCGCGTCAGCCAACTGCCGGGCCGTCCAGCCCTCCATGTGCGCCCGAATGAACCTGCGGTAGTCCGCGACGGATGTAAGCGGCACCCGGAGGCGGGAATCAAAGTCAGGCGACGCTGACTTGCGGAAGGACTTGCGGCCAAAGCCATCATAACCAACTTCGGATTCGGCCCCTTGAGCAAGCTGCGTACACCAAGCCCTGATGTCTGAAACGTAGTCGAGGAGATCGTCTGTACCCAAGCTCTCGGTCGTGAGCTGCCCATGAAAGATCTTGTTCCTGTGGCGGGTGGCTACGTTCAGCCGCGACAGAAGATGGTCGTACTCGTGTCCGACGAGGTTGCTCACTGGGCTTCTGTAGAGGGCATCCCAGCCTTTGATGAAGCCATTAAAATAGACATCTCGGTTGTCTGCGAGTGCTTGGCGGAGGCTTGGAACGTCAGAGGACTGGAAAGCGGGAGCCTGGAATACCAGAAACGTGAACAGCTTTCTCATCTGGCGTTCCGCCTTGATGACCGACAGAGCGAATGCATCGACACCGCACGTCTCAGCCGGGCACCTAAGCACGGCATCGACCGTGGCGAACTCGGCCTCGTAGCTCATGCGCTCTATCTTAGCAGCCTGAAGAACGGTCCGAGTGGCTGCTGTGACGGCGTTAGGAATCAGACGCCAGCGTTCGCCAGCCCACCAATACAGACGTGCGATACTACCCGCGCTCGCAAAAGCGGAGAGCTGCCTCTAGTTTTATTGCCGCAGGCGAAGTACCCTCGGGGAGAATGACAACGGTTCTGAAATCACCGGGGGAGTACGCCCGCCGCTGGGCCGAAGGCAGCTCCCAGGCCGTGCGCGAAGCGCTGGAGCATCCACGCGACCAAGCGCAGTATGACTGGGCACTGGGTTTCGCAGCGGCCCATCTGCGTAAACTCACGCGCAAGGGGAACAGCCAGGGAATCATCACGCTCAGCGCGGCCATGCTGACGGAGGCAGGCTTGGAAGGTGCCGAGCGGGTCTTGGTGCTGCCCCTGCCCGAAGGCGGGCTGCTTGTGCGCCGCGCGACCGCTGAAGATGTCAGCGAAGCGCACGCGCGCTACGCGGCCACGCCTCAGCCCCGGTTTCCGCTTAAGCCTGCCCTCGCTGACTTGCCCGAAGTCGAAAGGTTCTGCCCGCAATGTGGCCTCACTTTCCGCACTCGACAGCAACGCCGGGTGTACTGCCCCAGTTGCAAGCATCATCGCCAGCTAGAATCGCAGCGCGCGACCTGGCATCGGAGAGGGAAGCTCCGTCCGAGCTATCGCCGGAAAGTGAAGAGTTCGCGGCAGAGCCCACCTGATGCTGCTTGCGTGTGTGCTTCGGCCCGAGTGGGACTCACCTGACTGTCGGTCTTCCCGAAGTACTTCACAGCTCCGTGCGGCGCCTCTGCCCGCTTCCCTGACTCGCCTGACTAGCCAATCTGAGTCGCTGTTATCGCCCGCGCGTGCCGGAGAATTCGGAGGCGCGTCAGCATCAGACTTCCCCAAAGAGCCGATAGTCTCTTTGAGGTGCCATTCCTCTTAGGTCGTGAGCTGGAGACTTGAAGGGTTGCGCCCACTCCCGTTCGAAGCGCTCCTACAAGTTGAAGCCGAGGGCGTATCAGACACGCTCTGGAAGGCAGGGTCATGAAAAAGCCGTGGTGGATTAGGGCATTCGCTTGGCTGGGTTGGGTGGGTGTGCTTTGGATTCTCCTGCTTTTCGAGGTCATGCGGCAGCACGACTCGAAGGCGGTGTTGGGGGCGTGGATGCTGCTCGAACCCTCGGTAATGGGAACGTTGGCTTGCTTCGGTTTGTGGATATTCCTCAGCGTCCTGTGCTGGGCAATTGACCGCCACGCCTGCGCCATCGGGCTGGCTGTTCGAGGGGCGCTGGACTGGAGTGGCCGTCAACCCGAATCGCATCTCAACAGGTCGGCGCAAAGGAGTGCAGAGGCATTCGAGAGACACACGCTTGTGGGCCAAGAGACCCCGAGACGGCCGCCAGAGCCTCTGGAGGTTGATACTTTCGGGCGCGAGTGTCAGAGCTGCCACAAGGAGAGCGCCAGTGTGAGATGCTCTGTACATGGCGTCGCACTCTGCCCCGCGTGCTTGCCTAAGCATGACACGAGGGGAAGTTGTTCCTACACGGTCGCGCACTGCGAGGCCGCAGGCGAGGCGGAGAAGAAAAGATCGGTGTGGCGGGTGATGACCTCTCCCCTCGATGGTGCCCGCGGCTAGGCTCGTGTCGCGGGTTGAAAACCGACGCATACCTCCCTGAGCCTTTGAATCCAGCAAAGCCCACCTAGCTCACGCGTACGCTCTTACGGCAATTCTCCGGGTGCGCCCCAGTCCCGACCCTCCAGCGCAGCGCGGGTCCAAACCGTCACACTGTTTCTGGTGCCAGGCGGTGTGCATGGTCAAAGAAGCGCGCGACCGTGCCACAGCCCACGCGATTGGCGCGCGCGTGCGGCTGCCGCTCTCAATCCGTCACTTCAGCCTGTCTGCACCAAAGCTCAGCGACATCCGCTCCGTGTAACTCGGTGCCTCGTAATGAGCGCAGGAGGGGAAGCTACCGGAAAGAGAACGACGAAGCCGCGCGAGTGCTTAGGCAACTCCTCCGGCTGGCATGGACTCAACTTCGGCCCTTCACTCAGTGATGTGAACCACAGCAACTCCGCGTCGATCTGCTCGCGCTCGCTGAGCACAGTGCTTCACTGCGGACTTTGCGGCTACGCTTGAATCGGCCGGGGCTTCGCGGTAGTACGTGCGAAACACGTCGGATGCCGGGCCGATAGCGTACGGGTCGAAGCGATATCGGTCCGAGGCCCGCGCATTCTAAGCCGGTGCGTCAGCCGTGCGAGGTCCGCGACCAGACCATGCTGGCAATGGTGAGGAGGCCCGTCGTTTGAGACGCTGACCCTTTGCTGATTGCTCGAAGAGCCGGGCATTTCAAGTCCCCACCGGCCGCCCCGCTTATGCCGTCGGCCAGATCCTTGCTAGCCTGTGCAGTGTCCGCTGTTGGCCAGCATCAGTGCCGATCCGCAGAAGATTACCACATGCTAACAATCGCGCCGGTCAGCGATCGTCAATCCTGGGGCAACGTGGCGCAATTCTTTCGGCACTCTGCGCCGCATCCTGGGAAAATCCGCGCCTGCGCTGCGCACGGCCGTTGCGCCAGATCCGCACGGCGCGCGTGTGCCGTCGCACTGGCGGCCGTGTGCCGTCGTCGGTGGGGTCGTGTCAAGTGGCAAAGTCCGCCGCAAACACCTGCCACGCCGGTCGAGGCAACCTTAAGCGACCGTGATGATCCGTGCTTTTGCGAAAAAGCCGCGCGGCTTGATCGGGGAAACGGGTCCGCGTGCTCGCCAAAAACGGACGCAAACTCGGTCGCACGCCAGTCGTAACCCCAGACGACGCCGGAGGGCCTGTGCAAGCCGACTCCAAATTGCGACGCACATAGGCCCTGGGAGGCGCCAGGATACGCGATCGGCGGACGGTTAAGGAGTCGGGCAGGCTTCTCCGGGCCTGGCGCGCGCGCGGAGGATCTCGGGGACCGCTTTCTGCAACCGGGCCGGTTGCGCGAGAGTCGAACTGGCGAGAGCCTCTCACCTTCCCTCTCCGCCCAGCTCGCCCGTTCTGAGTGGCAGCTCTGGCGTCCGGTCGCACGCGCGATAGGTGTGACTCGTGAGCGCCTGGCGATGCTCCGACTCGCTGGGCGACGCCCGGCCGGGCTCAGAGCAAGCGATGGCCACAATCTCACCGAAACCTTGCTTCGTGGCCGTTGAGTAGTACTCTCTCCCGAGCGTGACTCTGGGCAGAAGCACGAGAACGGCCGGGGCAAGCTGGGAAGCTCGCTCGTGCGCGCGGAAAGTGGCAAGGCCCAACAGAACGCGGGAGACTCAGCTGCCCTGCTGGCCTCTCTCCGCTTCGGTCCGTGACTCACCTGCGGAGGCACGTTGATTGAGGACTGCGCTTCCCAAGCTCGAAAGAGCGCGCGGGGAGGCGTCTTTGGCTGCAGTCTCGCGTGTGCGTCCGCGCCAGGGTCGGCTTACGTTTTGGGATGGCCGCCACCGCTTTTCGGAAGGAACGCACCGCGCCGACTGATTGGTCGAGGCAGGTTGCCTCGTCCGAGCTTGGGCTTGGGCCGGGTGCCGACCTTCGGGTTTTTGCCGATTCCGAGTTTGGGCTTGTTCATCGAGGATTGTTTACCACGGGAAAGCGACGCATGACAAGGCCTACGTGTTCTCAGCTCCGTCCTTCGAGATTCCCCTGTGCAACCCGACCCACCGCAGGCGAAGAATCCTGTGGGGAGCTGGGCCGTCGCCGGCCTGGCTTGCCTAGCGCAGCACGGCGACGGCGATCCTTCCACCGAACTTCTGCGCCTACCTTCTCTGCGAACCGAACGTGACGCTCCGCTTCTGCCGCTGAAGCGGCAGCTCTGCAGAGAGCCTGGCAGATTGAGCAACCGCCAGGAGGAAAGCGGTAGCTGCGGTTCGGATGGCGGGGACATTTCACATCGGCATTCAAACGGAGGTGAAGCATTCCAGTCTCCATTGGCGCGTGGCTCCCCGTCCAGCATCACGACGCTGACGCGCACCGTTTTCCCCGGCAAAGACCCTGCCCTCAGCCACAGCGAATCAAGCTCACTTCATCGGGTTGACTCAGGAGTCGCGGCAGGAGCGACGATCTCGGGTCGGATAAGGGGTAAACCGCACCCGCCCAACTGCTCTTCACTGCCCGCTGTGCCGCAGGAAGAGGGGGCCACCAAGAAACTCCATTAGGGGCTGAGTATCGACACCGGCTGCCCGCAGGTCTTCCACGCACTCGGCTGTTGCCGTTTCGAGTTCCGATTGCAGAGCCAGAGAGCCCGAGCCCTTCCCGTGAAAACGGCCGCAGCAGCAACAGTCGCACTCCGGCTGCTTCGCATCATGAAATCGGGCACCGCACCGGCGCTAGCCCTCGCTGTTTCCGACCGTCAGGAGTGTCATGGTACAGGCCAGCGAGCCTCCGCGTGCCAGCCGCCTCACCCTCGCCGAAATCCCCGCTTGGGCCGCCTTGGGCCAATAAATGGGAAAAGTGCGTCCGCCGTGTCCGCCGTCGCTTAACTACTCGCAACGTAAACGAGATAAGGGCGGACACAATCGGACTGCAGGCGGACGCAGGCGGACGCACTGTCACAGCCAGCCGCCCCCCCGCGCCCGCAGTTAATTATTTGTGGAATCAAGGCGATAGGTGTAGGCGGACGCGGCGGACGCAGATCCCCCTTATTAGTTACCCTAGCGGTGCGCCAGCGCGCGGAACCTGCCAAGACGTAGCCTCTTCTCTAGCCTAAGCGTAGACAGAGGTTCGCTAGTTCTCATACTCCGCAAGCTCGCCTTGTCTTGGCTTCAGCTTAATGCCTTGCCTCACTCGCGTCCGTTCTTTGCCGTCGCGGTCAGGGTGGTAGCCTCGCTCCTCAAGTAGGCCTCCGAAGGTGTTCTTTGCGCGCGGGCGTTCGTGGTTCTCCTCGCACCACTGGGTGTAAGCAGCATACAGGTCGTTTATGGGTGTGAGCGCCTTCGGGTCGAGGTCGCACCGGTCTGTGATGAAGTCTGCTAGCACGTCGCTTTCCTGCCGGTAACCCTCGGTTGCTTGCTCGATTACCAGAGGCGCTTTCAAGCCCGGCTCGCGCCAGAGGAGGCATCCTTCAACGGCCCACCACAGAATTCCGCTGTACTCCGCTGCGAGGCGCTCTGGAAGGTCTGC
>Ga0335078_10016735_pt1 | contig 10887 bp, 7 predicted proteins | sample Lox_Sample_32_FD_206711 | JGI IMG/M metagenome (GOLD analysis project Ga0335078, IMG submission 206711) | Soil microbial communities from Loxahatchee National Wildlife Refuge, Florida, United States - Lox_Sample_3.2 | ecosystem: Environmental > Terrestrial > Soil > Wetlands | place: USA: Florida... | reverse complement strand
GTCGAGGGCTACCCGGGCCCGTGCAAGGGGCTGATCGGGCCGTGGGCCCACGTCTACCCGCACGACGGCACTCCCGGGCCGGCCATCGGCTTTCTGCAGGAGGCGGTCCGGTGGTGGGATCACTGGCTCAAGGGGGCGGACAACGGGATCATGTCCGAGCCCAAGCTGCGCGTGTACGAGCAGCAGGCGGTCCGCCCGCGGCCCTTCGTGCCCGCCAGGAAAGGCCGGTGGATCTCCGAGCCCAGCTGGCCCAGCCCCAACGTCTCCCCTCGCACGCTCACCCTCGCGGCCCCCGGCCAGCTGCAGGCCGAGCCGGGCGCCGCGCAGCAGCTGCAGATCCGCGGCCGCGAGTCCCTCGCGGCCGATCCCGGGCCCTGGTGCGGCTGGGGCGGTCCGCTTGATCACGCAGCCGACCAGGGCGGCGACGACGGGCAGTCGCTGGCGTTCACGTCCGCCCCGCTCGGGGAGCCCGCGGAGATCCTCGGCTGCCCGTCGGTCCAGCTGCGGGTCAGCGCGGACGTGCCGCAGGCGCTGGTGGCCGTGCGGCTCTGTGACGTATGGCCGGACGGCGCCTCCACGCTCATCACCAGGGGAATCCTGAACCTGAGCCACCGGGACGGGGATGCGGCACCGGAGCCGATGGTCCCCGGCGAGGCCTGCACCGTCCGCGTCACGCTCAGCGCCATCTCCTACGTGGTGCCGGCCGGCCACCGGATCCGCGTCGCGGTCTCGCCGACGTACTGGCCGATCGTGTGGCCGTCACCGGATCCGGCCACGCTCACCGTGACCACGGGCCCGCTCTCGGCGCTGGAGCTCCCGGTCCGGCGGCCCGGCGTCCTGGACCCGCCCCCGCCGGCCCACTTCGCCACGCCCGAGGCGGCGGCGCCGCCGGACCATGCTGTGCTCGGCGGCGCGGACGACGAGGAGCGGGAGTGGCGGCGTGACGCCAGGCGCGGGGTCACCCGCGTCGTTGCCCAGGCCCGCCACTTCCCGCACGTCCGCCTGGCCGGCTCGGGTACCGAGTACGAAGAACGGGGTCATGACGCCTACGAGATCACCGACGGGAACCCGCTGTCCGCGCTGGCCGGCTCGGAGCGCTGCATCTCGATCTCACGCGGCACGTGGAGCACCAGGATCGAGACCCGCAGCACGCTGTCCGCCACGCGCGAGCAGTTTCACGTGACCAACGCCGTCGACGCCTACGAGGGCCCGACCCGGATCTTCGCCAGAACCTGGAGCCGCGCAATCCCCCGCGACTGCGGATGACCAGCAGGCCGGCTTGGCCAGCCGACCGGAGCCGAGCGTGAACTGCGGAGGAGGATGGCATGTTCGTCAACCAGATGCCCTACTACGAGATCCTCTCCGAGGAGGCGATGCAGACCCTCGACCGGGGCTGGAAGCGGATCGTGACTGAGATCGGCATCGAGTTCGATCACCCGGAGGCCCTGGAGCTGTTCCGGAAGGCCGGCCAGCAGGTGGAGGACAGCGTCGTCAAGCTCGACCCCGAGTTCATCCTGGCGCAGGCGGCGCTCGCCCCCAGGGAGTTCGACCTGCGGGCCCGCTCGGCCGCCCGCGATCTGCACATCGGGGGGCGGCACATGGCCTTCCTCCCGGTCTACGGCTGCCCGTTCGCCCGTGAGGGCGGCAGCCGCCGGGAAGCGACCATGCACGACTACGAGCGGCTGGTCAAGCTGAGCCAGGTCTTCCCGCAGATCGACATGGCCGGAGGGACGGTGGTGGAGCCCAACGACCGGCCGCTGGATTCCCGCCATCTGGAGATGGTGCTGGCCTTGATGACCCTGTCGGACAAGCCGTTCATGGGCTCGGTCACCTCGGGGCCGAACGCACGGGACACGCTGGCCATGGCCGACATCCTGTTCGGCGGGCGGGCGCAGATCGAGGAGCGTCCCGTGGTGATGTCGATCATCAACGTGAACTCGCCGCTGCGGTTCGACGAGCGCATGCTCGCGGCCATGCTGGAGTACTCCCGGGCCAACCAGCCGGTCATCGTGACCCCGTTCCTGCTGATGGGCGCCATGTCGCCGGTGAGCTCCCCGGCGGCGCTGGTGCAGCAGACCGCCGAGGCCCTGGCCGGGGTGGCGCTGATCGAACTGGTCCGCCCGGGCTGCCCGGTGGTGCTCGGCTCGTTCCTGTCGAACATCGACATGCAGTCAGGCTCACCGATGTTCGGCACCCCAGAGTCCGCGTTCGGCCTGCTGGCCGGCGGCCAGATAGCGCGCAGGCTGGGCCTGCCCTGGCGCAGCGGCGGCGGCGGCCTGACCGCCAGCCAGACGGTCGACGCCCAGGCCGCGTACGAGTCGCTGATGACGATGATGCCGGCGTTCCTGTCCGGCGCCAACGTGGTCATGCACGCGGCCGGATGGCTGGAGTCCGGCCTGGTGTCGTGCTTCGAGAAGTACGTCGTGGACATCGAGATCCTCAGGATGCTGCTGGAGACGTTCAAGCCGGTGCAGATCGACGAGGAATCGCTGGCCTTCTCCGCCCACGAGGAGGTTGGCCAGGGGGGCCACTTCCTCGGCGCCGCGCACACGCTGGAGCGGTTCCGGGAGTGCTTCTACCGGCCGCTGCTGACGTCTTCGGAGAACTTCGAGCGCTGGAGCCGGAAGGGAGCCCTGGATGCCACCGCACGTGCCGCCAGGATCTGGCAGGAAAAGCTGGACAGCTACGAAACACCCCCGATGGACGGCGCGGTACACGAGGAGCTGGCCGACTATGTGGCCCGGCGCCGGCACGAGCTCGGTGACTGACCGCGGCCGGCCGCCGGGCCGCGGGAGCGCGGTGACCCATGCCTGACTACGACGCGGACGTCATCGTGATCGGGGGCGGGATCGCCGGGCTGGCCACCGCCTGGCGGCTGCGCCGGCGCGAGGTGGCGCTGCTCGAGGCGACCGACCGGACCGGGGGGCGGCTGTGGTCGGAGGGACGCGGCTCCTACTGGCTCAACTGGGGCGCCCACGTGTTCTCCGGCCCCGGCTCGGCCACCGGCCAGCTGATCGACGAGGCCGGTGTCGAGGCCGTTCCCGTGCCTGGTGAGCTGGCGGCACTGGCCATGAACGGCCGCCTGCTCACCGACGGGCGGGTGCTGACCTACCCGTTCCGGGTACCGATGCCCTGGACCTCACGGCTGGCCCTGCTGCGGGCCGGCGCCAAGGTGCGCCTGGCCGTCCGCCGGTACGGAGCGGCCTGCGCCCCACGGGATGACGACGCCCCGGGCGCGCTGCAGCAGCGGGTCTACGATTTCCTGGGCGACCGGTCGTTCGCCGACTTCACCGGCCCGCTGCCCCCGGATGCCGATGCGATGTTCCGCCCGACCGTGACGCGCTCGGCCGGCTCGCCCGAGCAGGTGTCGGCGGGGGCGGGCGTCGGCTACTTCCGCCTGGTCTGGGACCGCAAGTCCGGTCTGTCCCGCAACATCCTCGGCGGCCCGACCACCCTGACCGAAGCGATCCGGGCCGAGTTGGGCCCCCGGGTCCGCACCAGCACCGAAGCCACCGAGGTGAGCCGCGATCCGAACGGCGTCACCGTGCGCTACCTGAGCGCCGCGGGAGACGGGGAGCTGCGGGCCCGGCACTGTGTCATCGCCACCCCGGCTCCGATCGCCGCCCGGATCGCGGCCGACCTGGAACCAGAAACAGCCGCCGCTCTCAAGCAGATCCACTACGGGCCATTCGTCAGCGCGGCGTTCCTCACCGACGAGACCGGGCCCGCACCGTGGGACGGCTGCTACGCCATTGCCGCGCCCGGGCGCTCCTTCAACATCTTCATCAACGTGACCAGCGTGGCCCGCTCGGCCGAGCCGGAGCGCCGCCCCGGGTCGAGCATCATGGTCTTCGCTCCCGCTGACCTGGCCGCGCAGCTGATCAACCTGGACGACACGGCGATCATCGACCGGCTCCTCCGGGATGCCGACGAGATCTTCACCGGGTTCCGGTCCCATGTGCGCGAGGCGCACGTCCGGCGCTGGCCGCTGGGGCTGGCGTACTGCTTCCCCGGGCGCGGCCGGCTGCAGGCCGCGCTGACCCGGCCGCTGGACCGGCTCTGGCTGGCCGGCGACTACCTCGGCACCTTCTACACAGAAACCGCCATCACCACGGGGTGGCGCGCGGCCGACGCCATCCTGGCCGACCTCGGGCCGTGAGGTCAGCGGGGGACCCTGAGCAGATCGGGGGGCGCGGGCCACTCGTCACCGGCGGGCACGCCGACGGCGTCGGCCAGATACCGGTAGAAGCCGGCGATCAGGTGCTCGCTCGGCACGAGCACGCCGCCGGCGGCGAAGCTCCGCGACGACATGCCCAACTGGCATCGTTCACACGCGGTGAAGTCCTGCTGGTTCGTGATGTCGAGCAGTTCCACCGCATCGGCCGGGCTGAAGCCGTCGTCCTGCACGGCCGCGGCGGCGAACAGCCAGTCGCAGGTGACCCGCGTGCGGTCGCACGCGGCCGGCTCCAGCCGGAAGAAGGCGACATGGTCGGGGACCAGGATGAGGAAGACGTTCGGCAGCAGGATCACGCCGTAGAACAGGCGCTCGGTCCCGTCGGGCAGCCCGGGCAGCGGTGGGCGGCTGGCCTTGCCGGAGCGGGAGAACGCCTCCATCTGGCCGGCGAGCTGCGCGCCGTGGAACTTGCCGCCGGAGATCGACCCGTACCCGGAGCGGAACTCCGGCACGGCGGCGGTCAGCTGCGGGTGAATGATCGGGCAGTGGTAGCACTCCGTGAAGTTCTCGACCAGGGCCTTCCAGTTCGCCGCCACGTCATAGGTGATGCGGTGACCCAGCGCGAGGCTGTCCAGCCCGTACGCGTCGAGCACCTCCGTGGAACCCAGGCGCTCAGCGATCTGCGGCTCGATCTGGGCGCGCAACGGGCCGGTGCCGGGGTCCAGGCAGCACCACAGGTAACCGCCCCACGTGGTGACGGCCACCCGCACCAGACCATGCCGGTCCTTCTGCAGGTCGCGCATCTCCGGCATGTTCGGCGCCGCCAGCAGCCTGCCGTCGAGCCCGTACGTCCAGCCGTGGTACGGGCAGCGGATGCTGGACACGTCCTCGGCCGGCGTCTGGCACAGCCGGGTGCCCCGGTGCCGGCAGACGTTGATCATCCCGTGCAGCTCCCCGTGCCGGTCGCGCGTGATCAGCACGCTCTCGCCGCCGATCTCCGCGGTGATCAGCTGGCCGGGCCGGCTGACCGGATCGGCCCGGCCGACGCACATCCAGGAGCGGGCGAAGATCTGCTCCGTCTCGAGCTCGAACATGACTGGCGACGTGTAGTAGGTCCCGGGCAGCGTCGGGCGAAGGCTCGGCTCGATCGGCACCGTGATCCTTCCTTCCCTCGTGTGGCGAGGGCACCGCTTGGGGGGCGTTTTCACCGAGCTATCAGGTCACACCAACCGTGTCAACGGCGGCTGCCGAACGGCCGCGGGTGTGGAGACAGCATCGTCGGCGCAGGTCGCGGCGGCGGACGGGAGGAGGCACGATGCCAGGACGAGTAGCGCTGGTGACCGGGGCGAGCAGCGGGATCGGCCGCGCGACCGCAGCCGAGCTGTGCCGCCGGGGGGCCCGGGTGATGGCGGTGGCACGCCGCGAGCCCTTGCTGGCGGAGCTCGCCGAGGAAACGGGAGCCTCCTACGTGGCCTGCTCGCTCGAAACCCCCGATGGCTGTGAGCAGGCGGTCGAGGCGACGCACTCGCAACTGGGACCGATCGAGATCATCGTCAACAACGCAGCGCTGGGAACGGGAGAGGACGGCTCGGTCCTCGATCTGGAGTGGGACGCCTGGCGCCGGATCATGAACCTCGACCTCGATGTCCCATTCCTGCTCACCAAGCTCGCCGCCGCCGACATGAAACGCGCGGGCTGGGGGCGCATCGTCATGGTGAGCTCGACAGCTGGCCAGGCCGGCGGCCCAGGCATGGCGGCCTACTGCGCCGCGAAGCATGGCCTGCTCGGGTTGATGCGGGCCACGGCCGCCGATCTCGCCAGCCACGGTGTCACCTGCAACGCGGTCCTGCCGGGCTGGGTCAGGACGGAGATGGCGGAGCGGTCGGCCGAGCGCGAGTCGGCCAGGAGCGGAGTCCCGGCTGAAGAGATCTGGTCGGAACGGGCCAGCTCTAACCCGGCCGGGCGGATCGCCACCGCGGCCGAGGTGGCCACCACCATCGCCTTCCTCGCCGCCGAAGAGTCCAGCGGCGTCAACGGCCAGGCGGTGACGGTGTCACTGGGCAGCCTGTGGTGAGCTCCGCGGCAGCCGGGCGGCGCGGCCCGGGTCCGGGCGACCACCCATCCCGGGTGATGACGGAGCGTGCGCCCGATATGAGAATGGTTGTCAGGGAGCGTTCCACGCCTGTTCACAACCCGCGGTGAGGAGTGCGCGATGACGACACCGAAGACCCCCGTGGTTTTCATCCACGGTCTGTGGCTGCACAGCACAAGCTGGCAGCCGTGGATCGAGATGTTCGGGTCGGCGGGCTACGAGGCGACCGCGCCGGAGTGGCCGGGCGTGCCCGACACCGTGGCCGAGGCCCGCGAGCACCCGGAACGCCAGGAAGGCAAGGGCCTGGCCGAGGTCATCGGGCACTTCGCGGGCACCGTCAGCAAGGTCGGCACCAAGCCCATCGTGATCGGGCACTCGTTCGGCGGCCTGATCGCGCAGAGCCTGCTCGGCCAGGACCTGGCCGCCGCGGCCGTCGCCATCGACCCGGCGCCGATCAAGGGCGTGCTGGTCCTCCCGCCCGCGCAGCTGCGGGCCGCCTACCCGGTACTGGGCCGCCCGGCGAACCGGCACAAGGCGATATCACTGACCCCGGAGCAATTCCGTTACGGATTCGGAAACGCGGTGTCGGAGCGGGAGTCGCGGCAGCTCTACGACGACTGGACGATCCCGGCCCCCGGACGCCCGCTGTTCGAGGCCGCGTTCGCGAACTTCACCCCGCACTCCCCCGCGAAGGTGAACACGAAGAACTCGACCCGGGGCCCGCTGCTGCTGATCTCCGGCCAGAAGGACCACACGGTCCCTGACAGCGTCACGCACGCGACCTACAGCCAGTACAAGCACTCCACGGCCATCACCGACCTGCGGCGGATCGCCGACCGGGGGCACTCGCTCACCATCGACAGCGGCTGGCGCGAGGTCGCGGACACGGCGATGACCTGGCTGAACGCCCACAAGCTCTGAGGCCAGACCGGTAAGGCTCAATCTGACGTGGCTTGCGCGAGCAGCCCGTCGACGAACGCGCGGAGGCCCTGGGGGTAGGTGTCTCGCGCGGCCAGCATGGGCCATTGGCCGCCCAGGGCGGCCAGGTGCGGCAGCCGCGACGCGTCGAAGCTGCTGAAGTCGATGTCGCGCCAGGGGCGCTCGTCGACCCGCCGGCGGGCGGTGTACGCGCGGACCAGGATCTCGCCGACCGTGTAGTACCAGATGCCGCGGAAGAGGTCGACGGCCTGGACGGGCGTGCATCCGCAGTCGAGGGCTCCGGCCACGATGGTTTCGACCATCCACAGGGCCGGTTCGCCGAGGAGGCCGACGAAGCCGTCGGTGGTGAGGATCTCGGCGGCCCACGGCCAGGCGGCGAGGGTCTCGTGCATCGCGGCGGCGGCGGCGATGATGCGGTCCCGCGGCTTGCTGGGCAGGTCGGGGCGCGGGACCTGCTCCACGTACTCGTTGAGCAGCAGGAGCAGCAGGTCGTTCTTGTCCCGTACGTGGTGGTACAGGGTCGTCGCCCCGATGCCGGTCTCGGCGGCCAGCCGGCGGATGGTCAGTTTCTCCCAGCCGTCCCTGTCGATGAGCTGGCGGGCCGCCGCCAGGATCTCCGCACGGGAGGTCACCGGCGGCCGGCCGGTGCGGCCGTGCGCTGGGGTGGGTCGGGGCACCGTCCCATCATGCTGCCCCGCCCTCACGTTCGGCGAAACCAGCGCGGCTTTGGCCACCGTGTTTGCGGGCGGCTGAGTCTGATGATACTTTCGGAACATGTTCCGAAAGTCTACGTACCCCCTCAGTCAGTCGGGTGCCCGGCCAGGCCTGACCCTCGCCGCGGTGGCCGTCGTGCAGTTCATGGTGTCGCTGGACCTGTCGGTCGTGAATGTGGGACTCCCGCGGATCGCCACCGGCCTGGGCTTCAGCGCGGTGGGCGTGACCTGGGTGATCTACGCCTACGCCCTTACCTTCGGCGGACTGCTCCTGCTGGGCGGCAAGGCCGCCGACAGGTACGGCCGCAAGCGGGTCCTGCTGATCGGGCTCGGCCTGTTCGGCGCCGCCTCTCTCGCAGGCGGCTTCGCCCAGGAACCCGGCCAGCTGGTGGCCGCCCGCGCCGCGCAGGGCATCGGGGCCGCCGCACTGGCTCCGGCCGCGCTGGCGCTGCTCACCGCGACGTTCCCGTCGGGCCGGGCCCGCGTCCGGGCCTTCGGCGTATGGAGCGCGATGAACGCTGCCGGCGGCGCCCTCGGCGTGCTGGCCGGCGGCCTGCTCACCCAGTACGCCAGTTGGCGCTGGGTGATGTTCGTGAACGTGCCGATGGCCGCGTGCGCGCTGGCCCTGGCCCGGCGGGGTGTCCTGGCCGACCCGCCTCCGGCGCGCCGTAGCCGCCCGGATGCCCTGGGCGCCGTCCTGGCCACAGCGGGCCTGACCCTGCTGGTGTTCGGCGTCGTTCGCACCGACCAGTACTCGTGGGCCTCGCCGGTCACCGTGACGACCCTGGCGGTCGCCGCCGCGCTGCTGGCCGCGTTCATCCATGCCGAGCGGGCCACCGCCCGCGAGCCGCTGATCCGGCTTGGCTTGCTGGCCAACCGCTCGGTCGCCGGCGCGAACGCCTACAACTTCCTGGTCGGTGCGGCCATGGCCTCGGCCTTCTACTTCGTGTCCTTCTATCTCCAGCGCGTGCTCGGGACCGGGCCGGCCCTGACCGGGATCGAGTTCCTGCCGTTCGCCCTCGGCGTGGTGGCCGGCTCCGTACTCGCCGTCAAACTCGGATACCGTCTCGCGCCCCGGACCCTGCTCGTCGTGGGCGGGCTCCTGACCGCGGCCGGGTTCGCCTGGTTCGGCCTGATCAGCCCGGACGGCGCTTTCACCACCGACGTGCTGGGGCCCTCGATCGTGGCCAGCGTCGGCTTCGGGCTCTGCCTCGGGCCGGTCGTCTCCACCGCCACCGTCGGCGTCGCGCCGCACGAGACCGGCACCGCCTCCGGCCTGCTCAACAGCTCACGGCAGATCGGTGCCTCGATCGGGCTCGCCGCCCTCGCCACCGTCGCGCACTCGCGCACCGGCCAGAGCGCCACGCCCCAGGCCCTCAGCGACGGATACGCACTCGGCCTGATTATCAGCGCCGCGCTCCTGGTGGCCGCGGTCCTTATCGCCCTCACCGTCCTGCGCCGGACCAGCCCGCCGGCCCGGGCCGGGCAGACCGGTGACCCCGGCCTGACCCCCGCGGGATTGACCGCCAAGCCCGCGTCGCCATCACCCGCCGCGCCCGGTCTCGGCTCGCGCGGCTGACCAGAAAGGAGCGCAGTCTGATGACTACGGCATCTCGTGAGCGATCGGCCATCGGGGCGATGTACGCCGGCTCAGCGCTGGAAACCCTTCGCCATGGCTTCGGCGGCGACATCATCGAACCAGGCGCAGCGGAGTACGAATCGGCTAGTCACTCACTGCTGGCTTCGGGCCGTCCGGCCCATGTCCTGCGGCCCCGGAACGTCGTGGACGTGCAGGCAGGCGTCAGCTTCGCGGCCAATGCCGGGCTGCTGCTGTCCGTGCGAGGCGGCGGCCATGCCTTTGCGGGCTTCGGCACCAACGACGGCGGCGTCGTGATCGACCTCGGCCACCTCGCGGACGTGGAGATCATCGACAAGGAACGTCATCTCGTGCGGATCGGCGGCGGCGCCACCTGGGGTCAGGTCGCGGCGGCCCTGGGCCCGCACGGCCTGGCCATCTCCTCGGGCGACACCAAGAGCGTCGGTGTCGGCGGGCTGACCTTGACCGGTGGCATCGGCTGGCAGGTCAGGAAGTACGGCCTGGCCCTGGACAACGTGGCCGCCGCAGAGATGGTAACCGCCAATGCAGAGGTCGTGCGGGCGAGCGCCGAGGAGAACCCGGAGCTGTTCTGGGCGATTCGCGGTGGCGGCGGCAACTTCGGGATCGTGACCGCATTCGAGTTCGTGGCCCACCCGACGACGGACGTCTGCTACGGCAAGATCACCTTCCCGGCACCGGAGGCGGCCACCGTGCTCCAGGGCTGGGCGGACTACCTCCGCACCGCCCCGGAAGAACTCACGTCTGTCGTGGACCTTGCCAATCCGTTCGCCGGCGGGCCCGAAGCGCCGGTCGGGATCCACGTCGCCGTTGACGGCGATGACCCGCAGCTCGCGGCCCGGGCCATCGACCCGATCCGCCGGCTCGGCACGGTGATCGACGACGATGTCGAGCTGGAACCCTATGCGGACACGCTCGCGGATGGCGCGGCGCCGCCGCCTGGCCTCGAGTTTGTCACCCGGAGCGCATTCGTCGACCAGGAGTCGGTGCCCGAGGTTCTCCGGATCCTGGCTGAGGTCAGGGCGTCGGAACGGTCGCCGTTCATCGCCGTTCGCAGCGTCGGCGGCGCGGTGTCCAGGGTTCCCGACGACGCCACCGCCTACGCGTATCGCCGGGCGGAGCTGATGTTCGTGACTACGGCCGCGGGCCCGAAGCCGGCCGTCGAGGCCGCTCGTCCTGCGCTGGACGCGATCTGGGCGAGACTCGCACCTCACGTCAGCGGCGCCTACGCGAACTTCCTTTCTTCTGCCACCGAGGAGGATGTCGCCGCGATCTACCCACCGCAGACCCGCAGGCGGCTCGCGGCGGCCAAGCGCCGGTACGACCCCGGCAACCTGTTCGCCCGCAACCACAA
>Ga0335078_10016734_pt1 | contig 10888 bp, 9 predicted proteins | sample Lox_Sample_32_FD_206711 | JGI IMG/M metagenome (GOLD analysis project Ga0335078, IMG submission 206711) | Soil microbial communities from Loxahatchee National Wildlife Refuge, Florida, United States - Lox_Sample_3.2 | ecosystem: Environmental > Terrestrial > Soil > Wetlands | place: USA: Florida... | reverse complement strand
TATCAATTGCCTAGATGTTGGCTGGGGCGGGAGGATTCGAACCTCCGAATGGCGGAATCAAAATCCGCTGCCTTACCACTTGGCTACGCCCCAATGCACGGCCGGATTGCCTCAGGTGTCGGCCTTTGGCGAGCGCAACATAACGGCGCGATCCCCGCGGATCAATGATAGCCGGTGGATGGACGGCTATCGACCCGGCCAGCGGATTCTATAATGTGGCCTGCACCATATAATGTACGCCGCACCGCCGCGGCCGGGAACAGCGCCAATGCCCGAATCTGTCGAGGTCATCGACGACGACAGCGTCCGCATCATCCGGATGAACCGGCCGGAAAAGAAGAACGCGCTGACCCAGCCGATGTATGCGGCGATGACGGCGGCGCTCGCCGAGGCCGGCAAGAGTGACGCCATCCGCTGCGTGATGTTTGCCGGTGTGCCGGGCGCGTTTTCCGCCGGCGCCGACATCAGCGAATTTCTCGAATCGGCCAAGACCGGCGCGCTGCGGCCGCGAACGATCGAATTCCTCAACGCGCTGGCGACAAGCGGCAAACCGATGGTCGCCGCCGTCGGCGGCCTTGCCGTCGGCATTGGCACCACCATGCTGTTTCATTGCGATCACGTGGTCGCCTCGACCGATGCGAAATTCTCGACGCCGTTTTCCAGATTGGGCCTCATCCCCGAAGCGGCCTCGAGCCTGCTCGCGCCGCTGCGCATGGGTTATGCGCGCGCGTTTGCGCTTCTCGTCATGGGGCGGCAGATGAGCGCCGCCGAAGCGAAAGAGGCCGGTCTCGTCAACACGGTGGTGGATCCCGCGATCGTCGACGCCACCGCCTTGCAGGCCGCGCGCGAGATCGCGAGCCTGCCGCCCGGCGCGGTCGCCGTCGCGCGCCGGCTGATGCGCGGCGCGACCGACAACGTGATGGCGCAGATTGAAACCGAAGTCGCCCATTTCAAGGAACGCCTGCAGTCGGCGGAAGCGCGCGCCGCATTCGAAGGCTTCCTCGCGCGCAAGAAGTGAGACCAAGATGTCGCTTGCCGGCAAGACATTATTCGTCACCGGAGCATCGCGCGGCATCGGGCTCGCGATTGCACATCGCGCGGCGCGCGACGGCGCCAATATCGCCATCGCCGCGAAAACCACCGAGCCGCATCCAAAACTCGCCGGCACCATTTACACCGCGGCCGACGACATAACGCGGGCCGGCGGCAAGGCGCTGCCGCTTGCGGTCGATGTGCGCGACGAGGCAGTGGTGAAGGACGCGCTCGACAAAACGGCGCAGACATTTGGCGGCATCGACATCGTCGTCAACAATGCCAGCGCAATCTCGCTCACCAGCGTCGTCAATACCGACATGAAGCGCTATGACCTGATGCAGTCGATCAATGCGCGCGGCACGTTCGTCGTATCCAAATGGGCGATCCCCTATCTGGCGAAGGCGGCCAATCCGCACATTCTGATGCTCTCGCCACCGCTCGACATGAAGGAGCGATGGTTCGCCCCGCACACCGCCTATTCGATGGCGAAATTCGGCATGAGCATGGTGGTGCTCGGGCTTGCCGGCGAATTGCGGCCGCAAGGTATTGCGGTCAACGCGCTGTGGCCGCGCACTGTAATCGCGACTGCTGCGGTGCAGAACCTCCTCGGCGGCGACATCGTGATGCGCCAGGCGCGCAAGCCGGAAATCGTGGCGGACGCGGCCTGTACGATCTTCGAAAAGCCGGCGAAGAGCTTCACCGGCAATTTTCTGATCGATGACACGTTCCTTGCCGAGAACGGCGTGACCGATTTCGATCGTTATCGCGCCGATTCTTCGCAACCGCTGGCGGCGGATTTCTTCGTGCCCGGCGACATTCCGCCGCCGCGCGGCGTTGACGTCGCGCCGCTCGATCAGCGAGAACGCACGGCACATTGGGGGCGTGCATGACCTATCAAGCTCCGCTGGCCGATATCGGCTTTGCGCTCAAATACGGCGCGTCGCTCAATGGCGCGATCGAGGATCTCACGCTCGACGACGTCGACGCCATTCTTGCGGAAGCCGGCCGCGTCGCCGCCGAAGTGATTGCGCCGCTCAACCGCACCGGCGACACGACCGGGGCGAAATTCAAAGATGGCGCCGTCACCACCGCGCCGGGCTGGAAAGAGGCTTACACCGCATGGCGCAGCGGTGGCTGGAACGGTCTCGCCGCTCCAGCGGCGTGGGGCGGCCAAGGATTGCCGCAAACCGTCGCCGCCGCGTGCACGGAAATGTGGAACTCGGCATCGATGGCCTTCGCGGTCGGCCCGACGCTCACCATTGCCGGTATCGACGCGCTCGACGCCCACGGTAGCGAGGAGCTCAAGCGCAGTTATCTTGCCAAGCTCGTGTCGGGCGAATGGACCGGCACGATGCAGCTTACCGAACCGCAGGCGGGTTCCGACGTCGGCGCATTGCGCACCCGCGCCGAACGCGCCGCTGACGGAACCTATCGGCTCAAAGGCCAAAAAATCTTCATCACTTACGGCGAGCACGACCTCACCGACAATATCATTCACCTTGTGCTGGCGCGGCTGCCCGATGCGCCGCCCGGCACGCGCGGCATTTCGCTGTTTCTGGTGCCGAAATTTTTGCTCAACGGCGATGGCACGCCGGGCGTGCGCAACGACATTCGCGCGCATTCGATCGAGCACAAGCTCGGTATCCACGGATCGCCGACCTGCACCATGGTCATCGGCGACAAGGACGGCGCCGTCGGTTATCTGATCGGCCAGGAAAACGGCGGCATGGCCGCGATGTTCACCATGATGAACCGCGCCCGGCTGCATGTCGGCTTGCAGGGCGTCGGCGTCGCCGAAAGCGCCACCCAGCACGCAATCGCTTATGCGCACGAGCGCAAGCAGGGCCGCGTCGCCGGAATGAAAGCGACGGAAAGCGCGCCGATCATTCTGCATCCCGATGTACGGCGCATGCTTTTGACCATGCGCGCGCTCACCCAGGCCGCGCGCGTCATTTGCTATGCGACCGCAATGGCGCTCGATCGCGCCGAACGTAGCGAAGGGAAAGAAGCGCGCGAGAAAGCGCATCAGCAGGCGTCGCTGCTCACCCCGGTCGCGAAAGCATTTTCCACCGACATTGCCAACGACGTCGCTTCGCTCGGCGTCCAGGTGCACGGCGGCATGGGCTATATCGAGGAGACCGGCGCGGCGCAGTTTTTCCGCGATGCGCGGATCGCCGCGATCTACGAGGGCACCAACGGCATCCAGGCGATCGATCTCGTCACCCGCAAACTCCCCCTCGCCGATGGCGGTGCCGTCGCGGCGCATTGCGACGAGTTACGCAAGATCGTGCAGTCGCTCAATGCCAGCAACGATCCGGGTTTTGGCTGGACGGCGGTGCGGCTCGGCGATGCCATCGAGAGCCTGTCGCGGGCGACAAACTGGCTCCTCGCCCGCCTCGAGAAAGAACCGGATTCGGCGCTCGCCGGCGCCACTCCCTATCTGCGTCTGTTCGGCTATGCGACCGGCGGCTGTCTCCTCGCCAAGGAGGCGCTGGCGGCGATGCGGCTTGGCGGCGACGCCGCGGCCAAGGTCGCGGTGGCGCGGTTCTTCGCCGAGAATTTCGCGGTGCAAGCCGGCGCACTGGAACGCATCGTGGTCGAATGCGCCCCCGGCGTGCTCGGCGGCGATGCTGCTTTGGCGTGACGGGTTTCGTTTAGGCCCGACGCATCCTACATTGCATCAATGTCCACGCTCCTCATCAGCCATCCCGCCTGCCTGCAACATCTCACCCCGATGGGCCATCCGGAACGTCCGGACCGGCTGCGCGCCGTCGAACGCGCGCTGGAAGCAGAAAAATTCCAGATGCTCGCCCGTGTCGAAGCACCGATGGCGCCGCTCGAAATCGTCGCGCTGTGCCATCCGATGGATTACATCACCGAAATTCGCGACGCCTCACCGAAAGAAGGCATCGTTCACATCGATGCCGATACTTCGATGTCGCCAGGCACGTTCGAAGCGGCTTTGCGCGCCGTCGGCGGCGGCATGCTCGCAGTCGACGAAGTCGTGGCGAAGAAAGCCAACAATGCTTTCGTCGCCACCCGGCCGCCCGGCCACCATGCCGAGACCGCGCGGCCGATGGGCTTCTGCCTGTTCGACAATGCCGCGATCGCCGCGCGCTACGCCCAGGACAAGCACGGCATCGCGCGCGTCGCCATCGTCGATTTCGACGTGCATCATGGCAACGGCTCGCAGGAGATTTTCTGGGCCGACAAGACGGTGATGTATTGCTCGACGCACCAGATGCCGCTGTTTCCCGGCACCGGCGCGGTGGGCGAAAGCGGCGAATTCAACACCGTCGTCAATGCGCCGCTCCGCCCCGGCGATGGCGCGGCGAAATTTCACGACGCGCTAGAGAGCCGCATCCTGCCGCGGCTCGGCGAATTCAAGCCGGAGCTCGTCATCATTTCCGCGGGCTTCGACGCGCACATGCGCGACCCGCTCGCCAACATCAATCTCGAAGAAGCCGATTTTGCCTGGGCCACGCAGAAACTGATGGACATCGCCGACCGCTTCGCCGGCGGCCGCGTCGTATCGCTGCTCGAAGGCGGCTATGACCTGCAAGCGCTCGGCAATTCGGTTGCCGCGCATGTCAGCGAATTGATGCAGGGCTAAATACGCATTGACTTTCCGCTCATTCCCGCGCAAGCGGGGCTTCAGCGAGCCGGAGCCAAACGATGGCGCAGAACAACAGCGATATCGGAAAATTGCCGTTCGAGCGGGCGATCGAGGAGCTTGAGTCGATCGTCAAGCGCCTGGAAGAGGGCAAGGTGCCGCTCGAGGAATCGGTCGCGATTTACGAGCGCGGCGAGGCGCTCAAAAAGCGCTGCGAGGATTTGTTGCGGCAGGCCGAAGCGCGTGTGGAGAAAATCACGCTCGACGCTAGCGGCAAGCCGACCGGCACCGAACCGCTCGACGTTGAGTGATCGCAAAATTTATCGCGGCACCGGCTTGAAGGTTTTCGGATCCTCCTTCTGCGGCGTCATTAGATCTTCCGTTTTAAAATATTTCCGCGCATAGGCGACAAGCTGCCCGTCGGTCGGGTGATCGACCGTTTCCACGCCTTTGACGATCGCCATCAGCCCCGGATGATGTTTCTGGATGTGTTTGACCAACTCGTTTTTCTCGTTGGCGGGGCCGGTGATCAATACCGCGCCGGCATCGGCAATGGCCTGCGTTGCAGATTCCAGAAAATTTTGATCCTCGGCGGCATGGCCGCTGCCGATCGAATTCGCCTTGTGATGGATGTGGCGGACAGGATCGTTCGGGCGAACCTCCTGCCGCTCGGCATCGCCCGGATTGAAATGAAACACGCGCGCCTCGTGGTGATCGATCCAGACCACGGCGTGAAAATGATGGGTTGTCATTGTTTCTGTCCTTTCCGCCGGCCGCCTCGCCGCCATTATCGCAACGCTAACCGTGACTTATACGACACCCTTGACTCTTGAGAACAAAGAGAGAACAATCGCCTGTTCCGGTCAAGGGGTAGGAACGATGGATTCGGAACAGAAAAGTGCCTGGCTGCGCAAGCTCGACGAAGAATGTCCGTATCAGGTGGTGCTGCCGCGCCAGCAGCTCGCCGACGACAGCGAGATCCTGAATTTCCTCATCAAATATGTCGAGAAATACGACATGTATGTGGAGGACGATTACGCCGCCTTCGTGCGCTACTGTTTCGCCGATCCGCTCGACGCGGAAATTTTCCGCTCACGCTTCGAGCCGAAGGCCGAACGCTTCAGGCTCGCCGGCTAGACGCCCGATCACTTTGGCAACTTCTGCTTCACCTTGCCCATCTCGGCCCAGGCGTCGCCGCGCAGACTTTTTTTCAGATCGAGTACGGTGAACTGATTGGCGGCGGTGGTGCGCGACAGCGATTCCCAGGACACCGGCGCGGAAACCGGCGCGCCGGGCCGCGCCCGGGTCGAATAGGCGGCGACCGAGGTCGCCTCGCGGGTATTGCGGAAATAGTCGATGAAGATCCGGCCTTTGCGCAGCGCCTTGGTCATTTTGGCGAGATAAAGCTTCGGCGAATCCGCAGCCATGGCACCCGCGATGCGGCCAGTGAAGTCTTTCGCCGCGTCCCAATCGGCGCCGTCGATCGGCACCACGACGTGAATTCCCTTGCCACCGGAAAGCTTGGCGAAGCTTTTGAGCTTGAGCGCAGTGAGCCGGTCGCGGACTTCCCGCGCGCCGGCAACGATCTCTCTCCATGTTACGCCCTCGCCCGGATCGAGATCGAACACCATGCGGTCGCAGCGTTCCAGTTGGCCGAGCTTCGAGCCGCGGACGTGAATCTCCAGCGCGCCGGACTGTACCAGTTCAATCACCTCGTCGAGTTTTTCCACCGCGATGACGTCATGCTCCTTGGTGGCGACCGAATGGCGGAGCGGCGAGGATTTGACGTTCGAGGCGATGTGCTTCTGAAAAAACATTTCGCCGCCGATCCCCTCCGGCGCGCGTACCAAAGCGAGCGGCCGGTCGAGCACATGCGGTGCCATCAGGTCCCAGACGCTGACGTAATATTCGGCAAGATCTTCCTTGGTGACGCCGGCATCGGGCCAATAGACGCGGTCGGGATGGGTCAGGCGGACACCGCCGACTTCGGCGTTGCTCCGTGAGGCCGCCGATTTTCGCACCGGCTGGCGTTGCACCGCCGGAGCGGTGGATTTGGCGACCTCGCGCACCACTTCGCACGCCGGTTTGTCCTCGCGCAGCCCCTTGAACGAGGCCTGGCGGAGAAGGCCGTCATGGGTGATGCCGCGATATTCCGCCTCAATGACGAGCTTCGGCGCGACCCAGACGACATCCTTGCGCCGCTCGTCCGGCGGCAGCACGACCGGCGCACGGTCGGAGCGCAGCGGGCTGAGCTTTTTCCACAGATCGCGCGCAGTTTCGCGGCTGTAGCCGGTGCCGACGCGGCCGGCATAACGCAGCTTGCCGTTTTCGTGGAACGCCACGGAAAGAGCGCCAACGGCCTTGGGCAGCGCCGTGGAGGGGCTAAAGCCGGCAACGACGAACTCCTGCTCATTGTGGCATTTGCTTTTGACGAAATTTTCCGAGCGGCCGGAGCGGTAAGGCGCGTCACGCAGCTTAGACACCACGCCTTCGAGATGCATGGCGCAGGCATGTTTGAGCACTTTCGGACCGTCATCCTCGATATCCTCGACGTAACGGATGCGTTCGGCGCGGCCGGTTCCGCGCAACAGCTTTTGCAGCGCTACCTTGCGCACGACCAGCGGCTCGGCGCGCAGATCGCGGCCGTCGAGATAGAGAAGATCGAAGGCGCAATAGACGAAACGGTCGGCGCGATCGTCTTTGAGATCGGTCTGCAACAGTGAAAAGTTGGAAATGCCTTTGTCGTCCTCGACGACAAGTTCGCCGTCGATCAGCGCGGCGGTGGCGGGCAGTGCGGCGACGGCATCCGCGACCGGTTGGAAGCGCGCCGTCCAGTCCAGCCCCTTGCGCGTGAGCAGCCGGACTTTGCCGCGATCGAGCCGCGCCTCGATGCGGTAACCGTCGAACTTGATTTCATGCAGCCAGGCTTTGCCGCGCGGCGCGTCGTCGTGCAGCGTGGCCAGACTCGGCGGCACGAAGTCCGGCAGGCCGGTGCTTTTGCCGCTACGTGAACGCGGCGCATCGGATTTTTTCAGTGCTGTTTTCGCGGCGGCGGCCTTTGTCCGCCCGCGCGGCGTTTTCGCTCTGCGTCCGCTTTTGCTTTTGCCTTTCGTCTGCACCGCCGCTGCGCGCAATTCATCGCGGAACGCGCGCTGGGTCTGCGGCCCGGCTTTGACCGAAGCGGTCCTGGCATCGCGGCTCTGCCAGACGCGCTTCTTGCCTTTGCCACCGGCGATCTCCTCCATGGAGCGGCCGCTCGCCACCGACTGCGGCTCGTCCTCCAAAATGTCGCTGCCGTGTCCGCTGCGTGCGTATTCGTCCTTCCCCTTGATCAGAAGCCAGTTGTCGTGGCGTTCGCCCGGACGCGGGCGCATACGCACGAGATGCCAGCGGCCGTGTAATTTCTCGCCGTCGAGATCGAAATCGAGATGACCCTTCGCGAAGCCCTTGTGCGGATCGTTCTCCGGTATCCAGGTCCCGCGATCCCAGATCATCACGGTACCGCCGCCATACTGGCCCTCGGGAATGGTGCCTTCGAAGGAATTGTATTCGACGGGATGGTCTTCGACCTGGACCGCTAAGCGCTTGTCGTTGGGATCGAGGCTTGGGCCGCGGGTCACAGCCCAGCTCTTCATCACGCCGTCGAGCTCGAGGCGGAGATCGTAGTGGAGCCGCGTCGCCGCGTGTTTCTGGATGACGTAAAGGTTACCGCCACGCGCCGCTTTGTGGCCACGCGGCTCGGCGGTGATGCCGAATTTGCGTTTCTTGCGGTATTGTTCGAGCGCCACAGTGAACCAAGCTTGTGCAATTGCTGACTAATATAAGTGCCAAAATGACGACAAATTAGCTTGCGGTACTCTGGCAAAAGCTAGAACCTTGCATAGGTTGAACATAATGCAGCCGACGGGGTTGTAGGGGGTAAGTCCGGACTTTGGTATAAGGCCCTGGAAAGGTTGGAGGTTCCCTCCGGATAGGGCCTCTGCCGCCAAGCCGTTTAAATTGCGTTTGCGACGGATAATGGTGTAAGCACCCCCGAATCTGCACTTGCGGGCCTGCAAGCCCCAATAATCGGCATTCCGCCGAAACAACCCATTGGTCTGAAAAAGGAGCGTAGCGTGACGGTTTCGTCAAAGACCCCATTGCTCGACCAAATCAAGACCCCACAAGACCTACGGCGCCTTGACCCCGCTCAATTGAAGCAGGTGGCCGACGAATTGCGCCGCGAAACCATCGATGCTGTGGCAGTAACCGGCGGCCATCTCGGCGCCGGGCTCGGCGTTATCGAATTGACGGTGGCATTGCATTACGTGTTCGACACGCCGGGTGACCGGCTGATCTGGGACGTCGGCCATCAGGCCTATCCGCACAAGATTCTCACCAACCGCCGCGACCGCATTCGCACGTTGCGCATGGGCGGCGGCCTTTCCGGTTTCACAAAGCGCGCCGAGAGCGAATACGATCCGTTCGGTGCCGCGCATTCTTCGACGTCGATCTCCGCAGCGCTCGGCATGGCCGTCGCGCGCGATCTTGAGAACAAACAGAACAACGTCATCGCCGTCATCGGCGACGGCGCGATGTCGGCGGGCATGGCCTATGAAGCCATGAACAATGCCGGCGCGATGAACTCGCGGCTGATCGTTGTGCTGAACGACAACGATATGTCGATCGCACCGCCGGTCGGCGCGCTCTCCGCTTATCTGGCGCGCCGTGTATCCGGCCGCAGCTATCGCCGCTTGCGCAAAGTGTTCAAGAAGATCGCCGAGCACATGCCGAGCAAGATGCTCGAACAGCGCGCGCTCGCGGTCGAGGAATACGCACGCGGCCTCGTCACCGGCGGCACGCTTTTCGACGAACTCGGCTTCTTCTATGTCGGCCCGATCGACGGCCATAACATCGATCACCTGTTGCCGGTGCTGGAAAACGTGCGCGACGCCAAGAACGGTCCGTTCCTGGTTCACGTCGTCACGCAAAAGGGCAAGGGCTATCTGCCGGCGGAAAATTCTGCCGACAAATATCACGGCGTCGTCAAGTTCGACGTCGCGACCGGCGCGCAACAGAAATCCAAGGCCGCCGCGCCCGCTTATCAGAAAGTGTTCGGCGAAAGCCTGATCAAGGAAGCGCGCAAGGACGACAAGATCGTCGCCATTACAGCGGCGATGCCGTCGGGTACCGGCGTCGATCTGTTCCAGAAGGAATTTCCCAACCGCACCTTCGACGTCGGCATCGCCGAGCAGCACGGCGTGACCTTCGCCGCAGGCCTCGCCACCGAGGGCTTCAAGCCATTCGCGACTATCTATTCGACCTTCCTGCAACGCGCTTACGATCAGGTCGTGCACGACGTCGCCATTCAGCGCTTGCCAGTGCGTTTCGCGATGGATCGCGCCGGCCTCGTCGGCGCCGACGGCCCGACCCATGCCGGCTCTTTTGATATCGCCTATCTCGGCTGCCTGCCCGGCTTCGTGCTGATGGCTGCGGCCGACGAAGCCGAACTCGTCAACATGGTTTCCACCCAGGTGGCCATCGACGACCGTCCGTCGGCATTGCGCTATCCGCGCGGCGAAGGACGGGGCGTTCCGATGCCAGAAGAGGGTAAACCCCTCGAGATCGGCAAGGGCCGCATCCTCCGTGAAGGCACCAAAGTCGCGCTGTTCTCCTACGGCGCCAGGCTCGGCGAATGCCTCAAGGCGGCCGACGAGCTTGCGACCTACGGCCTATCTACCACCGTCGCCGATGCCCGCTTCGCCAAGCCGCTCGACGTCGACCTCCTGCTCCGGCTCGCCCGCGAACATGAAGTGCTGCTGACGGTCGAGGAAGGCTCGATCGGCGGTTTCGGCTCCTTCGTGCTGCAAACGCTTGCCGAGCACGGCGTGCTCGACCGCGGGCTGAAGGTCCGCTCGATGGTGCTGCCGGATCTCTTCATCGACCAGGATTCGCCCAACGCCATGTACGCCAAGGCCGGTCTCGACGCCAAAGGCATCGTCACCAAGGCTTTCGAAGCGCTCGGCCAGAACATGCGCGGCGAAGTGGTGAAGCTGGCTTAGCGAAAACGTCTATATCAGGGTTGTTGACGAAATGGCCGGGACAGCCCCGGCCATTTCCGTCTTATAATTCCGCATCATGAGTGCCCGTGAACGTGCCGATCGGCTCCTTGTCGCGCGCGGCCTGTTCGAAAGCCGCGCTCGCGCGCAGGCCGCGATTGCGGCCGGTCGGGTCACCGCCGACGGCGTGGTCGTGCGCAAA
>Ga0335078_10016733_pt1 | contig 10888 bp, 10 predicted proteins | sample Lox_Sample_32_FD_206711 | JGI IMG/M metagenome (GOLD analysis project Ga0335078, IMG submission 206711) | Soil microbial communities from Loxahatchee National Wildlife Refuge, Florida, United States - Lox_Sample_3.2 | ecosystem: Environmental > Terrestrial > Soil > Wetlands | place: USA... | reverse complement strand
CTGAGCGAAACCATGTTGGGTCTCGCCGTCGGACTCTGCTTACAGTTCGTCATTGAAGCGGCGCAGCTTGCCGGCCAGATTGTCGGATTTCAGTTCGCCTTCTCCCTTGTCAACATCATTGACCCGAGCACGAATGTGGAGACACCCGTGCTCTCCACGTTTCACCAGCTCGCCGCGCTGCTGCTCTTTCTCCAGATGAATATTCACCACTGGATTCTGCGCGGCCTCGTGAAAAGCTTCGAATACGTGCCCGTCGGCAGCGTCACGATCTCAGCCGGGGCCATGAAGGAATTATTCCGCGATGTTAGTGGAGTCTGGCTGGCGGGTCTGCAGATCGCCCTTCCGGTTCTCCTTGCGACCATGTTTCTGGATATAGCCATCGGCTTTATCAGCAAGGCTTCGCCGCAGATGCCAGCTCTGTTTCTCAGCGTGCCGCTCAAGAGCCTGGTCGGCTTTGCCGTGCTCGCCACGACCGTCGCGATGTGGCCCGGCTTCTTCGAAAAACAGTTCACTCTCGCCCTGGGATGGGCGGAACGCTTCATGCTCCTCGCGCACTAAAGGATCGTTCAAGTGGCCGACAATCGCACCGAAAAGGCAACGCCCCGCAGAAGGACTCGGGCCCGCGAGAAGGGCCAGGTTCTCCGTAGCCGCGAACTCGTCTCTGCGCTGACGCTCTTCTCGGTGATCCTCATGCTTGCCTGGAACCCGCAGCTCTGGATCGGGCGCTGGCAGGGCTATTTCGCCCGTGCCCTCGATGCCAGCGTCAGTTCCGACTGGTCGGGAAATGTTCCGGTGATCTCCTGGACCAATCTTGCGGTGATTCAATGCCTTGCTCCTGTGTTGGGAGTCGCGTTCATCGTAGCCATTGGCGCAACGGTCGCGCAGGGCGGGCTTGTCTTTGCCTCAGAAGCCCTCACTCCGGATTTCGCCCGGTTGAATCCCGTACACAACATCGGGCAGCTTTTCTCGCTCGCCGGGCTGAGCCGCGTTTTGAAGTCGCTGATTCCCGCCGGAGTGATCCTCTATCTGGCCTGGCGGCTCTTGCAGCAGGACGCTTCCATGATCCTTCACTCGTCCCGTCTGGAATCGCGCGCGGCGCTGGCCATCACCGGCAGACTCTGGTTCAGCCTGGCTTGGCAGGCCACTCTCGTTTTGCTGGCCTGGTCCGCTGTGGATTTCCTCATGCAACGGTTCACTTACGAACGTTCGCTGCGCATGACCAAACAGGAAGTCCGCCAGGAAAACAAGGACAACGAAGGCAATCCGCAGGTGAAAGGGCGCATGCGCCGATTGCGCCGCGATCTTCTGCGCCGCTCCATCCGCAAAGACGTTCAGCGCGCCACCACGGTCATCACCAATCCAACTCATTACGCTGTCGCCCTCGAATACCGGCCGGCGACAATGCCTGCTCCCGTCGTGGTTGCAAAAGGGAAGAATCTTCTGGCCCAGAAAATCAAGGAAATTGCCCGCTGGCATGAAATTCCCATCATCGAAAATCCCCCTCTGGCCCAGGCGCTCTACAAATCCGCTGACGTCGGCCAGATGATTCCTCCGAAACTCTACGCCGCCGTCGCTGAAATCCTCGCGTTCCTCTATCGCACGCAGATGCGCATGAAGTCTCAGCCGGCAACACCCTCGGGAGGAGTCCGTTAACGAACCGCCATGGCGAACGAAACCATATCGAACCGTACGGATGGAACCGCCGACTGGCTCGTTCCCGTGGCCACCGTGGCCACCGTGTTCGTCATGCTCGTTCCCGTTCCCGCCTTCGTGCTGGATATCTTTCTCGCCACCAGCATTACTCTCGGTGTGGTCGTCCTGCTCTCCGCTCTGTACATCCTCAAGCCCGTGCAGTTCTCGGTATTCCCCAGTTTGCTTTTGTTTCTCACTCTCTTCCGTATTTCGCTCAACATCGCCAGCAGCCGCAGAATTCTCCTCCATGGCAATGATGGATTCTCCGCCGCGGGAAGTGTGATTCAGTCCTTCGGACAATTCGTCGTGGGCGGCAATTACGTCGTCGGCTTCGTTATCTTCCTCGCGCTTATCGCCATCCAGTATTTGGTCATTAACCACGGCGCCGTGCGCACAGCCGAAGTCGCCGCCCGCTTCACGTTGGACGCACTCCCCGGCAAGCAGATGGCCATTGATGCCGACCTGAACGCCGGGCTGATTGATGAGCAGCAAGCCCGCGCCCGCCGCGAGCAAATTGCCAAAGAAGCCGAATTCTACGGCGCCATGGATGGCGCCGCGCGCTTCAGCCAGCGCGACGCTTTAGCCACGATTCTCATCACGGCCATCAACATCATCGCCGGATTCCTGATCGGCGTATTTCAGCTCAACATCCCTCTCGCGGAAGCCGCCAAAACGTACACGGTTCTCACCGTCGGCGACGGCCTCGTCACCATGATTCCGTCGCTTCTCGTTTCCGTCGCGGGCGGCATCGTCGTCACGCGCACTTCCAGCGGAGCGACCGTCGGCGCCGATTTTTCGCGCCAACTTTTTGGTCGCAAGGTTCCTCTCCGTATCGCCAGCGGCGTCATGCTCCTGCTCGGCCTCATTCCCGGTCTGCCGAAGTTCTCCTTCTTTCTCCTCGCCGCGATTGCCGGTTATCTTTCCACTCGCGCCGCTCAAAAAACCGCCGCGGAAATTCCCGCTGCGGAAATCGTCACCGACAAGGACAAGAAAAAGCCCGATCAGCAGCAACAGATCGAATCGCTGCTCAAGCTCGATGAAATCAGCCTCGAAGTCGGCTACGCCCTCGTGCCGCTCGTGGATCAGGCCCAGGGCGGCCAACTCCTTCAGCGCATCCGCGCCCTTCGCCGCCACCTCGCTCTCCAACTGGGCTTTCTCGTTCCTTCCGTGCACATCACGGATAATCTGAAGCTTCGCCCGCGCGAATACACGGTCTTGCTTCGTGGCGTGGAAATCGCACGCTGGGAAATGCAGCAGGAGCGGCTTCTCGCCATCAGTTCCGATCCTTCCGCTCCGCCGCTCGAGGGTATCCCCACGCAAGAGCCTGCCTTTGGCGCTTCCTCCATTTGGATCGTTTCCGGTCTTCAGGAACAGGCCCTTGCTTTCGGCTACGCGGTGGTGGACCAGACCTCGGTTCTTGCAACCCATCTCGCTGAACTGGTCCGACAGTTCGCTCACGAATTGCTCACGCGCCAGGAAACCAAGCGCCTGCTCGATTTCATGGGCGAAACGCAACCTAAGCTCGTGGACGAGCTCGTTCCGCGCCTTCTCACCCTCGGCGAAGTGCAAAAAGTTCTCCAGCAACTGCTCCGCGAGCAGGTTTCCATTCGCGATCTCACGACCATCCTCGAAGCTTTGTTGGACACTGCCGCGGTCAACAAGAGCCAGGTCGCGCTCGTGGAAGCCGCGCGCCAGGCGCTCGGACGCTCACTCGTGCAACCGCTCCTCGGCGAGGACCACAAGCTCAAGGTGCTGACCCTCGATCCTCAAATCGAGTCCGAATTTCAGCGCCAAGTGGATCCCCAGGCTGCGGGCGATTTGGCCATGTCCACGGGAGCGCCGCCTCTCCGCAAGGTTCTCGAAGGTCTTCAAAAGCTTGTTGGCGATCGCGTGGCTCTCAGCTCCACGGTCCTGCTTTGTAATACGCCCGTGCGGTTCCACCTTCGACGCCTCCTGGAACCCTTCATTCCCCGGATTGTCGTTCTTTCGCCCGCGGAAATTCCCGCGACCATTAACGTGCAGTCTCTCGGAGTAGTGCGATGAAGCGCGCCCATCGCCAACGAATTAAGCAGCAGGGAAGTGCTCCGTGCTGACAACTCCAACAAAGCCCGGCTCTCGCGGCAGCGCTCTCGATCCCGCCGAGCGCCAGCGTCTTCTCGAGGAAAATCTTCCCGAAGTGCGTTACATCGCGCGCCGCATTCACGATCGCTTGCCGGCTCATGTCCCCTTCGACGATCTCGTTCATGCAGGGATTCTCGGCTTGATTGACGCCGTGGACAAATTTAATCCCCAGAAAAATGTCCAGCTGAAATCCTACGCGCGCTTTCGCATTCGCGGCGCCATCCTCGACAGCCTCCGCCAGATGGATTGGAGCCCGCGCCATTTGCGCCGCCAGGCCCGCCGCATCGAGGAAGCCACTCGCGAACTCTCCGCGGAGCTTGGCCGCACTCCCGCGGAGCCCGAAATCGCCGACAAACTCGACATTTCTCTCACGGAGTTCCAGCAGCTGCTGGGCGATCTGCGCGGGCTCGATCTCGGCAGCCTTCAAATCGAGTCTTCCGAAGAGGGAGCCGGTGAGACCCTGCAAATCGCCGCTCATCGCCTCGAAGACGACCCCTTTCAGCTCGCCGCCCGCGCGGAAGTGCGGGCCATTCTTGCGGACGCCATTGGGGATCTAGACGAAAAGGAACGCCAGGTTCTGGGCCTCTACTATCTCGAGGAACTCACCATGAAGGAAGTTGGCGTCATTCTCGATGTCGGCGAATCCCGCGTTTCACAGATCCACACGGCCGCGTTGCTTCGCCTGCGTTCACGTCTTGCCGGAAAGCTGGGCAACCCCGCCGCGCCAGTGTCCGCGCAATCGGCCAAGAAACCCCAATCGGAGGAAGACTGATGCGCAGGAGACCATCTCGCGTAAACATTGCAGGCTTCCCGGTCCTCTTGTCCCGCCGGTTGCAAGGCGCTGAGCTTCTCTCTTCGCTTCTACCCGACGGAAAGGAGTTCCCATGCCTGATCCAGAAGTGAATGCCAGCATTCGGGAATTTACCGCCCAATGGGCGCGAAACATTTCTCAACTCCTTAGCCAGCTTGGGGTCGAATCGCCATCGGTCGCTCCAACCCACCCCGCTACTCCTGCGTTCTCTGCCTCCGACGCTCGGTCTGAATTGGTCACCGCGCGTTTTGTTTGCGGCGGCGCGTTAAAGGGAGAATTGCAATGGTCCGCTGAAAAACCCGCAGCGCTCCTGCTCGCGCAATTGTTGATGTCCGAGCCTCCCGATCCCGCAATCGAATTCTCTGATACCCACCGCGATGCTTTTGCCGAGCTTCTTCGCCAGGTCGCCGGCTTGACGGCATCGTCTTGGAAGCAGGCTACCAGCAAGGAAACCCTCATTAGCTTTCACTCTGCCGCCGAGCCGGTTTTCTCGCCGAATCTCGAATCTCTGGTACGCATCACGACGGCAAAACCCCTGGAAGCGTCCTTATGTCTTCAGCTCAACGCCGAACTTTGCCAATCGCTTTCCTCCGTCCCCGCCTCCGCCCCCGACTCCGCGATCCAGGAGCCTGGCCATGATGCCCATGATGCTCACGAAAGCGCCCAACCTCTTGATGCCGGCCCTGCTCCCTCTTCCGACCCATCCCCTGCTCCCGCTCCACTGCCCTCCAACCTCGATCTTCTTCTGGATGTCGAGCTCGAAGCCACGATCCGTTTTGGCGAGCGTGAAATGCTTCTCCGCGAAGTCATGAGCCTGATGCCAGGCGCCGTGGTCGAGCTCGACCAGCTCGTCAATGAGCCTGCCGACCTTCTTGTTGCTGGACGCCTTGTGGCGCGAGGCGAAGTCGTCGTGGTGGACGGAAATTTCGGTTTGCGCGTTACCGAGGTCGCCAGCATGAGCCAGAGGGCCAAGCTGGTGCCAGTTCCATGAGGCACAAAATGTCTCCCAATTCGTCTCCTTTGAACCAGGCGCCAGGCTCGCGCTTGCCGGAATTTGCGCAAACCGAGGAGATGCAGAGCCCAGTATCCTGGCGGGAACGTCTTGTCCCGCGGTGCTCCGCGCCGGATTGCGCGCGCGCCAACAAACTGTTTCCCAGTTGGCGCCGCAGGTCTTCCGGAGTGCTTCTGGACGGCCGCTGGTATTGTGGCTCCTCCTGCGCCTCCGGTGTCCTTTCCTTCCGCGTCCAGAACCTGATCTCGGGTTTCGTGCCGCCGAAGCAGCGCGCGCACCGGCTTCCGATCGGGTTGCTTCTTGTGGATCGCGGCGCAATCTCCCATTCCCAATTACAGGAGGCCCTCCGCCGCCAGCGTGAATCCCGCCGCGGCCGTCTGGGCAATTGGCTCCTTCAGCTGGGATATGTTTCCGATGTCCAGCTTGCTGCCGCCCTCGGCCAGCAATGGGGCTGTCCCGTTTTTCCGCTCACAAGTCAGCCGGTTTCTTCGGTGCTTCCCTCGATGGCTCCATTCACTCTCTTTCAGAACGCCCGCGCCGTTCCCGTCCACGTTTCTGCTGACGGTCGCTTTTTGCACGTCGCCTTCTGCGAACGCATGGACCACACACTCCTTTATGCCCTCGAACAGATGCTTGGCGTGCGCACCGTCGGCTGCGTGGCCACCGAAGCCTCCGTCTTGTCAGCCCTTGAGGCCCTGTCCCCCCTCGCTCCTCGCGAGGAAATCTCCTTCGACACTCTCCGCGACCCGCGTGAAATCACCTCCACCATCTCGAGCTATGCCGCTGAATTACGTGCCCGCAAACTGATTCTCGTCCGCGCCGCTTCCTTCCTCTGGACCCGTTTCTTCTGTCTCTCGTCCCGTCGAGATCTCCTCTTTCGCATTTTGCCCGGTGGCTTTTCCAATCCGGAACAGTCCCCGGGTTCTCCTAATGTCACTTCACTTTCTGCCGATAGCCGAAATGACGGCATCTCGGCCGCCTCAGGAGTAGTATGAGCTCACTCGTTGGATCTCCGAACTCGGCTCGTCCGGTAACCTCTGCGATTTCCGAAGCGCAGGTCGAGCGCCGCAAGCAGCGCCTCATGGATATACTCAGCAAGGGTCTGCCCACCTTGCCGACCTACATCCTCGATCTGAACGCGCTGCTCAGCAGTTCCAGCGTGGACCTCAAGAAAGTCGCCAAGGTCATCCGCACCGACCCCAGCTTGAGCGCCCAGATTCTTCGCCTCTGCAATTCCGCACTTTTCGGCCTGCGCCGCCGCGTCATCAGCATCGAGCAGGCTGCCGTCCTTCTCGGCACTGAACGCCTCCGCACATTGGTCCTGACCTGCTCGGTGATGCAATTTGCGGGCAAGCGTCTGCCCCAGGCCCAGCTTATCGCCTTCTGGCAGCACAGCTTTCTCTCCGCCCTGCTCAGCGAACGCATCGCCCGCCAAGTGGACTACTTTGAGAAGGAACAGGCCTACCTCGGCGGCCTTCTCCACGACATCGGCCAGCTGCCGCTATGGATCCTTGTCCTTCAGGAAGACGCCAAGCAGCGTCCGCTTCCCAATCCAGACTGGCCCGACAATATCCCCCTCGAGCGCGCCTATTTCGGAATGGACCACTGCAAGGTCGGCCGCTGGATTGCCGTCTCCTGGAATTTCATGCCCTCGTTCGTTGACGTCTTTGAATTCCACCATGCCCCCGATCGCGCTCAGCACGATCCTTACCTCGTGGGTATCGTCGCCGCCGCGGATCAATTCCTGCTCACTCAGGCGGAGACTCCCGCCACCGCCGCGGAGACCTCCGAGCCGCCCGACCCGCCAGTGGCCGATCCGGAAGGCCTTTCCTTTCTCCAGAAGTGCTTGCCGCTCCTTTCGGAAACGGAGCGCCAGGCTTTGCTCGAAACGCTTCAGACCGAATACATCCATCTGCTTCCGCTGGTACAGATCGGGCTCGCCGCTGCCACGGGAGCTCAGGCTGAATCCTGATTCTCTTGCGGTCTCTGTTCTTCCTTACCCTTTTCACGGCACTTTCTGCCCGCTCCGCGTTTCCACCGGGCAAGAAAATCCCGCACGGCGTTCGCTACTCCGTGCGCCTTCTTTCATCTCGCGTAACTCTCTGATTTTCCTGACTCTCTGACTTTCTTAACGCGCCCTTATTTGGCCCCGTGGCTGCATCTTGGTTCTTCGGAGGCGCGATGGACAGCGGTTTCTATTCTTCTTTCACTGGATTTGCTGAACGCTTGAGCGCTCTCGAGCTCGTGGCCAACAATCTCGCCAATGCCGGCACCGTCGGCTTCAAAGCGCAGCGCGAATTCTACCGTTCTTTCAACGCTCTTCTCGGCTCCCAGCCGCAGGCGATTCCTCCTGCCAACATCACCCAGGCTCTCGACCAGACGATCAATCAGTTCGGCGTCCTCGGAGGCTCTAGCACGGACAACACGCAAGGCACCCTGCAAATGACTGGAAACGATACGGACGTCGCTCTCGAAGGCACCGGTTACTTTGCCATTCTCACTACGAACGGAGTTCGCTTCACCCGCGACGGCAATTTCCACCTCGACAGCAAACGCAATCTCGTCACCCAGCAAGGCGACCAGGTTCTCAGCGCCCAGCCCAACCAGCAGTTGAAGCCTGTGCAGATTCCCGATGGCAAGCTGAGCATCAGCGCCGACGGTTCCGTCTCCGTGGATGGCGCGCTCGTTTCCAAGCTGCGCATTGACGATTTTCCGAAGGGCACATCTCTCGTCGAGGAAGGCAACAATTATCTTGTTGCGCCCACAGGTGCTGCACTCGCTCCATCGTCCGCAACCGTCCGCCAGGGCATGCTTGAATCGTCCAACAGCGATGCGGTTCGCAGCACCGTTGCGCTCATTGATCTTCAACGCACCGCTCAGATGATGGAGCGCGCTCTTTCGATTTTTAACAACGATTTCAACCGCACGGCAGCGCAGGATCTGCCGCACGTGTAGTTATTTTTTTCGGGAACAGGAGATCCAATTTCATGTATCGAGCCTTGTACACCGCCGCCAGCGGCATGGAAGCCCAGGAATTGAATCTGGACAATATCGCCAATAACCTCGCCAATTCCACGACGGCCGGCTTTCGCCGCCGCCGTCTGCAATTTCAGGATCTCGTCTACCAAAACATTGTGGCTCCCGGCGCCGCCGCAACCCAGCAAACCATCTACCCAACCGGTCTGCAGGTCGGTCTCGGCACGCGTACCGCCTCTTCCGAAGTCATCCAGCAGCAAGGCGACTTCAACCAGACCGGCAATCCCCTCGACCTCACGATTCAGGGGCAGGGGTTCTTTGAGATTCAGTTGCCCACCGGCGAAGTCGCTTATACGCGCTCCGGCGCGTTCCATCTCGATTCCACCGGAATCATCGTGGATGCCCAGGGCAACCAGCTTCAGCCCGCCATCACCATTCCTTCCAGCGCCACGAATATCACCATTGGCTCCGACGGCACCGTCAGCGTCACGATTCCTGGCCAGCAGCAGGCCCAGCAGGTCGGCACCATCCAACTCGCCACGTTCGCCAATCCCGGCGGCCTGAACAGCGTGGGCAACAACTATTTCCTCGAAACCACCGCTTCCGGCAATCCCATCGTCGGCACTCCCGGAGGTGCGGAGGGTCTGGGCACTATCCAGCAGGGCATGCTGGAAAACTCCAACGTGGACGTCGTCGGCGAATTTATTCAGATGATCCTCGCGCAACGCTCCTACGAAGCGAATTCCCGCGTCGTTCATGCCGCCGACGAAATGTTCCAGACCATCAACGGCCTCACCACCTGAGCTGGAAAGTGATGAAACTCACTTCCATCTCGTTTTTGCTTGCCGTGTTTCTTGCGTTTCTTCCGGTCGGCGCTCGTGGTGCGTCTCCGGTTGCGATTCTTTCTCACGTGGAAGTGGAAACGGAGGCGATCACCCTCGCGCAGATGTTGCCGCGAAGCGCGCCGCTCGCCTTGCGCCACGCCTCCGGGGAAGTTTCCTTCGGTTCTGCCCCTTCTTTCGGATCCTCGCGAACGATCGGAAGCGCCGAGATCGTTTCGGCGATGGAGAGCGCCGGATTGCCGCCCCGCACATTCATGATCCCTGGCCTCGTTCATGTGCGGCGCGTCGGCCGTACTCTCACGCGAACGGAAGTCTTCCGCGCCATCGAGTCTTCCCTCCGGTCGCAACATCCGGACGCCCGGCTTCCTTTTTCTCCCGGCGATCTTGAAATCAGCGGCTCCCTGCGCTTCCCTCCCGGCAATGCCAATCTCAAGGTTGTCGGTCTGCGATATGACGACATGCTCGATCGCGAGATCTTTCGCCTCGTCTCCGTCTCCTCCGCTTCTCTCGTTCCTTTCGAAGTTTCCGTTCGCATGCCGAAACTTCCGGCCGCTCCGACGCAGATTTCTTCGCTTCCGCCTGCGCCCGCTCCTTCTCCCGTGCTTGTGGATCCGCGCTTTTACGCTCAACTCGTGTTGATTTCCGAGGATGCTGAAATTCAAATGCAAGTTCGTCCTCTTCAGCGCGGGCATTTGGGCGATTCCATCCGCGTCCGCATGCCGCAAAACGGGCGGACTTTTTTCGCCCGCGTCACCGGTCCCGGAACAGTGCAAGCGTCTTTTTAGGAGAGACCATGCGCATCGCCAGAACTCAATCCGTTCTTCTCCTACTCGCCGCAGTTCTTGCCACGAACGCTTTTGGCGCTGCCGGCCGCCGCTCCAAGAAACCAAAAAAAGATACTGCTTCCACAGGGCTCGAGGAATATTTGAAACGTGCCCGCACCTTCAATCTTCCGGCTCCGGAAACCGTCGGCAGCCTCTGGGTCTCCTCCGGCCCGCTTGCGGATTTGGGTACGGATTACAAAGCTCGTAACGCGGGGGATTTGCTCGTCATTCATCTAGTGGATAATTTCACCGCTGCAACCGCTGGCGAAAATAACCAATCCCGCGCCTTCTCCGCCAATTCCCAGGTCACCGGTTTTGTTGGCGCCATCGGTGCCGCGAATCGCCTCCAGAATCTTTTTGGCGCCAATTCCGCCAACAGCCTCGATGGAAAAGGCTCCTCCACCATGAGTTCCAGCGTCTCTCTGGATCTCGCCGCCCATGTGATTGAAGTGCTTCCGAACAAAACCCTGGTCGTGCAGGCCACGCGCGACGTCACCGTCGGCAACGACCGCCAGACTGTTTACATTCGCGGCCTCGTTCGCCCCGGCGACATCGCCCTGGACAATTCCATCCTTTCTTCCTCCATCGCCGACCTTGAAGTGGAGATCAA
>Ga0335078_10016730_pt1 | contig 10889 bp, 11 predicted proteins | sample Lox_Sample_32_FD_206711 | JGI IMG/M metagenome (GOLD analysis project Ga0335078, IMG submission 206711) | Soil microbial communities from Loxahatchee National Wildlife Refuge, Florida, United States - Lox_Sample_3.2 | ecosystem: Environmental > Terrestrial > Soil > Wetlands | place: USA... | reverse complement strand
AGGATGGACTTGACGGCACACGTGCGTCTGATTTCTCCTGACGGAAAAGTCAAGTTTGATGCACCGAGGCTTTCTGGGGCAATCGGCCCCGACCCGAGGTCTCCTAGCGTGATTGTCTTGAATCCCGTCATGGATATTACATTTGACACATCCGACCCTCCCGGCACATACACGATCCGCGTCACCATAACGGACCATGTCCACTCTGCCTACGCCAAGGCAGAAGAACAACTTCATTTCACCCTTGCAGAAAGTCGAAAGGGAGAAACGCCGAAAGAGTCTGCGGCGGCCCGAACCGACCCATAAAAGCACTCTGCGCGACCCGACAACTCTCGGGCCGCGCTGCCGACCGCTGTCGCCGTATGCCTTTGATTCGGGACCAACGGGTTCTGACCCCTCATGATTGAGGGGGCGGCCGCATGGTATAACTTTACATGCGCAGCGGGCTACGCCGACTCGGTGCCGAGACCCGATCTCGCTGGGCTTTGCGGTGCCTGAGCGGGACCCGATCTGCTTTTCCCAGGGTGGCCATGCCCAGGGAGGACACCGTGACCCGATTGCGTCAAACTGCCTGGACATTCGCCGCCTTCTTTGCGGCCGTGCTCTGCGCCAGCCGCTCGGCATTGCCAGCGGCGGACTCGTCGGCCGAGGGCCCGGTCTATGTGGTGCTGTGGTTCGATACCGAGGACTACATCCTTCCCCAGAGCGACGACGCCGCCAAGCGCATCGTGGAGTTCCTCACCCAGCAGGGAATCCAGGTCTCGTTCAAGGTAGTGGGAGAAAAGGGCCGGACGCTCGAACGCCGGGGACGGCAGGACGTGATCCAGGCGCTCTCCCGGCACGAGATCGGTTATCACGCCGACACCCACAGCCAGCATCCGACACCGGCGGAGTATGAGGCGAAGCTCGACTGGGAGATGGGCGCAGAGGAATTTACCCGCCGCGAGCGTCCGGGATTCGGAGACCTGCGCCGCATCTTCGGCAGGGCCCCCACCTGCTATGGCCAGCCCGGCAGCTCCTGGGCACCGCAGGCGTTTCCGGCGCTGAGGGGCTGGGGAGTGAAGGTGTATCTCGACGACGGCCCGCACGTCGGGCTCGACGGCAAGCCCTTCTGGTACGGCGGGCTGCTGAACATCTTCAACATCAAGCATGGGACCGAGCTGCGTCCCAACGACGATTGGTCCAACCTGGACCTGGCCAAGGCGAACTTCAAGGCGACCTACGTACAACTCTCGGAGTCGGGCGGCGGCTTCGTCAGCCTTTACTTCCACCCTGCGAGTTCATCCATCAACACTTCTGGGACCTGAACTTCGCCAAGGGCGCGAACCCGACGCGGGACCAGTGGAAGGTGCCGCCGATGAAAAGCGCCCAGCAGATCGAAAGGGACTTCGACTATTTCGAGGAACGGGTCAAGTACATGAAGTCCTTCCCCGGCGTGCGCTTCATCACCGCTTCCCAGGCGCTCGAAGTCCTGCCCGATGCGGCCCAGGGCCAGGCTTTCTCCGCCGACGAACTGCGGGAGGTCGCCGGACAGGTGGCTCCCGACATTTCGTTTCAGGCCCACGGAGACTAAGCCCTGTCCGCCAGCGAGGTCTTCGCGCTCCTGAACGGGTTCGTCGCCAACGCAATCCAGGGGAAACAAGGGACGGCGGCCATTGTGGGCGGGACCCCCTACGGGCCGGACGCGACCGCCCCGGAGCTGGCCGCCAGAATCGACGTGCCGTGGGCGCAGTTCTCGCGCACCGTGCTCGACATGGACAGTTCCCTCACGAAGTACCAGCGGATTCCGGACCTGGTCTGGCTTGGCAGCCACGCCGTGCCGCCCGAGAGCTATCTGGCTGCCTTGGCCGGGGTGGCGCTGGAGATGCTGGCGATGCGACCTCCGCCCGATGCGGTCTCAATTCTTCCTGCGCGTCTCGCGGCGGCGCACTATGTTGCCGACGACTCGGAGAAGCTGTGGCAATGGCCCATATTCCCGGATGGCTTCGACGCCCCGCAGTTGATGGCCCTGGCGAAAGCCCAGGCCTGGACGCTCAAACCGGCGATCTTGCATCCCGAGGCCGCCAGATGAGCAGGAAATCCCGAGGGTACCTGGCGGCGGAGCTGGAAGCCGCATCACAGCGGAGGATCGGGCGAAGTGGGCCGAGGGCAGCATCGAGGATTGGGTACTGGAGGGCCACTGGCTCTCCCAGCGGTCGCTTAGGGGACTTAGGCAGCGGGAACCCAGCGGCGATCACGCCAGCCTACGAGCACCAGGCGGACCCGGTGATTGGGGGTTTCAGTTGCGGAAGGCCGGCCCGCGGCGTCCTGCTTCAGCTATTCATCGACATCGACGCTGCACGCGCCAGAGCCTTGGCTGGCCGCCCTTCTTGCCCGATGATTTCCCGCTCTGCCCGGAACCAATCCTCTTGCGGTGATCCGATCGGGCAGCCGCGGCTTTCCCAAAGGCGATACGCCCGGAGAGCGATTGCCTCATGGGGCGAACCCTCTGTCTGTCGGGTCACTTCATCAGCGTTCGGGCTCATGGTTGTTACCTTGCGATTCTTCTTTGGTGTCTTCATCTGTTACCTCCCGACGACATCAGAACCTGGTACTTAACGATATGGTAGTATACTACGTAAATTATGTCAGCAATGAAATCTCATTTGCCACCGTAGTTCCGGGTTGGCGAAATTGAATGCCGGTCGCCTCATGGTGCTCGTAGTGGTTGAACACGAAGAAACTTCTGTCCGCTCGGGCGGTCCGGCCCGACAAAACCTTCACTGGGCCTGGGACATCGGCCTGCTCCAACACATCAGCCGGAACCCCGAGGCCCTGGCGGCGGAGCTGGAGACCCGCAACACGGCGGAGGACCAAGCCGAATGGGTCAAGGGCAGCATCGAGGATTGGGTCCTGGAGGTCCAGGTCCGCACCGGCAAACAACACCTCATGAAGAACGCGATCGGTTTGCGGGACTACCAGCCCGTTGGCTCAAAGGTCGACAATTCTGCTCCACGATTCGAAATGGCTGACCTACGGGGAATAGCTGTCACCAGCCTCGTGGCGCGATAGGGCCTCGAGCAGCCTGTGCTCGATGCTGCGAAAGGTCGCAACATCGCGGATGTATTCGGTGAAGGACGAAACCGCGCTGGCAGCAATCTGCCGAGCCGCGGCGGGATCGTGCGCCTCGAGCGCCCGAAGCATCTCGTAGTCTTCAATGCCCGAGCGCATCGCCTCGAACCGGATGGAGCTGCGGACCGTAAGATGCTCGCGGTCGGGGTAGACAATGAAGGCATCGCCGGGAGGCAGAAGCTCGGTGTTGTCGTCGATCACCGGCTGCGTGTCGAGCTGTGGTTTGGGCGTCCAATAATTCCCACCCCAGTGCAGGAATCCCGTGAATCCGTACCGGAAATCGAGCCACTGGAGAAGCCTGACCTTGACCAAGGGAAAGTCCATCAAGCGGTTGAGATACCGCTTCTGCGGATAAAGACAGGTGTAGAACCAGACCGCATGCCCGCTGTCGAGGCGCCGGTCGATGAGGGGCATCTGGTCGTCGAACCGGCCGAGCTGCGGAACCCAAACGTCGCAGTTGGTTTGGAGGACCTCGGGCATGTGGGCCGCATCGACGGCATCGAGGGTGGGAATGCCCGGCATTTGCTGGTGCACGAGTGCGGCAAATCTTCCGTAGTAGGGAATCTCGTTCCCGTGCGGCTCGTCTAGCACGTGCTGGAAGTAGAAACGCTCCCAACCCCGTTGCGTAAGATGGGCGTCGAGCGAGGACAGGAATCCCGAGAGGAACGCTTCCACCCGTGAATCATCCGGCGGCAAAGAGACCTTCTGCGGCTTGCCGTCAACAATCTGGAAAGTCGGCACGACCAGCGGTGCATCATAGCTTCCGGCACGGTCGAGCAGATGGCTGCCCTCGATGTACCCTAGAGCGCCGGCCTGCTTGAACGTCTCCACCCAACGGTCAAAGTTGGTGAAGTCATAGGCGAGCTTGCCGTCTTCCACCAGCGGCTGGACGAGTTGGAACAGCGGCGTCATGATGACGTTCTGTCGGTGGGCGGCAAGCACGCCGGCCATGTTGGCAACCAGGGTCCACCATTGAGGCGAAAAGGCCTCGACACCATAGAATTGGCGCGAGGTCTTGTCGTCCAGAGTGAACCAGTTGGTGACCTTGAGCGTTCTTTCCTCCGGCACGGACGCTCTCATCACTCGCAGGCGAAACGGCGTGCGCGCCACCACACGTCCGGCAGAACGTACCAGAATCGAGCCCTGGTAAATCCCGGGCGCTGCGTCGAGGGGAATGTGAATGGTCACCCAGATGGGCGTCGTGCGGCGGGCCTGGAGGTCGAAGGGAAAGTCCTGGAGCGGATCAGGGTACCATCCGGGGGTCTCTCCCACCAGTTCCTCGGGCGGCGAGTCCGGTGTGTGCGAGCCCACCACCACGTAAGCGACGCGATGGACCTCAATCCTGGAGATCCGCCCGCCGGCGCCTTGGAGAGGCTTCACTTCCACCCCAACGTCGCGGAGCGTCGTGCGTGAACGAATGGCAAGCTGCACGCTCAGGTGCTGATTTCGTGCGCCCTGGAACTCCGACGTGCGAAGAGCGTGCGTACCGCGGACATCACCGGGGAAGACCTTGATGAGCGAGTCCACCAACCAGACGCTCGGCTGGGACACGGCACTTCCCCGCGCCATGCCAGTTGACACCAGGCAGCCCGCGACCACTGCCAGCGAGAACGAACGGAACATAACTTCCCTCCCCCACCCGCCCCGAGCGTGGATCAAACTCGTGCCCCGCCCGTGCATTCCCGCGCCGGAGTCGGATCGGACAGGGCCATTGTGCACCCGCCGCGCGGGGATTTTCCAGTTTGATTTCGGGCTATCAAGGACTCTCGCGCGTCGATGAGTTTTCGATCCTTCTGACTAGGCGAAAAAGAAAAACCAGCGTCCCGGCGGGGCAATTAGCTTGCCCACAGAATCCAGCAGGCACTGGCCTATTAGGAGATGAACCGCGCGGCCCCTTGACTTGCTGCGATTGCCACCTTTGCCAGTGGGGGTAGGCGAGTCGGCGACCGGATCGGCTTTCAGCGACTAGAGAGGGAGGACCTGGAAAAGCGTCGGAGGCACGGGTCAAAAGCTGGCCAGTTGCGGCCTTTGGGGTTCTCGCGAAAGGCGATGGCCCCTTCCGTGGGCACCTTTCACTGCAAAACCGACTGACGATTGCGTTGAGCGGCAGTCAGGCATATGTTATCGGTCGGGCCGGAGGTCGATAATGGAAATTCCGGCTAAGAAGGTTCGGCATGAGCATTTCCGGAGAATGGCAACAGGCACGGGATGCGAACTTCAACATCACTAGAAGAGATTTCGCCAAGATGACTCTGGGAGGCGCGGCGCTGTTGGCGTCAGCCGTCAGAGGTTCCGCGGAGCTCCCCCCGCTTCCCCCTGGGATCAAGATCGGGACAGGCGCGCGGAATCCCACCGAGGAGAACATGTTGTACCTCAAGAACCTTGGGGTGACATGGATCAGCAGTGCGGATACCACGCCGGAGACCGCCACCATCGAGGGCTTCACCAGAATGCGGCAGCAATGGGAAGCGGGCGGCTTCAAGGTCTACAACGAGTCGGGCAGAATTGCCCCGAGCGGCACCCCCGTCATTAACGTTCCGGAGATCGTGCTGAATCTCCCCGGACGCGACGAGAGAATCGAAGAATTCCTGAATTACCTGCGCTACCTGGGCAAAGCCGGCATCCCATACATGACCTACGGCTTCGAGGGCAACGGTAATTGGCGGAGTGGCCGGGCGCCCTTGCCCCGCGGGTATTCTGCGTCCGACTGCGATCTATCAAGCCCCGACTTCCACGGAGGCTGGGGAACAAAGGTGTATAAGGAGCCTCTTTCGCATGGCCGCGTGTTCTCGATCGAGGAGATCTGGGACAACTTCACCTACTTCATAAGGAAGGTCGTCCCGGTTGCGGAGGAGTCAGGCGTCCGCATTGGGATCCACCCTGACGACCCACCACAGCCGGTGCTAGCGGGCGTCCCCCGCATTTTCAGCAGCTTTGAGGGCTACAAGAGAGCCATGGAGATCGCCAATAGTCCCAACGTGGGCGTCTGCCTGTGCGTGGGGAGCTGGCTTGAGGGCGGGCCGAGGATGGGCAAGGACCCCGTCGGGGTCATCCAATACTTTGGCGCCCAGAAGAAATTGTTCAAAATTCATTTCCGTAACGTCACATCACCCCTGCCCCACTTCACCGAGACTTTGATGGACGACGGTTACTACGACATGTACAAGGTGATGGAAGCCCTGGTGGACATCAACTTCGACGGGCTCGTGATCCCGGATCATGTCCCGGAACTGGGGAGTCGGGCGGAAGGAACGCAGGGCGCAGGGCGCGAACCCGCTGGGCAGTTCCAGCCCAGCCCCGGTCTGGCCTACTCCATCGGTTACCTCAACGCAACACTGAAGGCGGCCGTGAGCAACCGACGTAAAGGACAGGAGTCCCATGGCAAGTAAGGAACGGACGTTGCAGGCACTTACAGAAACGGGAGTGATTGCGGTGATCCGCGCGGACAACGCCGAAGATCTGGTGAACGTCGGCCGCGCGCTAAGGCGCGGCGGGGTCAAGTTCATAGAAATCACCATGACGGTGCCGGGGGCGCTGGCCGTAATCGAAGAGGCCACCGCGGCCCTCAATACCGACGATGTGTACATAGGTGCCGGAACGGTGCTGGACGCGGAGACGGCGCGGCTGGCGATGCTGGCGGGGGCGAATTACATTGTTTCACCTGTTTTCCGTCCTGACGTCGTCAGCGTTTGCAGACGCTACGCGGTGCCGGTGATGCCCGGCGCGATGACACCCACGGAGGTTCTCAATGCGTGGGAGGCGGGGGCTGACGTGGTCAAGATTTTCCCCGCCGGCGTCGGCGGGCCTCAGTTCTTCAAAGACCTTGGAGGGCCGTTTCCGCACATCAAGATCATGCCGACCGGGGCGGTGAACCGGGCCACCGCGCCGGAATTCATCAAGGCGGGCGCTTGCGCGGTCGGGGTCGGCGGCGAACTCGTCGGTAAGCCGCTCATCGCCGCCAAGGATTTTGCGGCAATCACCAAGAATGCGCTCGACTTTATAGCCATCGTGCAGGAGGCAAAAAGGAAACAACAATGACCGGGACCGGGATGAAGGAATCGAAAGGGGCGGTGTTCTTCGGTGAACTGCTGATGAGATTGGCGACGAAGCGGATGCCGCAGTGTCGCTCGCTCACTTCGGGTTGGAGGCCTATCTCGTATCCGTCGTGCCGGACACGGAGATCGGCGACGCTTGCCTCAACTTCGTCCGCCAGTTTGGGGTCAACACCGATTTCGTCCTGCGCGGCGGCAAACGCTTGGGAACCTTCTACCTCGAAACGGGCGCGTCGCAACGTCCCTCGAAGGTGATCTACGACCGAGCGGGTAGCTCGATCGCTGAATTGGTTCCCGCAAACGTGGACTGGCATGCGGTCTTCGCGGGCAAGCAATGGTTCCACTGGTCAGGCACCGCCCCGGCGCTTAGCGACAGCATGGCGGCGACCACCCGCGAAGCCTGCCAGGCGGCTCGAAAACACGGACTCATCGTTTCCTGTGATCTGAACTACCGCCGTAGGCTCTGGCCGCCCGAGCAGGCGCGTACGGTGATGACCGGCCTGATGCCATATGTCGATGTGCTTATTGGAAACGAGGAGGACTCGGCGCTCGTTTTGGGCGTGGGGGCCAAGGATGTCGACGTGGCTCAGGGATCTCTGGACGCAGAGCGATACCAGGAGGTCGCTCGCGAGTTGCACGAACGCTTCGGCTTCAAATACGTTGCCACGACTTTGCGAGAGAGCATTTCCGCGTCGGAAAACGGTTGGTCGTGTCTCCTCTCCGACGGCAACCGGTGTTACCGGAGCCGCAAGTACCGGATTTGGATTGTGGACCGTGTGGGCGCCGGCGACTCGTTTTCGGGCGGTCTCATCTACGCTTTGCTGAGCGGGATGAACGGACAGCAAGCCGTGGAGTTCGCCGCAGCCGCTTCGTGCCTGAAGCACTCGATCCATGGCGACTTCAACCACGTCTCTAAGGAAGAGGTGCTGGCCTTGATTGGCGGCAGCGGAGCGGGCCGCATCCAACGCTAGTGCGGCTTCGGAGGCGGCACGAATCTGCCCTGCTTGGCCGATTCCCGCATGCGCAAGCATCGTCGCGTAGCATTCGCGACCGCGAACCTAAGGCTGTGCATCCTCAGCCTAAGGCAATGCGTAGGCAACAACGGAGTCGCCGAGCTTGATGCCGTTAGCCTTGCCGTGGCCGCCGGCGGCGACCACCACGTATTGCCGCCCGCCGGGCCGTGCGCGATAGGTGATGGGTGTGGCTATCGCCGATGCAGGTGTTCCGGCGTGCCACAACTCGCGGCCAGACTCGGTGTCGAACGCACGGAAGGTGCTATCCAGAGTTGCGCCGATGAAGATGAGGCCGCTGGCGGTGGTAAGCGGGCCAGCCACCGTCGGCGTGCCCCAGGTGATCGGCAGGGGAACAGGGGCGAGTTCCCGCATGGTGCCGAGCGGCACCTGCCAGCGAATCCGTCCCGTGCTGGCTTCGATGGCGGCGAGCGTTCCCCACGGCGGGGGGTTGCACGGCAGTCCCCAGGGCGAGAGCAGCGACTTGCGCCGCATCACGTAGGGCGTGCCCTTCATCGGCCCGTATTCCCAGCCTCCTTCGCGCCGATTGAGGTGCTGGGCCTCGTCCCTCGGGATGAGCTGGACGATGAACGGGATGTTCGTTTGATTGAGAACGATCAAGCCGCGGGAACGATCGAAGGAAAGGCCTCCCCAATTGGTGCCGCCGATATTGCCGGGATACTGGAGGGAGCCTTGCAGGCTGGGCGGAGTGAAGATGCCCTCCCGCCGCAGGCCCGCGATCGTCTCGCGGCACTTGCCACGATCCCACGGCGTGAGGCCCCACGCGTCCTCGGGCCCGAGGCGGTCGGGCACGAGCCGCGGCGTCGCCACAGGGACGGGCTGAGTGGGCGAAAGCCACTCGCCAGGGACGCCTCCCTGCGGCACGGGCCTCTCCTCCACGGGCAGCACTGGCTGGCCGCTGTCACGATCAAGAATGAACAGATAGCCCATCTTGCTTGGCTGAGCCAGCACCGGAATGCGCCGCCCGTTGCGCTCAACCTCGATCAGAGAAGGCCCGGAGGGTAGGTCATAGTCCCAGAGGTTGTGATGGACAGCCTGGAAGGACCAAACCACCTTGCCGGTGGAGGCGCGCATCGCCACCACGGAGTCGGCGTAGCGGTCGTCCCCCTTGCGCTCGCCGCCGAAGAAGTCGGGGCTGGGGCTGGTGGTGGGCAGAAAGACCAAATCATGCGCCGGGTCGGCCGAGATCGGTCCCCAGACGTTGGCCGCTCCGGTGCGATCAGCGCCATTCTGCCAGGTGGCGCGAGCCGGGTCGGCGGGGTCGTGTGGCACCGGGTCCCAGGACCACACGAGCCCGCCCGTGCGCGCGTTGTAGCCGCGCACGACGCCGGACGGCATATCGACGCGGTCGTTGTCGTTGATCGCCGAGCCCACGATCACCACGTCGCCCACCACGGCCGGCGGCGACGTAAAGTGGTACTCGCCCTTGATGACGGTCTTGATGCCGGCGGTCAGCGGCACTTGGCCGTTGGCGCCGAACCCCGCGCACGGCTGGCCGGTGGCGGCGTCGACCGCCACCAGGCGGCCATCGAGCACCGCCTCGTAGATGCGCCGGTGGCACGCCTCGCCCGGCTGGCGCTCGGGATCGACCCAGGTGGCGAGACCGCGGCAGGTGAAGTAGTCTCCGTAGTAACCAATGCGGTCAAGTTTAGGATCGAAGGCCCACCTCTCGCGACCCGTCTCCGGATCGAGGGCGATGACGCGATTGAACGAACTCGCCACGTAGAGGGTATCGTCCACCAGGAGGGGTGTCGCCTCGAAGGTGCTCTTCGCCCACACCTTTTGCCCGTTCCAGGTGCCTGTGGCGTCGGAGATGTCGCCAGTGTGGTACGTCCAGGCGACTTTGAGATAGCGCACGTTGTCCTTGGTGATCTCGGTGAGGGGCGAGTAACGCGAACTTCCCGGGTCATTGCCGTAGGTTGGCCACTCCTCGACGGCAGCCGCAGGGTCGCGTTCGATCGCCGGCGGCCGACACGCCGCCACGGTGACTAACAATCCCACCAATCCTACTCTTGAAACCCAACTGAGCTTCAAGTATCCCTCGCCTGAGCAAAAATCAGGTCGCCGAACGGCTCCGAGCATGGTACCACACCCTCCTGAAGCGTTAATCAATGTGGTTCCGTCCGTGCGTCTGACCGTCGCCATAATCCTCCGCCTCGGCAAGCGGAGTGAAATCGATTATAAGATCTATAAGATCTTTCTCCGAGGACCCAAACGATACCAACCCCTGGGTACGGCGGCGGAACGTGGTCCCCCGGCGTGAAGGGGCGGATTGAAGGCGATTACCAGCCCAGTCAACGCCGTGAGCGGCCATGATCGCCCTCCAGCGGGGGTTGACTTCCACAATCATGCGGCGGGCGGCTGAAGAGTCCATCGGGTTCAGGACCAATTCGATGTGGGTGTCCCTGTCAGCAACATGCGGGGCACCGCAATTGACGGATTGGGGCCGGGCTTCACGTCGTAGACGTAGCCGACGATCTCGGCCCCGTATCTCACCTTCCAACGGCCCACGTCGTTGCCGGTCGCAAGGATGGCCGCCAATGTCACTGCCGAGTTGACCTCGGCGGCGTCGGGGGCTGTGTAGCGGTTCTTCAGCCGGTTGAGAGCCTTCGTGGCGGGTTTCGTGGCGTTGCCTTCCATGCCGCAGCCCTTGAATGTTTCCAGGCTTGCGGCGCCAAGCTGAAACCCTTGAGCA
>Ga0335078_10016729_pt1 | contig 10889 bp, 7 predicted proteins | sample Lox_Sample_32_FD_206711 | JGI IMG/M metagenome (GOLD analysis project Ga0335078, IMG submission 206711) | Soil microbial communities from Loxahatchee National Wildlife Refuge, Florida, United States - Lox_Sample_3.2 | ecosystem: Environmental > Terrestrial > Soil > Wetlands | place: USA: Florida... | reverse complement strand
GTCGCGCTGACCGCGACGCTCGTGGACGGCACCGACGTCTGCGTTTCGAACACGGTCGCCGAATCGTTGACCTTGAGCTCGAACGTGTAGCTATCGCCGACGACGAGGACGTTCGCGTTGACCGTGCAGATCTCGGTGGAGTTGGCGGCGGCGTTGGACCCGCTCGGCGCGGTGCACATGACCGCTTTGAAGTAACCGCTCCCGGTCGAGTAGAGCCACTCCCACTGGTAATTGCTCGTTCCGGTGGTGGGGATGATGTCGGTGACCTTGAGGATCTGGTTGAGGTCGAGAAGCGCGGCCGAGAGGGCCGGAGCCCCGGGGGCGACCAACGTGGCCTTCACGGTCAGGGTGGACGAGCCCGACGAGGTGGTCGTCTCGGGAGACGTGGCCCCGTCGGTCACCTGGATGCGGAACGCGTAGCTGTCTCCGACCGTCAACGTACTGCCCGCCGCCGTGCACGTTTCCATAGCGCCCGCACTGGCGCCGCTCCCGCTGTTCAACGAGCACTGCGTGGCGGCGACGTAGGAGCCTCCGTTGATCGACACCTGCCAGACCCAGGAGTACGCGGAGGAGCCGGTGAGAGGGATCGTAGCGGTGACCGTCAGCAACTGGTCGACATCGAGCTTGGTCGCACTCACGGTCGGAGCGGCCGGCGCCGTCAGGGTGGAACTGACCGCCACACTGGTCGAGGCCGGCGAAGTCAGCGAGGCCGGGACGGACGAGCTGTCGTTGACGAGGACCTCAAAGGTGTAGTTCTTCCCGGCCGACAGCACGTTCGCGGCGACCGAACAGGTTTCAATCGCTCCTAGGGAGGCGCCGCCTCCGCTCGGCGTGCCGCACACCGTCGCTTTGACATACGCGCCGCCCGTCGAGACGAGCCACTCCCACTGGTAGGGGGTCGTTCCCGTGGAGGGCAGCGTCGCCGTGACGGAGAGAGCCTGGTTGACATCGAGTACGGTGACGCTGACCGCGGGAACGCCCGGCGCCGTGAGGGCGGAGTTCACGGAGACCTGGGTCGCTGCGGAGGTGACCGTGGTGGGGGAACTGTCCTCGACCGTGTAGCAGTACCACGTGGTGGAAGTAGGAGACGCTAGATACGTTGCTCCGGTCGCTGCGGTGATCGGGGTCGCGAGAGTAACGCAATTCGCCGCGCTCGTGCCCGAGTACCACTGGTAGTTCGTGTACGGAAGCGTGCCGCCCGACGGATTCGCCGTCAGCATGATCGACTGACCGTTGTCGATGACAGCGGAACCGGGACTCGGTGTGCCTCCCGCGAGAGCGTTGGTCGTTGTGACGGTGGCCGAAGGGGCCGAGGTGGTCGTTTCGGCCGTGGTGGCGGAGTCGGTCACCTTGAGCTCGAAGTTGTAGGTGGTGCCGGCCGCCAGGGTGTTCGCCGCGACCGAACACGTCTCGGTTGCGCCGGTCCCCGCGCTGCCTCCGCTGTTGACGGCGCAGTACGTGGCCGCTACGTAGGCAGCTCCGTCGATGGAGATCAGCCACTGCCAGGCGTAGTTCGCGGTACCGGTCGAAGGCACGACCGCCGTGACGGTGAGGACGCTCGATGCCGGCAGCGAGGTCACACTGGGGTTCGGGGTGCTGGGGGCCGTCAGCTGGGACTTTACGGTGATCGACTGGGCGGCCCCCGAGACCGTGACCTCCGGTGAGGTGGCGCTGTCGGTCACTTGGAACTTGAAGCTGTACGTGTCGCCGGACACGAGCGAACTGGCCGCGATGGAGCAGGTTTCGCCGGCTCCGCCCGACCCGCCGGACCCGCTGTTGGTGACGCACTGGGAAGCCGCAACGTACGCGCCGGAGTTCACCGACACCAACCACTGCCATGAATAGGGGGCCGTTCCGGTGGCCGGTATCGCGGCGGTGAGGGACTCGGCCTGGTTCACGTCGAGCTTTGGTGCGGAAACGGCCGGTGCGGCGGGAACGGTCAGCGTCGAGCTCACCACGACGGACGCGGACGCGGGGGACGTGGCTGTCTCGGCCACTGTGGCGGCGTCGGTGACCCTGAGCTCGTAAGTGTACGAACCACCCAGGATCAACGTATTCGCGGGGATCGAGCAAGTCTCGACGGCACCGCCGCTCGCGCCCGAACCGCTGCTCACGATGCAGTGCGTGACGACTGAGTCGGCACCGCCGTTCAACGAGACCAACCACTGCCACGAGTACGGCGACGTTCCGGAGGAGGGAATGGTGCCGGTGATTGAGAGGACCTGATTCTCGTCGAGCGCCGAAGCCCCCGGCGTGGGTGCCGTGGGAGGGCTCAGAGCGCTCGCGACCTCGATGGACGCGGGGGTCTCGGGCTGAGCGGAGTCGAGGTTCGCGTCCGTTACGGTGACGGTGATGACGCAGTTACCGGTAGTGCCGCTAGGGTTGTAGAGAAGCGTTGGAGCGCCCGAGTTCAGGAACCCGGGACAGCTCCCCGATGCGACCGACCAGGCGTACGAGAGCGCGCCGGTCCCGCCCGCAGCAATGGCGGTGAGGGTGACGGACTGGCCTAGGTCGAGCTCGGGACTGGTGGGGGAAATGCTCGCGGAGAGAGGAGACGCGCCCTCGATAGCGATCGCCTGCTCGCCCCACGCCGCCGAATTGGTCCAGGTCGGCGTGGAAGTGTACGTCCCCGTCGACAGAGTGCCGTACGATTCCAGGAACGAAGCGGTCGCGACCCCGTCGTCGACGGTTCCGACGGTCGAGAACACCGGCGATGCGGTCGGGGAGAAGGCCGACGCCAGGTCTCCGCTGGATACCACGCCGAGGATGGTCGTTGGGGCTAGGAAGGTCGAGACGATCCCGTTCGACTGGGTTCCGGTACCCGTCGAAAACGAACCCACCGCGGCAATCGGGGCGCTGATGTTGACTCCCGAGAAAGCGGCGAGGATCGCGGTGGCGGTCGTGGCGGACGTCAACGAACCCGCCGCGGAGTCGATCGTGACGGTGTCGGCCCCGGAAACAGGGTCGACGGCGTAGAAAAAGTACTGATCGCTTCCGGTTCCATTCCACGAGTTTTCCGGCTCGGCATGCCAGGTCGAGACGGACGAGTCGGAGAGGTCGGTGGTCGCGAGTCCCGAGCCGGACTCACCGGAGTCGGTGATCTCGAGAACGAGGAGTTCGTTCGCGGAGACGGTGGTGATGGTGAGGGCGCTGCCGAACCAGCTCGATGTGGGGCAGCCTCCGGTGCAGGAGGCGCTCGGTTCGGTGTCGAGCGCGGGCGGTCCCGCTGGGGTGGTCGAAGCACTGGTCGCGGGAGTGACCGTCACGGGAGTCGACGCCGCGGAAACGCTCGATTCCGGCATCGAGGCGCTGTCGGAGACCTTCAATTCGAAGAGATAGGAGCCCGTGGGCGTGGAGGAGCTCGTTTGGAAAGTGCAGGTCTCAACGGAACCGGCGGTGGCGCCCGACCCCGACGGAACCGCGCACTCGGAATTCGTCGCGGCTGCGTAGCTGGCGCCCCCGTTCGTGCTGTAAAGCCACTGCCAAGCGTACGGGGGTGTCCCCGAGGAGGGAACGGTCTCGGTGACGTGGGTACTGTGTCCCTGCTGGACGACGTTCCCCTGCGGCGCCGTGGACGCGGTGGAGACGTTGGTCGGAAGCGGGCTGGTATCGGAAGGCGTGGGAGCCGTTGCTAGGGCCGCTTGGGCCGGAATGACGGCGAGCGCGGCGATCGCCACGAGGATGATCGCCCCAACGAGTCGGCGAGCGCGGACTCGGCCGGGAAAGCGCTGCGAAATCATCCTCACCTAGGAGCCTCGGCAGACCGCAGTTCCTTCGACGCAGGAGGCGAGAGATTGGGGGCGACATGCCCCGTTGGCATCGAGACGAAAACCGGCATTTGCCGGTGGCTAAATGCTGCGGTTCGTCCTCATAAAGGCGTGGGTCCGGGAAACCGTGCATGAGGACCCCGTTTTTCGTCCCGGTTCAAACTGTTCTTAGAACTTACGGAGGAGCGACGGCCTCTCGTCTTGGGAACAGCGGATTTCGTTCCTGCGGCAAGAAAGGGGCGACCGGCGACGTCTGCGGTAGGGTAGGTGCCAACTATGGAGACTCCGCGGGAGCAAACCGTTCTCGCCGTCGTTGGCACCCTGCCGATTCTGGTCGCCGCCGGACTCTCGATCCGGAGGCTGGCGACCCAGATCTACCGTCAAGACCGGTTCCGAATCCCGGCCCTCTTCGCCAGGGTGCGAAAGCGACATCGTTAACCCCCAAGCCGCGTGCCCGGACGAAGATGCCACGAGCGCGAGCAGACCACGTGGAACCCCCCCGCGAATTCTCGATCGACCGGTTGGCCAAGGTGGGCCGCCATCCCCTGCTCCGCGTCTTCTCCGGGCTCGAGGAAGTTCCCCCATTCTCCGGTTACCCCGCCAGTTCCCGAGTACGTCAGAAGGTGGTTCGAAACACGTCGGTCGAGCTTGTCCGCGGACCGACGTGGATGTACGTGGCGCCCCATGTCCCTCCGCCGTTCGCGAAAGCCGTCGGATGGAAGCCGGTGACGAGCAAAGCCGACTGTATCGTCGTGGGACGGCGACATCTTTCGAGGAGTCCGTCGATCACGCTGTATCTCGACATTCTCCACGAGCTCTACCACGTCTTTCAGCGTCGGGCGGGTCGCGAGCTCTGGGACATCTCGAACGGGTATGCGGGAAGCCCGACCGAGCTCGAAGCGTACGCGTTCGCGATCGCCGAGGCTCGACGACTTGGGGCCACGAACCGCTACCTCCGCGAGTATCTCGAGGTCGATTGGATCGACCGCAAAGAGCACGCCCGCCTCGTGAAAAATCTCGGGATCCCTGCCCGGTGATTCTTGAAGCCTTGAATACCCTGCACCGTTACCGGTGCCCACGGCGCGCTCCATCTCATCCCTCGATCGTTTTCGACGTGTGATCGAACGAGTCCCCCGGGGAAAGGTCGTCACGTACGGACAGGTCGCAAAAGCAGCGGGGTTTCCGGGCGCGGCCCGGATGACCGTCTTCGCTTTGCACCGGTCGGAGGGGCTTCCGTGGCATCGAGTCGTCGCGGCCGGGGGCCGGATTGCGCTCCCGGGCGAGGAAGGACGAGAGCAGCGTTTGCGCCTCGAGCTAGAAGGGGTCACCTTCCGCGGGAGCCGCGTCCGAATGGACGCCCACGGATGGCGGCCACGAAGCCGCCCCGGCTCCCGAACGATCCGGAGACGAAAGGAACCTTCTCGTGCACGACTCTCTCGGCGGGAACTCGACCCGTGGTGGGTTGACGGAAACCGTTAGGGTCCGGACGGCGTGAACTGGTCCTGCGTGCCGACCCCGCCAACCATCGGTTGGGAGGGGCCGATCGAGTCCACGTAGGGACCGGTCTTCGCTATAGCCATTGTAAATACCGTACTCTATCGGTGGGAAGCTAAGTAGAAGAGCGAAGTTCGCTCCTCATGGCGCCCGAATTTCCCTCCCCCGAGATTGCCTCCAAGGTCGCGCGGTCCGTTCTGACGAAGAATCTGCGGGTCAAGCCGGGCGAGAACGTCATGATCGAGGCCTGGCCCCACACGCTCCCCTGGGCCGTTGCCCTCGGGCAGGAGACGAGGCGCCTCAAAGCTCTCCCGATCATTCATTACGAGGACGAGGACGCGTACTGGCAAACGATCGACAGCGGCGGCGCGAAACTCCTCGGAGCGACGCCTGAACACGAGTGGGGCGCGCTCGCGAAAACGGACGTTTACATCCACATGTGGGGACCCGGCGACCGAGTCCGCCTCAATGCGGTCCCCGCGAAGGTGGCCGGTGAACTGTTCCGGTGGAACGGCGATTGGTATGCCACCGCCCAAAAGAACGGAATCCGGGGCGCCCGGCTCGAGCTCGGTCGGCCGTTTCCTGCCCTCGCAAAGGCGTACGGCGTCGACGAGAGGGAGTGGATGGAGGAAGTAGTTGCGGCGACCACGGCCGACCCGGCGGAGCTCGAAAAGAGAGCCGCGCCGGTGGTCCGGGCGCTGGCGACCGGTACGCGGATTCATCTAACGCACTCGAACGGAACCGACCTTACCCTCGGGCTTGCGAAGCGAGCCCCCCGACCGTTCACGGGCCGGCCCGTGCTGAACGACCCGAAACGGCGGTTCGATATGCTCTCGACCCTCCCCTCCGGGTCGGTGCGCGTCGCGCTCGACGAAACGGTGGCGGAGGGTACGCTGGTCGGAAACCGGACCAATTACTACGATGACGGTTGCGCGGAGGAACCCACGTTTGAATTCTCGAACGGAAAGCTGACCCACCACAGCTTCGCCTCGGGTGGCGAGCGGTTCGATGGGCCGTTCAAGGCCGCTGGCAAGGGACGGGACCAGCCGGGGATGTTCTCGATCGGCCTCAATCCGGGGCTGCACAACACCCCTCAGCTCGAGGACGTCGAGAAGGGCGCCGTAATGGTCTCGGTCGGCGGGAACGCGAACCTGGGCGGGAAGAACAAGGCACAATTCTTTGGTTGGGCGGTCGTCGCCGACGCGAAGATCGAGATCGACGGGAAGGAGCTCAAGCTCTGATTCCGTGGTGACCAACAAAACGGAGAGGGCGACCTAGCCGCGGGCCCCAGGTGCAAGAGTCCTTACACCCTGCCGAGAGGGGTGTTTCGCTCCCACTTCCCCAACGGCTCAATATGTCGGGAACATTCCTTCCCGCATGGAAGCGGCTCGATCCCCTCGCCTCGCCCCGTATCTCGTCGTGAACGACGCTCGTGGACTCGTCAAGTTCATCGAGGGGACTCTCGATGGCAAGTTGGGCTACCACCACGACCGACCGGACGGAACGTTGATGCACGCCGAGGTCCGGATCGCGGACTCTCTCGTCATGGTGGCGGACAGCCCCTCGGGGCGGGACGTCTTCCCAGCGATGATCCACCTCTACGTTACCGATGCCGATGCGTCATTCGAACGCGCTCTAAAGGCGGGTGCCTCCGAGGTGCAAAAGCCCGCAACCGCACCTGACGGCGACCGCCGCGGTGGGGTCCAGGACAAGTGGGGGAACCAGTGGTGGTTCACCTCGCTGAGAGGCTAGACCCTGGAAACGGGTCCTCCGTCACTCGGGGCGTACAGGTACGGAGAGCAAGCCGCCCTCTCGATTGACGGCCACGACTGCTCAACAGCCTCGCCGTTCTTTCGAAATCTTCCCGCTGCCATGGGTTCTTATACCGGTAATCGCCACGGGCGATTCGGTTGGAATTCGAGGTCGGTATGACGGGGAATGAGGACTTGTTCACGCCGGTTCACAAGGGTCTGCGCACGATGATCTACGGCCTTTCTTCTCGACTCCAAACCAACGATTTCGCCGACATTCCTGCTTCGACGGCGCTCACGTCGGACCTCGAGCACGACTTCGCGGTCGCCCGGTCGGCCGGGTGCATCCTGTGCGCCTTCTCGAGCCACGCCGAGGAGGAGGAGAAGGTGATCTTTCCGGGTTCCGCGAGGTTTGCGAACGGCCTCGTTACGTCCCTGATCGCGGAGCATCACGACCTCACTCGACGCGAGATCGAGATTGCGAAGGCCGCGCACGAGCTCCTCGTGCTCCCTTCCCCCGAGCAGCGGATCGCGGCCGGGGTCCGGCTGAACCAGATGGCGAACGAGCTCTTTGCCAACTACATCACTCACATGAACAAGGAAGAGGAGCAGCTCGTCCCTCTGATGCGGGAGAATTACTCCGACCCCGAGCAAGCGGCGATGCGGGGTGGGATCATCGGGAGGTTCCAGCCCGATCGCTTGTTCGCCCTCTTGACCTGGATGCTTCCGTCGTTGAACGTGACCGAACTTTCTGATCTTCTGAGCTCGGTGAAAGCGGGAGCTCCCCCGCCACTGCTGAAGGCCGTCTCCGACCTGTGCGAAGCGAAGGTCGACTCGACGCGGTGGGCCGCGGTCAAACTCCGGGTCGGCCTCTAAGTTCGCGGGACCAACCCTCTGGCCCGACCGCGAGCTCCCACGGAGTTGGACGCGACCCCCACGACCCCCTCTGGGCCGAACCCGCCCATCGACGACCCACCGAGTACCTCGGAGCCACGACCCCGGGCTGCGGGCTTAAGACAGAGAACGAGTTCTTGGTGCGTGGCCGCTTCGCGCCGCCTCGCCGCGATCATGTTCACGGACATGGTCGGCTTCACCCAGAGGACGCAGACGGACGAGCGGGCGTCCTTGACCCGGCTTGTGGAGCAGGAAGACCTGGTCCGACCGATCGTATCGGAGCATCAGGGACGGGTCGTGAAGTCCACCGGCGACGGGATGATGGCGGAATTCCCGAGCGCGCTCAAGGCGACCGAGTGCGCGGTCTCGATCCAGCAGGCCCTCCGCCACCGGAATGAGAACGTGGGGAGCCCCCCGATCGAATTGCGGATCGGGATCCACCTCGGCGACGTCGAACAGCGGGGCGAGGACATCTTTGGGGACGCGGTCAATCTCGCGGCCAGGGTCCAACCCGTCGCAGAGGCTGGTGGAATTGCGGTCTCGCAGCAGGTCTTCGACCAGGTAGGTAACAAGCTCGCCCTCCGTTTCGAACGCCTACCACCCCAGTCGTTGAAGGGGATCCAATCCCCGATGGCAATCTTCCGCGTCGTGCTTCCGTGGACCCCCGGACGCGCCACCGTCGGTGACGAGGGCCAAGCGCACGACCGGCTCGCGGTCCTCCCGTTCACGAACATCAGCCCCGACCCGCGGGACGCGTACTTCAGCGACGGACTCACCGAGGAGGTCATCTCGGTCCTCTCCGAGCTCAAAGACCTCCGCGTGATCGCCCGAACCTCGGTGGACCCGTACAAACAGACCCCGCGCCCCGTCTCCCAGGTGGCGAGCGAACTCGGCGTCCGCTGGGTGCTCGAGGGCAGCGTTCGCAAGGACGGTACTCGGCTGCGATTCACCGCCCAGCTCGTCGACGCCCGCACCCAGGAGCACGTGTGGTCCCGAAAGTACGACCGGGAACTTGTCGACATGTTCGCCCTCCAGTCGGAGCTGGCGAGCCAGGTGGCAGACGCGTTGAAGATCCAGTTGCTGTCCGCCGACAAGGAACGGCTGGAACGGAGGCACACCCCGAATCCCGAGTCGTACCTCGAGTATCTTCAGGGCCGGGCGTACCTGAGGTCGTTTACGAAGGAGAGCCTTCGAGCGGCCAAGGCCCACTACGAACGGGCGATCTCGCTCGACGAGCGTAACGCGTCGGCCTACGCCGGGTTAGCGGAGGTCGTTGGGTTCCTCACGCAACTGTACAACGAGATGACCCGGGCTCAGGCAAGGGTCGAGACCCGCCGTCTGGTGGACAAGGCGCTCGCCTTGGACCCGAACCTGGCCGAAGCCCATACGATGCTCGCCTCGAATCTTGCTGATGCCTACGATTTTCCGGCAGCGCTCGCCGAGGTCGAACGCGCCCTCGCGCTCAACCCGAGCAACGCTCAGGCGCACCTGTACCACGCGGCGTTGCTTTCCGACGTCCAACGACCCGACGAGGCTCTTCGCGAGTACGAGGTGGCCGCCCAACTCGACCCTCTGGCCTCGCTGGTTCTGGGTGAGCACCTCGCTCTGCTTGCCTACCGGGGTCGGTTCGATGAAGCGAGACAGAAGCTGGAGCGACTTGGCGAGCTCGAGAATCGCGGGATCATGTACCAGGACCGAAAGGGTCTGCTCGCCGTGCTGACCGGGGACCTGGACGGCTACAAGGAGGGGATCCGCTGGTTCGAGGAACGCTATCCGGGTCGTGCGGAGCTGTGGACCGCCAAGGCGTACTACGCGGCCCTCACCGATCACCCGGAGGAGGCCCGGTCCCTGCTCGGAAACGTCGAATCCCTTCCCTCAGAACTCCGCCCTACCGGGGGAATCGCCCCGGTCTACGCCGTACTTGGCGATCTCGACAGCTGCTTTCGCTGGATCGAGGAATCGATCCGTGACGAGAGATTCTCGCCCCGGGGCTGGCTCTACGACCCGCGGCGCGAGAACGTCCGCAAGGACCCAAGATTTCGAGACGTCCTTCGACGCATGCACATCGAGTAACGGAGCGAGATTTGCCTCGTCCGAAGGCCCGCCCGTCGACCTACGACCTGAACGAGGTCGCCACGACGATCGAGCGGACCATCCGAGAGGAATCTCCCCAGCTTACGCGCGTCACGAAGTACGGGGCTCCCACTTTCCAAGGCCGAGGAGACGTGATCACGATAGGAGTCTGGAAGACCTTCGTGGCCGTCGGATTCTGGAGCGGGGCGAAGTTGGCGGCCCGGCACTCGATCCTCGAGGGAACGGCGCCCTCGAGCCGAGTCGTCAAGTTTCGAAGCGTGGAAGAGGCGCGCTCCCCTCGGTTCCGCGCCTTGATTCGGGACGCCGTTCTCGTGGACTCGAGCGATCCGGTCCACTCACGGTGACCGCGAACCTTTCGGGTCCCCTCGCGCCGTTTGCGACGAGGCTTCCACGTTCCCCTGGGTCAGGCGTATGACGGGAGCCGTTCTCGCCCTCACCCGACGGAGCGAAGGCGATGCGTGGGGTCCGAATTCGTCCCGCGACAATTGCGGACGTGGACGGCCTGCTTCGATGCCTCCGAGAAGCGTTCGAACCGTACCGTGAGAGGTACACGCGCGTCGCCTACCTCGCAACGGTACTCACGGCGACCTCGGCTCGTAGAAGGCTTCGCTCGATGGCGGTTTGGGTTGCTGCGGACCGTGAGGGTCGAATCCTCGGGACGATCGCGCTCAAGCGCATTTCCCGGACCCACGGGCACCTCCGCGGGATGGCCGTCACTCCGGACTTTCAGGGCACGGGAATCGCGTCGAAGCTGTTGAGGACCGCGATGGACCATTCCGTGAGGTCGGGGCAGCGGTGCGTGACGCTCGAGACGACCGAGCCGCTCGACCGGGCCGCTCGATTCTACCTCCTCCACGGATTCCGAAAGTCGAATCGCACTCGACACTGG
>Ga0335078_10016726_pt1 | contig 10890 bp, 10 predicted proteins | sample Lox_Sample_32_FD_206711 | JGI IMG/M metagenome (GOLD analysis project Ga0335078, IMG submission 206711) | Soil microbial communities from Loxahatchee National Wildlife Refuge, Florida, United States - Lox_Sample_3.2 | ecosystem: Environmental > Terrestrial > Soil > Wetlands | place: USA... | reverse complement strand
ACGCTATGTCCCCCTTGTCGCAGCGCGCGGCGGGGAGGTGGTGCTGGAAGTTCAGCCGCAGTTACACACGCTGCTTTCGGGAACCGAGGGCGCGTCCCGAGTGATCAGCCGGGGCGAAACACTGCCTCACTTTACCTGGCAGTGTCCGATGCTAAGCCTGCCTTTGGCCTTCGGAACCGAATTGAATACGATCCCGGTCGTGATCCCATACGTCTACCCAGATCCGGCCCGGATGGAAACCTGGCGGCAGCGGCTTCAGAGTCTGTGTGAAAACTCGTGGATTCCCGCCTTCGCGGGAATGACGTCGTCGCGTGGAAGCTCTGAGTGCAGCGATGTCATCCCCGCGCAGGCGGGGATCCACTCAAAGCCTCGCGAAACGCGAGTTCTCACACAGACTCTTCAGCCCGGCACGCGACGGATCGGTCTCGTCTGGAGCGGCAACCCCATCCACCATCGCGATCGTCTCCGTTCCGTTCACCTCCAACAACTCGCGTCGCTGTTGAGCGTCTCTCGCACAACGTTCTACTCGCTACAAGTGGGACCGGCCAGGGAGCAAATCAGGGAGATACTGCCCGGCATGCGCTTGGTCGATCTTGCGGGTGAGTTGAATGACTTTGCCGACACGGCGGCAATCGTCGCCAATCTCGACCTCGTGATCTCGATAGACACAGCGGTCGCGCATCTCGCCGGCGCCCTGGGCAAACCCGTGTGGATTCTGCTGAACAAAGGCTGCGACTGGCGTTGGTTCGAGGATCGCGAGGACAGCCCCTGGTACCCAACGGCTCGGCTGTTCCGCCAGACGACCGCAGGCGAATGGCAAGATGTCGTAGATCGCGTCGAACGTGAGCTTCGCCCGAGCACTTAGCGCAGGGCTCGTTCCTCAAGCCCTGCGGCTTCTCCATTCGGGGCTGCAGCGAAGGGAAGGGCTCGAGCGCTCGCCGCACCGACGGACTCGGGCGGCCCAGCCGCAAGCGCCTGACCCCCGGTAAACCTGGCTTGTCACTCTGCCCCTTGCCTGTCTATGATTTCTGGCGGCGGTCTACCTTAAGGACTATTCATGGCACAAGACGAATACGGGTCCGATCGCTTCCCGGCCACGCGGTGGTCAGTGATCGAAGGAGCTCGTAGCCAGGACGGCGCGGAGCGCCAGCGAGCGCTCGACACGCTCTGCGAAGCATACTGGCGACCCGTTTACAAGTACGTGCGACTGCGCTGGAGTCGCGCTCCCGAGGACGCGCAGGACCTTACCCAGGGGTTCTTCACCGAGATGCTGGAGCGTGGATTGTTGAATCGCTTCGATGCCGGCAAGAGCCGCCTGCGAACTTACCTACGCCTGTGTGTGGACAGCTTTGTGATGAACCAGGACAAGGCGGCAAGCCGGCAGAAACGGGGTGGAGATGTTCAGCACCTGGCGCTGGATTTCGCCGGCGCCGAAGAGGAGATCGGCAGCGGCACCATCGCCGCCGCCGCTGTTGCCTCCCCGGATTCGCTGGAGGAATTCTTCGAGAAAGAATGGGTTCGCGGTCTGTTCACGCTCGCCGTCGAAGACTTGCGCGCGTTTTGCACTGGGCGGGACCGCGAGCGGGCGTTCCGCCTCTTTGAGGCCTATGACCTGGATGGTGACGAGAATGCTTCCTACGCTCAGCTCGCCCGGCAAAATGGAATTCCCGTCAGCGATGTGACCAACGCCCTGGCCTGGGCACGCCGCGAGTTTCGCAAGATTGCGCTGAAGCGCCTCCGCGAACTCTGTAGCAGCGAGGATGAGTTCCAACGCGAGTCAAAGGCTGTGTTTGGTTGAACGGCGGACCACGGTGGTCCGTAAAAGATGGGCTTTCAGTCTGTCTTAGCGAAAAGTTGGGGATTCCCGCCCCTCGCCTTCGCGGGAGCAGGCCCTGCGCGGGAACAAGCTCTTTGGAGGTACGCTCCAAGTCCAGCGATGTCGTCGGCTAGATCGAACGGCGTTGTCCCCGCGTCGGCGGGGATCCACTCCGGCCTCGCCAAACAGGGTTCATGAAGCACCTTTCTGACAAAGCACTCGCTCGCCTGCGCAGGGGCGCGAACCCTCCGGACCTCCGGGCCACGCGCTACACCCTCCTCGCGCAGGTGGGCCGCGGCGGCATGGGCGTGGTCTACGCGGCAGAGGACAAGAACCTGCAACGCCGCGTCGCGCTGAAGGTGCTCGACGCCCCGGTCTCTGAAGCTGAGCTGACCGATCGACTGATGCGTGAGGCGCGTGTCCTCGCCCGGCTGGAACACCCTGGAATCGTGCCTGTTCATGATGTTGGTACCTTGGCGGACGGCCGCGTGTTTTACGCCATGAAGTTCGTCGAGGGCCGGCAACTCGACCAGCACCTCGAGTCCGTGACCTCGATTCCAGACCGTTTGCGCATCTTTCTGCGCATCTGTGACGCCGTGGCCTTTGCACACGCGCACGGGATCCTCCACCGCGATCTCAAGCCCGCCAACGTGATGGTGGGCCCGTTTGGCGAGGTCCTGGTGATGGACTGGGGACTCGCGAAGGATCTCGGCGGCAGGCCCGACCGCCGCGCTCACCCCCAGGATGCCTCACCGCCGACCGACGCAAGAGAAGCTATCAGCGTAGCTACGAGCGATGGCAAGGTGTTGGGCACCCCCGGGTACATGTCTCCTGAGCAGGCACGCGGACAAGTTGAGACCCTAGACGAACGCAGCGATATCTTCTCTTTGGGCGCGGTTCTGAGATTCATCGTCAGTCAGAAACTCCCAGCGCGATCCTCGAGGCGGGTCGAGCGGGCCCTGGAAGCCATCTGCGGCCAGGCCTGCGCGGAAGAGCGCGACCGACGTTACCCCACGGTGCAGGAGCTGGCCTTGGACATTTCCCGCTACCTCGATGGCTTGCCGGTGACAGCGTACCGTGAAAGCATTTTCGAAAGGGTGGCCCGGTTTTACCGGCGCTACACGTTCTTTATCTTGCTGATCGTCACGTACTTACTCGTCCGCGTGGTCCTGGCTCTCTTCTATCGGCGCTAGGTTTAAAGGAATTTCCAGTTTTGTTGTAAAGAACTTCAGATGCAGAAAAGGGGAGGGTGCGATGAACAAGGTTCTGATCGGCTTGCTCTTGGGGGCGGTGCTGGGCGCGATCGACGGCGGCACGGCTTGGTTCACGCCCGCGGTTCGGTCGCTGATGGCAGGAATCATCGTGGGCTCGACGATCAAGGGACTGATCGCCGGCGTCGCGGCAGGCATCTTTGCGCGCAAGGTGAATTCGGTGCCGCTCGGCATCCTATTCGGCCTGGCCGTGGGCTTCGTCCTCGCGTTCCTGGTGGCGTACATGCAGCACGGCTACTATTTCGAGATCATTCTGCCCGGCAGCATCGTGGGAATGATCGTGGGATATGCCACCCAACGGTACGGAGCGGCGCCGGCCACTGCGCAATAACTCGTCGGGGGCACGCGTCTGGCCAAGTTGATAGACATAGTCATAGCATTGCAGGAGGGAAAATGTCTCGGGTCATTCACTTTGAAATTCCCGTTTCAGATCCTGAGCGGGCTGCAGCGTTCTACAAGAACGTGTTTGGCTGGCACTTTGAAAAGTGGGCGGGTCCAACGGAGTACTGGATGGTGACCACCGGCGCTCAAGGCGCGCCGGGCATAAACGGCGGCATGCTAAAGAAAAGCGCGCCCGTAACCGGAACCACCAATACCATTGGAGTCGAATCCGTGGACAAGGCGGTAGACGCGGTGACAGCCGCGGGCGGAAAGTTAGTAGTGCCGAAGACGGCCATTCCGACCGTAGGCTATTTCGCCTACCTCGAGGACACCGAAGGAAACCTGCTCGGCGTGACGCAATCGGATTCGAGCGCCGCGTAACTCCGGCTCCTGAGGGAATCTACCCCCAAACGTCGCTTATCCAGGTGTCGGGCGCCGGCGATCGCGGCGTATCCGACAGCCCTGGAGGTGAGCGATGCGGAGATTCAGTCCATCAAGCGAAGCTGCCGACGCGGTGGCGGCGTCTTCCAGCCGCCGGCGCGTCAGTGCGTCACAAGTTGAGTGCGGCGCCGAAGCCGCCCAAGAGAATTGGGATTGGACCCGGCAAATGTGGGAGGCGGCCCTGCGCCGGGCGAGGGCGGCGATCCTGGACTGCCATCCGAAGGGCGTGAGGGGCGTTCAGTGCGAGTATGGCAAGTTGGACGTATTCACCGCAAACCCATCGCTTGCCAAGGAACAGGTCGAGGACCTCGCCCTGGAAATCAGCGCCAACGCTTCCTGCGCCACGGGCGAGATAAGCTGGCTCCGGCTCTCCAGTGCCCTGAGCCTGTTTGCGGCCAAGTGCTGACTCTGGACTCGTTGAATCCTGTTCGCGCGCCGTCATTGCGCAAGCCTTGGCCTGCCTGCGCGGGTTTCACTTAGAGGCCCCGGACGCAGTCATTCGCGCGAAGGCGGGAATTTAGTGCGCAACGCGGTCTTATGGAAGTGGATTCCCGCGGGAATGACTGCGCCTCAAGTGGGGCTCCCACCCAGCAAATAACACGAGTGCCCGGCTGTCCCTTTATAGCTGTTGCCTTTCCAAGCGAGGCTCAGCTATAAGGGAACGATGAAAAGTGAAGGATCGGCGCCGGTAATTGCAATTTTGTTGACTTTGGGAATTGTAGCGGCCGCCGGCACGACGGGCCTCTCCTATAAGGATCATCATGAGAGGCAGTCGAATGAACGAATGGTCCTCGCCGCCCTTGGGGCCCGCGGGGCGACTGTAGAGGGCAGCGAATCGTATCCCGGACAGAGCACCGGTACAACTCAAGCCTGGACCCAAACCAGTTCCCTGCCCGAGCCCCTCGAAACACAGGCCGCCGCAGTGAATAACGGGTTCCTTTACATTATTGGCGGTCTCTCAAAAGGAACACCCACCAGCAGCGTTCTCTACTCAAAGATAGACTCCGACGGCACGCTAGAACCGTTTCAAGAAACAACCCCGCTTCCCTATACTCTTTATCGTTATCTCTGCGGGGTCGTGAATAACAATTTCATCTACGCGATCGGAGGCATCGCCGACGGCAGCACCACATCTTCCGTGTTGTATGCTCCCATTTTGGGTGATGGCACAGTAGGCCAGTGGACGCCCACCACGTCGCTGCCCGAGCCCCTTCAGCTTCACGGCACGGTGGCTAACAACGGTTACCTCTACGTGATCGGTGGATCCACCGCACCCGTCGCCGAGTCCGGCCAAGAGACCAATGCCGTAGCCTACGCGGAGTTCAATCCCGACGGAACCTTGGGCCCGTTCACCCCGACCACGGATCTGCCGGTGGCCGATTACAAGACGTGTCCGGTGGCGGATCACGGCGCCATCTACTTGCTGGGTGGCGAGGTCCCCGAGTCCACTTCCGCGGTCTGGTACGCTTTACCGGCTGAGGACGGGAGTCTGGCGGCATGGAACGCGGCAACGCCCCTGCCTTACACTAATGCCGCAACCGCTATCGTAAACTCGGACGGAGCCATCGTGATGATGGGAGGCGATACGTCCGGCACAGGAGGCGACACTTCCGAAGCAGCTAAGGGTAGACTGCTTGGCCTTGGAACCATACAGTGGCACCTCCTTCCCGCGCTCCCGAAGGTTACGAGCCGCCAGGCAGGCGCATCGTACGACGGATATGTTTACTCGATAGGCGGCCTGTCACCTAACGTCGATACGTCGGCCGTTTACTTTATGCGTGCCAGCGCGAAGTAGGGCAAAGCCAGACTCGCATTCGACGGTCTCGCAGAGCCCGGAATTGGGCTCACCTACAGCGCCTCGGCACTGGCCTTGGAGGGGGAGGGGTGGTGCGTTGAATGGCGTGAGCGGTTCACCGTGCCTCTGGGCCGGGCCTTTGTCAATACCTTCGGGCGAAATATAGTGACCGCTGAAAGAGAGCAAGGGTAGCGTGGGGCTCGCTTTCAGCCCCGCGGCTTTTCGGCGGACGCCGGAGTGTGTGCCGCACCCGCACCGCCACACCTGGATGATGTAGCCTATGTGTGGACGCTATGTTGCGGGCGAAATGGCATCTGAAAACAGCTTGACAGGCTCCCCCTCTTGTGCTAAACAGGAGCGAGGCTGCACCCCGTGGAAACCCTGTCGCCGGGAGTTGACCCGCTAGTCATGTCAGCGAAAAACAGAAGCGAGGTGTTAGTGGCACGGCGGGAAGGGACTCGCAGGCAGGGAACGCCTGTGCTGCCGCGTGTTACGGCAACGCGTCTTAGGGCAACGTTACGCTGGCCGGCTGGGCTTGCCATGGGCCGACAGGCGGCGACGAACAAAGCCGGAATGTTATTGATCCGGAAAGACATCCATATTTATATCGGAGCCAGGACGCAAGGGGAGAGGGGGCTGGAGCCTCTATCACCGCTGCCTGTCGATGTAGTCGATGTAACGGTTACAACCGGAAATGTAACGGTTACATCACCCGTGGAGGGCATATTCCAGTGGCAGGCCGGAATGTCCAAATTAATGAGTGACGTACGGAGTTATGTGCCGTTACAGGGGTCGAACTGCAACGAGCGCCGGCGATTCGGGAACGAGGAGACCAAGAAAAGTGGGAAACACCCGTGGCACCCCGGAATGTACAAAGGAATGAGCAGCTTGGCCGGATATGTAGATCGGCGAGGCCGGGAATATCGAGATATTTGAGAAATTCTGCATCGAACGGGGCGCTGGTTGCGGCACACCAGTTGCTACGGCGAAGGGAGGGAAATCGCACACTAACGTGTCTTTTCCCCAGGGTGACCCTCTGGCTTCTGGCTTCCGGCTTCTGACTTCTGTTCTCCGGCGACTTCCAGGAGAGGCGCGTAATCGATGCGGTTTCGCTGCATCCAGCGGACGGCCCAAACGTCGTCAAGCCCCTTGACGAGCCGGCGCCAGGTGCCGTAGTGGGTTTTTCCGGCCACGCGAGGGCGGTGGCGAACCGGCACCTGCGTTACTCGCGCGCCGCGCATCTTAAGCAGGGTCGGCAAGAAACGATGCATGCCCTGGTAAAGCTCCAGCCGTTCCAGCCACTCGCGGCGATAAGCCTTAAGCGTGCAGCCAGTGTCGACGATGTTGTCGCCCGTGGCCCAGTTTCGGAATCCATTCGCGATGCGCGACGAGATCCGCTTCAACCAGGTATCTCGTCGCTGGGTCCGGACACCGCAGACGACATCCCAGTCCTTCAGCAGGGTCAGGAGCGCCGGGATGTCCGCCGGGTCGTTTTGACGGTCGCCATCCAACGTCACCACGGCTTGGCCGCGCGCCAAGTGGAATCCCGCGGCCATGGCTGCCGTCTGGCCCAGGTTGTGCCGGAAGTGGGCCACCCGAATACGCGGGTCTTGACGTGCAGCGAGCTGGAGACGCGCGAGGGTTTCATCCGCGCTTCCGTCGTCGACAATCACCAGCTCCAGGCCGCCCGGATATTCACCAAGCGCACGGCGTACTTCTTCGAGCAGCGGCTCGACGTTTCCCTCTTCGTTGTGTACCGGAATCACGATGCTGAGGGCAGGATTCATTTTGGCCGGATGCGCGTCCATGGAATTTTAACACGCGCTCAGGACAGACTCGGACGTGGGCCGGTGGTGCGTCCGCGAGTCCTTCGGGCAGGATGTGACCGCCGCCGACATGAATTCTGGCGGCGAGCGCCCCGAGCGCCGTCCAGCGGTTTCGGCTGAACGCCGAGACTGCAACAGGCATCCAATCAAGGGGTGTCGATGCAGTTTTTGAGGGTGGAGGCTGTATATGACAGGTAAGAAATGGCGTGCGATCACAGTGGCGGTGTGCGTTCTCGCCCTGTCAGCACCGTGGCTCGGTGCCCAGGAGGCGCCGTCGAATCCTCCTAACGCAAGCGATCAGCAGAGCGCGCCCGGCGCCAGTGACCAGACGATTACCGATGATATCAATGCCAAGTTGTTTGCGGATTCTGTGCTGAAGACACGCGACATTCGGGTCAGCACCCAGGACGCGGTCGTTACCTTGCGGGGTTCAGTGGCCACGCGTTTGGAAAAGTCGGCCGTGGATCGGATCGCCAGCACTGAGCCGGGCGTCCAGAAGGTGATCGACAGCTTGGCCGTCACCGGTGACTCGCCAAGTCCTGCGCCGGCTAGCGCTCCGGCCCAGGCTGGAGGTCTTACAGTGCCGGCGGGCTCGGTGGTCACCGTGCGCATGATCGACTCCATTGATTCCAGGAAGAACCAGGCCGGCCAGGAGTTTGACGCCGCGGTCGAAACGCCCGTGGTGTCGGGCAACACGGTCGCGATACCGAAAAACTCGCCTGCCAAAGTACGCCTGGCGGCGGCCAGCAACTCCGGACGAATCCAAGGCAGCGCTGAACTGGAGCTGGATTTGATCTCGGTTTCCGTCAACGGCGTTCCTTATCAAATCCAGAGCGGATTCTACCAGCAGCACGGAAGCTCGCGAGGACAGCGGACCGCGGAGGCCGGCGGCGCGGGCGCCGTCATCGGCGGACTGATCGGCGCCATTGCCGGCGGCGGTAAAGGCGCTGCGATCGGAGCCGGGACGGGAGCCGCCATCGGCGCCGGCAGCCAGGTAGCGATGCACGGATCGAGCATCCGGATACCTTCAGAGACCAAGATCGACTTTACTCTAAAGCAGCCCGTAACCATCAACTCGGGCTCCGCTGCGGATTCAGGCGCTGCTTCTGGACCGTGATGGCTGAGGGGAAAGAAAAAAGGGCAGGAAGTCGGGAATAGGGAGTAGGGAGGGGACGGTTTCTCTGCTCCACTTCCGCCTCCCGATTCCCAATGGCCTGCCCGTGCGCCGATGGGTTAGCGAATGGTTGCTGCCACGTAGACATCGCGTTCCGGCGTGTTGTCAGCCGCCTGAACGGTTTCCTCCGCGACTTGCCGCTCGAGTTTAGAGGGGGTTATGGTGCGGTCATTTTCCGTCGTACGGACCGCAGAAAGGAAGCAACTGTTCCCGTACTTGTGAAACACCAGCACCGCTTCGGACGACATCTTCCGCGGTGGCGCCATGGCGGTCAGAGCCACGGCCGCCTGCTGCGTCGCCACGTTTTGGATCGCCAGCGTGTTGCTCAAGATCCTCCGGACCTCATAGTCTCCGGCGGGAAGCGACTTTGAGCCAACATTGAACGCGAAAGGAATCTTCGCCTCAACCCTGTCCTGACCGAATGCCGGCGCCACGGCCATCAAAGCCATCGCGCTCAACACCCCAAGACTCAGTAGCGTCTTCTTTCTCATGAATTCTCCTTTGTCCCCAATCCGATTTCCTCCGAGGAGGCGTTCTGCGCCCCTCATTTGCGAAAGCGAGAACCGCGCTCGAAAAGGGCCATCGGCTGGCCGCGGTGCATAGGGTGCCACGGCCCTGCGCGGGACTCGCACAAACAGCGCAGATTACAGCTGTTTGTGTGATATATCTGAAAGCGAGTGGACTCCGACCGTCGGGAACGCGCAAAAGAGGTGTTTGAAACGGCGCTGGCGCTCGCGGAGCCCGAGCGCTCGCAGTTTATCGCGGAGGCCTGCCTGGGCGACGAGGAGTTGCGCGGTGAAGTTGAGTCCCTGATCTCCGGGAGTACTCAGACCGAAGACGTCTTGCGCCTCGCGGTCACGAACCTGCCCCTTTCTGGCCCCGCCGCCGACAAAGCGCCGTCCGCGTTCTCGGTAGGCGATGTAATCTCAGGACGATTCAAGGTGCGCCGGTTCATTGCCCACGGCGGTATGGGTGAAGTGTATGAGGCAGAGGACCTCGAACTCAGCACGCGCATCGCGCTGAAGACCATCCGGCCTGAAATCTCGTCGTCGCCGCGAACGCTGGCGCGCTTCAAGCAGGAATTCCAGTTGGCCTGTCTCGTCACGCACCCCAATGTTTGCCGTTTGTTCCATCTGGAGCGCGATCATCCACCTGCCGAGAGCGGCAGGCCTGAAACCTGGTTTCTCACCATGCAACTGCTGGATGGCGAGACACTGGGGCATCGTCTGCGCCGCCAGGGACGCATGACAGTGGAGGAAGCGCTGCCCCTGGTGCGGCAGATGGCTGACGCGCTGGCCGCCGCTCACGACGCGGGAGTGGTGCACCGCGACCTCAAGCCTGGAAACGTCATGCTGGTCGGAGACCGTCAAACAGCCACCGACACCCAGCAAATGACGCAACCCGCCGGTCCCGGCGCGACGTTGTCCCAAGGTTCGAGCGCCGGTGTTCGAGCGGTGATCACCGATTTCGGACTGGCTCGATCCGTGGTCCCATTCGTGTCGAGGGACGGGGGACCACCGTCCTTGAGCGGGCTGGGGCAGACACCGGGTACGCCTCTCTACATGGCGCCGGAGCAGTTGGAAGGCCGCGAAGTCACACCCGCCACGGACATCTACGCTTTGGGCCTGGTGATGTATGAGATGGTGACGGGACAGCGGCCGTTCGCGGCGCAACCTTACCGCAGACTCGCCGAGCCTCCGGTTTCGCCAAGGGTTCATGCCCCCACGCTCGATGCGCGCTGGGAGTCTGCGATCCTGCGCTGCTTGAGCGCTGACCCCAGCAAGCGGTTCGGGAATGCGAGGGAATTAGTCGTGGCGCTGACCGGTGCCCCGGCAGAAGCGTACCTTTCAGCGCGTTGGGCACAGGCATTTAACCCCTCGATGGAATGGCTCGGCCGAAAGCCCCTTTGGCTGGCCGCCGCTCTCGTGGTGTTCGCACTCTCGGCGCTCTTGATTCGCCACAAATACTTGGAGAGGCACCCGAACCTCGCCGGAGAGAATCTCGTGGTGCTGCCTTTTACGGCGGTGGGGGGGCGGCCCGACGAGGTGGCCTATTGCGACGGGTTCACGGTCACGGTAACCACACGGCTCGCGGAGGTCCCTTCGCTGGCCGTGACGCCTTACTTCGAGGTTCGCGACAACCACGTCAGCAGCGTCGAAGACGCGCGGGCCGAACTCGGCGCCAGC
>Ga0335078_10016725_pt1 | contig 10890 bp, 10 predicted proteins | sample Lox_Sample_32_FD_206711 | JGI IMG/M metagenome (GOLD analysis project Ga0335078, IMG submission 206711) | Soil microbial communities from Loxahatchee National Wildlife Refuge, Florida, United States - Lox_Sample_3.2 | ecosystem: Environmental > Terrestrial > Soil > Wetlands | place: USA... | reverse complement strand
CCAGGAGCCCCTCGGCCTGCTTATCCGTGAAGCGGTCCGTGATGGCCGCTCCGCCGAAGATCGTCCTGCTGCTTGCGTGTCCTGTCTTTCCGAATGGCTTCCGGTCTATCATTGCCCTCCTCCCGAGCCCCTGTGGACCCGCAGAACCGGATCGCCAGCCCCTCGACTAGGGGCCGCACCCCGGTTTGCACGGATACATGGTGGCACTCCTACCCATTATTGTGCCACATTTCTCCCACATGAGGAAACAGGCAAGAAGGTTATGTCTACCCGGTTGCCAGAAGACCTCCGAGGGCGGCGCTGCCTACCATTCCCGCTGGGCTCAGTTGAAGGTACTTGGATATTGCCTGCTGGACAATGGAAGTCATGTCGGACATGTCCGATGCCTCGGTCGAGGTCGAAGTGCTCGTGTCGGTCGCGGCGCCGCTTTGGGGCTGGCCTGTCAGGGACGATTGGAGGGCTGCCAATCCATCTTTGCTGATCAGACCGTCGCCGTTCGTATCGGTCTGACCAAAGAGTTGGTCCGTCGACGATAACGGGTCTGCCTGAGCGCTTGCACCGGTGCCGCTTTGGTAGCCATACATCTCTGAGAGGGCCTGCTCGATCTGGGCTTCGCTGATCCCTCCGTCGCCGTTCGCGCCCACCTGGCTGAAGATCTGGTCTGCTACGTCTTGCTGGGACGCGGAAGAGCCGGTGGCTCCGGTCGAAGCGTTTGCCTGGCCCATCTGACCGGCGCCCTGGAGGAGACTCACAAGGAACTCCGTCGAGGCGGACTGAGCGCTCGACTGCGTACCCTGGGGGCTGCCCATCAGGGCGGATTGAAACACGGAGAATTCGTCCTTGCCGGTGGAGCCGTTGCCGTTCGTGTTCAGGGCGTTGAAGAACGAGTTCGCCGGCGTGCCTGCGCCCTGGGACTGTCTTAGCTGCAAGAAGTACTGATACCCTGCCGCCCCGTTGACTCCGCCCACCATGTGGCGCCTCCTTCCCATCAAATGGGTTAGCTGCCCTCCCCTACGGTATCCCCTAGGGAATGGGCTGACCCCCAAAATGCAATGGCCGTGCCTCACGCGCCGGCGGATAAAAGGAGGCTGTTCTTAGCCGCTCTGGGTCTGAGGAAACGAAAGGTTGCGCGACTCCGCTCTTTTTCCCCGGAAGAACGGAAAATAGTTCCCCATGGGAAAAACGTTCCTCCCGGAACACCAGGTCAGGACCCGGTCCCTGTCCGGCCGGATGTCCCTCTTCGCTCACGGCCTTTTTTTCCCACGGGCAAGAGAGGCAAAGACGCCGGCGAGGCAGAGCGCGGCGGACACGAGGAAGGCCACCCTGGCGCTCGCGAGGAATTGGGTATGATAGGCAGCAGTAATGATTACACCGCTTAGGTGGAAGAGGGCGAACATGAGCATTATCCCGCCCATGCCGAGCATCTGTCCTGCAACGCGCATGGTGGCCAGGGTCCCGCCGGCGACGCCGACGTATCTCTTTTCCACTGACCCCATCACCGCATTCGTGTTGGGGGAAGAGAAGAGGGCGAACCCAAGGCCGAGGAGCATGAGATTCGTCACTATGAGCGGAAGGCTCGTCGCCTCAGTGAGGAAGATAAAGACCGTGAGCCCTATCACCGTAAGGGCCATGCCGATGGAGGCAACGACACGCGGCTCCACCCGGTCGGAGAGCCTCCCCGCCACAGGCGAGAAGCCCGCCTGAATCACGGGCTGGGCCACCAGGATGAACCCAGCCGTCTGGGCGCTGAATCCCTTGACATACTGAAGGTAGAGGCTCATAAGGAAGCTGATGCCGAAGGTGGCGCAGTAGTTGATGAGGGCGGCCAGATTGGAAAAGAAAAAGGTCCTGTTCTGCTTGAACAGCCCGATCTCGAGGACAGGGCTCTCCACCCTTCCCTCCCAGACCACGAACAGGACAATGCCGATGGCTCCCAGGGTGACGAAGGAAAAGGCAGCGGGTGTCGGCATCTTCGAGAGGCCGTACATCATGAGCGTGAGTGAGATCACATACGCGAAAGAGCCGACATAGTCGAACTTCTCCCCCCGGGCCTCTGCCCACTCAGGCTTGAGTTTCCAGACGGTCGCCACCACGATGACCAGGCCGATGACCATGTTCGACAGGAAAATGCTCCTCCACCCGAAATGGTGCGTGAGGATCCCCCCGATCAGAGGGCCCACTGACAGGCCCACATAGACGGCCGCTATGATGATGCCAAGGGCCCGCCCCCGCTTCTCCGGGGGGAAAACGGACGTGACGATCGTCATTCCCAGGGTGAAGATCATCGCCCCCCCTATGCCCTGGAGTATCCTGGCGAAGATGAGGATGGCGCTCGTCGTTGAGCACGCCCCAAGGATGGAGGCGAAGATATCGAGGAGTATGCCGATGGTGAATATCCTTTTCCTCCCGAAGATGTCGGAGGCCCTCCCAAAGGGCACACAGAAAGCCGCGGCAGCAAGGAGGTACCCGGTAGACACCCAACTCAGGGTGATGACCTTCATGGAAAGGTCGTGCGCCATGCTCGGAAGGGAAACGACCACGGAAGAGGCCATGTAGGGCGTGAGGAAGCTGCTCAGGGTGGCGACAAGAAGGACGTTTCTTTGAAGGCTCCTGTTTTCAACACGAAGGTCCTGATTCTTCATCGCACCTGTTATATCACCTTCCCTGCCCGTGGGTCTACAGAAGCCTACGCAAAGGACGGCCGCTCCTCGACGAAAGGCGGCCGGGAGGCCGGTTTCTTACCGGAGGCTCCCTTTCCTCGCGCCGGATGCCGGTTTCTGCTATAATATCTCAAGGTTACTCGTGAGGGAGGTGAGGGATGAACTATTATATGGCCGACACGCCCGGAAGGCTCAGGATAGAGAGCCCGTGCCTCAAAGGTGAGACTTCCGAAGCCGTCAAATTCCATGATTTCATCATGGCCATTCCCGGTGTCTCATCCGTGGAGATGAAGCCCTTAATAGGCAGCGCGACGATCCACTACGACGCGAAGCGCCTTGACCACGCGCGGCTCATAGAGCTCCTCGACAAAAGCGGCTACTTCGATCACCTCATTGCAAAGACCCCGGATGAATGCCTCGAGGACGGCATCGAGAAGGTGACGGAAGTCGTGGTGCAAGCAGTAGAAAGCGAGCTGTAAAGGATAGGACGCTCCCTCAGCTCCCCGGAGCGATTTTTCCCCGACACACCTGCCTCAAGCGACTCCCCGTCTTCACGATCCATTCCATGAGGCAACAAGGGCCTGCCCAAAGGATCCACGCCTTGAGGTCCTGTCCCGAATTCACCAATAATTAACTGAACGGAAATGGTGCTGTAACAATCGTCCCGTAGAGTTGTCGGGTGAACGAGGGAAGCACCATGGCGAGAGAGACGGGCCCAAGGAACACCACCATCGAATGCCCGCGATGTCAATCGAAGGCTCTCTACCGAAACGGAAAGACCTACTACCATCAACAGCGCTACCTGTGCCTCATGTGCGGGCGCCAGTTCGTGCCTGGCCGCCACCGGGATTACCAGGGCACGAGGCCGGAGTGCCCGGCCTGCGGGGCCAAGACCCACCTTTTCAAGAAGAAGGAAGGGAAGGAGAGAGTATTCCGGTGCTGCCGCTATCCCTTATGCCGCACCTACGTCAAGGTGGCAGACCATGATCCGGTCAAGAAAGGGGTGGACGGCGAATGAGGGACGGCCGCCTTCGTTGCCGTAGGGCACTCTAGCGGAGACTGCGCACCATCCACGAGAGGAAGTAAATAAGCAGCCCCGTGAGACCCCCCACGATCGTTCCGTTTATCCTGATCCACTGAAGATCTTTGCCGACGTGCAGCTCGATCCTGCGGCTCGTTGTCCGGGGGTCCCACTTCTTTACCGTCTCTGAGATAAGCTTGACGAGGACCTCCCTGTTTGCCGCGGCGGCGTCCGCCACCGAAGCGCGCAGCCAGACGTTCGCCTTCTCCTTCAGGGACTCATCGGTAGCCAGGAGGCGGCCTACTTCCATGATCGCCCCGGTGATCTGCCTCATGAGGTCAGGGTCGAGCCTCCCTGAATCAGTCATGATCCTGCCCATCAGGGCTCTTCCGATAAAAGAGAGGCTTCCTTTCACTACGGGATGGCGCGCCAGGTCTTCGGTAAGGTCGGTGGCGGATGGGGCGGAAGGTTGAGGGGGTACTGCCTTGCCGAGCACGCGCGCCGCAGCGTTATTCCACATCCTCAAAAGGTCGCTCGCGAGCTTTCTGACAGAGGGGCTTTGTCTGATCTGATCGACGGCAGCCCTCGCGAGACCCGCTGCCCCCTTCAAGGCCCCGGGTCCAGGCGAGCCGGCAGCCCCTTCCACCCCTTCTTCCTCTCCGACCAGCCGGCCGACCAGAAGGGGGAGGTACTCGCCTATTCTCTCCGCCATGTCCACCGCGTTCCTTTCGTCTGACATCCATGCGCCGGCCAGTCCCGCGAGGTCAGCAGAGGAGAGCCTGCCTTCCAGGACAGCCCTGGAAAGGAAGTTCTCCAGCACAAACCGCGCGAGGGCGTCGCCTATTCTGTCCCTGTTGTGGGGTATGATAGCCGTCCGCGGTATGGGCAGGTTCAAGGGATGCTTGAAGAGGGCCACCACCGCGAACCAGTCGGCGAGGGCCCCAACGCACCCGGCCTCTGAAAAGGCGGAGACCGCTCCCAGTACCGGGTATCGTCCTTCGAAAAGGCGTGAGACCACGTAGATGGCGGCCATGAGAAGGAGAAGCCCCGTGGCGGCCAGCTTCATCCGCCTCAAGCCCCTCTCGAGATCAACGGCAGGTGGCATGCTCTAGCCCGATTTCAGGAGCGACGCCTTGTCGGTCACTTCCCACGGCAATCCGATGTCCATTCTCCCCACCTGACCGTAGGCGGCGAGTCTCCGGTAGAAGCCTCCTTTCACGATGGACGGGAGATAGCGGAGGTTGAACTGCTTCAGGATTGCAGCGGGTCTGAAATCGAAGTGGCGCTCGAGGCGGTCGCTGATGTCGTCATCCGAAATGGTGCCCGTGCCAAACGTCTGGACCTGTATGCTCACCGGCTCGGCAAGACCGACCGAATAGCTCAGGAGTACCTCACACTCCTCGGCAAGCCCCGCTGCTACCACGTTCTTGGCCGCGTAGCGCGCCGCGTATGCTCCGGAACGGTCGATTCGCGACGGGTCTTTCCCGGAGAGCGCGGCGCCGCTGTGGCGGGAGTATTCGCCGTACGTGTCGATTGCGTTCTTCCGGCCGGTCAAGCCCGAATGGACAGCGGGCCCACCGCCGAAAAAGATCCCGTCCGAGTTGATGAAAACGCGCGTTTTCTTATCGGGCCGCAAAGGCTCGTCCGCGAAAACAGGCTCAATGACCGCTTCCATGAGGTCATGCTGGAGGTCGGTTAGGGTGCATTCTTTGACCTTCGTAGCAGCAATGATGGTGGCGCTCTGGATCCTGCTCGGCACCCTGCCCTTGTACTCGACCCCGACCTGGGTCCATCCGTCCGGCGCGAGGTAAGGGAGAACGTTCTGGAGGCGAACCGACGTGAGCCTGCGGGCAAGCTTATGGGCCAGCCAGATGGGAAGCGGCATGAAAGCGGGGGTCTGCGTGCACGCGTACCCGAAGACGGTTACCTGGTTCCTCGCCACCACACGCCCGATCTCAGCATCGCTCATGTTCCTCTCGTCGAAGCGGCTCGCAGCCTCCGGGGCCATCTCGCGCAGGCTCGTCACGACGCTGCATGTCTTCGCGTTGAATTGGGGACTTGTGTATCCCACCTGCTCGATGACCTCCCTGGCCACGTTCGGGAAGTCGATCGAGATCCCCGAGTCAAACCTCGCCGCGACGAATACGATGGAGGTCGCCACTGCACACTCCGCTACGACATGCGCACGAGGGTCCCGGCGCAGGATGTGATCGACAAAGGCGTCGCTGATCTGGTCGCACAGCTTGTCGGGGTGACCCTCGGTCACCGATTCGGATGTGAACACGAAACGTCCCTTCATGGGTCACCTCGTTTGAAGAGATTTGATGCCTTCGTTTGCAAGGAGGGGGAGAACGGCGCCCCCCGCGACAACGAGGCTGTCGACTGCGCCGATGCGGGCGATGCCGAGAAGCCCGCGCAACCCGGGCACCACGAGGGCGAGGGCCTGCAGCGCAAAAGTGCCGACAAGAGCCCCCGTGAGATACCGGTTGGAGGGTCCCTTCCTGCGGTCGAAAATGGTATGCTCCTGGGAGCGACAGCCCAGTGCGTGGAGGAGCTGCCCCATGGTGAGACTGAGGAACGCCATGGTGCTTGCCTGCGGGCCCTGTCCGTATCGGGCGATGCCATAGCCGTAAGCCCCGAGGGAGCCGGCGGAGAGGACGGCTGACTCCCTGAGCATCCTCTTCAGATTTCCCCCCTGGAGAATTTGTTCTTTCGGGTCCCTCGGGGGCCGGAGCAGGATATCGGGCTCCGGCGGCTCAAGGGCGAGGGCCATGCCCGGGAAGATGTCCGATACCAGGTTGATCCAGAGAAGCTGCATGGCGGTGAGCGGCTCCCCGAGGCCGGCAGTGATGGAGACAGAGGTCACCATGATCTCGCTCATGTTCGTGGAAAGGAGGTAGTGGAGCGATTTCCTTATGTTGTTGTAAATCGTCCTTCCCTCGCTGACCGCCACGAGCATGGTCTCGAGGTTGTCGTCCTCGAGCACAATGTCTGCTACCTCCCGGGCCACGTCAGTGCCCGTGTGCCCCATGGCAATGCCGATAGCAGCGACTTTCAGTGCCGGGCCGTCGTTTATGCCGTCCCCCGTCATCCCCACGATCCTGCCCTCGTTCTGGAGCATCTGGACGATCTGGAGCTTGTTCGCGGGGCTGACGCGGGCGAAGACATGGAGACCCTGCGACAAGGCCTTGAGCACTTCCGGCGACATATCCGAGAGGTTTCTCGAATCGAGGATTCGCAGGTCCCCGCCATCGGCGAGATCGAGGTCCTTGCCCACTGCAAAGGCTGTGGCGCTCTGATCACCGGTAATCATCATGGTATCGATCCCTGCGCGGTGAAACGCACCGATCACTCCTTTCGCCCCGGGTCGAATGGGATCTTCCATTCCCGTGATGCCCAGCCATACGAGGTGCTCTATTTCTACATCCCCGTCCTCTTTGAGGAGAAGACCATCTTCGGAGATGGCGTACGCCATGCCCAGAACCCGCAGACCCTCGCCCGCCATTTCTTCGTTGGCCGCAAGGATCATCTCCCTGTCTTCTTCCGAAAGAAGGGAAGTCGCGCCGTCACTGGTAAAATACGTGCAGCCCGCGAGCACTTCCGGAGGACTGCCCTTGACAGCCACAACCCGCTTGCCCGTCTCCTTCGAATCGTGGACGGTGACCATCAGGTTGCGCGTCTCCGAGCGGTGAATGATGCTCGTCCGGGGCATCTTCTCCCGCAGCTCCTCGGCATTCACACCGGCGCTCAGGGCCACGTGAATCAGGGCATTTTCCGTGGGAGAGCCCGTAACGACGCGCACGCCGTCAACACTCACTATCTCGCTCTCGTTGCAGAGGACACACACGTGGAGGAGCATGAGCAGCTCTTCACAGGTATACGGATTGGTTTCACCCCTCGGAGACCAGAAGCGCCCCTCTACAACGCGCCTCGGCTCGGTGCCGGTAAACATCCGGGTCACGGTCATCCTGTTCAGGGTGAGGGTGCCGGTCTTGTCGAGACACACGGTTTGGACCGCCCCGAGGGTCTCGATGGCCTCGAGCCTTCTCACGAGGACATGCTGCTTCCTCATGCTTCTGATGCCGAGGGCGAGCGTTGTCGTTGCCACGGCCGGCAAACCCTCGGGAACAGCGGCGACAGCCAGGGAAATCGATGTCTTGAGCATTTGGAGAAAGCCGTAGCCGCGAAGAAGGCCTACGACGAATACCGCTCCACAGACGCCCGCGCTCATGAGGGCAAGCTTCGTGCCCATGCGGTCCAGTTGTTCCTCCATCGGCGTCGAAGGGGGTCTGGCCTCGCCCACGAGGATCTGTATCTGCCCTATCTCCGTAAAGGGTCCCGTGGCCACCACTACGGCAATCCCCTGGCCACCCGTCACGAGGGTTCCCATGTAGACCATATTCGTCCTATCCCCCAGGGGCAGGTCCGCGGTCTCCAGGGGTGCCGTCGTCTTCTGGACCGGCAAGCTCTCGCCCGTGAGGGCCGACTCGTCCACGCTCAGATTCTGGGCTGTCACGAGGCGCGCATCACCCGAAACGTACGTTCCCGGTGTGAGCACGAGCAGGTCTCCGGGAACCACCTCCTCCACACCCACCTGGATCGTTTCGCCATTTCTTCGCAGGAGGGCAGTGGGTCTCACGAGGCTTTTCAGAGAGCGTATAGTCTTCTCCGATTTGCTCTCGGTGACGTAGCCGATCACTGAGTTGATCACCACTACGCTCATGATGACCGCGGCGTCAGCCAGGCCGCCCGTAAAGACCGAGATGCCCGCTGCCACGCCGAGGAGGAGAACTGGCAGGCTCTTGAACTGCTCGGCTATTATAGACCAGGCTGAGCGGGGGACCGCTTCGGGAAGTAGGTTCGGTCCGAAACGTTTCAGGTTTTCGGTGTACGATTCGACGGAAAGCCCCGATGTACCATCGCTCTGAAAGAGGCCAAGGGCGTCGGAAGCGGACCGCAGGTGCCAGAGGCTGATGGGCAGCGCATCCCCGGCTTCGCCGAGACGCTTTCTCAGGACTTTTGGGGACGCTTCCTTTTCGGCCGGTGCAGAGAGCTTTCGACGCGCACCGGGCGTCGATGCGGCAACGGACAGGGGCCGCCTCTCCCTCTGACCCGCAACCATCCCCGGAAGGAGCCGGTTCAGGCTCTCGGCTATCTCTTCGGAGCTGCGTCCCGCGTCATAAAAGACAAGAACGTTTCCGGTCAGGTGGCTGGCTGAGACGAGACGAACTGCCTCGTCCCTTAAAAGCTCCTCTTCCAGATACCTCTTGAGCTTTGGCGAACGGTAAAGCCCGTCTACCTTGTAGCGCGCCCTGCCAGGGACGGACGTGTGTACCGCCTGGACCACGACGGCTACTCTCTCGTCTTGCGCCGCCGGTCGCCCATCTTATCAGGCTCCGGTCCTGGACCCGGCCCCGGCGCCTTCGTCCCTTTGGCGGGCGGAGGTCCGCTAGGTCCCTTGGCGGGCAAGGCTGCGCCGGCTACTTCCCTCACCCCTTCCACAACGCCGATGAGCATCTCCTTCACTGCCCTCAAGGCGGTGGCACCTATGGAGCCTGCAGCTTCCATCGCCCCTCCCACCGCTACCTTGGCTATCTCCTCGGCATTGGCTCCCACCTCTTTCCCTGCCTCGATGGCGCCGTCCACCGCCCTCCTCGCAACGAGAGAGACGTCTGCCCCCACCTCGGAGGCGCCTTTTACTGCGCCCTTCACGGTCTGGCTCGCCACGGTGACCACATCGCCTCCCACGTCTCCCACGCCCATGATGACGCCCTTGGTCACGCTCTTAGTGCTCAATATGAGGCCGGTACCCACCTCCTCGGTGGCCTTGATGGCGCCTTTCACGACCTCGGCCGTCAGGTTGAGGCTCAACCCTGCCACATCGGCTGTCAGTTTCAGCGTATCCGCCACCGTACCCCTCACGAGAGTTACTATGTCCGCTTCTATCTCGTTGAGGCCTTTCAGGCTCCTGATCACGCCCTCTTTCACGGCTGTTCCGGCGCGTCCCAGGTCCGCCTGGGTGGCCTTTCCGGTTTCCTGTGCCGCCTTCTTTTCTTGTGCCATGAATCTCCTCCTCTTGTGCGCTTGATGGGTCCTGCCTTGACAGGGCATGCCACCGAAGACCTTGCGGGAAGGAAGTCCCCTGTCCTCAAGAACGACACTCTCCCGGGTAGAGAGGAGCCAGCTCCCTTCCTAGTCTGTCGCGCCCGCGTTCTTTTCGCCGCTATCTTTTGAAGATGACTTGCCGAATATCCCCAACGCGTACCAAAATGCAGTGTACCACGCCGGCGCGGTAAAATTGCCCCGCGCTATCTGATAGATGCCGGCACCCATGAGAGCGGCGAATGCCAGGCCCGGGAGATCGAAAGTCGCGCCCGTGGCTGTCTTGATCCGCTCGTCGAGGGCCCCGACCCGTTCAGCCACGGCATCGTGAAAGGTGGTGACCCTGACAGGCCGCTCTTCCTTGAGAAAAAAGAGACCGCGGGACCGGGCCGCATCCGTCACTGCCTCCACCGTCGCCGGACCGCGCACAAGTATGCTCGCGGTGTAAGGAGTCGCCTCTACGATCTCAACTCCTTCAAGAGACGACAGTGCATCCCTCACGGAGCCGAAGTATGCCGCGTCACCCTTCTTTGAGGGAACCCTTATCCTCATTCTCCCCGCCATTTTATGAACGACAACTGCTTCCGGAGTCGTCATGTCCCAACCTACTTCTTGCGGCTTTCTGCAGCGGGGCTCTCCCCTTCAGGCGCCTCCAGCTCTGCTTTGGCCTCTGCGAGAAGATCATCCATAAGCTCCTGCGCCTCTGCAAACTTCTCTTTACCCGTTTCAAAGAGCACAAGCCCACCCTTGATGGCCGCCTTGGCCAACGGCTTTGCAGCCTTTGAGAGGGCGGGTATCACGAGGGGCGCGATGATTGCCGAGCCTATGCCGATTGCCAGTCCGGAGATAATGTTCCCCTTCAACCAGGCCACCTTTCACCTCCTGTTATTGTTGATTATACAAGTTTAAACCTACCCTATCACAGTTCACAAGAAGGAGACGGGCCATTTTTCATTACTCACCTCCGCGCCGCGAATGCCGATCATTCGGATTTCTTCCCCCAGGGCGGCGATTCGTTCGGAAAAGGCAGCGGCGAAAGCGACGACGGGTTTACCTCCGTGGCCCATGTTTCCGAGCCGGTCGCGTCTTGAATGCTTGCAAGGGGAT
>Ga0335078_10016724_pt1 | contig 10891 bp, 11 predicted proteins | sample Lox_Sample_32_FD_206711 | JGI IMG/M metagenome (GOLD analysis project Ga0335078, IMG submission 206711) | Soil microbial communities from Loxahatchee National Wildlife Refuge, Florida, United States - Lox_Sample_3.2 | ecosystem: Environmental > Terrestrial > Soil > Wetlands | place: USA... | reverse complement strand
GGAAGAGCATTCAGGCGCCCGAGCAACTCCTGATATAAGAGGGCAAGCTTTTCTGCCGAATATCCGCTGTGGGCCGTATCGAGGCTCACGAGCAGAAGGTTGTCGCGCTCGAATCCGAGCTGGTTACGCAGGTCGGACAGGTGGCGGGTAAACACGCCGGCAAGGCTCAGCACCACCACGGCCAATGCTACCTGGGTTGCGATCAGACTCTTCCCAAGGAAGCGTGCCGCTCGAGCCGGCGTGGGTCTGGCGGCGCCCTGCAACATGGACCCCGGCGCTGTAGTCATTGCCCGCAGAGCGGGAACCAGTCCGAACAGCACGCCCGTCACGATCGCCGCTCCGAGCGTGAAGAGCAGCACGTGGGCGTCCGGCTGAACCTCGAAGGTGAAGTGAGCCGGCAACCCCACAATCGGCCGTCCCGAAAGGAGAATTCGAACCAGCGCGTGCGCGCCGAAATAGGCCACCAGGATTCCCACGAGGCCGCCCGCGCCGGAAAGCAATAGCGATTCGGTCATCACCTGCCGGAAGAGGCGCATCTTGCCGGCGCCGAGTGAAATCCGCAACGCCATTTCGCGCTCGCGTGCTGCCCCACGCGCCAGCAGCAGCGTGGCGATGCTGGTGCAGGCAATCAGCAGGAGCAATCCCACCAGCGCCATCAAGACAAGCAGGGGCTCGGTGAATTGGTCGCGCAGGAACGCGAGGCCGGCGCCCGCGGGTACGACATCCAATTTGATTTTGCGAAGGAGGGGATTCTTGCTACCCTTGCTCATTTCATCGAGAGTGAATTGAAATAACACGCTCATTTCCGCGCGCGCCTGCTCAATGGAAACGCCGGGCTTCAAGCGTCCGATCAAGGACAGCGGCGCGCCAAAAACTGGGCGGCTGGAGTGATCGATCAGCGGCTCGAGGCCGGAGGGCACCCACACCTCAGGACGCGACCAGATTTCCAATCCGAAGAATTCACGCGGAGCCACTCCGATAACCGTGACCGGCGTATTCTGCAAAATGATTCGCTTACCCAGGATCTGCGGATCCAGATTAAAACGGCTCTTCCAGAAGGACCAGCTCACCACGGCCACGGCCGAGTGTGCGGAATCCACGCGGTCGTCCTCGAGGCCGATGAGGCGGCCGATTGCGGGCTTTACTCCCAGGACTGGGAAAAAGTCTCCCACCACGTATTCGCCGTCCACAGTCTGAACGCCCAGGCCCTCGCCGCGCAAATTGAAGCGGGTGGGACTGAAGCCGATGAGGCCGGAGAAGACGTGATTGCGATCACGAAAATGCTCGTAGCTCTGCCACGAGTAGCCATTCATGCGAGGTTCCCCGGGATACTGGTGCAGCGGTTCTACGAGGCTCTCGGGGTCTTGGACGGGAAGCAGGCGCAGCATGAGGGTGTTGATCAGGCTAAAAATGCCTGTGTTGGCGCCGATTCCAAGCGCTAACGAGAGTACCGCGACGGCCGTGAAGCCGGGACTGCGGCGTAACACGCGCACAGCGAAGCGAACGTCTTGCCGCAGATTTTCCAGCCACCGCCAGCCCCACATGTCGCGCGTGACCTCCTTCACAAGCCCCACGTTGCCGAATTCGCGCAGCGCGGTGATTCGTGCTTGCTCGGCCGAATTTCCCTGGTCAAGGCGGTCCTTCACGGCCATACGCAGATGACTCTCGACTTCCTGATCGAGCTCCTCATCACGTTTCCTTCGGCGACATAGCCATTCCCAAAGGCTCATGGCTCACCTCATGATGATTAAACCTCGTGCGATTGACCCTTCACCCGACCCGCGCCGGCAGGTGACAGCGCCGTCGCGCCACCCCTTCCTCAGGGACAGCGCAGGCCGCCTTTTCGCGCGCTCAGAGAGGACAATCGTGCACGAGTGCGCCACACCACCCTCGCTAGCCGCTTCCAGTGGCCGCAGGGTTCATGATTCCGGCGATAGCGCTGACGATCTGGCTCCAGCGAGCCTGCTCCGACAGCAATTGCCGCTTGCCGGCGGAAGTCAGGCGGTAAAACTTAGCCCGCTGATTGCTCTCCGTCTGTTTCCACTGCGAGGTTACCCAGCCCTGTTTTTCGAGCCGGTGCAGCGCCGGGTAAAGCGAGCCGGTTTCAACCTGCAGGACTTCTCCCGAGCGGCCGCGAATCGACTGGCTGATGGCGTAGCCGTGTTGCGGCCCCCACTGCAAAGTTTGGAGGATGAGCATGTCAAGAGTGCCTTGCAATAACTCGATGCGATTCTGATAGGGTTCCTTCTTCGGTTTCACCATGTAGTCAATCTACAGCTAAGGATGTAGAATGTCAACACCCTTTCGTGAGGTCTTCGCTCACAGCTTGACATGGAGATGATTCCTCTCATGGGCAAGGAGGGGTTAGAGGTGGCTGCGCGTTGCCGATGAAACACCCACCAGCCCTGCCCCTCCTCCCGCTGCGGAGGGGAGTCTGGGCCCTGCTACTTTTCGCCTGCCCTCAGGGCAGTTAGCGACACGGCTCTGGATTTGCGCGACATCGGGCGGTTCGTTCTGGTATACTCCCTCGGCTCACGGCTCGGCCGCCAGGGACGATAGACTCATCTGGCCTGAGCTTCGAGAGACATGCCTTGCCGGTCATCGGCAAGGGTTTGGCAGGCCCACCCCTACCCGTTGCGATTGCCCCCACGGCTTGTCGTCCCTGGCATGCATCCTGCTGCAGGAATCAGTTCCAATGCTTTTTAAAGCTCTCAGCGCCGCTGTCTTCGGAATCGACGCCTACCCGGTTGAGGTCGAGGTGGATATTTCCTCCGGTCTGCCCAACTTCACCACCGTGGGTTTGCCCGACGCCGCCGTGCGCGAGAGCCGCGAGCGCATACAATCGGCCATCAAAAATTGCGGGCTGGAGTTTCCATTTCAAAGGATCACCGTCAACCTCGCCCCGGCGGATGTGAAGAAGGAAGGATCCGGATTTGACTTGGCCATCGCGCTGGGAATTCTGGGAACTACGGGCGTTCTCCTGAAACCCGACCTCAAGAACACCCTGTTCTTGGGGGAACTCTCGCTCGATGGCAGCCTGCGGCCCATTAAGGGCGCTCTTTCGATTGCCGCCATGGCGCGGCAGAAGGGCATCCAGCGACTGGTGCTGCCGCTGGAAAATGCCAGCGAAGCAGCCGTGGTGGAGGAGTTGAAAGTCTATGGCCTGCGCTCTTTGCCGGAGGCCCTGGACTTCATCAATGAAACACGCGAGTTCGCGCCGGCCAAAGTGGACTCCGCTGCACTGCTGGCTCAGGCCGGCCAATACAATGTGGATTTCCGCGACGTCAAAGGGCAGCTTCACGCCAAGCGTGCCATTGAAGTGGCCTCGGCGGGAGGCCACAATATCCTGATGATCGGCCCGCCCGGCGCCGGCAAAACCATGCTGGCGAAACGCATTCCCACCATCCTGCCGCCCCTGACCTTCGATGAAGCAATCCAAACCACCAAGATTCACAGCGTGGCCGGACTGCTCGAGCCGGGCGGAGGGCTGGTCGGCACTCGCCCCTTTCGCTCCCCTCACCACACCATTTCGGACGCCGGATTGATCGGCGGCGGGGCTGTGCCTCGCCCCGGAGAAGTGAGCCTGGCGCATAACGGCCTGCTCTTCCTCGACGAGTTGCCGGAGTTCCAACGCAACGTGCTGGAAGTGATGCGCCAGCCCGTCGAGGATGGCATGGTCACCATCTCGCGCGCCGCCATGTCCCTGACTTTCCCCTCGCGCTTCATGCTGGCCGCCGCGATGAACCCCTGCCCGTGCGGCTTCTTCAACGATCCTTCGCGCGAGTGCACCTGCACGCCGCCCCTCATTCAACGCTACGTCTCGAAGATTTCCGGGCCGCTGCTCGACCGCATTGATATTCACATCGATATGCCGGCCGTCCGCTTTCAGGAGCTGAGACAGGACTCGGGCGGAGAAAGCTCCCAGGAGATCCGCGAGCGCGTCATCAAAGCGCGCCAGCGCCAGTTGCGCCGCTTCGCCGGCGAGAAAATGTATTGCAACGCGCAGATGAGTTCGCGGCAGATTCGCAAATATTGCAACATCCCCCCTGATTGCGAGCGACTGCTGGAGAGCGCCATGTCCCGCCTGGGCCTGAGCGCCCGCGCCCACGACCGCATCCTCAAAGTGGCGCTAACCATCTCCGACCTCGCCGCCGCCGACTCCATCGGCACCGACCATATCTCCGAAGCCATTCAGTACCGCTCGCTCGACCGCAATTATTGGGCGTGAGAAAGGCAGTGGTCAGTGCTTAGTGATTAGTCTTGAACCAATGGCCCTCAGCGCTGAAAGAGCAGCCCGTCGCAACGAGTGAGCGGGCTTATGTACTCAAGGGTCAGCCCCCCTGGGGAGAGGGTGTCCCGCTGCCGGCGTTTTCATCAGCCGGAGGCAGAACAGGGCAAATGAATCCTCAACGTACTCTGCGAAGAATTTGTCGAATTTGTCGTCTTCGATGCCTCCCTTGTATCTGACGTAAAGGTTGCGCTCCCAGCCAACGGACCTGGGGTTGAGGTGCTTCGCATTCTCGCAATTGGCGAACTTCACCCAGACCCTTCCGGATGAGTCAGTGAACCCTTCTTGGTAGCATTTCGGAAGAAAGTGGTTCTTGCGTGTCAAGCCTGTCTGTGCCGGCACAAGCCCTCCCCTCTTCAGAACAATTGAGGTGCCCGGGCTGGCGCAGAGCAAAGCTCTAGGTTTTGCCGATCAAGGTGCGAGGTTTTTCTTGGCCTCGCTGAAGGCGAACTCCTCCAGTTCCACTCGCTCGCGGAGAACGCGTTCCACCCAACTCTCCAGGCCGTCTTCGCGATGCAAGCGCGCCAGGAAAGCCGCCCGTGCAGCCAACTCGCCGGAAATCGAGAGAAAAGCGGGCCTGGAACGTTTAACCCGGATAGGCGTTTCCCAAGCCGAATCGTCTTCCGACCGCGAGATCACATGTTGATCTACGGCTTCTTGACTCAATGGCAGGGCTTTTTTTGTCTTCATAAGGGCCAGCCGGTAATGATGCGGACGATGCTGCCAGGCTTCACTTGGAAGATCACCTTGAGCTTGCGTCCGCCCAATGTTTTCCCGATCAATTGGTAGCGATCATGAAATCTTTTGTTCCGCCGAACTTCGAAATCCGAAAAGAAGCACTCGACCGCTTCCTCGAAAGTGACTTGGTGTTCAAAGAGCTTGTCGCGCTCGAAATCATACTCAAAGTTTTCGGGCGTGAACCGGCGCCAATCGACCACACACCATTCTACTACGGTTCAACAGCAGCAAGCTTGGAGCTGGCGCAAATGGGAACTCTGCGGCCTCGATGCGTGGTGGACGCAACCGATTACAGAGCTTTGCCCTGCGCCAGCCGGTGATTGCAGTTAGAAAGTCAACCACCCCTAGCCCCTCCTTAACAAGGAGGGGAATCGTCTGCCGCAAAATCACTTACCGTCAGCGGCGCGCAGGGCTGCCTTCCGCCTTCTGCTTACTGCCTTCTGCCTTTACGCGAGATACTCCTTCATCATGCTGATATAGCGGCGGCAGGTTTCTTTCATGTCTTCGCTCGAGCCGTCTTGTTCGAGGGAGAGGAAGCCGGTGAAGCCGATGGCTTTCGCGGCGTCGGCGATAGCTTTGATATCCATCACGCCTTCGCCGATGGGCACGTATTCGCGCATGGTGGCGTCGATATCGCGAACGTGAAGATTCATCAGGCGGCGGTTCAGCTTGTGAATGGCGACAGGAGGATAGTCGCGCTGGTTCATGGCCCAGCCGCAGTCGAGATTGCAGCCGAAAGCGGGACTTGAAATGTGATCCGAGAGGCGCAGGAAGCTGTCGGAAACGGGAAGCATGGTGTAAGTGTGGTTTTCGATGGAGAACTTCATGCCGAGGGCCTGGGCGCGCTCCAGGCAGGCCTTGACTGTCCCGACAAACTGGGGCCACAATTCGTCGAAGTTGTATCCCGGAGCGATGTCGATGTGAAACTTCTCGCCGGGCTTGACCTCGCCAAGGAAGTAGCGCGGCAGATATTCCGTGTTGGCGGCGCTCAGTTGCCTCGCCCAGGGAGCCACGATGTTCACCATCGGTGCGCCAAGCTTGTGCGCGATGCGGCAGCCCTTCTCGAAGTAGTCCAGGCTGACCTGGCGCTTCTCGGGATCGGTGCTTGTCAAGTTCTCGACCACCGGCTGGAAGAAAGGAAACTGATTTAATACCAGGTGGTTTCGTTCGAGCTGTTTCTTGATGCGGTCGATTGTGGCGTCGGTCCAATATTCGTCAACGTCCATGCGGGAGTTGGCGATCAACTCCACTCCCTCGAAGCCAAGGCTGCCGATGACGTCGATGGCCTCTTCGGGGTGAGCGCCCGGACCAAGGCTATGGAAGTTCCAACTGACGCAGCCGATCTTGGCGCGCCGCCCGCCCGGCGCATTAGCAGGCTCAGCCGAACTTGGAACTGGCGAGGCAGGCGAGGGGCCGGCACCCGCGAGAAGCGAGTAACCACCCACACTCATGGCCGACAGGAAATCGCGACGTTGCATGCATTTTCTCCTTCTGTTTCGGGCGGCCTCAGTGCGTGCCGCCCGGCGAGATTCTCTGCAGGGACAGCGGCGTTCCGCAAGGGAGATCTCAGCAAAGGAACGTAGTGTTTCATTCGCGGGGTGTCAAGCGCAAAAGTTGCGCCCATCGTAGAGGACGAACTAATGCAGATTCTTCGCTCCGCTCAGAATGACAGACTTTTGAGAGCGAAGCGAGCGGGCTCAGCATGACAGCCGATTCTTTCAGACCTTCTGAGAGTGGAGGGAGCGATGTTTAACGATATGAAGAGGCGGGAGTTTCTCAAGGGGTCGGCTATGGGTGTGTCGGCGCTCGCGGCGTCTCCCTGGGATGTCATCCTGAGCGAAGCGAAGGATCTGCATTTGTTTATTATCAAAGCGACAGTGCAGACGCTTCGCTGCGCTCTGCATGACGGATAGACTCTTAGCGCAGACTGTCAGATTGTTGCGGTCTCGAATAGTTATGCCCCGAGAGAGCGAAGGGGTGATTATGATTTAGCTATGAAAAGGACCTTCGTTCTCTCGGGTTCTCGCTGAGCCACGGCAGGTATGAAAAGTAAGGGCCGGATCGAATCTCGCCGGCGGATAAATCAAGCTGTAACGCCACGGCTCTTGTAGATCGCTTTGTTCACTTCCACCATCAAGTCATCGATGGAGGCGCCGACTTTGCGCGCCGCCATATCAATCGAGCAGTCATAACATGAGGGGCGCAGGCCGAACTTCACGAACACCTCGTCGGTCTCGGGGTACTTCTGCTTTACGTCGCGGACCAGCTCGCCGCCACGAACGAGATCGCTAAACTGAAACATGGGCCGTTCCTCCCTCAGGATTCGATCTGTCATGCTGAGCCCAGCGAAGCATCTCTGCGTTCACGCGTGGTTCGTGATATCCGCAAGCCACTGCGGAGATCCTTCGCTTCGCTCGGGATGACAGGAGTTGACTTTTCGAGACCCTCGTGCTGAGCCATTCGACCGGGGTTGATAAACGCAGAATGGCTCTTCGTCGAGATAATCACCACTGGCCGCGTAGGCCCGCGCACGGCACCCCATGCAAACGTTGCGAAACTCACAGCATCCGCACTTGCCTTTCAGATTATCCGTGTTGCGCAGTTGCTCGAATACCGGGGCGCTCTCCCAAATCTCCGCGAAGGATTGCTTGTTCAGGTCGCCTGCCAGTACCGGCAGGTATCCGCAGGGATAAACCTCGCCCCGGTGTGAAATGAAGCACACGCCCGTGCCCGCAAGACATCCCTTGGTCATAGCGTTCATGCCCTGAGGATGGGCGTGGCCGGGCCGGGCGCCCCGCGAATGGAGCGCTATACCCGTTGAGCCGGGCATGGTCATTTCAATTGGGCCTATGGCCTCTTTCGATCCGCCGGCGGCTGCCGATAGCGTCTCGACGAGTGCGCCGGTGGATGCGCGGCGCTCGGCGGCGCGGCGTTGCCGCATGACGCGAAAGTAATGAGGGGCGCAGGTGGCTTTCAGCTCGATGCCGCCTTCCAGCGAGCGATCGTAGAACCAATTCAGGATCTTTTCGTATTCTTCGGCGGGCACCATTTGCTCGGCGGCGATATCCACGCCGCAACCCACCGGCACCAGGAGGAACGTATGCAGGGCATCCGCCCCGATTTCCTTGGCCAAATCCAGGATCGCCGGAAGTTGGTGCGCATTATGACGAGCGATCGTCGTGTTGATCTGCAGCGACATTCCAAGCTCGCGCAAGTTCCGGAAACCGCGCAGGGCGGCGTCGAAGGCGCCCGAGATGCCGCGAAATGCGTCATGCGTGGCAGCCTCGGCGCCGTCCAGACTGATGGAGACACGCCGCACTCCCGATTCCTGAATTCGGCGCGCCACCTGCTTGTCGACCAGCGTTCCATTGGTGGCCAGCGCCACTCGAATTCCCAGGGATGTGGCGTAGCTGGCTAGCTCAAAAATATCGTGACGAAAGAGAGGTTCGCCACCGCTCAGAACTATGATTGGTAGGTATGACTGAGAGACTTGCTTTATTAAGTTCAGGGCTTTGGTTGTAGGTAGGTCTAATGGTGATGAGAGTTCTGATGCGGTGGCGCGACAATGGATACAACGTAGATTGCACCCCTTGGTAACCTCCCAAAAAACGAGACGCGGTTTGTAGTCTAGATTGTTAAGCCACATTGCACGACCCGCTTCTTAGTAGCGGCTGTTTGACGCAGCCACTATTTCCATGAGCACGTTTTTGTCCATCCCTCCGGGAATTGCGGCGCTCGGCCGTGCTCCAGGCCGTCGTGCTTCCCCCGAACCGGCGGAAATCCGTCCCGCCTTACCGGCAATGCTCTGTCCACGCGAGCGACTCTCACTTGTGCACAAAGTAACCGGGTGGTTCGTAAGGGCCGCAACTCCAATCAACAGCGGATCCAGGTTGCCCATTAGGCAGATCGGCCGAGCTTGGTTCGCAATATTCACTGTCCAATGCCTCTCGTGGGTTGCCCTGGAGTTGCGTCGGGAACTTCCGCAGTGCGCGTTCGGGTTGGGATTCTATAGGGGGTTAGAAATTCCGGTTCATCCAATTTCCGGTATCCCCAACCCCCACCCGTCAATTGACGGGCCCCTAGGACCCGAAGTCCCTCGCAGCCTTGGGAGGGGCATACTTCATGCCAAAACCCCAGGCGACCACAACATTCCGTCAGGATGGATTCAAGCCGAAGGAATAAAGCAGCTTAGCAATCTCTTGTGTCTGGAGGGGCAAAAGGCAGGCGAAAATTCTGAGGTTGGGGGGTGCGTTAAATGACCGTTGCCAAACTAACGGAAGGAGTGAAAATGCGCAAAGTCTCCGGGAAAATGTGATTAGCAAGGATCTTTCGTCGAGAAATCAAGGAGTTACAGTTTTCTGGCTAGGAGCGGTTCGTGAACCGCCCCACTATTCGACCTTGCCTATGCCAGATCAATCGTAGCTTTTTGTAATGCCGGCGATCCCGGTAGGCGTCCGGACGCGACAGCTGCACTTCAACACACTTCCGTGTTGCGGACGCGGTTGGCGTCTGCTAATGTAATGCCGTTGTAACACGTCTGTCACTTTTGTTCCCTATGATTCCTCCATGTCCCAAATGTGGCGCGACAAAAACCGATCCGGTGCCGCACAACTTCAAGTACAACCTTGCGCGGGCCTTGGGGTACCGGCTGCAAAAGTGCTCCCGCTGTCGCGCATCACGCTATCTGCCGAGGCACAGTAGAAATCCTTCGGACTCCGCTCAATCGGGGGTAGAGCCGGCCGCCGCACTCCGGCCTGGGGGGCACGCAGGTAGATCCGTTGGGCCGCAGGCGGACCCGGGAGCGGACGCGCGCCCGGTGGTGACTGCCGATTTGCCGGACGGTGACCGATTCCACTGTCCGGCGTGCGGCAGCCGGGGATACCACCGAACAGAGCGCACTACCCATGAGCGGATGTTGCACCGTGGACCGATGGCTCGTTGCGAGATTTGTGGCCAGCGTTTTCCGCATCCGGGCCATCCGGAATCGGTGAAGCCGGGGGAGGCGTCGGCCGCCGGATCTCAATTTGTAGAGGAGAAACGAGTTCCAAAAATGACCAGAGAGAACACCCAGGAAGAAGGCGCCGGAAACGCCAGCGGCGCCAGGTCCCCGAATGAGGAAGTGCCAAAGTGTCCTTCTTGCGGCAGTTCAAAGTACCATCGCACCGAGCGTACTGCCCTGGAACGCGCTCTCCAGAGACCGGCGATGGCCCGTTGCGAGAGGTGCGGCAAGCGGTTTCCCTATGTCAGGCACCCTGATGAGCCACCGAGGCCGACAACAGCCGGTAAGAAAGCCCAGCCGCGCTCTCGCGAACAAACTGACTCCGACAGTGCCTCGAACGAGGTTTCAGGGCGCTGCCCGTTTTGCGGCAGTGCCAACTTTCGCCGATCTCGGCGCACTGCGGCGGAACGCCTCCTGTTCCGCCCCAAGATGGCGCGTTGTAGTCATTGCCGGAAGCGCTTCCCCTTCCCTGAGAGATAGCGTCCCCAAATGGCCTCTTCGAGTGTCACGAGCCGAATCGCCAAAGCCTCCGGGATCGTGATGACGGGAGTGTTGTTGAGCCGCGTGCTGGGCTACTTTCGCGAATGGACGGTAGCCCACCAGAGTGGCGCCAACGCCGTCACCGATACCTACTACGCGGCTTTCACCCTGCCCGATTTCTTGAATTACCTGGTGGCCGCCGGCGCTTTGAGCGTGACCTTTATCCCCGTCTTCGCCCGCTACATGGCGGAAAACAACGAGGAGGAGGGCTGGCGCGCCTTCTCGACGGTGGTCTCGGTGATGGGGTTGGTGGTCGTGGCCTTGGTGGGGATTGGGGAGATCTTCGCTCCTCAACTGGTGGCAGCCGTCGCCCCGGGTTGTGCGCC
>Ga0335078_10016721_pt1 | contig 10892 bp, 10 predicted proteins | sample Lox_Sample_32_FD_206711 | JGI IMG/M metagenome (GOLD analysis project Ga0335078, IMG submission 206711) | Soil microbial communities from Loxahatchee National Wildlife Refuge, Florida, United States - Lox_Sample_3.2 | ecosystem: Environmental > Terrestrial > Soil > Wetlands | place: USA... | reverse complement strand
AGCAGATGCAGCTGATGACCGAGAAAGGGCTGCTGAAGCGCAGCGAGCGGTTTCGATCGCACGTCTACGAAGCGGCTGCACCGCGAGAAGAAACGCAGAAACAGGTTGCGAGCGATGTACTCAAACGGGTGTTCGGTGGCTCCGCACAGAATCTGGTGCTTGGGGCTCTGGCGGCGCAGCCAGCCTCCGACCAGGAACTGACGGAGATCCGCAAAATGCTGGATGCGTTTGCGAAAGAGAAAGGACGGCCTCAATGATCGAGCGCCTCGGCTGGACCCTCGTTCACTTCCTGTGGCAGGGCGTGTTGATTGCGGCCCTATATGCTGTCGTACGCAAGTGGGGCAGCCCTTCCGGGCTGCCGCCGCGCTTCCGCGCGGCGCGCCACCTGAAAGGCGGCGGCAGGCCGGAAGGCCTGCCCCATTTGCGCTATCTTATGGCCTGCGCTGCGCTCACAGCGATGATGGCCGCGCCGCTCGCGACATTCGGCTTATTGGGCGTACCAGAGCTGAGTCAGCCCGCAACGCGTCTTGCATCGAGTGCCGCTCGCGCTTCTGGAGCCGGTGCCGCAATACTTACGCCGATGTCGTGGGTCGCAGCCGGCCCCACGCGTGACAGCGTCTTGACCTGGGTTGTGCTACTTTGGCTTGCCGGAGCGAGCGCGTTCTCGATCCGATTGATGGGCGGCTGGTGGATCGCCACACGCATGCGATCCCAATGCGTTCGCTCGGCTCCGCCCGAATGGCATAGCACGCTCGATCGGCTCGGCGCCCGCATCGGCCTCTTGCGTCCAGTTCGGTTGTTGGTTTCCGCGCTGGTTCAGGTGCCCACGGTTGTCGGCTGGCTGCGCCCCGTAGTGCTGGTGCCCGTCGCAGCGCTCGCTGGCCTGCCCCCCGAACAGGTCGAAGCGCTATTGGCGCATGAGCTGGCGCATATTCGCCGGCGCGATTATCTGGTCAACATCCTGCAAAGCATCGTCGAGGCACTGCTGTTCTACCATCCCGCGGTCTGGTGGGTGTCGGGGCACATCCGTGCGGAGCGGGAGCTGTGCTGCGACGACATGGCCGTCGCGGTCACGGGCGACGTGCTTACGTACGCCAGTGCTCTGGCGGAATTGGAGTCGAACCGCCCCGCGCACCTCAGCGCTGCGCTTGCCGCGGACGGCGGTTCGCTCGCAGACCGCATCGCGCGTTTACTGGGGCAGCCCCGGCCCACATCGCGAATCAGGCCCACACCGGGCGTGATCGCGATCGCGGTTGTCTTGGTCATTACGGCCTTCGGGCTGTTCGCTCAGTCCGCCGTGCGCACCAAGTTTGAAGTCGCGTCGATCAAACCGAGTACTGGCCAGGCTTTCTTCTTTGGTGTCAACTCGCTTCCCGGCGGCCGGCTTACAGCGAACGCGACGCTGCGACTGCTCATGTCAGTCGCGTACCATTTGGAGTCCTTTCAGATTTTGGGCGGCCCGGCCTGGACCAATTCCGATCAGTACCAGGTTGAGGCAAAGGCGGAGGGCAATGCCAGCGCGGAGCAGATGCGCCCCATGCTGCAATCGCTCCTGGAAGACCGTTTCCATCTGACGCTCCACCGCGAAGCGAGGCAACTCCCGGTCTATACACTGGTAATGACGAAGAGCGCCAAACTGCAACAAGCGGCGAAAGGGAGTTGCATTACAACCGACCCGAATTCACCGCCACCGCCGCCGCCACCCCCAGGGGAGGCTGTTACGCTTCCCTGCGGATTCCTTGCGTTTATGGGATCCCCCACTGGGGTGAAGCTCGAGGGCGAGAAGGTATCCATGACCGATTTAGCCCAACGCCTGTCATCCCTCCTGGGCCACACCGTCACCGACAAAACCGGGTTCACGGGAAAGTTTGATGTCCACTTGCAATTTGCCACCGATGCAGCCTTGGAGGGATTTCCGAATCTAGGCGGGCCCTTAAGGCCACAGCCCGCGGCTGACTCCGCCGACCCCACAATATTCGTTGCACTGACGGAGCAGCTCGGCCTGAGACTCGAATCGGTAAAGGCTCCCGTCGAAATCCTGGTGATCGACCACGCGGAAAGGCCTACGGAGAATTAACGTGGAGCGCCTCGGCTGGACCCTTGTTCACTTCCTCTGGCAGGGGGTGCTGATTGCCGCCCTGTATGCCGCCATACGCCGCGGCTTGGGCCGGACGTCGAGCCCCAACGCGCGCTATCTCATGGCCTGCGCAGAGCTCACAGCGATGGTGGCCGCCCCGCTCGCGACATTCGCCCTATTGGGCGCACCGGAGCTGAGCCAGCCCGTGACGCATCTTGCCGGTAGCACCGTTCACGCTTCTGGAGCCGGCACTACAGTATTTGCGTCGATGTCGTGGATCTCAGCCGGCCCCAACCGTGAGAACGTCCTGATCTGGGTTGTGCTGCTTTGGCTGGCCGGAGCGAGCGCGTTCTCCGTTCGATTGATGGGTGGCTGGTGGATCGCCGCACGCATGCGATCACAACGCGTTCGGTCGGCTCCGCCCGAATGGCAGAGCACGCTCGATCGGCTAGGCGCCCGCATCGGCCTCTCGCGTCCAGTCCGCTTACTGGTTTCCGCTCTGGTCCAGGTGCCCACGGTCGTCGGCTGGCTGCGCCCCGTCGTGCTGGTGCCCGTCGCAGCGCTCGCTGGTCTGCCACCCGAACACGTGGAAGCGCTATTGGCGCACGAGCTGGCGCACGTTCGCCGGCACGATTATCTGGTCAACATCCTTGCAGGGTATCGCCGAGGCGCTGCTTTTCTACCATCCGGCGGTCTGGTGGGTGTCGGGGCACATCCGTGCGGAGCGGGAATTGTGTTGCGACGACGTGGCCGTCGCGGTCACTGGCGACGTTCTCACCTACGCTAACGCCCTGGCGAAGTTGGAATCGAACCGCCCCGCGCATCTCAGTGCTGCGCTGGCCGCCAACGCCGGTTCGTTAGCGGATCGCATCGCTCGATTACTAGGTCAATCGTACCCGGTCTCGCGCACTCTGCCAGGGCCGGGAGTGATCGCGAGCGCGGTCCTCGTCGTCATGACGGCGTTTGCATTGTTCGGCCAGTCCGCCGCGCGGCCCAAGTTTGAGGCCGCGTCGATCAGGTTAAACAGCGGCGACTGGTTTGGCGACGAGGCGATCCGCCCGCGTTCCGGCGGTGGGCTGATGGCGGAACACATTCCTCTGGGAACCTTCATCCGGTTTGCTTACGACCTCAAACCGTTTCAGGTCGTGGGAGGCCCGGGATGGCTCATGTCCGACCGCTACGACATCGAGGCGAAGGCGGTGGGCCGAACCAACTGGGACCAAAGGCAGCTGATGATGCAGTCGCTCCTCGAAGATCGATTCCAGATGAAGGCCCACCGCGAAATGAGACAGCTTCCGGTTTATGCGCTGACGGCGGCCGAGAGCGGCCTCAAATTGCCGCCGCCAAAGGAAGGCTGTTTTACCTTTGAGCCGTTCAAGCCGCCACCGCCGCTAAGACCAGGACAGCCGCCCTGCGAGAACGCTGTGTTCATGATGACCGGATCGGGCGTTCAGTTACGGGGAGCAAAGGTAACCATGGCGGAGGTCAGCCGAGTCCTCTCGCAGATACTGGGCCGTACCGTGATCGACGAGACTGGGTTCACAGGAAGATTTGATCTCCATGTGCAGTTAGCCGCCGGTGTATCTATGGCGGGACTCATGAGCAGAGGCCTCGACAGACTCTCTAGTTCCGAGGAGCCGCCGCTCCCGCCCGTGGCTGATTCTCCAGACGCGACGATATTGATCGCCATAACGGAACAACTCGGATTGAAGCTGGAATGGACCAAGGGCCCCGTCGAGGTCCTGGTGATCGACCACATGGAGAGGCCTACGGAGAATTAGTTACTGCAGCAACCGCAGCAACCCGGGGCCAGGGATGGTCTTGACCCAGGAGTTCATCTCTTCTTCGTTCTGCAAAAGGTCGCGAAGGGTCGCCTTGCTGAGAACGTGATCCACCGCTACCTGCACCGCGCGCCATAGCGACCGCACGGAACAATCCACCGAACGCGTGCAGACGGCGGCCTGGCCGGCGTGGCTGTCGCAGAAGTTGCTTTCGAATAAGCGGCCGCCCAGCGCGTCGATCACGTCGCCGATGATGATCGCTTCGGCCGGCCGCGCCAGCGTGTAGCCGCCTTCTTTGCCGCGCGCCGCCGTCACGAATCCGCCTTTGCGCAGGACGCGCAGGATCTTGGCGGCATAAGCCGGCGACACGCCTTCCGCCTGGCTGATCTCGGGGATGGTCAGGCTGCCGCCGACGCCGGCATAGCCCAGGCGTACCAGGCAGCGCAGGCCGTATTCTTCGTTGGCGGTCAGCTTCATCGCCGCAACCTCGCGATTGGGATGATGTCTTCGATCCCCAACGCCAGCTTGGCGGCTTCGGACATGCGGTCCTTGGACCAGGGCGGATCGAACGTGAGTTCCAGATGGACGCCGGTGACACCGTGCACGTCGCGCACGGCCCGCTCTACCTCCGCCGGAAGTGAGCCGGCCACCGGGCAGTTCGGCGCTGTCAGCGTCATACGTAGGGACACGTGTCCGCTCGCGTCCACATCCACGCCGTAGATCAGGCCAAGTTCGTAGATGTTGACCGGCATCTCCGGATCGTAAACCGTTTTCAACGCGGCGATCACGTTGTCTTTGAGCATCATTCCGTGGTCACCGGTTCGGTTACATTATCCAGAGCCGACTTCAACGTGTGCCAGGCCAGCGTGGCGCACTTCACACGCGCGGGATACTCGCGCACGCCGCAGAAGACCACCAGCTTGCCCAGGTCGCGGCTGGCCGGCGTATCGGTAGTCAACAATTCGTGGAATTTGTCGAGAAGCTTCAGAGCCTCCTCGCGCGTCTTGCCCTTGAGGCTCTCGGTCATCAGCGACGCCGAAGCGGTCGAAATCGCGCAGCCGGCGCCTTCGAAGCTGGCATCCTGTACGATGTCGCCGTCCATCTTCAGGTACAGTTTCAGCTTGTCCCCGCACAAGGGGTTGTAGCCTTCGGCTTTACGATTGGCATCGTCCATCGGATGGTGATTCCGGGGCCGCTTGCTGTGGTCGAGAATGGTCTCCTGATACAGGTCGTCGATCATCAGCCGAAGACCTCCTTCACTGAGTGGAGACCGGCGACCAGCGCATCGATCTCCGCTATGGTGTTGTAGAACGCGAACGAAGCGCGCGTGGTGGCGGGAATGTGGAACCAGTCCATCACCGGCTGCGCGCAATGGTGGCCGGTGCGCACCGCGATGCCCTGGCGGTCGAGCAGCGTGCCGATATCGTGCGGGTGGATGCCTTCGATCACGAACGAGATTACCGCCGCCTTCTCGCGCGCCGTGCCGATGATGCGCAGGCCCGGGATTTCCGAAAGGGCTTTGGTGCCATAGACCAGCAGTTCATGCTCGTAGGCAGCGATGTGGTCGAGTCCCAGCTTGGTAACGTAGTCCAGTGCCGCGCCCATCCCAATGCCGCCGGCAATATTCGGCGTGCCGGCTTCGAACTTGTAGGGCAGCTCGTTGTACGTGGTCTTTTCAAAGGTGACGGTGCGGATCATGTCGCCGCCGCCCTGATACGGAGGCATGGCTTCGAGCAGTTTCTTCTTGCCATGCAGCACGCCGATCCCGGTCGGTCCAAAGACTTTGTGACCCGAAAACGTGTAGAAGTCGGAGTCCAACGCCTGCACGTCGATCTTGGTGTGAGGAGCGGCCTGGGCGCCGTCGATCAGGGTCAGGGCACCCGCGCGGTGGGCCATCTCGATGATCTGCCGGACCGGATTGATAGTGCCTAGAGCGTTGGAGATGTGGCCGACGGCCACCATACGCGTGCGCGGGCCGAGAAGCTTTTCGTACTCCTCGATGATCAGCTCGCCGCGGTCGTTCATCGGAATGACTCGCAGCTTCGCGTTCTTTTCCTCGCACAACATCTGCCAGGGGACGATGTTGGAGTGGTGCTCGAGCGCCGAGATGATGATCTCGTCGCCTTCCTTCACGTTCTTGCGGCCCCAGGAACTGGCTACCAGGTTGATGCCTTCGGTGGCGCCGCGGACGAAGATGATTTCGGTTTTGCTGCGCGCATTGAGAAAGCGCTTGGCCTTGACGCGGGTCTCTTCGTAAGAGGCCGTGGACCGCTGGCTCAGCTCGTGAACGCCGCGGTGAATGTTGGCGCAATCCACTTCGTGGAATTTTCGAATAGCGTCGATCACCGCGAAGGGCTTTTGCGCGGTCGCCGCGTTATCCAGGTACACCAGGGGCTTGCCGTGGATCTTCTGCTGCAGCACGGGAAAATCTTCCCGCACCTTCTCCACGTCGAATCCTCGCGAAACTACACTACTCAGCGCGCTCATGGAATTTCTCGAATAGGACCGTTTCCAGATGGTCCTTCAATGCCGGAACCTTAACGCGGTCGATGATGTCCTGCGCGAACGCATACGTCAGCACATCGCGCGCCTGGCTCTTGCCGATGCCGCGCGACTGCAGGTAGAAAAGCGATTCCGCGTCCAATTGGCCGATGGTGGCGCCGTGGGTGCAGCGCACGTCGTCGGCCAGAATCTGTAACTCGGGCTTGGTGTCGATGACCGCGTCGTCCGAAAGCACCAGGTTCTTGTTGGTCTGCTTGGAGTCGGTCTTCTGCGCGTCCTTGCGGACGATGATGCGGCCATTGAAAACCGCCGAGGCCCTGCCGTCGAGGATGCCTTTGTAGACCTCGTGGCTGGTGCCGTGGGGCTTAGCGTGATCGATTTGGGTGTGATTGTCTACGTGCTGCGTGCCGTTGACGATGTAAAGGCCGTTCAACGTGGCTTCGGTGCCTTCGGATAGAGTGACGTTGGCATCGTTGCGCACCAGGGCACCGCCGATCGAGATCGAGTGCGAAGTGAAGTTGGCGCTGCGGCCGAGGGTAACCTGCATGGTGGCGATGTGGAAGGCCTCGCGGGATTCTTCCTGGATCTTGTAATGGTCCACCACGGCAGAATCGCCAACCACGATTTCGGTAACGGCGTTCGTGAAGTAGGAGCCGCTGCCTTTAAAGGATTCGACGATGGTGCAGTGGGCATCGGCGCCGACCACGACGAGCGTCCGGTGGGGCAGGGCCACGGTACGTGCGTTCCGCATGCCCTGCCCACCAACATACGAAATCTCGATCGGCTGCTCGATCATCTTTCCACGAGGGACACGGGTGAAATGGACTCCATTGAGAAACGCTGTGTTGAGCGCGACGAAGGCGTTCTTCTGAAAATCGGCGTGTTTAGCCAGGTACGCCTGCGCCTCCGGCGGCGGGACCGGCAGGGCATCGGGCAGGCTGGGCAGCGCATGGCGCTGCCCCACCACGCGCGACACGTTTGTAAAGCGCCATTCTTCATCGTGCGTGGTCGGGAAACCCAGCTCGGAAAACCGCTGGAACGCGGCTTCCCGCAAGGCTTGCACCCATGGCTCCGCCTTCGGTTGCTTGGTGAACTGCTCCAGCCATGCGCCGATCTGTTCCGCAACGGCCGTCATGCCTTGCCGACCGCCTCCTCTTCGTCCTCAATACCCAACCCCGCGTAGCCGCTCTCTTCCAGCTGCAGCGCCAGTTCCTTTCCGCCGGATTTCACAATCCGCCCCTCCGACAGCACGTGCACGAAATCGGGCACGATGTAGTTCAGTAGGCGCTGATAGTGCGTCACCACGATCATCGAGCGCTCGGGACTGCGCAGCGCATTCACGCCGCCCGCTACGATCCGCAACGCATCGATGTCCAGGCCCGAATCGGTTTCGTCGAGAATCGCGAGGCGCGGTTCCAGCACGGCCATCTGGAAAATTTCGTTGCGCTTCTTCTCGCCGCCCGAAAAGCCCGTGTTCACGGAGCGATTGAGCAGGGTCTGCTCCATGTCCATGAGCTTCATCTTCTCGCGCACCAGGTTGAGGAAATCCATGGCATCCAGCTCGGGCAGGCCTTGATGCTTACGCACCGTGTTCAGCGCGGCCTTCAGAAAATACATGTTGCTGACGCCAGGGATCTCCACCGGATACTGAAACGCCAGAAAGATACCTTCGCGCGCGCGGTCCTCAGGCGCCATCGCCAGGAGGTCTTTGCCCATGTAGACCACCTCGCCGCCGGTCACCTGGTACAGTTCGCGGCCCGCCAGCACCTGCGCGAGTGTGCTCTTGCCGGAGCCGTTGGGGCCCATGATGGCATGCACTTCGCCGGGGTTCACCGTGAGATCGATGCCCTTCAGAATTTCGCGCTCGCCCACCCGGGCGTGCAGATCTTTGATTTCGATAAGTGCCATTTAGCCTACAGTTCCCTCAAACCTGACACAGGCAAGAATGCCTGTGCTACCCTACGCTTCCCTCAAGACTGATCCCCAACAACTTTTGCGCTTCCACCGCGAATTCCATAGGCAGCTCGCGGAACACCTCTTTGCAGAAACCGTGCACGATCATGGAAACCGCGTCTTCGCTAGAGATGCCGCGCTGCCGGCAGTAGAAAATCTGGTCCTCGCCGATCTTCGACGTCGACGCTTCGTGCTCCACCTGCGAGGAAGTGTTCTTCACTTCCAGGTACGGGAACGTGTGCGCGCCGCACTGGTCGCCCATCAGCATCGAGTCGCATTGCGAGTAGTTGCGTGCGCCGGTGGCCGATTTCAGAATCTTGACACCGCCGCGGTACGTGTTCTGCCCGTGACCCGCCGAGATTCCCTTCGACACGATCGTGCTGGTGGTGTTCTTGCCGATGTGGATCATCTTGGTGCCAGTGTCGGCCTGTTGATAATTGTTGGTCACCGCCACCGAGTAGAATTCGCCCACCGAGTTTTCGCCCATCAGCAGACAGCTCGGATATTTCCAGGTGATGGCCGAGCCGGTCTCCACCTGCGTCCACGAGATTTTGGAATTGACGCCACGGCACGCGCCGCGCTTGGTGACGAAGTTGTAGATGCCGCCCTTGCCTTCTTTGTCGCCGGGATACCAGTTCTGCACCGTGGAGTATTTGATTTGCGCGTTATCCAGCGCCACCAGCTCGACCACGGCCGCGTGCAACTGGTTGGTGTCGCGCATGGGCGCGGTGCAGCCTTCCAGGTAGCTGACGTAAGCGCCTTCGTCTGCCACGATTAAGGTGCGCTCGAACTGGCCAGTATCTTTCGCATTGATACGGAAATAGGTCGAGAGCTCCATGGGGCAGCGCACGCCCTTCGGGACATAGCAGAAAGAGCCGTCGCTGAACACCGCCGAGTTGAGCGCCGCAAAAAAGTTATCAGAGGATGGCACCACCGACCCTAGGTATTTCCGCACCAGGTCCGGGTGTTCTTGTACGGCTTCGGAGAATGACCCAAAGATAATTCCCATGGCCTTCAATTTTTCTTTGAAGGTGGTGGCCACCGAGACGCTGTCGAACACTGCGTCCACGGCTACGCCCGCGAGGAGTTCCTGTTCCTTCAGGGGAATCCCAAGCTTGGCGTACGTATTGAGCAATTCGGGATCTACCTCATCCAGGCTCTTGGGGCCGTCTTTCTTGGCCTTGGGCGAGGAGTAGTAGATGATGTCCTGGTAGTCGATCGGCGGGTAATGCACGTTCGCCCACGTCGGCTCCTTCATGGTCTGCCAGTGGCGATACGCTTTCAGTCGCCAATCGAGCAACCACTCGGGCTCTTTTTTCTTGGCGGAGATGAGGCGAATGACGTCGTCATTCAGGCCGCGTGGGATGGCATCGGCTTCGATGTCCGTGACGAAGCCCCACTTGTATTCCTGAGTTGCCAGGGTTTCCAGGGTATCGGGGGAACTGCTCACCAGTGTGCTCCTCTTAACTTCCAGTCTATCATCAGATTAGCCAATCTGTACTTCTTAGTCAAGATTGCTCAGCTAATGGATGCTGGGGCGGGTTAAGTGGGTTCAGGAGAGGGTTGGTTGGCGACCAAAAACCGGACACAGGCAGGGATGCTGCAGGGGATGCCTTGTGCTACCGGAAATACTGATACACCCTGAGGTGTCCCTACGGACTAAAACGTAGTATCGGGTATTTCATTCTTTTTTAATTTCATATCGGAATCTATAACCTTGTGCATTGGTTTTGTTCCTGAAGTTGCAGAAACCAAATTGGATGCTAGACTCCTGACGAACGGATCGCCAAGACCAATCACTGTGTTGAGAGGCCAAGCTGCCTCATCATCAGGACCTCCAAGAGAGTGAGTAAATGAAACTGTTCAAGACAACGTCGCCACAAAAACAATCGCTCCGGCGGGTGATCGAGGATGCGGAGGCCACCATGGTGGCGACCGAAGAACGCGCCTCCGCCGAAGAGATGCTGGAAAAAGGCCAGATCGAAACGGCTCAATTGGGAGCGCTGGCTAAACTGCCTCCCTTCGGTCCCGTGGCTGTGAGCCTCATGCGGCTGTTTGACCGGGACGATGTGGAAATGCACGATATCGTGCGGCTGGTTTCGTCGGATGTCGCCCTCACTTCGCAACTGCTGGCGCTGGTGAACTCGCCGCTGTTTGGCGTGCAAACCACCGTCCGAGACCTGCAGCACGCCATCACCGTGCTGGGCACCGACCGCACCAAAGCTTTGGCCACCACGCTGGCCATGCGCAGCTTTGTAAGCAACGCTCCGAAAACACCGATTCTGCGGCGGATCTGGAGACACGGGCTGGCCACGGCGGTGATTGCCGAAACGCTGGCGCCCTCCTACGGCGAATCGAAGGATCTCGCGCATGTCGCCGGCATCTTGCATGATGTCGGCCGCGTAGCGTTGCTGGCGGCTTACCCTGAGCCATATGCCGCGCTGGCAGTGCGGACGCATGAGAACACGGAGTGCATACTGGTCGCCGAGCGGACGCAGTTCGGCCTGGACCACTGTCAGGCCGGCCAGCTGCTGAGCGAGTCTTGGCGTTTTCCCAAAGAGCTGCACCAGGTTATCGCG
>Ga0335078_10016718_pt1 | contig 10893 bp, 9 predicted proteins | sample Lox_Sample_32_FD_206711 | JGI IMG/M metagenome (GOLD analysis project Ga0335078, IMG submission 206711) | Soil microbial communities from Loxahatchee National Wildlife Refuge, Florida, United States - Lox_Sample_3.2 | ecosystem: Environmental > Terrestrial > Soil > Wetlands | place: USA: Florida... | reverse complement strand
GCCGGTTGAGTTTGTGGGAAACGGCGAAGAGCCGGCGGGACTCGGTCAAGGGATTGCGGACGCGAAACCGTTTAATGCCCGGGTCGCGCTCAATTCTGCTTGGCGGATGGAACCCCGGCTGCGCGACGAAGCGGCGGTAGCAGATGAACTTGCGGCTGAGCGCGCGTCGGAATGCCTGTCGGCTTACGTGGGTGGCAGAGAAGGATTGAACGGACAACGCCCGCTTAAACTCGCCGCTGTTCTGGGCGAAAAGGCGAAACTGGACCTTCAGGTGAAAATGGCGTATTCGGGCGCCGAATTGATTGTGCAGGTGGATGGCATTGAAATGTTGCACACGAATTTCAGCGGCATCGTGACGGTGCCGTATCAGCCTCAGGGCGTGAATCGGGATTTTGCCGTTGCGCTCCCCTCCGGCAAGCACGTCATCGAATTGGTCAATAGCGCCAAAACCGACTGGTTCCTGCTCGACTCGCTGAAACTCGAACAGGTGCTGCCGGCCGAATTTTCCGGCGACTGGAAATTTGCGCCCGAGTCTGTCGGTTTGCGCATCGCGAACAAAGCAGTTCTCTATGTATATTCGCCGCGCGTAGTCTTCCCGGCCGGCGCGCTCAGCGATAACCCGCCCCTTGAAACGGGTCAAAAGGTACAACTCGCTGACTGGCCGGCCGGCAAGTTCAGTATCCGGTGGTTTGACCCGAGCACTGCAAAAGCGGTTGGCACGACCGAAAGCACTACCACGGGCGGCAAAATTTGTTTGCTGCTTCCGCCGTTCCGCGATGATCTGGCAGCCATCGTGGTTCCGGCGGAAAGGGCTTCCTCTGGCGAGTGACGTGACGCCTTCAGTGCCCTGGCATCGCCAATTTAACTGGCTATGGCGTTTTCACGCCCGCCGGTGGAATCAACGCCTTGTGAATCGGGCCAACCCATTGTTCCTGGGGAATGTCGTAGACTACGAAATCCGAGTCGAATTGCCAGTAAGCCCAACTCCAGCCGCGCCTTTCTGCCGCGCGCGCAACGTACTCCGTCCAGCGCACGCGCGACGCTATGTCGCCCTTGTCGTACGCGCCGAACTCGCCCAGGAAAATGGGGCGCTGATGCTGTTTTGCCCAGAGCTGGACGTTCTTGAAATCTGTGTCAATCGCGGCGCGCTCCCCGGGCGTACCCTGCCAGACCACCCCGAGTTTGGTTTCCTGATGTACCCACGCCGCGCCTTGATGGGTGAAATCCATCGGCTTGTAATAATGCACCGTTACAATCAAGTGATGGTCCTTTTTCGGAAGCTTCAGTTCCTTTAAATGATCCACCGAATTGTAAAATGCCGGGCCGACGAGGACGGTGCGGGTCGGATTGCTTTCGCGGATGATGGCCAATGCCTCGGCGAGATATTGGTTCCACAGTTCCGGCGTCAGCTCTTTATTGGGTTCGTTCAAAATTTCGAACATCGCTTTGTCCGGTGCATTCCGGTAATGCGGCGCCATCTGCCGCCAGAAGGCGAGGAACGCAGCCTTGTGGCCTTCGGGATCTTTCCCCAGGACCTCGTATTCATGGAAATCGAGAATCACGTTGAGATTGGCGGCCAGGGCGTTGGTGACAATCCATTCGGCCGTTTGCCACCAGGAATTGCTCAAAGTGAAATCGGGTGCGGGGCCCATGTGCCGGAACGGGAAGAGATTGACTCGCAGCGTGTCGAAACCGCCGGCGCGGATCATTTTAAAGTACCGTTTCTTGAACCGCCCTTTCTCAGGGGAATGCCAGATCGGGTCGTAACCGAGGACATTTACCCCGCGGCCCAGCGATTGATTTTGGGTGAAAACATCCGGTCCTTTGGACGCGGCCGCCCGGCTGGTGGTGGACAAAATGGCCATAAAGCAAGCGAATATCGCAAAATGAGCCGGTTTGAATACACGATGCCGTGGTTGAGTCAACGCCAATCTCATGGCGGCATATCGCCTTCCACTGTCCGGGCGTGCCATTATTTTGAACGATGATGGTCCGCCACCGCCCTCCTGATTCAACCATCCCAATCGATTCCGGACTGTTCATTTCGGCGGTCACAGGTCATATTATTCCTGGACAATGGCAGGCGTTTTAAAATTTCCTGACAATTTTCTTTTGGGCACGGCCACGTCGCCGACCCAGGTCGAAGGCCATGTTGTCAACGAGTGGACGGATTATGTCGCCGCGGACGGCGGGCACTGTCGCATGGCGTGCAACCATTATCATCGTTACGCCGAGGACGTGGAATGGATGGCGCAACTGGGCGTGAACGCCTACCGCATGGGCATCGAATGGTCGCGCCTGCAATCCGCACCGTATGCGCCGTTGAATCAAAAGGAACTTGAGCGCTATATTGACCTGTTGGACCAGCTCAAGACGGCAAGCATCACGCCGATGGTCGTATTGCATCATTTTTCCAATCCGCCGTGGGTGACCGCAGGCGGTGGCTGGTTGAGTCCGGCGGCGGTTCCGGCATTCGTGGATTACACAACAAAGCTGGTGCCGACCCTGAAGGACCGGGTCTGGCTCTGGAACACTTTCAACGAGCCGGACACGTATGCATCGTTGACCTATCTGCTTGGCGGATTTCCGCCGTTCCACAAATGGCATTTCATGTCCTATCGCAAAGTCATCAAGCACATGGCCGAGGCGCATATGCGGGCGAGCCGTGTCATCCGGAGCGCCGGCAACGGCGGCCGAACGCCCGAAATCGGCATCGCGAAGAACTGGACCTTTTTCGGCGCATTTCAAAAATTCGCCTTGTGGGACCAATTGCTCGCGGGAATTTCGCATCACACCTTCAATCGTTTTGTGCTGAAGCAATTTTTCGGCGGACGGCGGCGCGAAGCGTCCACGTTTCTCGGCGTGAATTATTACGGGTTGGCGCGCTTCAAAAATCTTCAGCCCACGGTCCCGGCTGGCGGGGCCCGTCCCGAACAACTCGCCCAACTGGGCGTGGTTTGCGACGACATGTTTGAGCGGCATCCCGGCGGACTGGGAACCGTGTTGCGGGATTTTCATCGGCGCTATGGCCTGCCGCTCTACGTCACCGAACACGGCGCGGCGGCGGCGGATGAAGATTTCCGTATCCGCGACCTGACAGCGCATCTGCGCGAATTACGGGGCGCGATAAATGACGGCGTGGACGCACGCGGCTTTTTCTACTGGTCGTTGCTCGACAATTTCGAGTGGCAATTCGGCTATTCGAAAAAGTTCGGCCTGGTGTCGGTGGACTTCAGCGACGGTACCCTGCCACGCCGGATGACACGGGTCGGTGAATTTTACCGCGGAATCTGCCGCACGGCGCGCGAAGTTACGCATTGAGCTTTTACCGGGTTGTCGTACAGTGACGTTCATGGGCGGTAATTTGCTGTCGAACAATCCGTTCGCGGTCCTCACTTTCATCGCCGCGCCGGCGATCCTGACGAATGCAACGAGCGTGTTGGCCATGAGCACGATCAACCGCATGTTACGTACCCGCGACCGGATGCACGAGTTGTTCCGCGAATCCGATCATGCGGAGAGACTCCACGGGCCCAAATTCGTGGAACAGGTGAATCGCGTGGAGCGGCAGGCGTTGCTTTTGCTGAGGGCGCTGCATTGGATTTATTTGGCATTGAGCGCGTTCGCTGCGGCGAGCCTGGTGACGCTGGTCGGCGCGGTGACGGGACAGTTGGGAAATGAAATTTTCATGCGCATCATTATCGGCGCCGGGTTGTTGCTGGGCTTTGCCGGGGTCGGCGGATTGATCGGCGGCTGCGTCAATCTGTTTCATGCGACGCAATTGTCGCTGGTGAACATCCGCGAAGAAGCAGACCTGATTCGCGCCCGGCACGAGCAACTGAAGCAGCCGCCGGGAAATTGAACCGGGGGTGTGGCCGTTCGCCTGCGCCGTTCCAAGATTTGCATCCGGCAAAAAGCGTGTATATTGCGGCCATGCTCGCGACACCGGAATTGATTCGTGAAGCGGCGCAAATCCGCCGGCTGGAAGGATTGCTTCCACGCTGGCGGAAAGTGCCGCTCTATCGCCGTTTGCTGGCGGGGCCAGGGTGTGAGCGCGTCGCCTTTGAGTGTTTCAAAGGTCTGCCGTTGCTGGCAAAACGCGAGGTGCAAGACGATTTTCCGCAAAACTTTCTTTCCGACGGACGGTCACTCGAAATGTTGCTGGAGAAGAATCTCGTGGAACTGGAGCACACCTCCGGCACATCCGCCGAACGGTTGCCGGTGATTTTCGGCCGCGGCTGGTGGAATGCACAGGAGGAGCGCACGCTGCGGCTGAACCGTTTTGTCGCCGGCGTACTGGACGAACATCCCGATGCCCGCCGGGCGACACTCGTGCCGCCGGCTTGCAACGGACTGACATGCCCGACGGTATGGATGTCGCGCGAACAACGGACGATTGGCAACACCTTGTTCGTAAACCTGGCGCGTATCCCGTTTCTCCTGGAAGACCGGGAATTGGAGCGTATGGCAGAAGAAATCGCCCGCTGGTCGCCGCAGTTTCTCGACCTGGACCCGGTCCACGGCGTCCGTTTTGCGCTCTATTGCGAACAACACGGTATCAAGTTTCCGTCGTTGCGATTTGTATTGTGCAGTTACGAATTTGTAAGCGTGGTCCATCGCCGGATTCTCAAGCGCGTCTTCGATGTGCCCGCGTTCAACCTCTATGGCTCGACAGAGACCGGTCATTTGCTCATGGAAAACGAGCGCGGTGAAATGAAGCCCGGCTACGATACGGCTTTTCTCGAAATCGTCGGCGCCGACCCGGGCGGTGTCGGCGAGCTGGTGGTAACAACGTTGACCAACGATTACATGCCGCTGCTCCGTTATCGTATCGGCGATCTCGCAGAACGAATTGAGCGGCCTTATGCAAACCACTTTGTGGTTCATGGCCGGATACGTGACGCGCTCCGCGCCGTTGACGGCCGGCGTGTGACCACCTGGCAGGTGGACCAGTGTTTTGCCGGGACGGGTGGTATTGCCCATTACGAGCTGCGGCAAGGTGAAAACGGCAATTGCACTTTGCGTTTCGTGCCGGACGGAACCGGGCTTGGAGAAAGCGAATTAAGCCGTGTCACGGAGCACCTCGGCGCGCGACTCGGCCTCCATGAGGCAATCAAGACCGAAGCGATGCCGGTTCTGCTGCCGGAAGCTTCGGGGAAATTCCGCCTGTCTTGTCCTGTGGCCGCAACCGATCTGCCCGCTAAATCCTGAATCGTTGGCAACGGGCTACTTCAGCGCTGCATAGACGTGGTGCACGTCGTCGTGGTCGTCAAGCGCGTTGAGGAAGTTTTCGACGTCCTTGCGGTCGGCGGCGCTGACTTCGACAAAATTTTTGGCCAGATACCGGATTTCCGAGGCGACCACGTTCCAACCAGCGGCCTTCAATGCCTTGGCCACGTGATCGAGGTCCTTGATTTCCGTGAGGAAACGCGCGCCCTTCTGGCCAGCAGGGATTTCCTCGGGGTCAAGCGGTTCAATTTCCTGCGCGCCGGCTTCAATGGCGTCCGCTTCGGCATCGCGCTTGGCGTCCGGATGCGTGGCTTCGACGACGCCGAGGTGATTGAAAAAAAAGCTGACACTGCCGGGTGTGCCGAGCGAGCCGGCCTTGAACAGATTGCGGATTTCCGGCGCGGTGCGATTGCGGCTGTCGGTGAGGCACTCCACGATGACCGGCACCTTGTGCGGCGCGAATCCCTCATAAACCACGGTCTCGTAATTGACTTTTTCCGCGTCGAGTCCGGCGCCTTTCCGGATGGCGCGTTCGATGGTGTCGCGATAGACGGAAGCTTTCCGGGCTTTTTCGACGGCAGCGAAGAGACGCGGATTGAGGTCGGGGTCAGGTCCGCCGAGCTTGGCCGCGACTATGATTTCGCGGACCAGTTTGGCGGTCATCTGGCCTTTTTTCTGCGCATTAAGTTCGCGCCCGGCCTGTTTCCATTGCGCGCCCATCGGGTCTGTCAGTTTGCGAAAACTATCACGCTGGCTCAATCAAAATTGAGCGGCTGAATAATTACTTTCCGTTCCGTTGACAGCTTGTGCTTTTCCCGGCTTTGGCGTATTCGTCACCCATGCTCGTGGTTCACGTTCATGTGCATGTCAAACCGGAGTGCGTGGAAGCGTTCCAGGAAGCGACGCGCCTCAACGCGCGCCAGAGTCTGCTGGAAGCGGGTGTCCGGCGTTTCGACGTGCTCCAACAGCAGGATGATCCGACGCAGTTCGTGCTGGTGGAGGTTTATCGCGACGCCAAGGCCGCCGCCGCGCACAAGGAAACCCCGCATTATCCCCTCTGGCGTGATACGGTGGCACCGATGATGGCCGAGCCGCGTATCAGCGTGAAGTTCAACAAGCTTTATCCGGAGGAAGAAAATTGATGACGCCGACGCATCCGTCAAAGCAGCCTATCTTTGGAACGGGGGTTCATTCTTTGTAGAACGAGATAGCTGCAAAGCTGAGTTGAGATTGTTGCTGGCGATTGCATTCGTCGGTTCGATTTGCAGGGCGGCTTGATATTGAGCGATCGCCTGACCCACCTTGCCCGCTGTGAGCAAGCTATTGCCCAGGTTGATGCGGGCTTGTACATTCGTCGGCTCAATCCGCAGGGCGATCTGATACTGAATAATCGCGGCGTTTACCTCGCCTTTTTGGAGCAGGCCGTTTCCGAAATCATAATGAATTTTCGCATAATCAGGCCTGATTTGGAGCGCCTTTTGAAATTGGACGAGGGCTTCATCCACATCACCTTTCCGAAGCAGAGCAACTCCCAGGCTGTTGTAGGCTTCTACGTTGCCCGGTTCAAGTTGCAGATCTTGTTGGAACTGGGTGATCGCTTCGTTCAGATTGTTGCGTTGAAGCAGGACGCCGGCAAGGTTATAGCGGGCGTCAGCGTAATCGGATTTGATTGCCAGGGCCTGTCGGTAGGAAGCTTCTGCCTCATCCACGTTGCCTTTTTGGGACTTGGCGACGCCGAGGTTATACCAGGCCTCCGCATAATCCGGCTTGATTCGAAGAGCCTTGTCGAATTGAGTAATCGCCTCGTCCCATCGGTTTTTCTTCAACAGCGCGTTACCGAGGTTGTTTTCGGCTTCAAAATTGTTCGGTTCAATCCGCAGCGCTTTTCGATACCAGAGGATTGCTTCATCCGGATTGCCCTTTTGGAGCAGTGCGTTGGCCAGAACAATGTGGGCCTTGGCATTGTCAGGTTCGAGTTGCAGCGCTCTTTGATAATGAACAATCGCTTCGTCGACTTCGCCTTCTTGGCATAACGCGTTCCCAAGGTAATCTTCAGCCAGGGCATTATCAGGCGCGCAGGCGAGCGCATGGGTCCACAGGGTCACATCGCTCTTCCAGTAACGAACCTGATTACGCGCACAACCAATCAACGCAATCAGAATGACCGCCGCAAGTCCGCCGGAAATGATGCGCCGATAGGGGAGACGGGCACAGAGAACGGCGGCCGCCCATGTCAGCAGCAGACATGGGCCGATTTGAGGAAGATAAGTGTAACGATCCGCGTGAGCCCGCAAACCCGACTGGATCAGTCCAATTGCCGGCACCAACATCCCCAAATACCATAACCAGCCGACCAAAAACCAAGGGTATTTTCTCCTCAGAGCAATGGCCACTACGGATATAACGGTCAAGAGAACAAATGCAGCGAGGATTTTCCACAACGCCAAAGAGTTTCCTGGAAAAGGGTAGTAGACTGCCAATCCGGTCGGGTAAACCGTCTGTTTCAAATACACCACGCAGGAAATCAGGGCATTGGCAATTCGTTGGGAAAGGGGCAAAGGTTGAATTGCCTCCTTTTGGGCAAACAGCGTGATAACGCAGTCGGCGCCGGAAACAGCCAGTAGCGGGAGTTTTTCGACAAAGATGCGCCAGGGCACAGGCTGGGCGACCGTTGGGACTAATCGCTTCAGCGGCCAGTAATCCAACAAAAGCAGCACGAACGGCAGCGTGACCAACATGGGTTTGCACATCAGTGCCAGTGCCAGCATCAATACGACCATGAGATAGCGACCCGTGGAGGGTTTCCGCGCATAGCCGGCGTAAACCCCCAGCGTCAGCATAAAAAATAATCCGCTGAGGACGTCCCGCCGTTCCGCAATCCAAGCCACGGACTCCACGTGCAGCGGATGAACCGCAAACAGCGCCGCTACAAAAGCGCTTCGCCAAAGCGCGGCCGTCATTCTTTTCAGGACCAGAAATAGTGCGATGGCCGAGGCGTTATGCAGGAGAACGTTGGTGAAATGGTGCCAACCCGCCTTGGTTCCGTAGAACTGGCAATCCAGCATGTGAGTAATTACTGCCAGCGGGGTCCAATTGAAGTTCACGTAGTGAATAAATGCCCCAATAACTCCATGTACGCTCACACCCCCGAGTACCTCCGGGTTGTTAGTGATATAAAGTTCGTCGTCATAATTCACAAAACCGTGGTTCAGCGTCTGCCCAAAGACCAGCCAAGTCGCCAGCGTCAGCAAGAAGCAAATGAGAAGGGTCCAACGATTGCTGGAATCAGCCGGACAGTTTTCTGAATTTGGAGAATTGAGATTTCGTTTTCCCGCTGCCGAAGTAAACACGTTAGAACTCATGCCACAGGTGATGATTAAGGATATCATTAATCCCTGACGAGTAAAAAGACCGATATGGCCCGTGCTTGAGTTTTCCATCGTTTTTGCCTATTCGTGCATCTGAGTTTTTGTGCAATTCGAATTTGCCACCGCCACTCGCATTGTTTTTGGCGCCGGGACGCTCGCCCGGATCGGTCCCAACTTAAAGGACTTCGGCCGCCGTGCGCTGGTGGTGACCGGACGCAGTCCTCAACGCGCAGAAAAACTGCTCGCGAATTTTTCGGCGAACGGCATCGGAACGGCAACGTTTCCCGTCGCAGGCGAGCCGGAAATTGCCACGGTGGAACGGGGCACGGCATTTGCCAAAAAAGAACAATGCGATTTTGTCGTCAGCATCGGTGGCGGCAGCGTGATTGACGCCGGCAAAGCCATCGCCGCGATGTTGACCAACGACGGTTCGCTATTGGATTACCTTGAAATCATTGGGCGCGCCAAGCCGCTGGCGAAACCGTCCGCACCGTTCATCGCCATGCCGACGACGGCGGGCACCGGCTCGGAGGTCACGCGCAACGCGGTGCTCGCTTCGCCGGAGCACAAATTGAAAGTCAGCCTCCGCAGTCCGCTCATGCTGGCGCAAGTCGCGGTGATTGACCCCGAGCTGACGTATGCTCTGCCGCCCGCGCTCACCGCCAGCACCGGGCTCGACGCCCTCACGCAGCTCCTCGAGCCTTACGTCTGCCTGCGGGCTAACCCGACGACCGATGGCCTTTGTGTTGAGGGAATTCGCCGGGCCGCGCGGTCGCTGCACGAGGCGGTTTTCAACGGGCAGAACATCACCGCGCGGGAAGACATGGCGCTGGCGAGTCTGTTCGGTGGTTTGGCGCTCGCGAACGCCGGCCTCGGTGCCGTCCACGGACTTGCTGGGCCGATTGGCGGCAGTTTTCACGCGCCGCACGGCGCGGTTTGCGCCGCGCTGCTGCCGCACGTGATGAGCGTAAATATCCGCGCGTTGCGTGAGCGCACGCCGGAAAGCCCTGCTTTGGCACGTTATTACAGAATTGCCCGACTGCTTACCAACAGTCCGGTAGCCACGGCGGACGCCGGCGTGGAATGGGTGCAAAAGCTCGTCGCGGATTTGTCAATTCCTCCGCTCGGCAGTTATGGCATTCGTGAGGAGCATATTGCAAACCTCGTTGAAAAGGCGTCAAAAGCCAGCAGCATGCAAGCCAATCCGATTGCACTCACGCCGGAGGAATTGGCGGACTCACTGCGGCAGGCGCTGTAAATCAGGGCTGCTCGATTTCGAATCGCGGCAACGATGCTGCCGGTTTGCCGGGGTGAATCCCTGCATATGTTGGCCTCTGACTGTCTGAAGGATCTCGATTCAGACACCGAAGCAGATCTGCTGCGCACTGTTCAGGATGCGCACGAAACGTCGGGAGCATCTGATCAAGCAAGTGTTTTCCCGCGCGGCTCCAGCCGGTTTCCCCGGCCAGAAATTCCCCGGGCACCGATTCTCCCAGTTCAATCTGAAAGCGCCAGTGACCCTGGTCGGTGATGGAACATGGGATCAGTTCCGCCCGGTGACGGATCGCCAACCGCACGGCACCGGTCGCCATCCGGAAATGCCAACTTTCGCTAAATGGAACGTTCATCTGCTTGCCGATCGGGATGTCAATCGAAACCAGCAGTGGATTTCCGGCAGCAAGGAATTTGGCCGCTTCGCTCAATTGATCTCTGTAAAACGCAATCGGGACTTCAGGAAAAGGCGAAAAGCGGTCCTTGAATCGCAACAAACCGACACGGGTTGCCGAGTCACCGCCAACGAACGTCGCTACCGGCACGCCTGCGGCGCGCAGCCAGAAGCGCATCAGGAAGAAGGAACCAAAGTGGCAAAAAGCCAGCACGACCGGGCGACCGTTTTGCCGGGCTTGCCGCAAGCGGTCAAGACCCTCGATGTGGCAGCCACTCATCCACTTGGCTTCGGCCAGCCGTTCCGGGAAGAACTCAAGGAAATGGTTCAGGTAACGGTTCTGCTGCAAGTGTCTCACCGTTCGTTTGGTTTCCCACGTACGCAAAGAATCCGGCAGGGGCGGAGGCGGCCTGATTTTTTTGAAAGTGGTGTTGACCACGGCACGCATGAAAGCGAACGCATTCAGGATTCGATGGAGACCCGCTACGGAAAATGAACGTTCCATGCCGCGAATGGCAAAAAAGAACAACAAACCACAAGCGGACTTGATTCTTTTTTTCATGGCACCAAAGTTGTTTGTAGATTCTCAATGGAAGGAATTGAAAACGCAACCGTTTCGTCATCAGACAG
>Ga0335078_10016715_pt1 | contig 10894 bp, 7 predicted proteins | sample Lox_Sample_32_FD_206711 | JGI IMG/M metagenome (GOLD analysis project Ga0335078, IMG submission 206711) | Soil microbial communities from Loxahatchee National Wildlife Refuge, Florida, United States - Lox_Sample_3.2 | ecosystem: Environmental > Terrestrial > Soil > Wetlands | place: USA: Florida... | reverse complement strand
CCGAATTCAACTGAATGAACCGCGGATGGAGTTTAATGGATTGGGGGGGCACGAACGCGGCATTCGTCTGATCCTGGAGAGCCAGTAACTCCGGCAGCCAGGACCGGCGCGGGGGAGTGTTGGCCATTCCCGGAAAACGCAGAGAAGCGCAGAACCGGGCAAAGGCAGCCTCGCCCTGTGCCTGTCCCGCATTGAACAGCCCCGCATTCGGCTGGACGGCGGTCGCAAAGCCGCGGCCTCCCTCCAACAGAGGCATTACCTGAGCCTGCGCGGTCTCGGACAGTGCGCGGACCACGGCCGGCGTATTCTTCCAATCGGTCCCGCGCATCTCGCGCTCTGATGCGGCGAGCGTTGCGCTCACTTTTTGCCATTCAGCGTCATACGCGGGAAAGCCGCCGCTCGTGATCTCCGCTTTGTGGTCCGCGACACAGCGGGCGCCCGCGAGGACGTCCATGGCGTGGCCCAGATTCTCCAGGCTCGCATACACGTACCCCGCGTTCAGCAGCTTGGCCGCGGCCTTGAGCTGTTCTTCGGCGAAGGTACGCAGGCCCGAAAGCTCGGGATCTGTGACCGGCTGCGTCCGGAGAGACTCCTGAGTGCTCTGGATCTTTGCCTGGATTTGGGACGCGGCGTCCTGGGCCATTGCCGGAACCACGAACGGCAATAGAAGAAGAAGTTTCGAAACCAGCCTCATGATTTAAGAGTATCAACTCTTTTTCTTGCAGAGGTCACTCACGGTGCGGCGGCTGCCGGGACCTGTTCGGCGCCGGCGATGACTTCATAGCGGGGTAGCGACAGCATCAGGGCGGCGGCCACAAGCATTCCCAAGGCCAGGGCAGAGAGGAACGTTCCGTAGGATCCGGTGGCGTCGAAGGCCTTTCCCATGACGACCGGGCCGATAGCTCCGGCGATGGCATAGGCGGTCCAGGAGAATCCGTATAACGTGGAGAAGGCACGCAGGCCGAAGTATCGGGTAAGAAGATAGGGAGTGACATCCGCCTCGGCGCCCATGCCCACGCCGATGAGGGCCGCGGCCAGGGCACCCATTGCCAACGACTGCGCACTGGCCAGCAGGAAGGTTCCCAGGGCGGCGACGGCCATCAGAGCGGCGGAGACGCGGGGCGCAAAGTAGCGGTCGAGCAGCCAGCCGGTGAGCATGCGGCCTCCCAGGACCGCGCCGCCCATGGCGGACATGGCCAGGGCCGCGCGGGCAGGCGGAATGCCGCGATCCGTCAGCAGCGCGGCCAGATGCGTGATGACGCCGTTCTGGTTCAAGGAATTCGCAAACAAAACGGCCAGAATGGTCCAGAAGATGCGCGATCGCAGTCCCTCGCCGGCGGGCGCGCCGGGGAGCAATCGCTTGGCTGCGGGCGCAGTGCCCGGACGCTCGCGCACCTGCCAGGCCAGGGGCAGGCCGACGGCGAGTGAGATGCCGCCCAGCACGGCGAATGCGCGGCGCCAGCCGGCGGCGGCGATCAACGCTTCGGCGGCGGGGGGCAGAATGATGGCGCCCAGCGCGCCTCCGCTGAGCAGCAGCGCGAATGCCAGGCCGCGGCGCGCCTGAAACCAGGACGACAGCGGACGCGAGTAGGCCAGATGCGCGGTCCCGTTGCCGACCATGCCGAGCACGATGAATACGGCGTACAGGCGCCACAGGTGCGGCGTCAGCAGCGAGAGGAAGGCGAACGCAGAGCCAAAGATGGCCACGCACGGCAGGATGATGCGGCGCGCGGGAAAGCGGTCGAGCATCCAGCCGAGCGGCGGCGAGCAGGCCGCCACGGCCAGCGCGGCCAGTCCGAAGGCGGCGGAGATGGCCTCCCGCGACCATCCAAATTCCGCCGCCAGCGGCTTGAGAAAAACGCCGAAAGTGTAAACCAGCAGCGAGGCGAAGCCGACCAGCACGCAGGCCGAGGCGGCGATGGCCACACGCCAGCCCGGATAGCGGAGACTATGCTCGGTCATCCATCAGCCACGCACGCGCGCGCCTCAGAACAGGAATTTCAGCGCAAGCTGGAAGAGCCGGGGGGGCCCCGCCTCCAGGATCTGGCCGAATTCGGGTGAAGCAATATCGTTTTCCGGCAGGCGGAAATTGGCGTGATTCATCACGTTGAAGCATTCGGCGCGGAACTGCAGGCGGCGGGCTTCGCCGAGCGGGAAGTATTTGAAGAGGGAAAGGTCCAGGTCAGCGATGCCCGGCCCGCGCACCACGTTGCGTCCCTCGTTGCCGAACTGGCCGGCTTGCGTGACCGGGTCGAGACGCTGGAATGGTGCGCGGCTCACCCATTCGTTGGGGGTGTGGGGGCCATTGTTGGGGTTGGCGATCAGATCGGGACGGCTGGAATAGAAGCCGGAGATCTCGGGCGCCTGGCCCTGCAACGCCACGTTGGCGCTGTCGTAAACCGTGAAGGGCGTGCCGCTCGAGAAAGTGCCGATGCCATTGATCTGCCAGCCGTTGAGGAGCCAACCGGCGGGACGCGGGATGCCGCCAAACCGCGGCAGTTCGTAGCTGCCGCTCGCGACCAGGCGGTGACGGGCGTCGAAGAGAGACGGTCCGTGCTCAGCGGCCAAGTCGAATGGATTCTGGGCGAGATCGTTTTCGCCGGAAACATCGGTGGGCGCAGATCCCGCGACATTGAACGAAGAGACATCGTCGAGGCTCTTGGAGAACCAGTAGGAGAGCTGAAAGCCCACACCGGATGTGAAGTGGCGCGAGAGAGAAATCTGTGCGGCGTGATAAGTCGAATTGGCGATGTTAGTAACCAAGCCGACGGAGGCGAAGTTGCAAGGGCCGCCGGAGCTCGGGCAGCCGGCGTAAGTGCGGTACTGGTCGACGTTGCCGGCGTTTTCGCCCGGCGTGTACACACTGGGGTCGGCCTCGATCATGCGCGGCAGACGGGTTCCCTTGTTGCCCACGTAGCGCACGTCCAGCAAGTAGTTGTAGGCCAGCACGTGCTCAACGGAGAAGTTCCAGTTCTGCGCGTATGGCGGACGCATGCTTTGGTCGACGGTGAGCACGGTCGCCGGATGCACGAAATTCAAACTGCCGAAAGGCGGACCGGCGCTGCCGTAAGGATTGGCGATGTCGAAACCCGGACCGCCGATCTGGTTGGCTTGCAGCCAGGGCAGGGCGCTCACGGGAGCCTGCAACGGGCCGCCCACACCGTTGGTGAATGAATCGTAGAAGATGCCATAGGCCGCGCGAATGGTGGTGTGTCCGCTGCCGGTAGGGTCCCAGGCCAGCCCGACGCGCGGCATGAAGGCTTTGTAGTAATTGGGCGCGATGCTTCGCGCTACGCCGGGATCGCCCGGAAACAGGAGACCCGGCTGAGCATCGGGGAACACCACGGATTGGCGGCCGGGCGCCCATTCGTTCATGCGATTGCGGATGTCCACGTAGGGCGTGTCGATCTCATAGCGCAGGCCGTAGTTGAGCGTGAGGTGGGGCGTGATGCGCCACTCGTCCTGGGCGTAAGCCGCTCCCAGGAGGTTGCGCAGCGCGCGGTCGAACTGGCCGCCTGCCTGGAAGAAGGTGACCGACTGGCCGGTCAGGAAGCTGGCGAAGGAATCGCTGAAGGGGAACGGCGCGAAGACAAAGAAGCCGTTAGTGGCGATGCCGAACAGGAGATTGATCTGGTTGCGGGTAAACTCGCCGCCGAACTTGAAGCTATGGCGGCCGCGGGTGAGAGATATGGAGTCACTCAGCTGATAGGTGTTCTGGTAAGTGTTCTGAGGACCCGTAATCGGATCTCCGAGGCTGGCATAACCACTGACGATCAGAAAGGGCGGACCGGAGGCGAGGCCCAAAGTCGGCTGGTACTCGAACCCGAGGTCGCTGGGGGGGGAGTCATTGAGACGCTGGCCGAAAATGAACTTATTCCGGAAGAACGCCGCGCGAAAGGTCTGGAGCGTACGGGGGGAGAACAGATGCGTGTCGGAAACGGTGACGGAATTGGTGTCGATGCTGTCACCGACGGGAAACCCCGGCACGCCGGCGCCGGCAATGGGCAGCGGATCGACCTGGCCGGTGTCTGAGATGGAGTAGCGCACGAAAAGCTGGTCGCCATTGGAGAAGTTATGATCGAGGCGCAGGCCGCCCTGGTCATAGTCATTGGTTCCGTTGACCGTGAAAGCGTCAAGGGACGGCGAGATATTGCCGGCCGGATAGTAATTGATCGCTTTCAGGGCAATGGGACTGAGCATGGATTGCGGAAGCTGCCCACCGGGAACGGGCTGGCCGGTGAAGTAGTTGATGAGCGGGCCGGGTTGGCTCGAGAAATCACCCTGGCGCTCGGCGGCTGTGGGGACGATGGCGGTTTGGGTTTGGCCCTGGACGTTGCGCAGGCCCTCGTAGTAGACGAAGAAGAAATCCTTGTTGCGGCGGATGGGCCCCCCCAGCGTGGCTCCGAATTGGTTCTGGTGGAGAGGCTCGGTGGTGGCGGCGAAGAAATTGCGCGCGTCGAAGGCGTTGTTGCGCAGAAATTCGTAGACGTCACCGTGATAGCCGTTGCCTCCGGACTTGGTGACGACGCTGGTGGTGGCGCCGCTGGTGCCGCCGTATTCGGCGGGGGCGTTAGAGGTCAGGATGCGGAATTCGGCCACGGCATCCACGGGCACACGGATGGCGAAGCCGCCGTTGACGTTATCGGAATTGTTCACGCCGTCGAGCAGGTAGCCGTTCGACTCGGGGCGCTGACCATTCACGGCGTAGGCCTGGTTGGCGCGGGCCAGGCCGCCCGCTTCCGCCAGGCCGCCGGTCATCGGCGCGACTCCAGGCTGCAGCAGGCCGAGCTGCGTGAAGTTGCGTCCGTTGAGCGGCAGGTCGGTGGCTTCGTGCGACGAGACCACGTCGCCAAGCGTGGCGCCCAAATCCACGGTGGCGCCCTCGCCCACCACGTTCACCGAGTTGTGCCCGCTGGCGATTTCCAGCTTGACGGGGACTCGCACGGTGCGGCCAATATCGATGCGGATGGCTGAAGCGGTGAAGGCGGCGAAGCCTGCGGTGATTACCCGCAGGTCGTACGTGCCAGCCAGCAGGGACGCGAAGTGAAAGGAGCCGTCCGCAGCCGAGAGTTGCTTGGCGCTGAAGCCCGTCTGGTGATTGGTGACAGTGACCACCGCGGCGGACACGGCTGCGCCGGATGGATCTTCGATTTGGCCTTCGAGGACACCCACGGGATCCTGTGCGTGAGCCTGCCAGCAAAGGCAGAGAGACAGTAACAGACAGCTTTTAGCGAGACCTGAGTGCATAAGTGTGTCTAGTGTAAGGGCGGCGGCACAGCGGCGCAATAATCAAAAATAACTAGTTAGTAGATTTTGATTATTGCCGGGCGCTTCGGCTTCGGTTATTCTAAGCTGAATTCATGCGCTTGCTGAGGGTAGTCTGTGTCTTACTGGGGGTGTGTCTCCTGCTGTACGGGACAGCCACCGCAGCGGTCTACTGGACCATGCGGCAGCCGCTGGAACGCTTCGGCGCGATCATGCGGCATGTGCCCGACGCTGCCATGATGATCCTGCCGTTCGCGCCGATGTGGCGGAGAGTGCGGGCAGGCAGCCTGCGGGTGGGTGACGCGGCTCCGGATTTCGATCTGCCGGCGATGGATCACACGCATAACGTGCGGCTATCGGATGAATACCGCGAGCGGCCGGTGGTGCTGGTTTTCGGCAGTTACACGTGACCGCCATTCCGTCGGGAGGTTCCCGAACTCAACAGGATTTACGACACGTACAAGGATCGCGCGTCTTTTTACATCGTTTACATTCAGGAGGCGCACCCCATCGACTTGTGGGAGACGCCCTCGAATGCGCGGGATCACGTGCTGTTACGCTCTCCGCGGACAGAGGGCGAGCGCTTCGACGACGCGGGTTTGTGCGTGCGCAAGCTGGGAATCCGCATGCCTGCGGTGATCGACGGCATGGACAACGACACGGAGAGGGCATACACGGCATGGCCCGAGCGGTTGTATGTGGTCGGGCCCGGCGGACGCATCGTGTACAAATCGGAGCCCGGGCCTTACGGGTTCACGCCTAAGACCATGGAGACTTACCTGCGGCGGGTGTTGGGATAAGCAGGTTCCGGGTGCGTCCCGCGACAGTGCTATCCTTATCGTTGGCACCACCATCCGTCCGCCCGCGCGCGCGTCGTGGGCTCTCGAAGGAGTTTTCATGCAGTCTCGCAGGATCTTCATTGGCAAAGTGGCCAGCGGTCTGGCCGGCGCCATCGCCGCGCCGGAGATGCTGGCCGCGAGCCGTCTGCGCCTGGGCATCATCGGCGCGGGAGATCGCGGCGTACAGTTGATGCGCGAGGCGCTGGCCTGCCCGAACACGGAGTTCGCGGGCGTCGCGGATATTTACCCGCGGCGGTTGGAGGGCGCTCTGGCGGTGGCGCCGGCCGCCCGGGCCTATCTCGATTACCGGCACCTGCTGGACGACCAAAGCATCGATGCGGTTTTGATCGCCACGCCACCACATCTGCATCAGGAGCATTTCGTGACGGCGCTGGACGCCGGCAAGCACGTCTACCAGGAAAAGATCATGGCCTTCAGCGTGGAGCACGCCAAGCGCATGCGAACGGCTTACCGGAGGGCGGGGCGGCGCGTAGTGCAGATCGGACACCAGGCATGCTCGTCCGGCCAGGTGTGGGATGCGGTGAACTTTCTGAAGACCGGCAAGGTGGGCAAGATCACGACCATCCACGCGCATATGTACCGCAACACGCCGCATGGCAAGCCGCAGTGGGCGCGTCCGCTTTTTCCCGATATGACTCCGGAGAACGTCAACTGGACCGCATTCCTGGGCGAGGCGCCGATGTGCGAGTTCGACGCCAACCGTTACGTCAACTGGCGTCTCTTCCGGGACTACTCGGGCGGCAACGTATACGAGAACATGTGCCAGCAACTGGCCTTCTGGTACAAGGTGCTGGGCCTCGGCATCCCACACACAGCGCACATGGCGGGCGGTGTGTACCTGTGGAAAGACGAGCGGGAGGTGCCGGACACGATGCACGTGGCGCTGGAACATTCCGAAGAGATCCTGTTTTCGTGGGACTCAGGTTTCGGCAACAACCAACTTGGCAGCACGGAGGACGTGCTGGGCACCGACGGCACCATATCGCGGGGCCAGCAGATCCGCTACCTGCCGCAAAGGGTGAACCGTCCGGACGGCGCGGAGATGGCGGGATCGGCACACAGCGCGCCGAATGCGCACATGCGCGACTTTCTGGATGCTATCCGCCTGGGGCGCGAGCCGGCCTGTCCCTTCGAGCTGGGCTTCCGCGTATCGATCGCCTGCTCGATGGCGGTGGAGAGCTATGGCCGGCAGCGGCCGGTGAAGTGGGACGCCGCCCGCGAGGAGATCGTCTAGCCGCCGCGCGCCATGGATTTCGAATATACAGCGGAACAGATTCAGCTTCGCAAGGCAGTGCGAGAGTTCGCCGAAGCCGAGATCGCGCCGCATGTCATGGAATGGGACGAAGGCCAGATCTTTCCCACCGAGACGATCGGCAAGTTGGCGAAGCTTGGCTACATGGGGGCGATCTTCCCGGAGCGCCTGGGGGGCGCGGGCCTGGGCTACATCGAGTACAGCATCATCATCGAGGAATTATCGCGCGTGGACGGCTCGGTGGGGATTATCGTGGCCGCGCACACTTCGCTGTGCGGCAACCATATTTATAAGATGGGCACAGAGGACCAGCGGCGGCGCTACATCCCGCGGCTGGCATCCGGCGAATGGATCGGCTGCTGGTCGCTGACCGAGCCGGAAGCCGGATCCGACGCCGCGGGGACCCGCACCACCGCCACACTCGAAGGCGGGTGCTGGGTGCTCAACGGCGCCAAGACCTTCACCACCAACGCACATCACGCCAACGTCTGCGTCGCCATGGCGGTGACGGACCGCGCGGCGGCGCAGCATGGCATCTCAGCGTTCATCATCGAGCAGGGCGCGGCGGGTTTCCGGCCCGGCAAGAAGGAAAACAAGCTGGGACTGCGGGCCAGCGCCACCGGCGAAGTGATCTTCGATAACTGCCGCATCCCGCCCAGCCAATTGCTCGGCAAACGCGGCGAGGGTTTCGTTGATAGCCTGAAAGTGTTGGACGGCGGGCGCATCTCGATTGCGGCGCTGGCCATCGGCATGGCGGAAGGCGCCTACGACGCGGCACTGCGCTATTCGAAGCTGCGCCGCCAGTTCAGCCGGCCGATCTCGGAGTTCCAGGCGATCCAGTACAAGCTGGCGGACATGGCTACAGAAATCGACGCCGCGCGGCTGCTCAATTACCGCGCCGCCTGGATGACGGATCACGGGCAGCGCGTGACCAAGGAATCCGCCATGGCGAAGCTGTTCGCTTCCGAGACCGCCGTGCGGGTGGCCAACGAAGCGGTGCAGATACACGGCGGGTACGGCTACATCAAAGACTACCCGGTTGAGAAGTTCTACCGGGACGTGAAGCTGTGCACGATCGGGGAAGGCACCAGCGAGATCCAGCGCCTGGTAATCGCGCGGCAACTCCTGAAAAGCTGATGACGGACTGGGCGCGCAAGATAGCGGAAGGCGACGCGCGCGCGCTGGCCCGCGCGGCCACCGGCATTGAGAATCAAGACCCGCGGGCGCTGGCCGTGCTGGAGGAATTACGGCCGCGCGCGGGGCATGCTCTGCGGGTGGGAATTACGGGCGCGCCAGGGGCGGGCAAGAGCACGCTGGTGGACGCGATGACGCGCGAGCTGCGGCGGAAGGGGCGCACGGTGGGCGTCATCGCCGTGGACCCCACCAGCCGGCGCACCGGCGGCGCCGTTCTCGGCGACCGTATCCGCATGCTCGGCCACCATGCCGATCCCGGCGTGTTTATCCGCTCGATGGCCACGCGCGGCACTGCCGGCGGGGTGGCAAAGGCCACGGCGGGCCTGGCTGATCTGCTGGATGCGGCGGGCCGGGATGTGGTCATCATCGAGACGGTGGGGGTGGGGCAGGACGAAGTCGAGATCGCCGGTGTGGCGCAGGTGACCGTGGTGGTGCTGGTTCCGGGCATGGGCGACGATGTGCAGGCGCTCAAGGCCGGCATCCTCGAAATCGCGGATGTGTTCGCGATCAACAAGGCCGACCAGCCGGGCGCCGAGCGCACCGAGCGCGAAATTGAAAGCATGCTCAGCCTGGTGCACAGCGGGACTAAGCCGCGAATTATCCGCACCGTGGCTATCGAAGGAACCGGGATATCTGAGTTACTGGAGGCGGTAAATTTGCCCGCCGGCGCACCCACCTCTTCGCCGGCTCATATAACTCATGTAGAAGGAGGACACCATTTGAACATCGAAATCGGCATCATCGGCGGGAGCGGTCTTTACTCCATGCCCGGCTTTGAGTCGCAGGAAGAAGTGGCGGTGGAGACGCCGTTCGGGCCGCCTTCCGACAAACTGGTGACCGGCAAGCTGGCGGGGCATCGGGTGGCGTTTCTGGCGCGGCACGGGCGCGGCCATCGTATTTCGCCATCGGAGTTGAACTTCCGCGCGAACATCTGTGCCATGAAGTCGCTGGGAGTGGCGCGCATCCTCTCGCTGAGCGCCGTCGGATCGCTGAAGGAGGAACACAAGCCGCTGGATTTCGTGATCCCCGATCAATTCGTGGACCGCACGCGCGGCCGCATCTCGACGTTTTTCGGCGATGGCCTGGTGGCGCACGTTGGCTTCTCAGAGCCGGTTTGCCCGCAACTGGCGGAGGTTGTCAGCCAGGCATGCGCGGAGGCGGGCGTCCATGCAAAGAAAGGCGGCACTTACCTGTGCATGGAAGGTCCGGCGTTCTCCACCCGGGCGGAATCGAATCTGTACCGAAGCTGGGGTATGGATGTGATCGGCATGACCAACTTACAAGAGGCCAAGCTGGCGCGCGAGGCTGAGATCTGCTACGTGACGATCGCGATGGTGACCGATTACGACTGTTGGCATCCGCACCATGACGCGGTAACGGTAACGGATATCATCGCCAACCTGACGAAGAACGCCGAGCACGCATGCCGGGTGGTGGCGGCCGCGGTGGCTCGGATGCCCGCGGAACGGACCTGCAAATGCGGATCGGCGCTGGCGCACGCTATCATCACCGACCGCAAACTGGTACCGGAAGCCACGCGGCGCAAACTGGAACTGATCGTTGGCAAGTACTTCGTGTAACGAGCGCGCCGCGCTGCTGCTGGATTGCTGCCTGCGGGGCGAGAGGCGGCCGCCGGAACTGGTGCGTGAGCTGGCCGGTGAGGAGTGTTCCGACGCGCTGTTTCGAGTGGTGGCGGAAGGATTGGCGGACCGCTTCGAGCCGGTGCTCTGCAACGTGTACGCGGAGCTGTTCGCGGAAGTCTTCGCGCCGGGCGAGGGCGCCAAGCTGGTGGAAAGATACCGGCGGGTGCGCGTTCCGCGGCGGATTGAGGGCGCTCCGCGGGCGATCGTGGTGCTCTCGCGCGTCACGCTAGGCGCGGATGTGGCGGTGACGAGCGTGATCCTGGACGCGGCCAAGCGCCGCTTTCCGGACGCTGACATCTACCTGGCCGGACCGCGCAAGAACTGGGAGCTGTTTGCGGCCGATCCGCGCATCCGGCACCTTCCGGTGAACTACCGGCGCGGATCGCTGCGCGAGCGCCTGGAGAGCCTGCCGGCGCTGCGCGAGGCACTGGCGATACCGCAGAGTGTGGTGATCGATCCGGATTCACGATTGACACAGCTTGGCCTGCTGCCGGTGTGTCCGGAGGAATCGTACCACCTCTTCGAAAGCCGCGGATACGGCGGCGCCGGCGAGGATCCGCTGCCTGTGCTGGCACGGCACTGGGCCGAGCAGACGTTCGGTATAGCGGACGCCGCGCCGTTCGTGGCGCTGGCGGAAGCCGCGCCGGCAATGGGAATCACGGTCAGCTTGGGAGTCGGCG